>Ga0255756_1006382_pt1 | contig 10628 bp, 7 predicted proteins | sample 011ome_20_FD_179956 | JGI IMG/M metagenome (GOLD analysis project Ga0255756, IMG submission 179956) | Coastal salt marsh microbial communities from the Groves Creek Marsh, Skidaway Island, Georgia - 011509CT metaG (version 2) | ecosystem: Environmental > Aquatic > Marine > Intertidal zone > Salt...
CGGGCGATACCGCTGGCCCCAGTGTCGCCCTCAGGCATGTTGTCACGGGTCATGATGTAGACCGACCGGTGTTCATCTTCTGCGGCGCCATCAACAAATGGCATGAGGTTGTTACCGGGCAGCGGATGAACCTCGCTGAACGATGACCGAAGTTCGTCGGCCGTCGAACGTTCATCGATTCCGGCGGCTGCGAGCAGGGTTGGAACGAGATCAACATGCGAGGTCGGTGATGAGATTGAACGCTGCGACGTTGGCTGGCTACCGAGACGAGCAATGGAGAATGGAACGCGGGTTGATTCGTCATACAGCTGGAACCACTTTTGGTGAAGCCCGCCGTGTGATCCGAGCAGTTCGCCATGATCGGAGGTGCGGACAATGACTGTGTCGGTCGTTGCGTTCCCGGTGATCGCTTGCCGCACGCGGTCAATCGGCGCGTCGACTGTTGCGTGAAGCTGGTAGTAAAGGTTTCGGTACTGCTGAAGGTTCTTTTGATAGACGGGAGCTACCGCGCTGTACGGGCCGTAACACGAGGGATAGGAGGCTCGATACGCGATATGGGCTGCGGGCTTATGCCGCAAGTCTTCGAAATCTGACGGTGACATCGGTACATCGGGCACCTCGACTCCATCGAGTTCTTTGGGTATTCCGCGACGCGCCCAAAGCGGAAACAGAACGATGTCATGAGGATTGACAAAACTCGCTACAAGTAAGAATGGGCGAAGGGCATCAGCGTCACCGCGGCGCCGACGTTCGTAGCGATCTTCAAGCCACGCAATCACTCTGTTTGCAATGAGTGGGTCGCGAGCAAGCCCCGAATTCGCGAACAGGCCGCCGTGCGGCTCGGGGCCGACCCATCCAGAGAAACCGAATGGGTCTAGAGGATTTGCCTCGAGATACCGGGCAACGTTGTCGTGCAGCACTTCTCCACTCGCAGTATTTGTCGGAAGTGGCTCTCCATCTTCGTCGTGAAGATCTGCGTGGGTGATGTGCCATTTGCCGTCGTAGTGCGTGTCGTACCCAGCCGCCCGAAACCAGTGGCCAAGCGTTGGAACCTCGCCTTCCCGAAGCCATCGCATGCGGGAGTCATCGGCCATTTTCCCGAGTCCGTCAGTTTGAGTGACGCCGTGAACGTCTGGGTACTGGCCGGTAAACAATGTCGGTCGGCTCGGAACGCAGGCAAGTGACCCGGTGTAGTGCCGTTGAAATGAGATGGCATTGTCAGCAAACCACCGTGCGCCATCGAGGGCTGAGCGCCATGCGGTGAGTGCGTCAGATTCATATGAAGGTGCGGCTCGTTCCTCATCGGTCATGATGATGATGACATCTGGTTGGTTTGTCATTGCCGAACCTCCTTCTTGCGTCGGGTCACCTCTTGTCGGAGCCCAGTTGTCATGAACGTTGAGGCGATCGACATGCGTTCAAGCGCTTTTGAGGCGGCAAGACGTTGGACTGGATTCCACGCTGTTGGGATTTCTGTCGTCAACATCACCAGGGTGCCATTCGCTTGGGGCTGCATCGTCCACGTATTTGTTGCCGTTCCGACGATTGGAGGCATTCCATCAATCGTGTACGCCAATGAGGCGTTTGGTTCCCAGATCGTGACTGTCTCAACCAACGCTTGCTGCGCGATTTGCACACGGCGGCATGCCCCCACGCCCGAGGTTTGACCGCTGAGTGAGCACGAGTGCTGGATCATCGGAACCCACGTCGAGATCGCCGCAAAATCGGCGAGCACCTCCCAGATTTCTTCCGGCGATGCATTAATCGTGATTGAGGTGGAATGTGCGGCCATGGCGACTCTCAACGAATGTTACGACCTGTCTGGCACGTGGAATGCGTCGAAGCTCTCCTGGGTTAATTCGCACTTGGAGGAACGGTTAACGTCGTCATATGCGTGTTGATGTCGTTCAGCCTCGTGATTACAACCGAATTAAGGTCGAGCCAATTTCGGGCGCCCTCGGTGCCGAAGTGAGTGGTGTCGACATGCGAGATCTCGACGACGAACTCGTTGCAGAGTTGCGGCAAGCCTGGATGGACCACCTGGTCATTTTCTTTCGCGATCAAGAACTCACGCCTCAGCAGCACGTCGAGTATGGACGAGCATTCGGTGAGGTAGAAATACATCCCTTCACCGACAACCTTGATGGCCAGCCAGAGGTGATCGTGCTTGAGTCATCCCCCGAGAAATTTGTAGCCGCAGAGTCATGGCACTCCGATGTCACATTTCGTGAGTGTCCACCGATGGGGTCGGTGCTGCTCGGTCGTGTCATTCCTCCATTTGGAGGCGACACAGCATGGGCAAATATGTACCTCGCGTACGAGCGGCTTCCAGATGATCTGAAAGAGCAAATTGAGGGTCTCAAGGCCATTCACTCCTACGCGAAAGTGTTTGGCAAACAGGGCAAGGCACTGCGAGAAACCTCGAACGCTGCGCTTGAATCTGCTGAGGAGCAGTACCCACCGCAACATCACCCGATTGTTCGTACACATCCCGAAACCGGCAAAAAGTCGCTCTTTATTAATCGAAATTTTGTGACCGGTATCGAAGGGATGAGCCAAGATGAGTCTCGTGAGTTGCGCCACCGACTGTATGAGCAGGTGGATCGACTCGAAATCACCTGTCGTTTCCGGTGGCAGGAGGGAAGTGTTGCGCAATGGGACAACCGCTGTACCCAGCACTACGCCATCCCTGACTACGGCGGGTTTCATCGGCGTATGGAACGAGTCACGATGATTGGGGACCGTCCCCGCTAGCCCGCAAATACCTATTCGGTGGTGGTTTTGACCGCCTGTCGATAGAACAGTGGTGTGGTTCAGCCACTCGCTCCGCTCGTAATTCGTGACCCAAATGCCGGCCGTCGACGTCTCTTCATCGCCGTCGGAATTGTCGCGATTCTCATCATTGGGTTGATTGTTGTTTCGACTCGTGGCGGAACTGACGAAGCGATAGTTGCCGATGCCTCGACGACGACCGAACTTGCAACGACGACAACCGTGGCCGTCGACGCAGCAACCGCTGAATCAGCGTGCACGATTAGTGAGTTTGAGATTGCGAAAGGTGACTCGGGCGATTCCGTTCGGTGCGCCCAGGTAGCGCTCGTTGCGGCGGGTTACACGAGGGTTGAGATCAATGGAATGTTTGACGAAGCCACTGACGACGCAACCCGTGAATTCCAAAATGATTTCGAGTTATATGTCGACGGAATTATTGGCAAGGTCACTGCAACAGAATTAGGCGTGTGGCCGGGCCTTGAAGCGTTTGTCGTCCGAACTCCTGCACCAGCACCTGGAGCAGTTGATCTGACAGGAATGCCGCTGTCACCTGTCGCATCAGCAGGAAGCGATGCTCCGGAACTTCCTGAAGATGCGGGGCAAGGCACCGGTAAACGGGTGGTGTACGAACGATCGTCTCAGCGTGTGTGGGCGATTGACGACGACGAGCAGATTGTTCGCTCGTACCTCGTGTCGGGCAGCCGTTATCGCAACGAAGTGCCCGGTTGGCACACCGTGTACAGCCGCTCAGAAAGCGCCCTGGGATGGGACCTTCAAGCCGATCTTCCGTACATGATTCGATATACGCAGACCGAGCGAGGCCACATTGGTTTTCACGCGATTCCGTCGTGGCGAGACTCGGGCGAGATGTTGCAGACGATTGATGAGCTTGGTGAGCGGCTGTCGGGTGGATGCACCCGCCAAGCGCTTCAAGATGCAGAGTTCTTATGGACGTTCGCCGATGTTGGGACTCGGGTGCTGGTGCTCTGATCGTTTACCTGCAAACGATTGGCCTAGTGAACTAGCGACCAATGCATGCGCTCACCCTGGCCCGAGGATCAGCAGCCCCTGAAAGTCCGTCTTCGTCCCGGACAATTGCGTGAGCGTGTCCAAACACTGAGTCCCATTCGGGTCGCTGACGTGTTCGGTGTCCGCGTGCGGTAAGTCGTTCTCGCCAATGAGACGGCGCATGCCCCTCGAGCAGCACCTGTTGGCGGGACATGTCATCCCAACTGTCGAAGCCAGATTTTTCGCCGGCAAGCGCCCACCGTGCGGCATGAATTGCCTCTGCCGGAGACTGCTTGTGGAGGAAGAGTCTCGCCGCAATCTGCAGCAAGATCTGGGGCTGTGCGTCGCCACCCATCGTTCCAAAAACTGAGACCAAGTTTCCGTCCTGGGTCGCAAGGGCAGGCGAAAGGGTATGGGGTGGTCGTCGGCCGGGACCAAAGACCGCAGGGTGACCCGGTTCAAGCGAGAATCCAAGACCGCGATTGTGGAGATTGATCTGAGTATTCGGCTCAGCGAGCCAGCACCCGAATCCAGAGGCATTCGACTGGATGAGCGAAACGGCTAGCCCATCTGTTTCAGCAGTGCAGAGGTATGTCGTGTCCCCATCGGTCGAACGAACACCAATCTTGCTCGCCGTGTTGGTATTGAGAAGGCCGCGTCGAGCCGTAATCGCTTCGAGTAGCGCTGTTCCATCGGCCCGGTCGCTCAGTACCTTAGGTCGATCGAATCCTGCGACTTTTGCTGCTTCAATCGTGAGATGGGCCCATCGATCGTCATCACTATCGCCGAGGTCGAGGCCATCGAGGAGCGATGCGGCCCCAAGGGTGAGGTATCCCTGAGAGTTGGGGGGAATCGTGTGTAACTCAACCCCGAATGCAGAACTCGACAGCGGTGTGACCCACTCGGCTGATGATCGCTCAAGGTCACGTTCGAGAAACAGTCCGTTCCCCAATTGGAGGAGCCCTTGACCAAATTCGCCGAGGTAAAACCCGTCGCGACCTGAAGACGCAATCGCTCGTAATGCCCGGGCAACTCCGGGACGGCGGACAACTGCTCCGACGTGTGTCGCTTGTGACGAGAGTTCGTGAAGTGTCTCAGCCCCTTTGGCATCGAGTTGCCGAACAGCACCGACGAGTAGCGGGCTCGCAGGGAATCCCTGCTCGGCAAGGTCGATCGCCGGTTGAAGGATGACCGAAAGTGGGAGCGACCCAAAACGTTCGCTGAGGGCAATCCAGCCGTCGACACAACCCGGAACGGTGACAACCCGAATGTCATGTCTGAACGGCATCTCAGTCAGCCCCTCAGCCCGAAGCTGATCGGCATTCGCACCCGACCCGGCGCGGCCGCTGCTATTAAGGGCATGGACCTTGCTTCCATCATGAATGAGAGCAAACAAGTCGCCACCAAGGCCGCAAAGGTGTGGCCCTGTTACTGCAATCGCAGCATTCGTTGCGATTGCAGCGTCAACGGCGTTACCACCGGCCGCAAAAATCGCGTCCCCGGCTCTTGCTGCAAGTTGGTCTGCCGCAGCGACGAGGTGGCGTGTCCCTCGGGTTGAGCTTTGTGGAAGCGGGTTCATATCCGAACCGTAGCGATCACAGGAGGTGGTTGGGGAGCCGAGAAGTTCCAGCGATTGCACTAACTTGATCGCGATGACCTCGCTGATGTGCGTGATGCGGATGAGCGATGTTTGAATTCGTTTTGATTTCTTATCGTGTGCAATAAGAGGGCAAGTAGTGGCGCTAGCACCAGAACATCTCTATTCATGGACCAATCAACGCATTGACAGTCCGGTGGTGCGCTGCGAATCAGCGGTGATGACCGCTGGACAACTTGAAGAACGAAGCCGACGACTCGCCCAGGCACTCCACGGTGAAGGTGTCACAGAAGGAATCGCGTTTGGCATTTTGGCGCGAAACCGAATCGAGTGGCCTGAACTCATGCTGGGGAATGTCCGGGCGAGAAGCCGCTATGTGCCCCTCAACTGGCATCTCACCCCGCACGAGATTGCGGAGTTACTCATCGACTCCTCATCGCAACTCCTCATCGTGGACACCTCTGATGAGAAGGCAGGTAGAGATGCAGCCGCACGAGCAGGAATTGCCACGGTCGTTGTTCTGGGAGCGGAATATGAAGAGTGGATTGCTTCGGCTAGCGATGCTCCTCTTGATGATGGACAAGCGGGTCGCCCGTTGCTCTACACCGGCGGTACGACTGGGCGATCAAAAGGCGTTACTCGAAGCGATATGAATATTGACGTATCGCAATACGGGCAGGTTGCTGGTCGGTGGGGCGCCCTCACCGAGATGCCAATGGACGGCAGGGCACTCTTATGCACACCGGCCTATCACGCCCTTGGATACGGGCTCATGCAGTCGGCTCTCGCCCGAGGTCATAGCGTTGAGATCCAACCGAGTTTTGATCCGATTGGAACATTGAAACTCATTGAGGAGAGTCGAATTACGACGACAGCAATGGTGCCCACACAATTCATCAGAATGTTGAAAGCGACAGACGACAATCGATCGGTTGCTGATGTTTCGTCACTTGAGTGGGTACTGCACACTGCTGCCCCCTGTCCTGCATGGGTCAAACGAGCGATGATCGAATGGTTCGGTCCGGTCATTGTCGAGTTATACGGGTCATCTGAAGGGACTGGGCCTGTGTTGTGTACGAGTGAAGAGTGGTTGGCGCATCCCGGCACTGTGGGTCGGGCTTCGGCCGCACTCACATTGTCGATCGTCGATGATGACGGACATGACCTTCCTGCGGGAGAAATCGGCACGGTCTATGTCAAACGACATGATGGAACGCCGACCTATCACGGTGATCCCGAGAAAACGAGTTCGATTCAATTGCCGGATGGTCGATTCACGGTTGGTGATATCGGATGGCTTGATGACGATGGGTACCTCTATCTCGCTGACCGGCGGACCGATCTCATCATCCGTGGAGGTTCCAATATTTACCCCGCGGAGATTGAAGCCGTGCTTTCGGAACACCCGGGGGTCGCTGATGTGGCGGTGTTTGGAGTACCCGACGAAGACTTCGGCCAAGCGGTGAAGGCGGTTGTTCAACCGAGTGGTGCAGTTGCCGCAGATAAACTTGTTCAAGCCTTACACGCCTTTGCCGCTGAGAGGCTTGCGTCATTCAAATTGCCGGCGACTATTGATCTCCGTGATGACCTCCCGCGAGAGGAAAGTGGAAAGCTGAAGAAGCGTCTCCTGCGTGATCCATTCTGGGAACACAGCGGCGATGTCCGCTGAGAAATAGCGATCGACGGTTGGCTACCGTTCGAACATGACGGTGAACGGGGGAGGCCCGCTACAGGGCATCAAAGTTGTTGAACTTGGCGTCTGGATTGCAGGACCAGCGGCTGCACTCATCTTGTCGGACTGGGGAGCGGACGTCGTCAAGATTGAACCTCGAACCGGCGACCCCAACCGATCGTTTAAGTACATCTTTGGTGGAGAACCCGACACCAACCCGGTGTTTGAGCTCGACAACCGAGGAAAACGTGGAATCTCAGCAGATATTTCAACCGGTGATGGTCGACAGGTCGTCCTCGACCTCATCGCTGAGGCTGATGTGTTTATCAGCAACCTCCGCCCGGGAGCTTTGCGGCGAGCAGGCCTTGACTCAGAGACCATTCTGAAACAATTCCCGAGCCTGGTTTATGGACATATCACCGGCTACGGCCACGAGGGCCCCGACGCGGAACGAGCGGCATATGACCTCGCTGCGTATTGGGCTCGAACCGGTATCGCGCATTCGTTGTCAATCCCAGGGGCAGGTCTTCCTATTCAACGTGGCGGCATGGGTGACCATGCGACGGGTGTCGCTCTCGCTGGGGCCATCAGCGCGGCACTTGTGCATCGTGAGCGCACTGGTGAAGGTCAGCTTGTGACGACCTCGCTCATGCGGCAAGGGCTGTACACACTCGGATTTGACCTCAACCTCAAGCTTGACTGGGGCCGGGTTGCTCCGATTGCGCAGAGAGCAACCAACCCGAATCCGATGGCCAACAGTTATCGCACTGCAGATGACCGATATCTGTGGCTCGTTGGAGTGTCGTCCGATCGGCATTGGCCTCCGTTGGCCCGAGCGCTCGGCATTGACCACCTCATCGACGATGAGCGATTCAACAGCGAGAAAGGTCGCTTCAAGAATGCAGCTGAACTCATCAGCCTGCTCGATGAAGTGTTTGCGACCCTGACGTTGAAACAATGTGAGGAGGCATTTGCGAAGGAGCCCGATGTGTTCTGGGCTCCAGTGAACAGCGTCGATGATGTTGTCGAAGACCCTCAATTCCGACCCTCGGGAGCAGTTGTTGATGTTCCCGAGCGCGATGGGTCTGGCACTCGCGAGATGCTGGCAACGCCGGCAGACTTCTGGGGTACACCCTGGAAACCACGTCGTGTTGCCCCAGATATTGGCGAGCACACGGTCGAGGTATTGAAAGAACTCGGTTATGACGATGACCGTATTAACAGTCTGATTGAATCTGGAGCGGTTTCAGCCTGGAAAGAATAGCGAGTAGGCAGTGGGGCAAGCGGTAAGACGCAGTTCTTCGTGTGTTGACCACTCTCACCCGGCGTCTTCTGGTCCGCACACAATGCCATCCGCATCTGTGTCGAGGTGAGACCAGGCCGCATACCATTGGGTCGAGACGATCGCGTCTCCGCCGAAGCGTTGGGCGTGGGCGAAGGAGGCGGCAATGGGCAGTTTGGCGTCTCCGAATTCTCTGAGGCCGTTCACCAACAGTTCTCGACAAGTCGAAAGATAAAAGAAAGACGCCGAGCCTAACGGCGCTCCGTGGTCACTATTTTCTGCTTGTTCAGGAAACTCAATTTTGGTCCCAATGCAGCTCCACCATTCGCCGTCGCAATCGCCACCATCTTCAAAGTGGCCGTGCGTTCCATAGCTTTCTGGTGGGGCTTCCCGCTCGGCCTGCATCCGATCGAAGTCTTCTGAGCCCCGTTGAACTTGACAGTTCCATTGTCCGGGGCATTGCCGGTCAAGATACGTCCTAAGATCCTCATTGGAGTTAAAGATGCTCTGGTATGCCTGATCAAACCGCGAGTAGAAGTCCTCTAAGGGAAGACCGGTGCCTGATTCAAACGACTCCTCCCAGGTCTTACCTCGCGAGAGCGCAAGTGAGATACCGAGCATTCCTTCGACACCAACGCTGGCGACAATGTATTCCGTAGCCATCTGACCCATCCAGTAACCCTCTGGAGGGACTTCGAACAGATCTCGCTCAGAAAACGATTTCAACCCGAGGTCCGGATTCGGTAGGTAGTACCACCACTCCCACGGTGAGACGTAGTACGAGGCAACTCCCACGAAATCGCTCACGGCATAACCAAAAAATTCTGCTCCACCCTCCCAAAACCACAGGGGACGATGAGTGGGATCTCCTTTTGGCTTAATCTGACCCATCGGAGTGGGATCTAAGATGTCCTGCACGGAGTGGAACATCTCGTGTGGAATGATCGAGGGCAACGTTCCACTCCAGTCAAGTTCCCCAGAATCTACGGTTTCTCCGTAGTTTGCAGAAACTGCCCCGCGGGAAGCACACCCGCCAACGGCTCCATCAGGTGTGAGCCCACCACAATGACCTTGAGGTTCCGTCCAGAACCCCTCTCTCTCAATTACCTCGTACACCCAGGACGGCTCGCCGACCATCAAGTTGAATTGGTGGTTTGTGAAATTAGATGGGAAAGAAGCTGACACTGCGGCGATGTCTTGCACCCACGAGTGATGCCTCTCGGGAAAAGTGTCCTCAAAATAGATGGTCAGATTAGAAGGTTGTGTGACGAGCGCATTCTCTCCGAGATACTCAAATGCCCTCGCCATGGCCGAGTCAATCAACTGCTTTCGGCTGATTTCAGTGGGCCAGGGAGAGCTAAATATCGGGTCGACTTCGTAGGCAGTGGGAGCGGGCCACCCGGCCTGCTTCGAACGGCCCGCTTGGAACCCCCTAACAACGGTACGAAAGTCATCGGAAAATTGTCCTGCACCCTCACCGTCGGCGATTATCTCCTCGGAGAACATTCGCCCCTCAGAAGAACAAGCCGCAGCCAACATGACTGGTACAGATGCTGCAACAAGCAACTTGAGGCGTAATCCCACTCGATCAGCCAACCGATTTCATTTTTCTCTTGCAACTTATTGAGATGTCAGTCACGGGGCTATCGAGGACAGTCGCCGCCTTTTGGCCAAGGAAAATCTCTTCTGCTCAAAGACCGCTCAGCAGACAATCCAGCCATTCGCACGTGTTGTAGGGCGACTCGACTTCTTTCCTCATCCTTCAGGGAATTGGTCGTTGCAGGCGCTGTTTCAACCTGGAAGGAATAGCGAGTTGTTTCTCGGTCGTCGGCCGTTTGTCTAGTTGAGTGCGGTGAGCAGTGGCTCTCGCTGGGTGTGCACAGCTCGGGCATTAATTAATTGCCGCTCGAGAATCTGCTGCAAGGTTGCCGAACCCTGTGGAATCGGATGATCTGCGAAGAAGGCCTGCACATGCTCAACGTCATCGGCATTGGTGAGCAGTTTCACCGAGTCGATCATCCGAACAATCGTGTTCGTCGGAAAACGGTCATTCGTCTCGCCCCAATGGTTTGCGACGAACTGCCACGCAGCAGGACCATTGTGTTCATTCGCAATACAGGCCCGCAGTAGGAATGGAGCGTTCTGGGTTCGCACCTCTGACGACAATGCAAGTTCGCACGTGCGCTGAATGAGTTCAGCATCTTGGAACTCTGCGAGCGCATAGAGATTCCTGAGTTGTTCTTGGGGTGTCTGAGATGTTCTGAATCCGTTGAGGAATCGTTCGTAATCTGTGCTGC
>Ga0255756_1006394_pt1 | contig 10610 bp, 9 predicted proteins | sample 011ome_20_FD_179956 | JGI IMG/M metagenome (GOLD analysis project Ga0255756, IMG submission 179956) | Coastal salt marsh microbial communities from the Groves Creek Marsh, Skidaway Island, Georgia - 011509CT metaG (version 2) | ecosystem: Environmental > Aquatic > Marine > Intertidal zone > Salt...
TACGGGGGTTCAGCACCAATGGCCGGGTGCGGTGGGGTATTCTCGCCGGGTACCGATTGGGGTGTGCGCTGGCATTGGGGCATGGAATTATCCAGCTCAGATTGCTTTGTGGAAATCTGCCCCAGCCTTAGCCATGGGCAATGCCTTCATTTTGAAACCTAGTGAAATGACCCCACTGGTTTCCATGCGTATTGTCGCCATTATGGAAGAGGCAGGTTTGCCAAAAGGCTTGATGAATATCATCAATGGTGATTACCGCATTGGCAGCGCAATTTGTCAGCATCCCGGGATTGCAAAGGTTTCTTTGACGGGTGGGGTTGATACTGGCAAGCTGATCATGAAGCAATCTGCCGATAGCCTAAAGCGTGTAACCCTTGAGCTTGGGGGCAAAGCACCGCTGATTATTTGTGATGATGCGGACCTCAATAAAGCGGCTGATATCGCCATGTCTGCCAATTTTTATACCGCAGGGGAAGTATGTTCAAACGCAACACGGGTTTTTGTCCATCGGTCCGTCGCTGACGAGTTGATTGCCATGATGGTGGATCGCACCTCGCGGCTAAAAGTGGGTGATCCCATGGCTGATGATGTAGATATCGGTGCAGTGATTTCTGAAAAGCATCTGCAGAAAATCACGGGCATGATCGCAAAAGGTATTGATGAGGGCGCATCCCTTGCCGTTGGCGGTAACCGCGTTCATCCACAAGGCTTTGAAGGTGGCTATTTCATTGAACCTACAATCCTCACCTCATGTCAGGATGATATGACAGTGGTAAGGGATGAAATCTTTGGTCCAGTGATGAGCGTTCTGATCTTTGACGATGATGATGAAGCCATCCGCCGTGCCAATGCCACCCATTATGGGCTTGGGGCAGGGCTGATCACCCGAGATTTAGCACGGGCGCACCGCATGGGTGATCAACTTGAGGCAGGAAATGTCTGGATCAATACCTATAACATAATTCCCCCTGACTTGCCTTTTGGCGGGGTAAAGCAATCCGGATTTGGGAGAGAATCTTCGCTATTTGCCTTTGAGGCCTATAGCGATGTCAAAGCAACTTATATTGCGATAGATGAGTGAGGAAAACATGAAGAACGATCCTTTTTTTGAACCAGTTTCAGGGGCTATTCTGCCACGCTTTGCAGGGGTGCCTAGTTTTATGCGTCTTCCAGTGGTTGATGCAGGGCATGCGCGTCTGGATGATGTTGATATCGGCCTCATTGGCGTACCATGGGATGGCGGTACAACGAACCGTCCTGGGGCGCGTCACGGCCCACGCCAATTGCGCGACCTTTCCACCATGATCAGAGCCACCCATCCGGTGTCTTTTATCTCTCCTTTTAAGCTGGTGAATTGTGCTGATCTTGGGGACTGCCCCATTAATCCGGCGGATTTAGATGACACCATGACGCGTGTTACTAGTTTCTATGCTGATGTGAAATCACGCGGCATTGTGCCAATGACAGCAGGGGGCGATCATCTGGTCTCATTGCCTGTGTTGCGTGGGCTTGCTAGTGATGGGCCTGTTGGGATGATCCATTTTGATGCGCATACGGATCTGTTTGATACTTATTTTGATGGGTTCCGTTATACTCATGGCACCCCATTCCGTCGAGCAGTCGAAGAAGGTTTGTTAGACCCTAAGCGTGTGGTTCAAATCGGAATACGCGGCACCATGTATGATGGTGAAGATATTGAATGGGGCCGCGCTAATGGCGTGACAATCATCACAATGGATGAGTTTGCGGACCGCAGTATTGCTGATGTGATGGCTGAGGCGCGTGGTATTGTTGGTGATCAATCCACCTATGTTAGCTTTGACATTGATTGCATTGATCCTGCCTTTGCCCCGGGAACAGGGACACCAGAAATTGGTGGTTTTACCACCCGTGAGGCTCAACTTTTGGTGCGTCAGTTAAAAGGTCTTAATTTGATTGGTGCAGATATGGTTGAGGTATCTCCTCCCTTTGATAATAGCGGCAACACGGCTTGGGTAGGTGTTTCGATGATGTTTGAATTGCTGTGTATGCTGGCGGTAGCGGTGGATCAACGCAGCTGATGACGGCATGACAGAAACAGATGTAACCCCTTCGGATATCAACACCAAAGCAACCCGTCATGTTCGTGCTTGCCTAACAGCGGCTGGACTTGATGGGCAAATTATGACCTTAACCGAAACCTCACGCAGTGCTGAAGAGGCGGCGGCGGCGATTGGTGTCTCCGTAGGGGCAATTGTGAAAACCCTAGTCTTCACGATAACAGAACATGACACAGGTAAGATTTGGCCTGTTGCAGCCTTAGTCAGTGGCGACCGCCAATGCCATATGAAAGCCTTGCCAGACTTGGCCGCGATTGATGGCAAGCCTGGACGCCCTGACGCGGCAACGGTTAAGAAAATTACCGGCTATTCCATTGGGGCGGTATCCCCCATCGGCCTTGATGAGGATATTACAATCCTAATTGACAGCGCATTATGCCGGTTTAACCGGGTATGGGCATCAGCAGGCCATACGCACTTGGTTGTAGGGCTAAGCTTTCAGGAACTCACCTTATTGACATCAGGGCGAGTTACCCCAGATTTGGCGCATTAATAGCCGGAAGATTAGCTTATCTTTGGGCCTGCCTCGACCAAGGCCTTACCAGCAGAGGTATTGGTGAACTTAACAAAATTATCAATGAAAAGCCCTGCCAAATGGTTGGCCTTAGCCGACCAATCTTCTTGTTTATCATAGCTGTTGCGCGGATCAAGAATTGCGGTATCTACCCCCGGGATATGTTGAGGAACAGCAAGATTAAAGATGGGTAAGGTAATCGTTGGCTCATCATCCAACGCACCTTCTAGCACAGCCTTAATGATAGCACGGGTATCGCGAAGCGAAATCCGCTCTGATCGGCCATTCCACCCGGTATTAATCAGATATGCCCGGGCGCCAGCGTCATGCATGCGTTTGTTCAATACTTCGGCATAAACCGTAGGGTGCAGGCTCAAGAAAGCGGCACCAAAGCAGGCAGAAAAGGTCGGAATGGATTCATTAATGCCGCGTTCGGTTCCTGCCATTTTGGCGGTAAAACCAGATAGAAAATGATATTGCATCTGGGCATTGCTAAGCACGCTAACCGGCGGAAATACCCCTGACGCATCAGCGGTCAAAAAAATCACTCGCTTGGGGTGACCGCCTTTTGATACTGGCTTAACCCGATTATCAATATGCTCAATTGGGTAAGACACCCGACCATTTGACGTCAGGCTATCATCATCAAAATCAATTTTGCCATCATCAGTGACCATGACATTTTCTAGTAAAGCATCGCGTTTAACCGCGGCATAGATATCCGGCTCTTTTTCAGGATCAAGGTTGATGGTCTTAGCATAACAGCCTCCCTCAAAATTGAAGATGCCACTATCATCCCAGCCATGTTCATCATCACCGATAAGCAAACGATCTGGGTCTGCGGAAAGCGTTGTTTTTCCAGTGCCAGAAAGTCCAAAAAATAGCGCCGTATCCCCATTATGCCCCATATTGGCAGAACAGTGCATAGAGGCAATGCCGCGCCGCGGCAACAGGTAATTCATCAGCGAGAACATACCCTTTTTCATCTCACCGCCATACCAAGACCCACCGATAATCTGCATATTTTCAGTCAGGTTAAAAGCGATAAAAGTTTCAGAATTAAGGCCATGTGCGGCGTAATCTGCAAATCCAGTTTTGGATGCATTAACGACAACAAAATCAGGGGTGAAATCCACCAGCTCGTCAGCGCTTGGCCGGATGAACATATTCTTCACAAAATGTGCCTGCCAAGCGACTTCCATAACAAACCGCACTTTAAGTCGTGTGTCTGGGCTAGCCCCGCAATACGCATCGATCACAAAAAGCCGTTTTCCCGTCAGCTGTTTGGTGGCGGTCTGTTTTAACTTATCCCACACTTCGGGGGTAATCGGTTTGTTGTCGTTCTTGATTTCCCCATTCCACCATAAACTGTCGCGTGTGCTGTCATCCATGGTGATATACTTATCTTTGGGTGAACGTCCCGTATATTCCCCTGTCAGCACATTTACGGCGCCAAGTTCAGTCACCACGCCGCGATCAAAACCGGTAAGGCCTGGTGCGGTTTCCTCCGCGTAAAGGGTATCATAATCCGGATTATGGAGAACTTCGATAGGATCAGTGATGCCGATAGAGGCAAGATAAGTGTGTATGACAGTCATAAGAATCAATTCTAAAAGTGAAGGAATGGTTAATATAAATAACCATTCATGAAAATGTAAAGTCGTTTAGATGTTGCCATAAAAAAATCTACAGATTACCGTAAGCAGTGAACAGTTTCCTACACCCAAAAACAACGATTTGGAGGCATCCGAATGATCAAATCTCAACAGGTTTCCTTTGTAAGAATGGATGAAGGCAGTTTTGAAGATTACAAGCTTCTTCATGATTATGAGCTTGATTATCTAAAAGAAACCCCTCGCCGTATCCTTGAACAACTAGCCTTGCAAGGGAAAGAATCGCTTTCTGGTTATCAGATTAATCGCCTAGAACATGGCCTGCAATCTGCCAGTCGCGCTGAAAAAGATGGCGCTGATCTGGATTGGATTGTTGCCGCGTTGATTCACGATATTGGGGATGGGCTATCACCACAGAATCACGATCGGATGGCGGCAGAGATCATTCGCCCCTTTGTCCGCGAAGAAGTCGCTTGGGTGGTGGAAAAACACGGCATTTTCCAAATGAAATATTATGCCCATCATTATGATTGGGATCCTGATAAACGCGATGAGTTCCGTGATCACCCCTATTGGCAGAGTTGTGCTGATTTCTGTGAGCGATGGGATCAGATGTCTTTTGATCCCAATTATCCTATGAAAGACCTTGATCACTTTGCGCCAATGGTTCATGAAGTCTTCAACCGCAAGGCATGGGATGATCAGGTGATCAAGGCTGGGGTTGTTGTGGGATTGCCTGCTAATCGCCATTAACTCTAGTGATGACTTAAAACAGGTTTAGATGACAAAGGTCTGATCACTATCAGCCTTTGGTGATAATGATGGGGATATAATGCGGCTTGATGATTACCTAACCAATCGATGCGATGATGGCCGTATCTCTCTTACTGAAGCCACAGTGATGCGTAAGTTGGCGGCATCCGCAATCTCCATTTCTCGTCTTATTCGGGTCAGTGGGATAGAGGCGGATTTAGCGGCCGAAACAGGCGGCGCAAATTCCGATGGCGATGATCAGAAAGCATTAGATGTGCTGGCTGAAGAAATGATCATTGATCATCTTAAGCATACGGCGACCGCCTATGTTCTTTCTGAAGAACAGGACGCCCCGATTGACCTGTCTTCTGGTGAGGGGTCTGAAACCCCGGCGTCACAAAATGATCAAATAATGGTTGCTATTGATCCCTTGGATGGGTCTTCAAATATTGCTGTTAATGTAACGGTGGGAACTATTTTTTCTATTATGCCATGTGATAATGGCCCCATTCCTTGTCGGGGCCGTGATCAACTGGCGGCAGGCTTCTTTACTTACGGCCCTCAAACAACCCTTATTCTGGCTTTTGCTAAAGATGCCGCGCCGCAATGTTTCGTTCTTGATGAAGGCGATGAGCATTTTGTTGCCATGGGGGATCCTGTTCGTATTCCTGATCATAGCAACGAATATGCCATTAACGCCGCCTATGCAGAGCATTGGTTTTTGCCAGTGAAATCTTGGATGGCGGAGGTGCTGGCAGGCAAAGACGGCGCATATGGCAAAGATTTTAGGATGCGCTGGGTCGGTTCAATGGTAGCAGATGCATGGCGCATTTTCAGAAGGGGCGGTACTTTTCTCTATCCTGGAGACAATCGGAAAGGGTATGAGCATGGCCGACTGCGTCTCGTATATGAAGCGAATCCCATTAGCTTTTTAACTGAAAAGGCAGGTGGCCAAGCTGTCAATGGATCAGAGCGTATTCTTGATCTGTTACCAAAGGATTTGCATCAGCGGACGCCGCTGGTCTTTGGATCAGCGGCAGAGGTTGATCATCTGATTGCCCATCACCGTGACGAATAGCACATAACCCTGTTGAAGCATTCGCAAGGAGTTGCTAGAACAAGATCAACCCTACTGCCCATATCTGACCAGAGAAACCATTATGTCTGAAACATCTATCTCTCGTGACCTTCATAACGACATGGCCAATGCGATACGCTTTCTTGCTATCGATGCGGTTCAGACAGCAAACTCTGGGCATCCGGGAATGCCAATGGGGATGGCCGATGTGGCAACGGTACTTTTTGCCCGTCATATAAAAATTAATCCTTCTGATCCCGCATGGCCTGACCGTGATCGTTTTGTGTTGTCTGCGGGGCATGGCTCAATGCTGCATTATGCGCTGAACCATCTGCTTGGATATGCGGATATGACCATGGATCAGTTGCGCCGCTTTCGTCAGATGGGGGCGATTACCGCTGGTCATCCCGAATATGGCATGGCAAGTGGTATTGAAACAACAACCGGCCCATTAGGGCAGGGGTTGGCCTCCGCCGTTGGAATGGCATTAGCTGAACGCATGATGGCGGCGCGCTTTGGCGCACCTCTTGTGGATCATCGGACTTGGGTAATTGCTGGTGATGGGTGCCTGCAAGAAGGCATCAGCCATGAGGCCATTGACCTTGCTGGTCATTTGCGGCTTGATCGTCTAACGGTGCTTTGGGATGACAACAGCATTTCAATTGATGGCGGCACAGAACTATCAACCTCCACCAATCAGCTTAGCCGTTTTCGCGCTGCTGGATGGCATGTTCAAACCGTAGATGGTCATGACCCTGAGGCGATTGATAAAGCAATTTCCGTTGCTGTGAAAGCGCCGCGCCCATCCTTAATCGCTTGCAAAACCACTATCGGCTATGGGTCGCCTAATCTGGCAGGAACGGCGAAAACTCACGGTGCTCCTCTTGGCGCGGATGAAGTCGCCGCCACGCGGGCGGCTCTTGGCTGGACTCATGACCCGTTTGTGATCCCTGAACATATCGCCAAGGCATGGAACACCGCAGGTCAGCGCAGTCTCAATGCCTATGCAGATTGGCAATCTCGCCATGGGGCTTCGCGTAAGATGAAACAGTTTGATGCCGCCTTAGGGGGGGTGCATCCGCAGAGGCTATGGCGTGATTTGAAAACCTTGCGGCAACAATTTAAGGCTGAACAGCCAAAACTGGCGACCAGACAATCTTCGCAGCAAACCCTTGAGGTGATCAATGGCGCGACTGCTCTAACCATTGGTGGGTCTGCAGATTTGACGGGATCAAACCTGACACGCACATCACAGATGGAGTCTGTTTCTGCCCGTAAATTCAAGGGCCGTTATATCTATTTTGGGGTTCGTGAACATGGTATGGCGGCGGCGATGAATGGCATGGCGCTGCATGGGGGAATGGTGCCTTATGGCGGCACCTTCTTGGTGTTTTCGGATTATGCCAGAGGGGCTATGCGGCTATCTGCCCTAATGGGTCAGCAAGTCATTTATGTCATGACGCACGATTCCATTGGCCTTGGTGAAGATGGACCAACGCATCAGCCTGTTGAACATTTAGCAATGTTAAGAGCAACGCCTAATCTCTATGTTTTTCGTCCGGGTGATGCGGTTGAGGTTGCAGAATCATGGGAAGCTGCGCTGACCATTACCAATGCGCCGTCGGTGCTGTCCCTGTCGCGTCAGGCTACCCCGACTTTGCGGAGGGAGAACTCTACCCTTAACCAGTCGCTAAAAGGCGGATATGTGCTTATCGAACCTAGGGCAAAGCGCGATGTCACCATCATTGCCACTGGAACGGAACTAGCTTTGGCGGTTGAAGCTGCTGAAAAGCTGAAAGCTGATCATGGCATTCATGCGGCGGTGGTTTCGATGCCGTGTCAGGAGCTGTTTGAGCAACAAGACCTGACTTATCAGGAAATCGTATTGGGATTTGGCCCTAGGATAGCGGTAGAGGCTGCTTCTGGATTTGGCTGGGAGCGCTATACATCAGGCTTTGGTGCGTTTGTCGGCATGAACAGTTTTGGCGAATCCGCCCCGGCAAGTGATCTTTATCAGCATTTTGGTATCACGGTCGAAGCCGTCGTAGCCAAAGCAATAGATGTGAGCAATTAAACCGCAAGATTTTAACTAAGAGGATAAGAAATGGCGCTTCGTTTGGCGATCAATGGATTTGGCCGTATTGGCCGTAATGTGATGCGTGCCGTGATTGAACAAAACCGCACTGATGTTGAGGTGGTGGCGATCAACATTTCTGGCAGTCTTGAAACAAATGCTCATCTTTTGCGGTATGACAGTGTGCATGGTCGCCTAAATAGCCCTGTTTCGATTGACGGTAATACCATGGATGTTGGCTTTGGCCCCATTCGCATCACTTCTAGTAGAAATATTGAAGATTTGGATTGGGCCTCGGTTGGGGCGGATATCGTGCTTGAATGCACGGGTGCGTTTAACAACTATGATGCCGCGATTAAGCATACTGCCGTGGGGGCAAAGAAGGTGCTCATCTCAGCCCCAGCAAAAGCCGCAGATATGACGGTGGTCTATGGGGTGAACGAAACCGCACTGACTAAGGATCACATTGTTGTATCAAACGCGTCCTGCACAACTAATTGCCTTGCCCCAGTGGCGTCTGTTCTGCATCAGAACATTGGCATTGAACAGGGGTTTATGACCACCATTCATAGTTATACTGGTGATCAGCGTATCCTTGATAACAACCACAAAGATCCTTACCGTGGGCGGGCGGCGGCGTTAAGTATGGTGCCAACGACCACAGGGGCAGCAAAGGCCGTTGGCTTGGTTTTACCGGAACTTGATGGTCGCCTTGATGGGGTTGCGATGCGTGTGCCAACGCCAAATGTATCAGCTGTTGATTTTAAGTTTATGGCCTCACGCGATACCAGTGTGGATGAAATTAACGCCGCCTTTGCCTCTGCTTCCGCAGGAAAGCTTAGCGGTGTCTTAGGGGTGACAGAGGAACCGCTTGTTTCCATGGACCTCAATCATGATCCTCATTCTGCTGTGGTGCCTCTGGATCAGACAAAAGTCATGGGACAACGGTTTTGCCGGGTTCTGGCATGGTATGATAACGAATGGGGTTTCTCGGTGCGGATGCTGGATACAGCGGCGGTTATGGGAAAATCCCTTTAGGTGGTGTGGAAAAGGGTAATTAAGACCTAAAAATAGGTGTTAAGGCCCCATAGCGTCACAAGACCAATGCTAATGGTAATCATGACATTGCGGAACAGCAATGCCGCTATTCCAGCAAGGATCAGGGCAGGAATTTTGGGATTGTCATTAATGCTAACCACCGTATCTACAATCAGAACATCAGAAACAATGATGGCGGTAAGAACCGCTGTGCTGACATAGCTTAGCATAGAACGGATAGGCGGCGGAATCTGCCGATGCGCAAGACTGCCAATAAAAGCAAAGCGCATCATAAAGGTCAGTATCCCGGATATGAAAATGGCAACCCAGATCATGATCTGACCGCCTTTGTTTTGAATTGTTCTGCCAGATATCCTGCCAGCATTCCTGCCACAGATGCGATAATCAAATTCAATTTCCATGGCAAATGTGAGGTCAAAATAGCCACTGTGCCAGAGGTAAGAATTGCTACTAAATACGGCGCTTGCGTAATATGCGGAATGATAATGGTCATAAAGGTTAGCGGAATGGCAAAGCCAAGCCCCAGACTTGGCGGTATCGCCGCCCCAAGTAAAAGACCGAGCAAGGTCATCAACTGCCATGAGACCCATAATAGCCCCCCTGATCCAAGCAGATGGTAATGCATCAAAGGATTGGCGGGTTGGGTTTCGTAGCGTCGCATGGTGACGGCAAAAGCCTCATCAGTGAGCAGATAGGATAACAGCAATTTCCACCGCAATGACAAATGCCGAAAATACATAGCAATGCTGGCTGAATAGAGGGTATGACGCAAATTAATCACGCTGACCGTGCCACTTACCAAAAGGGGGTTAGCCCCGGTGGCGTATAATTGCAGAAAAATAACCTGACTTGCCCCGCCAAAAATAATGATCGACATGGCCATGATCTGAACAGGTGTCAAACCAGCCTCTGTTCCTAAGGCCCCAAAAATAAGCCCAAATGGCATTACCCCCACCATTAACGGGGCTTCATCACGAAGACCAAGAAAAAATTCATCTCTGCCGCGTAAAGTGAACTTTGCTTCTGCCATTGATTTTTGCCGGGTAAGATGTCAGATCTGGTTGAATATTTATGCTAACCTGTTTAGCAAGGGACAAGTCTTTATGCTATGCCAGATCATCAATCTGGATGTTCAAAGTAGAGGTATCATGTCACAGCTTCCTAACCCTGTAAAGTTTACTGAAATGCGAAACAAGACAGTCATTTTTCGGGTAGATTTGAATGCCCCGATGAAGGATGGAAAGGTTTCTGATTTGACACGCATTAAGCGGCCAGCCGCCGGTATCCTTGCTTTGGCGGAACAAGGGGCTAAGGTTGTGGTTGCTTCTCATTTTGGACGGCCAAAAGGAAAACCATCTCCAGACTTAAGCCTTGCCCCTGTGGCAGAGGCATTAAGCCAATGTCTGCATCTTCCGGTTCG
>Ga0255756_1006400_pt1 | contig 10601 bp, 6 predicted proteins | sample 011ome_20_FD_179956 | JGI IMG/M metagenome (GOLD analysis project Ga0255756, IMG submission 179956) | Coastal salt marsh microbial communities from the Groves Creek Marsh, Skidaway Island, Georgia - 011509CT metaG (version 2) | ecosystem: Environmental > Aquatic > Marine > Intertidal zone > Salt...
CAACAACTCCGCGTAGTGCAACCCTTTGATCTTATTTCTCTCCTCTCTCGTTATTCTCCTCTTGTTTTTCTTCTTCTTCTTGACGTCCTTTTCCGGGTCGTCGACGATGATAACATCGTCGTCGTCATCGTCGTCGTCTTTCACTATCTCGCACTCGCTGTCGTCCCCGTCTTCTTCTTCGTTCTCCTCAGTGGTATCGTTCTCGCGCTTCGCGTCGTCGTCGTCGTCACCGCCGTCGTCTTCGTCTTCTGTTTCCACGTCTTCCCACTCCACCTCGCTCGACTCCGAAGAGGATGAAGAAACGCAATCATCCGGACCTTCTTCGTTCCGTGTACGCGCCGGTGCGCCGCACATCATCATCTCCGTCGGAAGAAGAAGAACATGTTCATCGTCATCATCATCGTCCAACACATTTTTCTTCTTCTTCTTCTTCTTGGAAAGCGCTTTCGAGACTTGCGCCGAGGAGGCAAAAGCGAGCGAAGAAGAATCTTCCTTTCTTTTCTTCTTTTCACTCGACGTCATCTTTTTATCTCGTAAAGAAATTCTTCTTCTTCTTCTTCTTCAGCGGCAGCGAAGAGACGCGCGTGCCGCGTGATTTTATCGGAGAGAGAACGACGCGCGCGCGCAGCGGCGCGAATTTCCCTCGCGCATTTTTTTTCTTCTTCTTCTTCTTCAACTTTGCTGCGCGCAACTTTCAAAACACTCTCTCTCTCTTTTCCTGTGCATTGAGTCTTCTCTCTCTCTCTTCTCACAAAAAAGAAGGTCTTCTTCTTCTTCTTCTTCTTCTTCTTCGTTTGAGCGAAAGAGCGAGAGAGAACGGCGCGAGTTTCGGATGTTTTAATGTAGCAAAAGCACACGAATGCGCAAGTTTTTTAAGTAGGGGAATTGGAAAAAATCTTCACTAAAAAATGAGAGATTACGACGACGACGATGGATCAGCGCTCGCTTCTTCGTTTCACTCCTCTTCTTCGGAGATAAAGAGGAAAACGAGTGCCAGTTTTAACGACGACGACGACGACGACGACGACGACGCTTCTTTTTATACTCGCCGTCGTCTTCATCCGTTACTCGCGCTCGCCGAGGAAAGATTACATTTTTCATCTCAACTCGCGGCGGAAAACGCGCTGAAAGAATTTTTACGTCCGTACGAGCGCGCCGGGATCGACGCGAACGCGATCACGGCGAGATACGCCGGGGAGATGTTTTTGAATTATTGCTTGTCTTTTTCTTTGGATTGTGACGGTTCTGTGAAGGTTAAGAGGAAGAAGAAGAAGAGGCGATTTGGGGAAGCGTTGGAGGTGAATTTGGGTGCCAACTTTCGCTTTGAAACGACGACGACGACGCGGACGGACGAAGACAAAGAAGAAGAAGAAGAAGAAGAAGAAGAAGAAGAAAAAGAAACGCACATCGAGGAAGAAGAGGTGATCGAGATACTCACGATGGGCGACGACAATAATAATAACAGTATTAGTACTCCTACGGCTGAATGCGTCGAAGAGTCGCACGGAAGAACGATTGAAATACTCTCGGGAAAAACAAAGAATGAGAACGAGAACGACGCGGACGCGAGAGCAAAGGCGAAGATATTTTGGAGTCGGACTTTGACGACGCCGCCGACTTCTCCCGTGAAAAGACAACAACACCATGAGACGACGGCGTCGAACGTCAACACTCCCGAGAAAGCGAGCGAATCGAAATTCAATACCATCGACATTAAGAACAACAACAACAAAAACACTCGCCGTCTTTGCAGCCCGACTCCCGCGAACGCCGCTCCTGAAAAGACGACGACGACGAGGACGACGACGACAAAAACGCTCACAAACAAACTCACAAAACGCAAACGACTCAAACTCCAGCAAAAGCAAGAAGAAACGGAGCGCGCGCGAAAAGATTTAATCGATTTAAAACAAAAAGAGACGAAGAGAGCGGATGCTTTCGCTCGGAAATCTCGAGTCAACCGCATCAAATCCAAACGTCTCGCCGAGAAAAAATGGTCCATTTACGATTCGCAAAGAAGGAGTAAAAGAAGCCTCGATGCCATCATCTTTTACCGCCGTTCCTCGTCCTCGATATTCGGTGGTGGTGGTGGTGACAGTGAAGTCGTCGAGGCCGTGAAAGGAGCGGGAGCAGAAGAGAGAGAGAGAGAGAGAGTAGATGAAGCGTTAGGGGAATTGTGAACACCTAGTCAACATGTAATTTAGGGTTTTAGAAGAAAACAAACAAAAACACAAAAGAGAACAGACGAACACACTGTACGCGCGCGCATAAAACCAAAAGAAAGACTCACCAAAACATAAAAAAATGGCGGCTGAAATGCGCGCGATGCTCGACCAGCTCATGGGCGCGGAGCGCGACGTGCCGTTAGAGCAAAGAGTGAACCGGAAAAAGTTGTTTACGGTACGAGAATTGAATCTTGTGTTTTCTCGCGAAAAACTTCAAAGGGGCGCCGACGACCACGGAAAATGTGTTTTTAGTCTCTCTTCTTCTTCTTCTTCTTCTTCTTCTTCTTTCGCTGACGCCCGCGCGCGTCGCGGTGGTCCCCTTTCATTCTTTCACGTTATACAGGACGAGGACGTGGACAAATACTTCCTCTGCGGCTTGGACGTGACGATGTTTAAAAACACGAAATCTGCGGATGAAATCGCTCGCGCGTTGCGGATTCCGGTGCAACAGGCGAGCAAACAAGAGCACCCGTGCGGCGTGCAATCGATGGAGTTGAGAGAGGAATTTCAACTCTTGACGGATCGAGAGAGGAGCAAATATAACTACGAGAGAGAGACGAAGAAAATTTTGGACCGATTGGTGTCGGATTGCGATCGACGGATTAAAATGGCATCGGAACGCGTGGAGATGGAACGTGCGGAGCGCGCGCGAGCGTACGGGATGGTACCGGAGCACGATAAGCAAGCGTTAGCGCAATTGGCCGATCAGACGCAGTGCATGCAGAAGAAAATCGAGCAGTTAGGTATGGTTGGGGATGTAGATGGCGCGGAAAAAGCCATGAAAGAGTTGGACGAGATTTCCGAGAGGAGGAAAAAGTTAGAGGAAGTCGTGGAGAAGGAGTGCGAGAGACGCGTGGAGACGATGAAACGGTTGATCGTGTGCCCGCTGAGCGGGGTGTATTTGAACACGCACGATAACGAGCAACGGGTGAGAGATCATCAGGCCGGGAAGCAATACTTAGGGTGGAAGAAAATCAGACTGCTGAAAGAACGTTTGGGGGATATTTTGAGGAAACGCGAGGAAGGTAAAGGAGAAGAGAACGATCGCGTGTATTCGAAACCTCTCGGAACGCCGGAAGAGGGAGAGGAAGAGGACAAAGACAAAGATAAAGCAGCAGCAGTAGGAGCAACGGCGGCGGCGGTGGCGTCGACAGAAGTAAAACTGACGAGCGGTGAAGAGAGAGAAGAAGAAAGAAATGACGAGGACAAAGAAGCGCCGGTGGTGGTGGAGGAGGAGGAGAAGGAGAAAAAGAAAGAAGCGCTGGTTGTGGTGAAGCGACGCAAATCGGAAAAGGACGACGAGGAAGACGAGAAGAACGTTCTGAGCGACGTGCCTCCTCCTCCATCTTCGAGGCAACGCGACGGCGCACCAGCAGCAGCAGCAGCAGCAGCAGCAGCAGCGACGACGACAACAACTACTACTACTACAACAAATACGACCATGACGCGCGTTTCCGAAGAGGAAAAAGTGGACGACAACAATATAAAGAAGAAAGACTACGACGGTCGTCGCGAGCATCATCGCTCTTCTCGCGACCGCGATCGTTGCGAGGACCGCCATCATCGAAGCAGCAGACGCCGCTCGCGCTCGCGCGAAGGATACAATGAAGACCGCCGGAGAAGACGAAGTCGTAGCCGCAGCCGCAGCCGCAGCCGCAGCCGCAGCCGAGAACGAGATCGCCACCGCCATCGACGACGACGAAGATATAGTCGCAGTCGCAGTCGCAGTCGCAGTCGCAGTCCCTCGGAGCGAAGACGCGGCGGCGGTGCCGGCGGCGGCAGAAGAAGAAGTAGGTACGACGACGATCGCGACAGAAACAAAAAGTACCACCACGATCGCTACTACCGCGGAGACAGGAGGTCCTCTCCAGATTATCGAGGTAGCAGAAGAGACAACGGACCATGGAGAGATCGATCCCGCTCTCGCTCTCGCTCGCCGCGCCGCAGGTGAAATTTTTTTATAGGAGAGAGAGAGAGAGAAAAACATTTGTAATTTGCAACAAAAAGCTCGCACATGTATTATTATTGTTTTTAATTCACCAAAGTCATCTATTCTTTGTGTGAAAAGCGAGGAGCATGCCACTCCTCGAAACCGTCCTCGAACACTTGAACGATCCGTCCACGACCAAGAAATACGTCGGTTTAGCGTTAGCCGTGAAGTTGTTGTCGTCGCGGCAAAATTCAGAAGGAGAAGAAGAAGAATCGAACGACAAAAACAACCGTCGAGAACGCGACGATGATGGAAAGAGTCGGGCAAGCAAAGGAGAAAAAAAAGAAGAAGCGGACGCGTTCCTCTCCGTCTGTCGAGCGGCGATGCGAGATGATTTCTTGTACTCGCTGATTAGTCCGCCTCCTCCTCCCGAGGGAGAGGAGAATTTGAGGAAGATTCCGAAGGAGAAGTTGGAAAGGAACTCGCCGGAAAACATGCAGAAAAGAAGTCTCGGTATCAACGTCTGCGCGAGTTTAGCGTCCGGGTCGAGAGAGTGCGCGTTGATGTTGCGTCCAATTTTGGAGGAACTGTGCTTCAACTCTGGAATAATCTTGCCCCGAGACAGCATGACGAAAATGTGCGAGTTCGCGGAGCGAACGGCGACGGCGCTCGTACTCGCGGACGACGGGTCGTGGATAGGCGACAACAGCACGTGGAAAGACGAAGACGATGAGAAGAAGTGGGAGCAGACTCCTCTGGAAAAGTTGCCGAGTATTGTGGAAGAAGTAATCGATTGGTTTTATTACCCCGCGTTCAAATCTAAAGAGGAAGGAGAGAGTAGCGAGGGTGATACTGACGCCGTTAGGAAAGAAAACGAGGAGGCGCTCATCGTGTCTGGACTCCTCGCTTTGACAAACATCGTCAAGGAGATCTATCTCGCGAGCAAAGGAAATTCTTTCGATCCGTACGAGGAAATGGATTTATATGATAGCGCCGAGCCAGCCGCGAATCCATACGTAGAAGTTGCGAATTACATCGCGTGTACTTATCGGTTGGTTGAAAAAGTTTCGAGGGAGTGTTTGTATAAGAGAGCCGGGTCAAAGGCGGCGTTAGTGGGTTTAGAATTCATAAATACGATGATAGAAGCGAGGATATTAGGTGAAAACGACGACAGCGTGACTCACCGTTATAATTATTTCTGTTGGTTAGATTTTGAGAACAAGTGGTCGAACGAGCTTCGCGAAGGGTTGAAGTTTATATTATCGTCAAAGAGCGTCGATAAAAGACAACGAGCGCTCGCGGTGCACGTCGCGGCCTCAGTGCAAGACTTATGCGGAGATGACAGCTGGCTGTTGAAAAACTCTCCGTCATCGCTTCATGTGAACGATGGAAAAAGCAGCGAGGGTAAAATGAAGAAGAACGAATCGGGAGGAAGAGTAGCTGCAGCGGGTGAAAAGATGAAGAACATCACGCTCTTCGAACTTGTCTCGCAGATTTGCCGCGTGGAGATGCAAGTTACAATTTATCATTTACTCGAATCAGACAGTCGCGAGACGCGATATGATGCGAGCGAGAATTTAAGGAATCATTTGCATAGTTTTGGAACTCTCGTGCGAGTGTTCACGCTCGCGATGGGGGGAGGAGACGATGTCGAAGGAGAAGACGATGTGGACGATATCACGAATGGCTTGGAGAATCTCGACATCACCGCGGAAGGTGCGATGAAACAAATGGATGTCATCGTCGCCGTCATCGGTAGTTTAGTAGAAGTCATAGGTTCGGCGCAGAACTACGAGCGCTTGGAGGAGTGCGGGGCAGATCCGTACCTTGTGTTTGCGATTGCGGATATTGTCGGGAGATTTGCGAACGAGCTCGAGGTTGTTCACGTAGGCGAAATCGACGCGAGCATGGAACACGTTGCGAAAAGTATGCGCACGAGACTCGCTCAGATTGACAGTTCATCCAACAAGCACGATAAACTTTATTACGGATGGGATCGAATGGAAACAACGATATTCAATTTTAACGCTCGAATTTGCAGAACCTTTGAAACGGAGCAAGATCCCGAGCGACTCGAGTGCCAGATTAATTCTGGTTTCATTTCGCTCTTATTTGAAATGGTTGCAGATAATATCTCCACGAAGTGTGAATTTAGGTATGGGAACATGTTCGACGCGCACACGAGGTTCTTGCACTGGGTCGAGAAATTCGCCTCTCATTTAGCCCAAGACATGTCCCTTATGCTCGTCGAAGGATGGCCGAACAGCCTGCGCGCGTTGCGCTTAGATCCCAACGAAATCGAACGAATAAAAAAGCAATGGAAGAATATCGCAAAAGCCGCCCAAGATGGAAAGGCAGAGATCGATTCTTACATAAATCCTTCCATCATGGACAAGAAATCGATCGTAATAGCGAAACAATTACGTCGACTTTTCGAAGAGCTGGACAACCCGAAACGCTTAGACGCTATCGTTTGAGCGCGTTTTGTAAATTTTTACTATAGTTTGAGTTTTGAAACATGGTCGCCCGTAAGTTTTAATTTTGTACAACATTTTAATGAACGGCAGCAGCAACAACAACAACAACAGTAATACACAAGTGTGTTCACCTTTGCGAAAGAAAGAAGAGGAGAGACATTTTTCTTTTTCAAAAAGAAGGAAACGAGAGCGGTCGTCGTCGTCGTCGTCGTCGTCGTCCTCGAGAAGACGACGCCTCTACGCCCCGGCGTCGAACGCGCTCAAGCCTTCTCTGTGCCCTCTCCCTTTCGGTTTCGCTCTCACCGTCTTATAAAACTCCCTCAGCGTCGCCTTATCCGCCTGCTTCCTGTCCACCGCTAACTCTACTCCACCTTCTTTACTCCTCGCTTTAATCGCTCCTTTCCCCGTCTTATTCTCCATCGACCATTTCAACGCCTTCGCTTCGATCCTCGCTTGCTTCAATCGTCTCTCCTCCAGCTCCATCGGCGTCGGTCCTTCCTCTGGCTTCAGCGCTAAATACGCCGCTTTCCACGTCTTCTTATCTTTCGGAGGTTTCCTAAACGCCGGTAAACTATCCGCCTCGAACCACGCCTTGGCGCAGTGCGGCCACCACGCCTCGTCCGAATCCGTAACCTTTCGAAACTTACACGCCACGCCTTTCGGGCACGTGCACCGCTCCGCCGTTTTCGCTAAATCTTGCGCGGTTAAATTCGAAATCGTCCTCAACATCTTCTCCGTCGTCAACGCTTCGCCGAGAAACTCCGGGTCTAAGAGCATTTCTAAAGGGCACGTGATGTCGAACGACGACGTCGAGCGTAAAGACGAAGACGACGATGCGTCCGAGTCGGACGCGTAGCGCTCTTCGTCTCCGCCCATTTTTAACTTTATTTATATACGTGTGTGTATATATATATATATCCGTGCGCGCGCGTGATAAAAGAAAACACACGCAGAGACAGAGAGACAGAGAGAGAAAGAGAGCGCTCCCGATGCGATGTGCGATCGATCAACAGAGCGCGCGAGAGAGAGTTTGTTATATTTTTATTATTGTGGGGCTTTCCTCCGGTGATAACGGTCCGCGAAGAGAAAACAGTATTGAAACCCTAAACCCTAAACCCTAACAGACGCGAATCTTTCTTTCTTTTCCTTCTCAGCGTTTCTCTCGAATTTGAAGAAAAGGTTTGATATTGTATTGTTCTCGTTATTATTTTGGTGTGCGCTCGCTGGAAAGAGAGAGGAGAGAAGAGAGGAGCGTTTACGCTCTTTTTGCTCGTATTGCATTGTATTTTTCCCGTTCGCACGTATTATCAAAGGGAGAAGAGCTCATCTCGCGCGCTATACATACACGAAGAGAGAGAGAGAGAAGAGCGAAATGTTTTCTTCTTCGCGTTCGTGTTCCTCTTCGGGAAGAGGAGGATGGACGGCCTCGCGAGAACGACGACAGCGAGCGTCGTCGCATCAATTCGCGTCGTCGAGCAGCGGTGCTTCTTCGTGTTCTTCGTCTTCTTCTTCGTCGAGGATGGTGATAAGAACGGTCGTTGCGCTTTCTCCTCCAAAACTCCTCGTCGCGAGAGGCGCTGCAAAAACGACGAGAGGTTGGAAGAAGAAGAAAAGAGACGGAAGGGTTTGTCGCGCGATGATGATCGACGACGGCGCGTTTTACGACAGAGAACAACGCCAGAGCGCGATTGAAGCGATGACGACGATGACGACGAGGGAAGAGGTGGTTCGTCTTCTCGCGGAGGACGAAGACGGCGAATCGAAATCGACGTCGTGGGGCAGAACGAGTTTTACAGACGGGAGCAAAGTTTTTCCGGAAGAGATTCTCGTTCCGGGAACGACAACTACAACGACAACGACAACAAAAAATCATCATCAGCAGCGCGCGACTAACGCGGATACTCCTCGCTTATTCCTCGCGGAGGTGTACCTGCCGACGCCGCGCTTGGACGGAGACCAAAGGCCGGCGTCCATCGTGAAAGTCGTCGTCGAACGCGCGCAAGAAGCGATGGGGTTGCTCGATTCTGGAATCGAGGAGGAGCAGTTACCGACTGGGGTGATCATACAAGCCGCAGAAAATCCGAGGGCGTTCGTGGACGAGTTGGTCAAGGAAACGAGAGACGGAGTAGAATCCGGAGCGACTTTAGACGATAACGAGTGGACGAAAGTTTTGAAATCGGTGGACGTGGACGTCGGTTTGCTTTTACTCTCGGTCGTGGTCATCGTCCCGACGTTTCGAAAATTTAAGTTATCTCCGGTGTTGGGATTCTTAGCCGCTGGTTTAGGTTTGAATAAGCTCGGATTATTCATCGAGAACCAAGAGGTGGACCAGTTTTGCGAGCTCGGCATTCAGTTTTTGTTATTCGAAATGGGTTTAGAGTTGTCGATCACGAGATTGAAAGCGTTGGCGAAGTATGCCTTCGGTTTAGGTTTTACCCAAGTTGCCGCGGTGAACGTGCTCTTCGCGATGGCTCTGTTGCCAGCCGGGAACGCCATCGGGACGAAAGTTTTAGAGTTTGTCCAACCGGGGAATAACGAGATGTTGCAGGTGACTTCGACGCTAGAGGCGGTGGTGATTGGTTTCGCGTTGTCGTTATCTTCGAGCGCGTTTGGTTTACAATTGTTGCAAGATAAGCAACAGTTGGCGACAAAATTTGGTACAGCATCGCTGGGGGTGCTTTTGTTTCAAGATTTAGCGGTCGTGCCGTTTATCATTTTGTTGCCGGTGTTATCCATGGCGGCGGCGAGCGGCGGCGGAGCGAGCATGGATATGGGCGTCATGGCAGCGGGCGGCGCGACATCCATGCTCGATCTCGGTGCGCTGGCGTTTGCAGGAAGATCGATCGCGCTAGTTGGCTTTGAAGCCGTGGAAGCTGCCGAAGCCGGGACGGACGTTTTCGTCGCCATGTCCTTGCTCACGCTCTTCGGCTTCTCCTTTGCCTGTTCTGCGATTGGTTTTAGCGACTCGTTGGGCGCGTTCCTCGCCGGTATCGTTTTGGCGGACACGAAATACGCGCACCAAATCATCAACGAATTGAACGCGTTTAAAGGTTTATTCCTTTCGCTCTTCTTCGTGACTATTGGGACGACCATTGACGTCCCGCTGGCCATCGAAATGTTCCCGATTATTTTGATCATGACCACGACTTTAATGGTCACGAAAACCGGCGTCGTCACCGCGCTCGGTCCACTCGTCGGCCTCTCCTGGCGCGAAGCCTTGGTTGCTGGCGCGGTGCTCTCCCAAGGCGGCGAATTTGCGTTCGTCATCTTTGGTCAAGCCACCTCCACGGGCGCGGGTAACCTCTTCCCACAAAAATTAGAAGAAGTCTTAGTCTGCGTCGTCATCCTCTCCATGGCGTTGACCCCAGTCGCCGTCGAAGCGGCCATGAAAATCGCCGGCCCAGAGTTACCTCTCGGCAACTGTTCCGACGATCCCACAAACCTCTCCTCGGATGAATTAGAGGCGTGCGAAGTCACGAGCAGTTGGAACGAAGAGGTGGAAGAACTCAAAGCGGCGAAAGATTTGAAGCAACTCGGCGTCGGGAGTTACAAGCGCATCAAGAGAGACAAAGACCCTTTGACGCAGTCCATAGACGAATCCGTCGCTCAAGAGTTGGCCAGTCAAGACGAAGCTACCAAGCCGCGATAATAATATAATAATAATAATAGGGATGATGATGATAATACTAAGAAATGATCGCGCTAATATTTATGTAACGTGTAAACCAGAAGAAGAAGAAGAGGAAGAAGAAGAAGAAGAGGGAGAACGAAAGCAATATAATAATATAACATCACATGTGTAATGCCCATCACTCAATTCGCGTTGAAAAATATCTAAAAAAGCGACATATAAAAATTTAGAAGATGCTCCAACACGCTCAACAACAACAACAACCGTCGTCGTCGTCGTCGTCGTCGTCGTCGTCGTCGTCGTCGTCGTCGTCGTCGTCGTCGTCGTCGTCGTTGCTC
>Ga0255756_1006419_pt1 | contig 10579 bp, 4 predicted proteins | sample 011ome_20_FD_179956 | JGI IMG/M metagenome (GOLD analysis project Ga0255756, IMG submission 179956) | Coastal salt marsh microbial communities from the Groves Creek Marsh, Skidaway Island, Georgia - 011509CT metaG (version 2) | ecosystem: Environmental > Aquatic > Marine > Intertidal zone > Salt...
GCCGCCGCTCAACAAGCAGGCGGAATTGGCGGCTATCAGCCCTATTTAACGCAAGCAGGCTATACAATGGGCGACGCCGAACGGCAGTTGCAGGGCGTTTATGGCGCGGCGTCTCCTTATATAACTGGAGCGATGCAAACCGCAGACCCTTATCGGCAAGCTTCAGAAGCAGCGCTTTTGTCTGCAATGCAGGGCGTCCCAACTCAGGTAACAGCCGGGCAGCAAGGTATTCAAGGCGCACTTGATTATGGTCAAGCCGCTACCGGCGGCGCGTTAAACGCGATGGACGCAGCGTCTCTCGCGGCCCGCGGACAAGCGCAAACTGGTATTGGCAGCATTATGGGTGCTGCCGGGTTAATTCCGGGACAGGTACAAGCAGGTCAGGCGGGCATGGGTGCTGCTGCTGCGGGAGGCCTCGGAGCGGCGGGAACTGCTGGTCAACAAGCTCAACAAGCTATTCAGGGCGCTCGCGGAATTACGGCTGGAGCCGCGCAAGACTTAGCTAGAGCAGGCCAGTTTGGGCAGGCTGCGGCACAACAGGGTATTGCGGGACTAGCGGGAGGTGCCGCGCAGTTTGACCCGTCCACTATTTCACAGTATATGAGCCCCTATGAGGACATAGCAGTTCAGCAGGCTATGCAGGATATTGCACGTCAAGCGCAAATCGCTCAACAGGGGCAAGCCGCGCAGGCGGTTGGGGCAGGCGCTTTTGGTGGTTCTCGCGCGGGTGTTCAGGCCGCAGAAACAGCCCGTGCTCAGTTGGAGCAGCAGGGCCGTACAGCCGCACAAATGCGGGCACAAGGTTACCAGAGTGCAGCGCAGCAGGCGCAACAAGCCTTTGAACAGGCTCGTGGTCGCCAGCTTCAATCAGCACAACTTCGGGGCCAGCTTGGACAAGCCGGTGCTGGAACAGCCCTTCAGGCGGCGCAACAAGCCGGTCAGTTGGGTCTATCCGCAGAACAGCTTGCCGCACAAACAGGCCTACAGTCTGGTCAGTTGGGTATGTCTGCCGCACAACAGCAGGCGGCTATGGCCGAGCAGGCAGCACGTCTGGGTATTTCTACAGAACAACTTGCCGCACAGATTGCCCAGCAGGGCGGTCAATTGGGTCAGGCGCAAGCACAGCTTGGTCTATCTGGCGCACAAGCGGGCGGTCAATTGGGTCTTCAAGGCCAGCAGGCGCAAGCCGCTATGGCGGGCCAAATGGGAGACCTCGGTCTTCAGTACGGTCAGTTTGGTCTACAGGGCGGCCAAGCCCTCGGCCAGCTTGGGTTGCAGTCTGGTCAGGCATTGGGTACACTGGGGCTTCAGCAAGCTAGCCTTGGTGAATTGGCGCAACAGACCGGGCTTCGGAACCTTCAGACTCAGTACGAGCTTGGGAAACAGCAGCAGGCTCAGCAGCAGGCTACTCTGGAAGCCAAACGTCAAAGCGATCTGGCTCAACTATACGAGCCGTATCAGCGTCTGTCATATTTGTCAGACATTTATAAGGGTGCTCCGTCCACGCAGCAAACGATTGCTACTTCAACTTCTCCCGGAGTTTCACCCGCGCAACAGTTTATGGGTTTAGGTATAGCAGGTCTGTCCGCAGCGGCAGGAGCACAGAAAGCAGGGTTATTCGGATGATGAGCAGAGACATAATGCAAAGACAGATGTTTGCTAAAGGTGGTGCAGCTTTCCCTGACATGAGTGGTGACGGGCGAGTTACACAAAAAGACATCCTGATGGGTCGTGGCGTTATCCCGATGCAAGAAGGTGGCGTAGCTCCGATGGTGCCCCCGGGAGGGGCTATGATGGGCGTGTCTAGTGTTCCAGACGAGCAGGCTATGATGATGGGTGAGCAGGCAATGGACCCCGCTATGCTGGAAGGCGCGTTGTCTCAAGTAGCAGCTAACATTGAAAACATAGATACTGCTGAAGATTATGAAAGCGTTATGAACGCAATTCGTGGAGATAATGTTTCACTTGAAGGACGTTACAACGAGCTTGCTGGGGTAGTTGGGGAAGAGGATGCCGGTCAAACCCCTGAATCCGTTTTGGCCCTCGTTCAGCCCATTATGATGATGGCAGCAGTTGACCAAGGAATTGGTGGCTTGGCCGCTGAAGAAATGACCGCGCCTGTTGAAGGTGCGATGGCAGAAGGCATTATGTCTACTGTAGCTCCTCCACCACAGCCCGAAATGATGGCGGCACCGCCCGCGGCCCCCGGCCCTATGATGATGGGAGGGCCCCCGCCCGTAAATTTTAATCAAGGCGGGCTGGTCCGCCGCGGAGACAACCAGCCAGTCATAATGATGCAGACCGGTGGCGATCCTATTGCAGCGGCGGGGCGTCTTGGTGAACTGTATGAACAGAAGATGCCTTTGTATCAATCTATTGTGGGTGATCAGAGCGCGGCGCTTGAAGAGCAAAAAAAGCTGACTCAAGCGCAAATGCTGTTTGACGTTGCGGGGGCAGCCCTTGCTTATGCAAACCCTACTCAGGCGGAAATTCAAGCGGGCCGTAAACTGAGCCCAGCAGAGCGTCTGGCTGCGGCCGTGACGGAAACTAAGCTGCTGCCTACTATTAGCGCTCGTGCAGGCGAACAGCTTAAAGCTAAGCAGGCCGCAGAAGGTAGAGACACTCAGATGAAGCTGTCCGCATTAACTGCGGCAGAAGCTGGATTAACTGCGGAAGCAAAAGCTAAATCAGAGTCCGCACTCGCAGCGCAAAAAGCAAAGGCCGAGGCGGAACAAAAGGCTTTAGATAGGCAAGCGGAGACTTCCAACATATTGTTGAAGGGCTCTGTGGACATGGAGATGGCTGAAACTAAAGAAAACTGGAGAGCCGCGGCGGCGGATACTCAAAGGTTGGCCGAAAAAGAAGCCGCCACACTGTTGGCCTCTAGAAATTTAGCCGCACAAGAAGCCGGAAAAAAGCTTCAAAACCAGCTAGATATTTCCAAGATGCTTTTGGATAGCGAGCTCACCTTAGATCGGTTAGGCGTTGAAGATGCGTACAAGCTTAATCAGCAGAAGATTGGGCATGACTACGCTATGACGCTACAAGAGGCTAACTTAAAAGTCACCCGAGCAAGAGACGCTAACAACGTAGCGTTAAAAATAGCTGATCAAGAAATAGAAGAAGCCAAGATGCTTCAAACGGCTGATCGGGATGCCGCTATAGCTAGGGCCGAGCAGAAAAAGTTGGCGTTGGAACAAGAAAAATTTGAGCTAGACAAAGCAGCTAAAGGCCTTGAGACGTTTGGTAATACCGGCAAGAACAAGGCTGAATCTATTCTTGCTAACCCGGATATTCTTGAAGGCTACGCTAACAATACGCTCGACAAAACAAAAACCCTTGAGGTTAACAATGCTATTGACATGCTTTCTAGCAGAGAGACTGTTACCACTTCTGACGGGCAAACAATTAAAACAGGTGGCAATATACCCGAGGCGGCAAGGCAAGCAGTGATTAAACGATCGCAAATAGGCGGCGAAAACCTATTATTGCCTAGAGAAGTGAAAAGGATCACGGCCCAGCCAACTCAATTTGGTGAAGCTGTCTCTAAAATCATGTCTTCCGTACCAGATGCAAGTATTGCGTTTGGTTCAGACGCTGTCGCAAGAAACCTTGTAAACGTAGCCGTAGAAGCCGCTACTTTTGGCCTAGCAAAAGCACCTTACGAGCAGACAGAAAAAGCTATTTCTGCGGTTAAACAATTAAACCTAGATACGCTAACTCATTTCCAAGACATAAAACAGTTACGGGATAGTGTAACTTTAATGAAAAAGTTAGAGGAGCAAACTGCTAACCCGAAAGAGTTTCTAACTGGTGACACTAGAGCTAAAAACAAAACAAAAACTATGCTGAACACCATAGACGAGTTGCTTTCTGTATTAGACCTAAAAGTTAAAAATGAAAGTGACGTGGAAAAGCTTAACGAAGCTAATTTGGCTAAACAAAAAGCGCTTCAGTTAAGGGCAGGTTTTGTGGCTATAGATAACGCGTATGCGAGGCTTGGGTCTGGCGGAAAAACTGTAACAAGCTCAGATGAAGCCGAACAAGACGCTATTTTATTTGGGGACAATAAGTAATGGCTGATTTAACGGTAGAAGATGATCTTGCTCTAGGGCCGCCTTACGCACTGGCAGAAAACAGGGGCGACTCTGATGAACCCGAGGCTTTGCCCGCTCCCGCAAAAGGCCCGCTTTTTGGAAAGCCTATTACCTTGTCAAAAGATCAAATTGATCTTTTTTATGAGCGCTTTGGGGATAGCGAACTGCGCGATGCGGAAGACAATGTTTACGCAGAGGGCCCTGACGCCGCTTTGGCTAGCTCGTTAGTGCGGCAATTTGCTCGGGAAAACCCCGCCATGTTTCCCGGGGGCTATGAAAACCTTGTAAAGACGCAGCAGTCTGGTGAATTTAAATCCCACCCTCTATGGGCCGCGGTTCACGGCCCTTTTGAAAACTTAAAAGATAAGCCTATTTCGGACGTGGACATTATTAACTTATTTGCCCGAAATGAAGAAGGCCAGAGATTTGAAGAAGGCACTTTTTTCGGCGGCATGAAGCGAGAAATAGGCCCTTCTGTTTTTTCTATGTCTGGTGCGGTAGCCGCGGGTAAAACCGCGTCTAGACTTACCGCGCCAATTCCTGCGACCACCCCTGTTACAGCAGCGATAAAATTTGGTGTTCCGCTTGTTGCTGCGGTGGGTGGCGGCCTTACTGGGTATGAAGTAGGGGAAGAGGTTACCGATTTCGTATTAGGGGAGGAGCAAGCAATTAGCCCCGGAACCCGTGTCCAATATGAGATGGGAAAAACTGCGGCCAGCGGTTTGGGCTGGTTACCCACACCTTATCTTATTAGTTCTAAAGTTAATTTGGGTGGGGCGGAGTATCTAACTAATCTAGCGGAGCAACGTGCTAAACTTTTAGGATCGAAACCAGAAGACATTTCTCTTGTAAAACCTAAATCCAGCTACGGGTTTAGACTGCAAGACACTACGTTTGTACCGTATCTTAAAGGAACAAAATATGTTCAAGATCAAGGCCCACGCGCAGCCCGCATGGTCCGTTTTGCGGAAAACATGCTGTCCGCCACCGGGAAATCCGCAAAAATAGCTCCTATTCCGCTAGCTGCGGGGGAGATTTCAGCAACCGTGGGGGCCACTGTGGGCACCGGTGTGGCGGAATCGCAATACCCGGGGGAAGCTTTACCTAGAATAGGCTTTGAACTTTTGTTTGGTACGCCCTTCGGTTTGGCTGGCGCAGGCACAGAAAAAGCCGTGGCCGCATATGGCGCTGCAAAAGAAGGCTTTAAAAATTACGGCGGTATAAAAGGTATACTTAAAGCTTTTTCTGTTTCAAGACAGAATAAAGGTGCCCAGCGCATCGTAGAAATTTTAGAGGGTCAGGGGTATAAGTCCGAAGATATTGAAACAATAGCTCAAAAACTGGCGGCAGATGATATTGACGACATGCTAGTAGATTCTGCGGGCAAAAAAATATCTTTAACTGCGGGAACCAAATCTGGCGACCCTGTAATGATGGCTATTGAAGCGTCTATCGCCCAAAGCAGCCCTACTTTAGGGCGAGCGAGAGATACCGCTGCTGAAGAAACAGCCAACATGATTAAAAATCAAATTAATGCTTTGGTTTTAGCAGCAAAGGGTGGAGATCAAGCCCTTAATCAAGCGGCGTTGCAAGAACTTGCGCGCGTAACTCAATCTGTGTTTGAGCGCGGCATGGTTGAAAGGCTTGGAAGAGCCACAGATGACACACTTGCGGCTGCTCAACGCGTCAAAGGCAAAGACATAGATAATGCTGCGTTAGGGCGGCAGCTTTTTAATGTTGTTGACACACAAATGGAACTTGCCCGTAGACAGGAAAAAGCGCTTTGGGCTGCTGTTCCAGATATTGAAATAACAACTTTTAGAAACGCTGACGGGGAAGAAGTGGATGTTCCTAACTTTATTTCAGCTTGGGATAACGCTGTTCCGCGCACAAAAGAAGCTAGAGACGAAGTAGATAATCTTTTGTCTCCTCTTGCTAAATTTGTCGATCGCAAACGGAAAGAGTTAAACTTAGACCGCGACCCCATGCCGGAACTGGATATGGGCTTTCAACGCCGGTTGTCCGAACTAAAAGAAAGAACGCAAGGGCTTTCTGCCGAGGCGGCGGCAAGAGAAATAAAAGCGGAGCAAGACACTTTAATACGAGTTGACGCGGGAAGCCCGCAAGGCGATTATTTCCAGTATTTACAACGAATGATGGACGATCCTGCGGGAGAGGTAACGCCTCTTACTTTAGTAGAAGTTCAAGACATGAGACAAAAAGCCTTATCTCTCGGTCGTCGTCTTAGAAGCAGTGGAGATGATAACGAAGCGCGTATTGCTTACGCTTTTGCGGAAGGGTTGTTAGATGACTTAGACGCGTTGGAAGCTGTTGCGGATGCTTCTTATCAGACGGCTAGGTCTTATTCTAGAGCCTTAAATGATACCTTTACCCGAACTTTCGCTGGCGATATCTTAGGAACGGCAAAAACAGGGGAAGCTAGAATTGCGCCTGAACTATTAGCTAACCGGGTTCTTGCAGGCGGCGTGGACCCAACGCTTCTCCGAGTAAATCAATTAAAAAATATCGCCACTTTCATGCGTACCGAAGGAGTTCCCGGGGCAACCCCCGAAGAAACTCTAAACACCGTCTCTGGAAGCATAGAAGACATGCTTCGTAATGCTCGCGCCGAAGCTTATCGGGAGGTACGAGACCCAGAAACAGGTGCCATAACTCCGCGCATAGATGAAACCGCTCTGCGGGGGTGGTTAGAAAAAAACAAAGAGCTTCTAGGGGAAGACGGCTTTGCGGCGTTACGCAGAGATTTAGAAGATTCTGAAAAAGCTGAAGTTATTTTAAGGCAGACCCAGCTAAAAAACAAAAAAAGAACCAAACGCCTTAACTCTATGAAGGTGTTTCAGGATATTTTACCGCAAACAACGGACAGCCCCATTCATGCAGTAGGGGACGCAATTAACGGTAGAGCTCCGGTAAGGGATTTAAACCGGTTAGTAAAACTGGCTAGTAATAAAAATTTTTCAGAAAGCCAAAGAGAAGCCGCCAAAGAAGGTATAAAGGCCTCAATATTAGAGTATGCCTCGGTTAAATCCGGCCTAAGTAGCGGCACCGGGGATGCTCGTACTATGTACAAGGTGCTGTTTACGGGAATGAAGGGTTCCCCGTCCAACATGTCACCGGTGGCATACATGAAAAGCAAGGGCTTGATGACCGACAGTGAAGCTCAAACAATGGAAACTTTTTTGACGGAATTAGCTAGGGTAGAAACTGCCGCAGTTAAGGGGAACCTTGTAGATATTGCAAAAGAAATGGGGCCGATGGTCGATTTCTATGTGTCCATTGCAGGTTCTGCGGCGGGAACTAGAGCATATAACATGATGACTGGCGGCCAATCTGGCCCGGGCGTCATTACTGCGGCTTCTCGCGGTCAAGAGTTCCTGCGCCAAATATTTTCAAAAGTGCCAGAGTCTTTAAAAATGGATGTTATGGGCGAGCTTATGACTAACCCAAAACTTTTAGCGGACTTGCTTAGAAAAACTCCAACGCAGCGGGAGAAAATAGGCCTTTTATCTAGTATAAAAGAACAGTTTCAAGAATTAGGCTTTATTCGCCCTGTTCGCAGAGAGCTAGGCTCCGCGTTCCGGGAAGCTGATGACGAGATAGACCAGCAAATTATTGAGTCAGAGTTGGAAAAACAAAGCTCTGCCGCACCAACCGCTTTGCCTGCACCGCAACCAGTTCCGACGCCTGCGGCACAACCCACAACCGCTATGGCGTCGGCTGCTCCTGTTCAACCACAACCCCCCGCGCCTCCTCCCGTGGCTAGCGGGCCTGTGGACAGGAGCCGTTATGCCGCCCTGTTCCCCGGTGACATTGCATCTAGCATGATCCGTCAGCAGGGTATCGGGAGCCTCATGGGATGATCGACGACGTAATAGCCCTAATGCTTAAATCCGATCTGCACAGAGACTGGTACGTCCACGATCTGGAGCGCTTGGTCACGCCCGCTATAGAGGCCAAGAAAATGAGCGTAGTGTACGAGGATAAACTTACAAGCAAAACGGCCATGTTCCCGCGGCCCACGGGCCTATACAGCCACGCTTTTTTGCCTCGTGACATACAAAAAAGATATGAATCCGGCTCTAAAAAGTTACCACCAGAAATATGGAAATATGGACCAAATGATGGTACTCTGTTTGTTATAGACTTCATAGCGCCGTATCAGAACGCTCTTAAAATTAGTAAATTTGCACAAAAGGAACTGACGGGTCGCTATTTAGAAGTTTATCCATACGACGGAGCTAAGTTTTTGCTTCAGAAAAAAGGCAGGCGAAAAGGCTTTGCTACTTTTGCCCAAGAGGGCCTTCAAATGCGGAGATTTAGCTGTGTTTAAAAAAAGATGGTCGGATGGGTTACAAGATGATTTTGATCATCTAAACGAATTTGAATTTAAGCTCGGATGCTTTGGCGGTGACGGCGGCGGCAATAGTGGCGGTTTCGGTGGTAACCTCGGCAGCAGCGGTTACGGTGATGGGGACAGTGACACCGGAGGAATGGGGTCTGCGGACGAGGATACCGGCTTTGGCGGAGGCGGCGGAGGCGGTAATGACGCCGTTAGTGATGCTTTAGCAGATGCGCTTAGCAACAATATTGGCGATTATAGCGTTGATGATACCAATGTAGACATGGCCGATACCGGACAGTATGGCGCTGAGCCCTCTATTAGTTCTTTCGCTGATTTACAAAGTCAAGTAAGCAATCTTGCAAACCAAAGCCTTGCTAGTAAAAACAGCACCGCGGTAGCTGATTTCCAAAACCAAGTGGCTTCGGGGATGTTTGCCTCGCCCCCTTCTGCGCCCCCTTCTTACGGTACACCAGCAAGTTACGGCCCGAATGTCGGAGCACCTACCGGTTATAGCGTAGGTGTACCGGCAATGGACTTGGATATAGGTATTAACTCGCCGATTAGTGACAACCTTTCCGGATACACCCCTACGGGAACGCCGACAAGCGTTTCAGACGCTCTGGCGCAAGCCCTTGGTATTAACAACAACATTGCAGGATTTAATATTGCTCCGGGCATGATTGGAAATGCGCCGGGTTTAATTGGGACAACTAAATTTAGAGAGGGCGGTGCGGTAGAGTATCCGGGGTACGGTCAAAGCATGTCTGGCGGTGGCGGAATCATGTCGGTGCTGGAGCCTTTTGGTAATTATCTGAATGAGCAGATCGACGTGCAGCGCGTGGATCCGTTTTTAGAGACAGTATCTAATGCCGCGTATCAGGAGTTTGGCATCAAGCCCGACCAAGGTGGTGGCGGAGGATTTTTCTCTGGCGGCTTTTATAAAGATAACTTAGGCGGTGATTTCTCCGGTATGCCTCCACCGCTTCCCGATGTTCAACAGCCGGTTATGAACACTAAGCCGTCAGGTTTCGGCCCAGATGTCGGTAACGGCGGTTTGTTTGGTGGCGGCCCTCCTTCCCCTAACGTCAGTGATGGAGCAGTGTATATCAACGATGCGGGTAGCGGCCTAATGTCTCAAGCCCCTGATGACTTCGTAGCCCGCCCTGCGCAGCTTCCGACTTTTGGTGGCGGCCCAATGTCTGGCGGCACACCTACGCAACTTCCGGGACCTAGAATCCCGACTTTTGTTGATCCACCAAGAAAAACTAGCGGCGGAAACATGACCCCCGGTGGGCCAGAAATTGACATGATTGGCGATATCGCGCAACCTACGCAGCCCGGATACGGCGGTCAGCCCATGCAGTTGCCCTACGACCCAACACCTATGAACCCACTTATTTACGATAGTCTTGCAGCCGCTGGCGGGCTTCCTGATTTTGCGGGGAGCGCTCAAAATTATTTCGGTAATAATATAGATCCCCGAGGTCCAGTCACCCCAATGACACCCGAAGATATTTTCCGACAAGCGCAAATGCGGAATATGCAGCAGGACGTAAAATCACCGGAAGTACAAGCCTATCTGGATAACATTATTCAAACGGGTGGCCGACCAACAATGATGGCTCCAAAAATAGATTATTCTAACCTTGCCAGTCCTTTGTTATCGGCGGGTCCAATGAATATGGCAGATGCTGGTAATTTAGCTGCCCTTAATTTAGGAACAAATCCGCCGCCGCAGCCACTAACCCCCGCGTCAGGTACAGGTGGTTTAGTAGATGCGTATGGTAACCCTGCTTCGTTTAGCCCTGCTCAACTTGAAGCGATGTTAGCGGCTACACCTATTTCTTCTTTCCAACAAGGCCAAAATCTTAGCCGACCCGCACCGGTTCAAGTATCTCCGTTAGAAAGCGGAACGACGGTATCCCCGACAGGCCAATTACTTCATTATGGTCCACTCCGTGGTGGTCTTCAAGTAGCCCGCTCTCAATTCGGTTAAAGCAGCCAGTCCCTAACCTCTTCGCCAAGCACTTTACCGGCGAGGTCAATCTTACTCCGCAGAGCTTTTAACACCTTCTCGTCAATCGTATTTGGCGACACCAAGTCGATATATGTCACCTTA
>Ga0255756_1006445_pt1 | contig 10553 bp, 17 predicted proteins | sample 011ome_20_FD_179956 | JGI IMG/M metagenome (GOLD analysis project Ga0255756, IMG submission 179956) | Coastal salt marsh microbial communities from the Groves Creek Marsh, Skidaway Island, Georgia - 011509CT metaG (version 2) | ecosystem: Environmental > Aquatic > Marine > Intertidal zone > Salt...
AACAGCCTTGCAATTTAGCCCATTCTTTCACATTTTCAGTCATTTGTAAAATTTGATCCAATTCTCCGCCTGCGAGAAAGATGTTTATGGCATTTGTATTAGGGTATACCACAATTTCAGTGACTAAACACCCCTTTGGGGCGGGCCAAAGTTGCATATGCCCTGACTTTATTTTCTCGCAGACCTCTGCCCAAGTGTTAATTCCACCTGAACGCTTTAGCGCCGCTTCAATCCAATCCCTGCAACGTTCTAACTCACTCACGCCCTAATCCTCGTTACTGACAGTGATGTGCTTGGCGCTGCTGGAGCATAACCCGTTGCAGCCGCCGCTTGCAGATAGCCTGACGTTGACGTCGTTGCCCACATAACCTCAAGGTAATCGCCAGCGTTTACTTGGAATATGGCAGAGCGCGACACAACAAACGTGGCATCGTTTTGGTGCAGGTTTGCTACGATTGTGCTGCCAGCAACGTCAGAGCCGTTGATGCGTGGCCAAAACCGAAATGTCACTGTGCTGCTTGACGTTGACGTAACCTGCGCCGAAAACGCCAGCAAGTAAGTGCCGCCCTCATTGAACACGATGCGACTTGCAGGCGACCCCTGCGAGACACCGCTAGACATTGGAGGCGCGTCATACGTTATTGCGTATGCTGTGTTCGCCGATGCTGCGTTTATGTTGTTATTCTGGCCAAAAAATGCATAGCCATCCGCAAGCACAATCTGGCGGAACGTGCCGTCTTTAGATACGACAGGGTAGCCTCCTGTTTCATCCCACAGCATAACGCCGTTTTCAGACGGGTTGTCGTCACTTGCCTTAAAGAACAGCTTGGTTAGGTTGCGCTGCAAATACGCATTAAGCTGCCTACCCCACTGGCGCAGGTCTGGGCCGATTGGGGGTAGTACGGGAGCCGTCATCTGCGGCCACCCGCTTTAGCTTCAATCCGCATATTACCCACGCGCCATGCGGCTGGGCTTACCCCATCGACACGCATCCTGACCTGCCGACCTGTGAAGCGTACAGACGTTGGGTTTGACGGTGAGTATGGCCCATATGTACGCTCAGTGTCATTGGGGTGGAACCGTGTTTTGAACGTGACGCCTACATCACCTTGCGTTAATTCGTCTGGGATTAAGTCGGTGACACGCATAACTTGATCGCCAGCGCCGATGGAAATTGGGCCAGTCTCCGCAAAAATGTTATAACTATCCACGTTAAATCCGATTTCGTGATCGTAAATATTGGCGCCAATGGACGCCATCAGCGGATACTTAAACACACCACGCTGCACGCCTGATGTGCGAGACAATTCACCGATAATCCAGTGGCCCTCTTTGTAGTCGAATGCAACGTATCTGTCGATTTCCAAGCTGGCCGCGGATGGGTAGAACCACCAAATCTCGCCAAACTGGCCGTTTGCAAACGACCACACCTTTGAAATTTGCGCTGGGTTAATGTCGCCAAATACATAGTCATGCACATCGCACGGGATTTCTGACACGCTGTTGCCGTCAAAACGGAAGAACCCGCGCTGGCCCATCCAGAATACGCCGATGTCAACGTCTGATGCTGACTTGCGAGAAATGGCCCCGCAGGACGTGCCAACGCGCTCAAAGCCGTACACATAGGGCGGGCCAAGGTATCGCGCTGTGTGAGCGTCCACGTCGGTGATTATAAGCGTTTGGCCGCGAGTACGAATACCCTGCATGATCTGGCCAGATGTCTGCAACTCAATGTCGCCAGCCTCGTTTGTTGATAACGGCGACCACGTTGTGTTGTCCTCACGGTCTGACCACTGCACCTTACGCGGGTTTCCGCCAGCGCCAAGCGCAAACAGGAAGCGCTCCTCAGTCACAATTAGGCCGCTGTTGTTGACTGGCGCATTGGCGATTGGCGCTGCGTCTGCTGCTGTGTTTAGCTGCCATTCAAGTAAGCGCCCATCGTTTGGCGAACACGCAACAAGGTATTCACCCCAGTTATCCAGTGACCACGTTGTGGCCTCTGAGTAGTTGCCATAGTTCGGGCGAGGCTGGCCAAAAAAACCAGTTCCAAAGAACGAATTACCAAAACCAGTCAAAACCTGCGCATCCACAAGGCCAGTTGTTAGGGTTGCTGGGGTGATGTCATATGTGATGCCAGATGCTGTTGATACGATCAGTTCGGACGCAGAGCCGCCAGCAATCCATGCTGTGCTGCCCAAATCTTCCCAAGTGTGCATTCCGCGAATTGGGTCAGTGCTGAATGATGTAATTCGCTCCTCCCATCCGCCAATCGGGCGCAATGATCCGTCACGCCAGCGAACTAACGACCCGTCACGCCAGCGGCCAGACTGTTCAAGGTCTGTGCCGTTGCGGTAGAAGCCTGCGGGGATGTCAAGTGGGATCAGCGGCATTTCTTAATAACCCACAGCAAACCAATACACGGTATATGAGTAGTCAATACCTATCTTTATTCTGAATGACGTGGTTGTCAGGCTGCTGACAAACGCAAAATCTGATTTGTTGCCAGCGGCAGCAGTTGATTGATTGATAGTGGTCTGCACATTAAAGCAACTAGAGCTAAACGCTGATGGAAAATTAACCGTTACTAAAGAGTTTGCGGGAACATAAACCTGCCCCCATTGGAGCTTAATGCCGTTTGGAAGAGTTACATAACCGTTTGTCCCAGCAGACGCTGAAAATCCAGACGAAATACTGGCGGTACTAATACCTGTAATGTGGCCATAAGTGTCTACAGAAATGTCTTGGATAAAGTTACCACCAGAGTTGTTCACAGATGCCTGAGACGATGTGGCTGCATGGCTAATAGTTCTGTTAGCACTCAGACTTCCACCACCCGTTAAACCACCACCTGCACTAATCGTAATGCCTGTAGCTGCCTTACCGTTCAACTGTGTCTGGATGTTGCTGGTGACACCATCAACATAGTTTAGCTCAGTGGTGCTTGCAGTTATGCCGTCTAAGACGTTTAATTCCGCCGAAGTCGCGGTAACGTTACTCAAGTTGCTTAAATTGTTTATATCTGCTGCACTTGCAGTTATGGCAACTCCGCCAACCTGCCACGCTCCAGCAATCAGGTTTGGCTGTATTGAAGTGCTACCACTTAGGATGGCATCAATGCTATCCCAGTTTGCGTTAAGGTCTGCGCCCCAAGTGTTCTGGGAGCCACCAACCGTCGGCTTGTTAAAGTTGTAATTGGTTGTCGTCGCCATATCAAAATCCTTGTGTTACTGGCAATATAGCAGTTATCTAGTCGTCCGTCCATGTGTCGCTTGCAGACGGGCCATCGACCCATATTCCGCTTGCCGCGCTGTCGCTTACCCACACGTCGGATGAAGCTGCATCGTCTGTCCATATCTTTGCGTTTATAACATCGTCAACCCAAGCATCGACCACTGCGGGATCAGGCTCCCACTTTTCGCGGCCAGAGAATAACGCAGTCGATGACGCTGTGGACATTAATGCGCCGAATAGAACGCGTACAGGGTTTACGACTGTGGCAGATGCAGCGTTTTGCGACACGGCAGCGATTGCAATGCGATTGCCGCCAAAGAATGATGACGACGTGGGGTTGCTGGCCATTCCAGTTGACTGCACGCGCGTTGGGCCGATCAGCGTAATAACATTACCCTGCGTCAAGTAGCCAGAGAATACCACGCGGGTTGCGCCGATGTCGGTTGCGCTGGACGCGTCAGACTGCGCCGCTGATAGCTTTGCGTCAAACTCAGCGTAACCCTCAATCCAGTATTCCTCGCCGCCCGCCGCAACGGGATCAGGCTCAACGTAATACGCGGTCATGCGTCTGCCTCTTGGATGGTTAGCTCCCCAGCCTCAACCTGACGCATGATCTCAGCGTAGTGGCGATTTGAGGGGTCTAGGGGGACGGACAACTCTTGGCCGTCTACTACAATCATAATCGCGTAAACCTCCCCAACCTCTTGGCCAATGTTCGGTAGGCCTCTAACATACACGGCTTGTGTTATTACCACATGTTCCATCTATAGCTCCGCATCTAAGTGAAATATCAGATTAGCTTCAAGGCGATAAGACGCAAAGTTAGAAGGGGTAGTGCCGCCAGCTGGCCTAACTTGACTAAATTCTATTGCACCCATTGAAAAAGCATTAGTTTGGTGTGTCGAATACGAAAAACCTGCCGTTGAGTTAGCAGAGTACGCTGCAACCCCTGGGTTAACCCAGTAAAACGCCCCGCCTATATGAGAATAGGACACCGTTGGCCCCGTTCTCATAGGTTCAAACTGAACTTGGTTGCCATAGAACTTGTTGTAGTAAGAGTAATATGTGCCAGTTGTGGCGTTTCCCCGATTGTAAACGTTTTGATAATAGCGCCTGCACTTCTGAAGCGTTACCGAGATTGGCTCATGCTCCAAGTCCGTTGGTGTGTCGCCAGCCTCTAATTGGACACCGCCAAAAGTTAGGGTGAATGTACCCGTAGCTGAAGTCTTTGCTCCATCAAACCTAATTGCCACCCCGTTAGCTGCATTAGCTGGTAGAGTAAACGTAAACGTAAAACGTTGGGCTGATCCACTGTATGAAACAGCATTTGACGAGATGACGGTTTCACTTGTAAAATCATTTACAGCACCAGCATAAGACAACGATGCGTTTAGTGTTGCTGAACCTGCATCAGATGAACCACTAGCCCAAAAGGAAAGTGTAACAGTTTGTCCCGCAAGATGAGCAATGTTATCTGCTTCAATTCGTTGGGTAACGATATAAGTCTCACCTGACGCACATAAGAAACTTGCTTCTGCCGCCTTTGTCCCACCATAAGATGTAGAAGAAATCTGACTGAAACCTGTCGCACCTGTGCCAGAACGGTTGACGTACCATCTATCTGGGCCAGCATAGAACCCGCCAGTGAAACCAGCTGGCGATCTGTTTCCACGTTGATTTACAAGCATGGCACCGTTGGTCACCATATTCCTGTTTGACAAGGCACCATCGTCATAGACGTTACCTAGGTCTGCTAACTGTCGTGCCTTGCTCATATTATTCTCCCAACAGGGTAGCTAAATCCAACGCTTTCAATTCGTCTGGCGTATTTGCCGCAGCCAAGCGTGCATCGTCTGTGATGTTACGCAGTGTTTCTTTTTGCGCTGCAATCTCAGCTGCACCTGTGCCAGCTTCCAATGCCTTCATGTAGGCAACGTCCAAGGCAGCTAGGCGGGGCGCACGTTCTGCCCGTAGGTTGTCCTTGTGAATAGCCAAAGCCGCTGTCATGTCGACTTCGACAGCATCACCATTGAATGCCCATGCCCCACGGAATGTGCGGTCTGTTGGAACTGTTAGAGATGCTGCATCACGAACATCTCCGTTGATATTGATGTAAGTTGTCATTGTGCAATTCTCCATGCGTTTCTAAATGACCGATCACTAGGGATCATTTCAACAGGGACAATCTTCATGATCGTTCTGTTTCCTTTGTAGTCCCGCCACACGGCAGGGTCTATGTCTTTCATTACCAGATACTCTATCGCTTCTTCTTCAGTCATAGCACCGATAGGTTCTGCGTATGGGTGTTCCTTTGGCTCTCCGTCAGGCACCAAACGATCACGCTGGTAAGTGTCAATGGGTGGCAAGATGTCACCCTCTAGTGCCGCAGCCATCCAGTTAGGATCAGGCACAAGCACCTTGGCTGGCTCGTCAGGTGTGGCTGGATCTTCAAACAGCACACGGTACTTAGACTGCACAGGCTTCAAGCGTGACTTGGCTTCCAGTAGGCGTTCCCAGAGATGCGTCATGCTAAGTCTCCCATAAAGTGCGCACCGTTTTCTGGGCTGTTAAAGTAGCCGCTAGTACCCGCACTAGGATTATTGTAATAGGAGACTACAAACAAAGAGCTAACCGATTTAGGTGAGCTAAGAAAAGTCCTCAGTGTTTCCGTGCCGTTTGCTATATCGTTATCCTTGCGAATTGAAGTAGACATACAATAGTTTGTATTATCAAAACTGTTAGAAAAAGTAACCGTTGTACGCCCCGTCCCAACATCCGTCAGACTAGAAGTATTAAAACTATCGTTGATTGATGTTGTGGTAACACCTGTATAATTCACCCAAGCCTTAGCCGACCCATTGACGACATAGCCAGTGCCTACGGATGTTGTGCCATCGGAGATGTTTGATACGTTTAAGGTACTCATGCTAAGTCTCCGTTAACCTGATACATAACATAATCTAAATCAGTTTTTGCGTTGGTATCCGTGTTGAAACAGGTGAGTTCAACATCGTTAGTGTTGTCAAACATAACAGAGCAAGCTCTGTTAAACTGACCAATGCCACTGTTACCTTCCGCAACAACAGAAGCGTTAATGCTTGCTAAATTATTAGTTAGCGAAACTTCATACCTTCCAGTTCCTGCGTCAACAATGCTCGCTGCATTGGCACTGTCTCTAATGCTAACAGTACCTACTCCATTAACATTAGCCCAAGCCGCCGCAACCCCTGAGACTGCACGACTAGCTGTTTCGCCTGTTGCCTGAATGTTTGTGACCTTTATCGTACTCATGCTAGGTCTCCGTGGACTGTGTGGGTACTATCGTTGTCCGCTAATGTGTTGAGTGAACTACTAGACGTGCCAGTGTTCCACTCCCAGTAGGATGCAGTTTGATTCGTCGCTTCATTCCAAACGAAAATATTATTATTTGCTCCGCCCATTTGATTGTGGTTGATTATAGGGTAAGAAGTATCCATCGCTGAGGTAAGACTTGTTGAAGCGATCCCTGCACCTAAATCACCAACTGAACTTATGTTAAAACTGTTCTGTATGGTTGTGGAGAATGTATGCCACAAGTAAGCCTTCGCAGCATTCTGCCCCGTAAGCGTAATCGGCCCAGTACCAGCCGCATCACTAATTGTTGTTGCTCTAATCTCAGACAATGCTCAAGTTCCCCCCAGTTGTGACGGTGAGTGTTACCCCTGATGCCACGGCTAGTGGGCCTGTGCATGAAGCGTTCTCTGTTGCGTCAATTGTTACGTTTGTATTCAAAGTTTGCTCATGCACTCGGAAGATGTCACCCGCCGCAGCCGCTGGGCCTAGTGTACCACGTTCACCTTTGTATAATCCACCGCCACGTTCTGCGCTATCGGCAATAGCTGTGTGCATAACAACTTCAATGACATCATCAGCCGCAGCACCTGTCGTCAAGACAACCGCACTGCCATTTGTTGCTGTAAAGTCAACGCCATCAACCAAGTGAATGCCGTTCATGTATACGTCAACAAACCCAGCCGTATAGCCAGCCGTGTTAAACGTAGTCTGTGACGCAGTGGCGGTAAAAGATTGCCGTGTCTGCGTGGCCTGTGGGACTGGTATGTTACCGATGTAACCTGACATGTTTATACCTCTTGTGCGGATAAATGCTCTACATACGCTGCCTTGATTTCGTCTGTATGCAGTAATGCTACCAAGTCTTGTACCTCTTGAGGCTCACCTGATACATCATCATTAGGAGCAATCACATGACGGTGAAAGCTACGACTAATCTCAACACCATCACGTTCAATGATTGTAGCATGACGACATTGGATATGTTTGAATGGGCCGACGATTTCGTATTTGTCGATCTCTGTACGTTCTGTTAGTGCCATCGTTTATCTCCTATGATGGTTGGACTGACTACCCTGTGATCCAACAGGGGTGGTTATGCTGTGGTTCTGTAAGTAAAATCTACATGTATGGTTGCACCAGAGGTAAGGCCCGTTTGGACAAAACCTGCATTATCTCTATATGAACGGACGTAAATGGGTGTCGCACCACCGCCGATAGCCCAACCCATCCCAAGACATCCAGATGGTAAGTCTTGCGCAGCAAAGTATGGCGTAAAACCTGTAGTGTCAGCGGGAGTAAAAGGGAGTCCGTAGATTATAGAGCCACCACCAGTTCCTACCAAAGCGTCAAAAGTTATTCTTACTAAGCTGCCGATTTTGGTGTATGTGCTATTAACGCTAGTAAATGACCCATTGTCGGGAACAGGCGTCCAAGTCCCCTCCTCATAGTCATCCAGCGTGTTTGCAGCACTGTAAGTTCCAGCAGAAGTGCCAAGGGTTACGCCATTAGGGACAATTAGATAACCTGACGCGTCGATGCGCATACGTTCTGTGGCGTTTTGTCTAAATACCAACGCCGCACCTGACGCACCTTGGTCAAAAAACACATCAGCATTTGATGCCGTGCTGTCTGTATAAAAGTTTATACCTTGACCTGCTGCGTTAAGAAAACCAACGCCATTACTTTCGCCAGCACCTAAAACCGTATGCAATGGATAGCTAGGCGAACTTGTCCCCACACCTACATTGTTATTCGTGCTATCCACATACAGCGTGTTGGTATCGACAGTCAGATCGCCATTGATCTCAACGTCACTGCTGAATGTACCACCCTGTGATGCACTAACTGTATCACTCACCTGATAACCAGCATAAGAGATAACGACAACTTCATCACCAGCTTGTGCTGCATTAGTCAGGGTAATGCTGTTGCCATTCGTTGCGGTAAAGTCTGTGCCATCCACTAGGCGTACACCGTTGTGGAACACATGCACTTGGTTCACTGTGTAACTCAAGCCAGTCAAGCTAGTGGTTGTGCCTGTGATGCTAAAGGTCTTTTTGCGTTCAGCACCGCTAGAAACGACTGAGGCTTTACTACCGATATATCCCGCCATTATTCGGCCTCCTGAATTGTAAGCGTACCAGCCTCAACCTGACGCATGATCTCTGCGTAGTGGCGGTTGGCTGGGTCAAGCGGGACTGACATCTCTTGCCCGTCGATGGTTACTAGGATGGATGCATTGTTGCCGCCCATGTCAGTTATGTATTGGGCTGATGTAATTGTCATATTATTCATGATTATAACTCCGCATCAAAGGCAAAGTAGCCACTACTGTTATTACTAAGAAGTATTTGCACAGGGCGGTATTGAGTACCACCTGATATGCCACCTAAATAAACTGCCGCCCCATTTGGGTTTGATCCATCGGTCCCAATATTAAAAGTCGTCCCATTCCGCACAGAAGTCCCATCCCAAGCCGCAATATTATTTCCAGACGTTACGGTTGGTATTGCCCTCATTCGTTGAGGAAAAAATACATGGCCCTCAGCTTGAGTGGTTGTTGACATCAGGCCTTGACAAAGTCGCAAGTAATTCCCGTTAGCTTCTGACCCAGAATGCCTCCAATAATACCTCTGGCACCTCGCCAACTCATCCGAGTAGCTGCGTGGATGCTCGAAGGGGGTGGCTGTGTCGCCTACTTCTAGTTGGACGCCTGTGATGTAGAAGGTGGCTCCATTGGTTCCAACAATATCAACTGCCCCTGTTACACCAGCACGATAATCTGCTGAAGCCCAAGCCCCTGTTGTTCCACGAAAAGTAGTTCCACCTCCAAGACTGAAGCTAATCTGCACACCAGAAGTGTTGTTAGTAGCCCATGTCCCAGAGGTGTCACCCTCAATAGTTACAGTCTTGTGTTCCCAAGTGTTCGCCGTGCTAACTGTAAAAGTAAAGGGATATGACCTAGTATTGCCGCCATTCCTTAATGCGCCACTATGCGATCCTGTAAGACTTGATCTTACCCAAAAAGACAAGGTGGCATCTTTTGCACCACTTGTTCCCCACCCAAGTTGTGCAGAATTATAGCCCTCAACCTGAGTGTTTATGTAAAAATAATCCCCCGTTAGTGGCGTGTAAGATGATAATGAAGTCACGCCTAAATAATGTGAAAACCCAACAGGAGGGGTTACTGATCCCGCATCCTGTTGAACTGAAAATTTTGAGGCTTGGGATATTTCAGCACGAAACCTGTCAACGCTGTATGCCCATGCTGTTGGGGTAATGCTTGAGCCGCCGTTGCGTTGGTCAATAACCATTGCACCGTTAGTCACCATATTCCTGTTCGACAAAGCCCCGCCGTCGTAGACCCGACCAAGTTCTGCCAGTTCACTTTGTCTACTCATTATGTTTGCTCCAGCACTGATGCGATAACGTCACAGCTAGTTGCCGTATCACTAGTTACGACAATGGTATCTGCTGTCTCTAGGATGATCTTACCATCTAGGACAGACAAAGCAGCACCAGCGGGGACAGGTACACCTTTAACAAGGTAAACCCCAGCAGCCTGTACATCTACTGTGATCTGTGAGCCTGTGGTGTTCGCAATGTTACAACCAATCATAACTGAGGTTGTGCTTGCGGGAACCGTGTATGTCGTGACAGGTGATGTGCCTACGCTTGCGGATGTATAGTTCTTAAATGTGTTTGCCATTGTCTTATCCTAGTGCGATTGCCAAGGCTAACGCCTCGTCTGTGTAGCCCGCCGCAGCATGATCGCCCCAAGCATATGCAGCATCCCAGTTGGCAGAGTTATTGGTTGTGGTGTACCAAGTTGACGCCGTGTAAATCGGGTCTGTTTCCGTGTAGCCTGTCAGGTAGCCCGCCGCAGCGTGATCGCCCCAGCCAAATGCTGTGTCGGCGTTAGTGCCTTGCGCCGCTGTGGCGTAGTCTGTCGCAGCCGTAAATGCCGCAGTACCCAAAGCGGATGTTTC
>Ga0255756_1006454_pt1 | contig 10544 bp, 9 predicted proteins | sample 011ome_20_FD_179956 | JGI IMG/M metagenome (GOLD analysis project Ga0255756, IMG submission 179956) | Coastal salt marsh microbial communities from the Groves Creek Marsh, Skidaway Island, Georgia - 011509CT metaG (version 2) | ecosystem: Environmental > Aquatic > Marine > Intertidal zone > Salt...
CGTTCAGTTCAGCCGACGAGGGAGGGAGGGAGGGAGGGAGGACCAGACCGGACCGAACGAGGAAAGACTTCGCGGGCGCCGGGCGTTTGTCCTCGTCCTTTGCATCAGTAGAGAATTAGGATAAAGTGTGTCCTCACGGTTGTAGACATAAATCCCTCAATTCAGAAGGAGGCGCATGCTATCAGGTGACAATATTTCATCATTTGCAAAGGACGCGACGACGTCGCCGACGGACGGACGGACGGACGGACGGACGGACGGACGGACGAGCGAGCGACGAAAAAAATAAAAAATAAAAAGAGCGAAGAAGCCGCGCCGCGACGCGACGCACCTCCTTGACGATGAGTTCCGCGGTGACCGGCACCCTCGGCTGGTTCGTGGTCTTGTCCACTATCCTCTTCACGACGAGCGTCGAGTTCGTCAGGATCTTTATGCACGTCTCCGCTTCCTGCGAGAGGAGCGAAGCGAAGAAGAAGAGGAAGAAGAAGAGGAAGGGGTCAGCGTCGGTCGCGTCGTCTCGCGCCGCGGCGGACGTCCTCCCCGGTCGAGCGTCGTACACTCAGTTCCACAGCCAAGATTTAGCGCGTTGACCACACGCCTTTCGTGAGGCAATTCAGAACGTAAAATAAATTGCGAAATCGTTCGTCACCGTGTACGACGCCCGCGGATAGGACCGGCCGAAGAGCCGAAGAGCCGAAGAAAAAAAAACGAAAAAAAAAAACGCGACGACGCGCGGCGACCAAACGCTCAGACAGCCAAGGGAACAACGTCTGTAAACAGCGGGTTATGCCTTCAGAAACTCTAGTCCGAAAAACGTAAAGTCACTCATCACCGCGTCGTGACAAGCCGCGCGTCGTCTCGCTCTCGGGCGCGGGCGGGGCGGGACCGGGAGGGGGGGATCGCGAAGAGACGGAATGGAGGCACCTTAACCGCGGGATCGACGCCGGCGGCGTCGTCGACCGTCTCGCGCACGTCCCAGCTCTCGCGCTTCTTCGCCGCCTCCGCGAGACGCTCCGGGCTCGAGTACGCGGCGAACTTGTACGGCACGAGGTGGTTCCTCGCGCGGCCGGGTTTCACGGACACGACCTCGCCGTCGCGTCCGAGGCCTTCGACGTCCTGTCGATCGACGGGTTTAGGTTTAGAACGGACGCGGACGCGCGCGCGGGGAGGGGCGTCGAGGACGGCGGCGGCGGCGCGGCGCGGACGGGCGCGACGGCGGAGGAATCGCCGTCGGGAACGACCGCGGAGGAGGACCGCGCGAGCGCGGCGCCGGCGATCGATCGATAGATCGATCGTTCGAGGGACGACGGCTCGAACGACGAAGCGCACCTGGAGGAGGCAAATCTCGACGGTGCGTCCCGCGGACTTCGCGCCGCGCGATTGGACGAAGATCGACCACGGCGAGAGCGAGGCGCCGAGGGCGGGGAGCATCGACCGGCCGGTCGTGCTGCAGCCGTCGAGGACCGCGCGGAGCATCGCCATCGCGCCGGCGCGACGGACGAATGACGAAGCGCGAGTGAACGATTTCGTTTCGATGCCGCGTTCGCGTTCGCGGCTCGCAGTATCGGTTTTTCACGGGAGCGTCGCTTTGATCGGATCTTGCGATGAAAAACACCCGTTCAATTTTTTCATCGGAAAATCTCCGATCGATTCTTGATCGTGGATAAAAACCTCGAGTTTTTCGCGCATCCTCTTCACCCGGCGCGTCCGCGACTCGACGCCCTCTTTCTGTCGCACCAGAGCAGGTCGACCAAGATGCCGACGCACGTGCGTACCCCTCCAGCGCCCTTCTCGCGTTTCCCGTCGCCGCGCGCGACTTCGCGCGCGTCGCGTCGCGTCGTCTCGCCGTTTCCGGCGAACGCCGCGCGAGAGGGGATGTCGATCTCGCCGCGTGCCGCAGACGCGGACGTCGACTCCGCGACGACGGCGACGACGACGACGCGCATCGTTCGCCGTCGCGCGCGGACCCCCCGCGACGCGCGCGTCCTCGGCGCCCGGTCCTCGGCGTCCGCGCGCCGCGACGACGCTCGCGTCGCCGCGTCGGCGACGCGCGCGCGCCGCGTCCGCTCGCGCGATTTTAGGGTTTCTCTCGTCCGCGCGAGAAAAACGAACGACTCACCTCCACTCCGCGCCTCGCTCTCCCCTCGCGATGCAGGCTCATAAGAACCGCAAGAAGCGCGGGCACGTCTCGGCGGGGCACGGCCGCATCGGCAAGCACCGCAAGCACCCCTCCGGTCGCGGTAACGCGGGTGGCCAGCACCACCACAGGATCATGATGGACAAGTACCACCCGGGCTACTTCGGAAAGGTTGGCATGCGTCACTTCCACAAGCTCAAGAACCACTACCACTGCCCGATCATCAACCTCGACAAGCTCTGGACGCTCGTCGGCGAGGAGAAGAGGCTCGAGTGCGCCGCGGCCGCGGGCAAGGCGCCCGTCATCGACCTCACCGACCACGGCATCTTCAAGCTTCTCGGGAAGGGCCAGCTCCCGAAGCAGCCCGTCGTCGTGAAGGCGCGGTACATTAGCAAGCTGGCGGAGAAGAAGATCAAGGAGGTCGGCGGCGCGTGCGTGCTCGTGGCGTGAGCGAGTGCGTTTGGAGTGATTGGGACGCGCGCGCGGGTGGGCGCGTCACGGGGGGTACGGTGGATCGGTCGGAGATGGTCAGTCGCGATTGGTTTTTGTAACGACGGCGGGGATCGAGTCGCCGACTAAACGAAGAAAAACTTTGCGCGCGCGTCTTTTCTCTTCTTCAACTCGGAAGCGTCGCCCGATACAAAACAACCCGTCTACTAGTCCACGAGCACGGTCTCGTCCGCGCTCAAATCGACGCTGCCTCCTCTCTTCGACAGCCTCAGCTCGTACGCGTCCAGGCGGTCCGTGGGGTCCATCTGAAGCAGCGTGATGAACTCGTCGAGGTCGATGAGTCCGTCGCCGTCCGTGTCCGCCTCGGAGATGCACGCCGCGATGACTTTCTTCGCCTCGGACGTCAGCTTCCCGTCGTCCTCGTTCATGAACACCAGCTCCGCGACCTCCCCGGCGTCTATCGTTCCGTTCCTGTCCTTGTCCAGCATGTTAAACGCCTCCTTCACCCACGACGGATACGCCTCCGACGACCTCTCCAGCGCCTCCCAGTCCACGAGCGCGGCTAAAAATTCGTCGACGTCGATGCACCCGTCGTTCGTCGTGTCCAACGAGTCGAGCAGCTGCTCGCACTCGTCCTGGGTGATGTCGTACCCGACGCGCATCAAACCCGCCTGGAGCTCGTCCGGCTCCACGAGGTCGTCGCCGCTCGTGTCGAGAAGCTGAAACAGCTCCAAGAACTCCTTAGTGAGATTCCTCTCCTCCGCGAGCACACCTGCAGGGTCGTTCCATACGAGCGAACGTCGGGGTGGAGTTGAAAGGCGTCAGTTGAAGTTGAAAGGCGTCGAAGGCGGGGTTTGAAAGCGAGGGGTGGGCGGAGAGATGCGCGGGACAAAGTCCTTAAGGATCGGCGTTCACCACGCCGACGCGGTCGTATGGGAACCAGTGTATAGAACGCGCCGTCGATGACGCCCTCGACGCCGGGCCCCGCGTTCGGGTCGTCCTTCCGCAGCTGATCCCCCAGAAGCCTCAGCACGCTTCGCTTGAGCAAGCCGTACGTGCTGAACCGCTGCAGGCGCGCGACCACCTGCCCACCGATCGGCTGCGTCGCGCCGCTCAGCGCTTCCTCGGACGTCGGCGCGAGCAACCACGGGTGCAGCAACGCGGCGCGCGCGGTGATGCGCGTCTCCGGGTCGCGGTCGAGCATCTTCCGCACGAGGTCCACACACTCCGGGCTGAGCCGCGGCCACGGGTCGGCGACAAAGTCGATTTGATCCTCTAGTATGGCGCGAAACACCTCTTTCGCGTTCGGGCGCTGGTTGACCTTGTCCACGAACGGCAGCCGGCCGGTGAGCAGTTGATACGCGACGACGCCGCACGACCACACGTCCGCCTCTTCGCCGTAGTTTCGGTTGATAACCTCGGGGGCCATGTACGACGGCGTCCCGCACCGTCGCGTGAGCTTCTCGCCGGGGGTGATGAGCCCCGCGAGCCCAAAGTCCGTCGCTTTCAGCGGCGAGTCCAGCGCCTCGTTGTCGAACAAAAAGTTGTCGGGCTTGATGTCGCGGAAGATGATGCCCCGCGAGTGGCACTGCGCCGCGGTGCGAACGACGGACCGCACGAGCTCCGCGGCGTCGCGCTCGCTGTAGTTGATCCCCGCGCGCATCCTTCCCAGCAACTCCCCGCCCGTGCACAGGTCCATGAGCAGATGCACCGCGTCGCCGTCCTCGAACGAGTCGTACAGGTACACGATGGAGAGCGACGATCCGATCTTTCGCATCACCTCGAGCTCGTTTCGAAGCTTGCTGTGGTAGTACTGCACCGAGGTTCGCGACGTCGGCGGCTGCCGCCACGGCGCCTTGCGAATCGTCTTCAGCGCGAACTTCTTCCCGTCGCTTCGGCGGGTGACCTTGCGGACGATGCCGTACGACCCCGCGCCGATGGGCTCCTCGTCGTCGAGCGATTTCACGTCGTAGAGGTCGTAGAGATCGCGTCGGAGCCCGAAATCCGGTCGAAGCTCCTCGGGGGACAGCCTGTCGGGGGGGCGGTCCGCGGGCGGCCTATCGCGCCGCACCGGCGCGCGCGGCTTCCCGGACGACTTCGCGCCGCCCGTCGTTCGCTTCCCCCTGGATGGCGCGGAGTCTTTGAACAGCTCCGGGTCGAGTCCCTTCTTCGCGCCGCCGCCGCGGGTCTTCTTCGATACTCCAGCAGCACCCTTGGCTCCCTTGGCGTCGTCGCCGTCGCCGAGGTTCTCCTTGAGCCAGTCGCCGAGCCACGCGTGCGCGCGGACGTCGCGCGCCGCCGCGCGCGAGAGCGTCGGCGTCGGCGTCGGCGTCGGCGTCGGCGTCGGCGTCGGCGCGGAGACGCGCGGGGAGGGCGTCGCGCCGCCGCCGCACGCCGCGGTCGCGGTCGCGGTCGCGGTCGCGGAGGGACGACGACGCCGCTCGAGCGGACGACGACGCCCGACACGCTCGGCGCCGACGCGACGCACGATCCTCGCGCCGCCCAACGCGCTCGACCGCGCGCCGTCGCCGTCGCGCGCGATATCGCCCGCGACCGAGCGTCTGCGCGCCGCCGCGGGCGCGGGCATCGTCAGCATCGCGACGAACGCGCTCGACGTCGCCATGACGCGTCGTCGCCCGCGGCGTCTAATCCGCGAGACGACGCCTCAAGGTTGCCGCGCGCCCTATCCGGAGAATGTGTGCGACGTCTGCGTCTCCGCTCGACCGACGCGGAAGGGGGGGTGCGAGCGCGCGCGCGGCGACGACGACGCGGGGACGCTCACGAGGTCGCGCTCGATGTCTTCTTCCCTGCGCGACGGCGGTGCCCGCGCGAGGAGTGTTGTGCGCGCGACGTCCGCGCGCGCGACGAACGACGTCACGGAAATCATCGAGGCGCCAAGCGAGAGGCGGCACTGATCTGGAGATCGATGACGTCCGATTTCGTACTGGTAGGTTCATCAGTGAGAGAATCTATCGGTCGCCGCCGCGGTCGCGCCACGCTACTCCTCGCCGCCGCGCCGCCGCCGTCGCCGCCACCACTCGCGCGCTATGCCTACTAAATGCCTTCTATTCCCCTCGCCCGTCGCGCCGTCCTCGCCCGCGGCGGAAGACGTCGACGACGTCGCGGCCCGCCCTCCCGCCGCCGCCGACGTCGCCGCTGCCGCCGCCGCCGCCGTCGCCGCCGCGCGCGCGGTCATCTCCCCCTTCGCGGCGACCCCCGCGTCGCCGTCGCCGGCGATCCTAGACGCGAGCTCCTGAACCTGGCGCTGAAGCGACGCGACCGTTCGCCGCAGGTCGTCGTCGTTCGACGACGACGACGACGACGACAACGACGACGCGTCGCCGCCGCCCTCGCCGCCGCCGCCGCCGCCTCCCGCGAGGGCTCGAAGCGCGCCCCCCGCGTCGCCGCCGGCGCCCCGCAGCTTCTCCTCGTGTTTCTTCCACCCGTCCGTCGTCTTCACGTGCTGCGCGTACGCGAGCGCGGCCGCGGCCGGGAGCGCCGCGAGGAACGCGTGCCACAGGTGCCAATCCAGCGTGAACGTGCCGTCGGCGCGTCGACCCCCGCGCGCGCGCGGCGTCGCGTCGTCGAACAGGAGCTCCGCGCTCTGGGAGAGGTTCAGGGGCTTTCCAGCGCGGATGAGCTCCTCGGGCGACGCCTCCGGCGCCGCCGCCGCCGCGCGCGCGGCGGCGTTGGACGACGACGACGACGACGAAGACGACGCGGGCGCCGGCGGAGCATTCGAAGAAGACGATCGCGCGACCGACGACGTCGACGCGTCGCCGGGCCCGTCGGACTTGGACGCGAACCCGCGCCGCGCGGACGCGCGAGTCCAGCTCGACGCGCGCGCCGCCGCGCGTCGAAGCATCGCGCCGGCAAACGTCGCGCCGCGAACGGCGGTCTCGTGCCGAGCGCGCGCGATCTGACGAGCGTCCCGGATGGATCAGAATGCGAAACAGCACCGGTGAGGACGGCTGCTTCTCGTGTTCCTCGGGAAAACGCCGCGCCGGCGGGGGTACACGTGTACAGCTTGCGACGCGCGCCAAGACGCGAAAGCCGCGAGACGCGAGACGTCGTCCTCGCGCTACGAAAGAATAAATATTACATCGCGACTACTGTACAGTACGCGCGCCGCACGCACGCCGACGAGACCGCGACTCCGACGCGAGCCGTCGATCGATCGAAACGTCAGACGTCAGGGCCGTTCTTCACAAGCGAAAGTCGGGGTGGAGTTGAAAGGCGTCAGTTGGAGTTGAAAGGCGCCGAGGGCGGGTATTGAAAGCGAGGGGTGGGCGGAGAGATGCGACGGGCAAAGTCCTTAAGTATCGGCGTTCACCACGCCAACGCGGTCGTATGGGGACCAGTGTATAGAACGCACCTCAGAAGCTCGCGTTGGGCGGCGGAAACGCGACGACGGTCAACGCCAACTCCAGCCGCACCTCCGCGACGCGCTCGTCGATCGCGAGCTGGCGAAACCTCAGCTGCGCGCCGCACAGGTCGATCATCAGCGTCTCGAAGAACGTCTCGACCGCGGCGTCGAGGTCGGGGTGACGCGCTCGGGACCCGTCGTCGTCGTAACGATGACACTCGACGACCACGCCGACGTCGCCGGCGCGCTTCGGACGCATCGCGATCCGGTACCCGCCTCCTCCCTCTCGCCCGCCGCCCCCCTCGACCGCCCTCCCCTCGAAGACGACCGCGCCGTCCTCCAGCGCGACGCGCTCGCCGACGAGCTCGAACCCGCCGGGCGCTCGCGTCGACGGCCACGCGTGCGATCGCATTGCGGCGACAGTGAGCGGGTGCGACAAAAAGTTGCCGAAATCCGCCGTCGTGAACACGAGTTTCGCGGTCCCTCGCGCGGGCTCGCGGAGCTTCACGACGCGCTCGGTCACGAGCGCGATCGGGTCGATCGCCGCGGCGCCGACCTCGAACCGCGCGGTGGCGCACGTGAGGTTCTTCCTGGACGCCCACCTCGCGCCCGTGATGATCACGCCGTCGACGCGTCCGCCGAGCATGCCGAAGACGCTCGCGTCCACGACCGCGGTGACGTCGTCGAACGCGCGCAGGTTCGTGCTGAGCGCGAACTCCGCGATGCGCGCGAGGAGGTCGCCGCTGAGGTCCGGGGGCGCGAACGGGTTCTCGAGCGCGCGCGGCGCGGTGGGAGGCGCGCCGCGAGCGCGACGACGACGCGACGACGCTTCGCCGTCGTCGCGGCGGCGGCTGGCGAGATGTCGAAGGATCGACGGCGACGACGTCGACGCGGGCGTCCGAGAGCGCGACGCGCGCGACGCGGAGAAGGACGAGGACGAGGAAGCCGTCGCCGCCGCGAGCGCGGGAGCGCTCGCGAGGGACGGGGGCATGTCGCCGAGGGCTCTCGCGTCGTTGTGGCGGCGACGACGACGAAAGATTCTCGTTCAGCATTTCTTTCTCGAAAGAGTCGAAGACGTCCGACATCACACGCGACGCGCGCATGGGGCGGTGATGCGTGCGATCCTGCGCGCGACGCGGCGACGCGCGCTGTCCTGCGCGTCGTCGTCGACGCCGCGGCGCGTCGCGCCGCTCGCGTCCGCGCCTCCCGCGTCGCCGTCGCCGTCGTCGTCGCGCGCGCCGTTCTCGACGTGGGGCCCAATCGTCGCCGCGCGCTACGAGACGTGGGAGAGGACGCGCGACGGCGCGCCGCGCGGAGGAGGAGGAGGAGGAGGAGCGCGCGCGTCGCGTCGCGACGCCGCGCGCGATGCGGCGTCGAGCGACGCGGCGAGTCGGCGCGTGGAGACCGCGCTGCTGCGGCGCGATTCGCGCGGCGCGGACGAGATCCTGGCCGCGCTGAACACCGAGGACGCGCGCCGCGCGGACGCGCTGCGCGTCCTCTCCCGCGCGGTCCGCGCGCTCGAGCACTCCGCCCAGGACGCGACCGCCGCCGCCGCGACGCCGTCCTCGCGGATCGCGCTGGAGCGCCACCCCGGGTTCGCGAGCGCGCTGACGCGATGCGTCGCCGCCGCGGAAGCCATCGCGGCGCGCGAGGACGACGACGGCGCTCTCGATTGGAGCGCGCGCGCGAGCGTCGCCGCGGCGATGCACGGCATCGCCAAGCTGCACAGAGCGCGACGGGTGGACGCGCTGTCGCGGGGGAGATCCGGGTCTGGGTCCGGATCAACGTCCGCCACGACTCCAGCCACGGTGGCGGACACGTGGCGCGCGCTCGTGCGCGCGACGCGGAAGCTGTCCGACGGCTTGAACGCGAAGCAGGCGACGGACGTCGCGTGGGCGCTCGCCGTCGTCGCGAGCGACGCGTCGGCGTCGACGACGCGCACTAGAGCGCAAACGGCGACCGACCGCGTCGGGCTCGCGGAGGCGTGGCGCGCGATCGAGGACGCGACCGCGCGCGCGCCGGCGACGCGCGCGAAGCACGCGAGCGTCGCGACGTGGGCGGCGGCGAAGATGCAGGTGCGTTCTATACACTGGTCCCCATACGACCGCGTCGGCGTGGTGAACGCCGTTCCTTAAGGACTTTTGCCGGCGCGTCTCTCCGCCCAAACCTCGCTTTCAATCCCCGCCCGCGTTGCCTTTCAACTCCATCTGACGCCTCTGAACTCCACCCCGACATTCGCTTGTATGGAACGACCCTCAGTCGGCGCTCGGCGAGCCGCCGTCGCCGCGATTTTTCGACGCGCTCGCGAGACGCATAGGCGCGTTCGTATTCACACTGGTCCCCACACGACCGCGTTCGTCGTTCGTTCGCGCGGTGATCGCCGTCCGTTGCTTGAGGACTGACGTGTCCCGTCGTTCGTTTCTCTCCGCCCACCCCTCGGTTTCGACGCTCGACCGCGACGCCTTTCGACGCCGACTGACGCCTTTGAACTCCGCCCCGACGTCGGTTCGCGCGGAACGGCGGCCCGCAGTCGACGTCTCGCCGGCGTTCGACGCGCGGAACGTCGCGAACACGCTGTGGGGCATCGGGAAGATCGCGAAGGCGCACCCCGCGATCGCAGCGCGCGCGCCGCGGGAGACGATGGACGCGCTCTACGTCGCCGCCGCGCGCGTCGCGCCTCGATTGAGCCCGCAAGAGGTCGCCAACGCCGTGTACGGCGCCGGCTTCGCGCCGCGCCCGTCGGCGACGGCGGGCGACCCCGCGATCGTCGCGCTCGACGTCGCGATCGCGAGGTGCGCGAGAGAGATGAAACCGCAGGAGGTCGTCAACGCGCTGCAGGGGATCGCGACCGGGCGCGCGGGGATCGCGCGGCCGGCGGATGCGGATTTGAGGCGCGTTCTATACACTAGTCCCCATACGACCCCGTTCGCGAGGTGGACGCCGATCCTTAAGGAATTTCACCGGCGCATCTCTCCGCCCAGGGTCCCTCGCTTTCAATCCCGACACACCTCGGCGCCTTTCAACTCCGCTTCTGACGCCTTTCAACTCCACCCCGACGTTCGCTTGTATAGAACGGCCCTGAAAAAGACCGCCGCCGACGACGCGTTTCGAGACGCGTGGCGCGAGCTCGACGCCGCGGTGCGCCGACGCGCGCATCGCATGAGCCTCCTCGAGGTCGGCATCGCGATGTGGTCGTACGCGACGCTGCGCGCGTCCAGAGCGTCTGGGGACGCGCCGAGCCCGACGCGAGGCGCGTTTCTCGCGCTGGAGCGGCGGCTCGCGATGACGCTCGCGACGGCGCGATTCGGCGACGCGAAACGGAGAGACGAAACCTCCGTCGCGACGGCGACGTGGGCGTACCACGCCATGGAGACGCGCCCGAGCGACGACGCGGCGCGCGCGCTCGACGCGGCGCTCGCGAAGGCCGCGGCGACGCTCCCCGCGCAGGAGACCGCGATGACGCTCATCGGCGTCGCGTCCACGGGGACGTGGCGCGCCTTCGACTCGAAAAAAAAAAAAAAAACGACGACGACGACGACGCCGGGGCCGGGGCGGGGGGGGGGGGGGGGGGGGGGGCGCCCGGGGAGAGAG
>Ga0255756_1006455_pt1 | contig 10541 bp, 10 predicted proteins | sample 011ome_20_FD_179956 | JGI IMG/M metagenome (GOLD analysis project Ga0255756, IMG submission 179956) | Coastal salt marsh microbial communities from the Groves Creek Marsh, Skidaway Island, Georgia - 011509CT metaG (version 2) | ecosystem: Environmental > Aquatic > Marine > Intertidal zone > Salt...
CTGCCATTGGCGGCGAGGTTTTGGTCGTTGATACCACCGACACCCGAACGCCCATGCCCTGCACATCTTCAAGAAGGCGGCAAAAATCACCATCGCCCGAAAATAAAATGGCGTGATCGATATGTGGCGCCAGTTTCAACATATCGAGGGCAAGTTCCATATCCATATTACCCTTGGTGCGTTTTTTGCCGGTTTCAGGATCGGTGAATTCACGGGTTAATTTGCTGACAACAGCAAATCCATTGTAATCCAGCCAGTCGATTAATGGCCGTAGCGGCGAAAATTCCTGATCTTCGGGAAGGGCGGTGTAGTAATAGGCTCGAATCAAATTTGCGTTTTGGCTAAAATGGGCATGAAGCTTGGCATAGTCGACGTCGATATTTAGCAATCGTGTTGCGGCATAAAAATTCGAACCATCAATAAAAAGTGCTGTTTTTTCAGTTCTCATAAAACAAATGTCCAAAAGATATAAATCACAAAATCTAACTTAAAATTGTCCCTCAATCGAATAGAACCACGTGGCATTTTTCAAGATGAAACAGCATTAAGATGCCGTTTTTTTCAAAATTCGTGGTCAAATTACGGCTCAAGATATGTTTTTTAGACGGCAGCATGTTTGTTCGGCTGTTAATATTTGCAAAATATGCTACCACCCGGCCCGGTGATAACAGTGGCATAGATATGGACAAAATCATGAGTTACCGACTTTTTATTGGACTTGGTGCAAATTTGACACCGGATGGCTATTCAAGCCCACGCGATGGCTGCATTGCAGCTGTATCAGCGCTTGCTGACGAGGGGGTGCATTTGTCGACGCTGTCAAATTGGTATGAGTCCGCGCCTCTGCCTATTTCTGACCAGCCATGGTATCTGAACGCTGTTGCCGAAGCGACAACCGAACTGGACGCTGCATCAACTTTGGCGGCGTTACACCTTGTCGAACGGCGCTTTGGCCGGATCAGAACGAAACGCAACGCGGCGCGGGTTCTTGATCTCGATTTGCTTGATTTTGCCGGCATGATAAGTGATGCCAGTGACCTAGCGTTGCCGCACCCGCGGTTGCATGAGCGCGCCTTTGTTTTAATGCCGCTCAGTGAATTATGCCCTGATTGGGTGCATCCGCTTAGCGGCATTGCGATTCAAAATTTGATTGCTATGATTCCCGCTGACCAGAAAATCAGGCTTGCCGGATAAATCGAGCCCGTTTAACTGCCGCTTTTTGCTTGTTCAGACCTCGAATTTAAGGTAAACCCCCAATTAGTTTTTGCGCACTTTAGGATTGAACGGTAAGCGTCTGTTAGTATATCTGGTATGGCTTTGCCGGAAAATGGCGTCACCTATGGATGAATTTGCCATTTGGTCAATCAGGACAAGGAGATAATCATGGCACGCGTTACCGTTGAAGATTGCATCGAGAAAATCCCAAACCGGTTTGACCTTGTGTTGACAGCTGGCCAGCGCGCACGCGGAATTCTAAAAGGTGATTTGCCGACAATCGATCGTGATAACGACAAAAATCCAGTTGTTGCGCTTCGTGAGATTGCTGCCGAAACTGTTGACCTTGGCGTTCTTGGCGAAGGTTTGATCAAAAAGCTGCAGCGCGTTGCAATCCGTGAAGAGCAAGAAATCCGCGATGATGCGGCGATTGCTGCCGAGGTTGACCTGTCCGAGATGGTTGGCGATTACAGCGATGATGAAGGCGAAACCAGCGGCATGCAGATTGCTGGCCCTGAAGAATTAGAGCCATCAGGCTTTGAAGATGTTGACCTGTCTGAAATGCAGGTTGAAGATTAGACAAAGCACCAGCCCGACACGATATCTGTTCAGGAATCTGCCGGCTGGAATTGGCCAATCGGCTTGGCAGCGTGATGATTGAAGAAGCGGACGCACTGTTTGACAAAATACATGCTTATGATCCGTCTTTAGACGGTGATAAGCTAAGGCGCGCTTTCATCTTTGGCATGGAAGCGCATGATGGCCAGGCTCGCGCCTCTGGCGAACCCTATTACATTCATCCGATTGCGGTGGCTAATATCCTTGCTGATATGCGGCTTGACCTTGATACGGTGATCACGGCGCTCTTGCACGACACGGTCGAAGATTGTGAGGTAACACTTGATGTGCTTGACGCGGCCTTTGGCTCGAGCATTGCCCAGCTTGTCGATGGGGTTACAAAACTTAGTCGGATTGGATTGCAGGCAGGACAAAACAGCCTTCAGGCTGAAAATTTCCGCAAATTGTTGTTGGCAATGAGCGAAGATGTTCGGGTGTTGTTGGTCAAGCTTGCCGACCGCACGCATAATATGAATACGATTGATCATATTCCAAAGCCTGAAAAACGAATCCGCATTGCCCGTGAAACGCTTGAAATCTATGCGCCGCTTGCTGAACGGATCGGTGTGACCAATTTGCAACATGCGCTGGAAAATGCCGCATTTGGCGTTTTGCATGATGAAATGGCGCAAACCATTACCGCAAGACTGGATTACATGGTTCATGAATCCGAAATCATCATTCCGATGATCAGCGTTGAGCTGCAGGATGTTGTTGAACGCGGCGGGGTTGAATGCAGCGTCAGTGGACGGTTGAAATCGCCCTATTCAATCTGGCGGAAAATGCAGCGCAAAAAAGTTACCATGGATCAGCTATCAGATATCATGGCATTTCGTATTTTGGTGCCGTCAACTGCCGATTGCTATCAGGCGCTTGGCAGTCTCCATGCAGCCTATCCCAATGTGATGGGGCGGTTTAAAGATTACATTTCGACCCCAAAGCGCAACGGTTATCAATCGCTTCATTCAGGGGTTATCGGGCCGGAAAACCATAAGATTGAAATTCAGGTTCGCACCCCAGAAATGCATACAATTGCCGAATATGGCGTGGCGGCACATTGGAATTATAAAGATCCTTCATCTGATAAAAACCTTCGTAAATTTAAGTGGATTCAAGAATTAGTTGGAATTTTGGATGAAGAAGCTGGCGCCGAAGAATTCCTCGAACATACCAAAATGGATCTTTATCATGATCAGGTGTTTTGCTTTACCCCTCGCGGGGATTTGATTGCCTTGCCAAAAGGTGCAACGGCGGTTGATTTTGCCTATGCGGTTCATTCCAAAATTGGCCAGAAATGTTGCGGCGTCCGGATTAATGGCAAAAACCGCCAATTGGCGACCGAGCTGGAAAATGGTGACCAGATTGACATCATCACGAAGGCAACCGCGCGTCCGCTTGCCGAATGGGAAAATTTTGTCAAAACAGGGCGGGCAAAATCGGGAATCAGGCGAGCAGTGCGCGCCGAACGCGCGGTTGAATTTAGCCGGGTTGGTAAAACGATCTTGCAAAAGGCGTTTTCCGAAGTAAATAAATCTCTGAAAAAGCGAGCAATGGAAAAGATACCGCAGATTTTTGGCGTACAGAAACCGGAGGATCTGTTTGCGCTTGTCGGTGAGGGGCGCATGCAGCCCGAATTGGTGATCGAAAAGATGTTTCCCGATTTGGCAAGAAGCAAAAAACGCATCAAGCCAACCGGTGAAACCGACCGTGACTGGTCTAAATCGCGCAAGCCACTATTGAAAATTCAAGGGGTTAACCCGGGTGTTGCAATTACGATGGCTCGTTGCTGTCATCCTTTGCCAGGTGAAGAAATTGTTGGCATCTTCACCACTGGTAAGGGGGTCACGGTTCATCGCGCAGAATGCGCCACGCTTGTTGATTTTAGTGATATGCCTGAATTATGGATGGATGTTGGCTGGGAACATGAAGGGCCAAAACGGGTTATGGGGCGGTTGAATACGGTTCTGTCCAATGAACCTGGCGCCTTGGCCGCAGTTGCCACCATAATTGGCCAGCAAGGTGGTAATATTTCCAATATTCATCTAACTGACCGCAATGCTGATTTTTTCAGTTTTCAGCTTGATCTTGAGGTCAAGGATGTTGAGCATATGCGGACTGTTATCGCTGTGCTTCAAGCAAATAATTTCGTGGAACGTGTCGAGCGTACAAGTAATATCTAGGCTTGGGCTTGCTAATTTTATGGGTAGCTAAGATGTTTCGACGTCGTAAACCATTAAGTGTTTTAAAACAATTGCGCGCTGTGATTTGGCCGCAGCGCGGGTTTCGTCGGCTTTTTTCCTATCTCTTTCAACGGATTATCAGGCTGCCCGGAACACCGGCTTCGATTGCCAGCGGTTTTGCCAGCGGGATTGCTGCGTCTTTTACGCCGTTTTTGGGGCTGCATTTCATTCTTGCTGGCGCGCTGGCACTATTGTTTCGCGGCAATGTTTTAGCCTCGACGATTGGTACTTTTTTTGGCAATCCATGGACCTTTGTTCTAATCTGGCTTGCTGATTATGAGGTTGGTTTGTGGTTTATCCATGCCTTTGGCTATGGGGCTGATCTTCATGTTTTGTCAATTGACGAGCTAGGCGTGATCATCGGCAATGCCATGCGATTTGTGTCTTTTTCTGGAACAATATCTTGGGCGGATGTATCGCGCGATATTGAACAAGTGTTCATGCCAATGCTGATTGGTGGTGCGGTCCTTGGCCTGATTGCTTGGGTCATCTCGTTTTTACTGACCTTATGGGCGGTAAAGGGCTGGCGGCTACATCGGGCAAAACGGTTATTGAAAGTGGCGCAACGCGCCGCTGGTGCTAAAAAAGCGGCCGATCTAGACGGCTAAATGCAGTTATTTATGTGATTTGGGAATGATGAGGAAATTTTGTCAGACAGTTTAAAGCCATTACGCCTTGGCGTGAATATTGATCATGTTGCAACTTTGCGCAATGCGCGGGGCGGCGCGCATCCTGATCCGGTTGCCGCAGCAGAATTAGCCATCAAGGCGGGCGCTGATGGCATTACGGCGCATCTTCGCGAGGATCGACGCCATATCCGTGATGAAGATATTGCTGCAATCCGCAAGGCAATTGATGTGCCATTGAATTTTGAAATGGCAGCTACAAACGAAATGGTGGCCATCGCCCTGAAAACAAAACCGAACGCCGCTTGTATTGTTCCCGAACGCCGCACCGAAGTGACCACCGAAGGCGGGCTGTCCGTTGTCGGGCAGGAAGAACGGCTTGCCGATATGTTGGCACCGTTGAAGGCAGCGGGCATTCGCCTGTCGCTATTCATTGAAGCGAACCAGGCTGATATTAATGCGGCAAAACAGATTGGCGCAGATATTGTCGAGCTTCACACAGGCCGTTATTGCCATGATGTCGCTGGCCGCGAGGCTGAATTAAACCGGATTCAACTTGCCGCACGCCATAGTGCCAGCCTTGGCATCGAAACCCATGCTGGTCACGGTCTTGGCTTTGACACGGTTGGGCCGATTGCGGCGATTGTGGAAATGGAAGAATTAAATATTGGCCATTTCTTGATTGGAGAGAGTGTTTTTTGCGGGTTAGAAGCCGCGATCGTCAAAATGCGCAATTTGATGGATACTGCCCGCAATGATGATCGTCACCGGAAAAACGCATGATCCTTGGAATTGGCACTGATATTGTTGATGCGCGGCGTATCCAAGCCGCGATGGATCGGCATCCGGATAAATTTACCAAACGCATTTTTTCCGATGCCGAAATAACCGCCGCCAAAAAAGCCAGCAATCAAGCTAGCTATTTTGCCAAGCGTTTTGCGGTGAAAGAGGCGGTGTATAAAGCACTCAGCGTTTCAGGTGTGTCCGGCTGTGGCTGGCGTGAGGCAGAAACCCTGTCGGCGCCAAATGGGGCGCCAACGGTCAATTTGACTGGTCGTTGCAAAACGGCGCTTGAGACAATGACGCCGGATGGGTATAAGGCAGATCTGTCAGTGTCGCTAAGCGACGAGCCTCCCTATGCTTTGGCATTTATCGTGATTAGCGCCGTACCGGCTGAATGGATTAAACCCTAATGGCTAAAAAGCAAAAAGAAAGCAAGTTCGAGCTTGTGAAAACCGTTTTGATCGCCGGCCTGATTGCGCTTGGCTTTCGGTCATTACTTTTCGAGCCGTTTAATATCCCTTCAGGGTCAATGGTACCAACCTTGCTTGTTGGCGATTATTTGTTTGTTTCGAAATTTTCCTATGGCTATTCGCGCTATTCCTTTCCATTGGGGATTGCGCCTTTTTCCGGCCGAATTTTTGAAGATAAGCCAAAACGCGGCGATGTTGCGGTATTCCGCCAGCCAACGGATCCATCAATCGCCTTTATCAAGCGCGTTGTTGGCCTTCCCGGTGATCAGATTCATGTTCAGGGCGGCATTCTGCATATCGATGGCGTGCCAGTCGAGCGCACCTATCTTGGCCAAGCAACCGCAACTGACGGCTATTCAATCATGAATTTCAAGGTTTATGAAGAAACCTTGCCAAACGGATCGCGGTATTTGATCCAAGAACGTTCAGATAGCGACTCTTTCGATAACACCGCCGTTTATCAGGTGCCTGATGGACATTATTTCATGATGGGCGATAATCGTGACAATTCGCGTGATAGCCGCACAACCTCGGTTGGAATGGTGCCTGCTGAAAATATGGTCGGTCGAGCCGATCGTCTGTTTTTCAGCCATAATGGCAATGCCCGACTCTGGGAAATATGGAAATGGCCTTTCGCAATTCGTTATGGCCGCATTGGAGATGGCATCATTTAATGACTGTTGATCCGCTTGCAACGCTTGAAACGTCGATAGGTCATCAATTTGCCGACCGGAATATCCTGCATGAGGCATTAAGCCATTCAAGTCACATTGAGTCCGAGCATAGCTATGAACGTCTTGAATTTCTGGGCGATCGCGTGCTAGGGCTGTTGCTTGCGGATCATTTCTACGCCGCTTTTCCGCAAGATGATGAAGGCGCGTTATCCTTGCGGCTTCACGGCGAGGCGCGGATGTCGACTTTGGCGGCGATTGCCAAAAATTTACAGCTTGCCGAATATATAAAATCGCAAAGCGGGCTGGATATTGCCGGCAGTGATGGCGTGATGGCCGATGTTGTCGAAAGCCTGATGGCGGCAATCTATCTTGATGCGGGATTAGAAGCGGCGAAGGGGTTTTTGAACCGGCATTGGCCATTAAACAGCCGTGCTGATGCCCAAAATGAAAAAGATGCCAAATCGAAATTGCAGGAATGGAGCCTGCAACATGGTTTGGGGTTGCCGGCCTATCGCCAATTGACAAAATCTGGCCCTGATCACGCACCACAAATGACATATGAAGTGAAAATCGAGGGTTATGACGCGGTCGTGGCCACCGCTGGCAGCCGTAAAATCGCCGAACAAACCGCAGCAGCATCCTTGTTAGAATTGCTGCAAGAAAGGACTTCGGGTTCATGACCGATCATAATGAAACCAATGAAACGAAAGAAACCACGCCGGCAACCGATTTTACAAACAGCGAAACTAAAGCCGGATTCGTTGCTTTGATCGGCGCGCCTAACGCGGGTAAATCAACTTTGATGAATGCGATGGTCGGTCATAAAGTGTCGATCGTAACGCCCAAGGTGCAAACCACCCGAAGTCGGATCCGTGGCATTGGCATGCATGAGAATGTGCAGCTGATTTTTGTCGATACGCCGGGTATCTTTACACCAAGACGGCGGCTTGATCGGGCAATGGTGCAGGCTGCTTGGCAAGGCGCGGAAGATGGTGATGTATTGCTGTTGTTGCATGATTGCGCACGGCGGCTGATCGATGAGGATACAAGTAATATCCTGACCAAGCTTGCCGCATCAGGACGGCGGGCGTCGCTGGTTTTGAACAAAATTGATCTGGCACCGCAGGGACGGTTGCTGGAACGCGCCGATGAAATGTCCAGAATCTATGAATTTGAACGTATCTTTATGGTGTCGGCTGAAACTGGTAATGGCGTTGTTGATCTGAAATCATGGCTTGCTGGCAAAATGCCCAAAAGCCCGTTTCTGTTTGATCCTGATGATTTGTCGGATATGCCGCTACGGCTTTTGGCGGCGGAAACCTTGCGCGAAAAATTGTTTTTGAATCTTCATCAAGAATTGCCCTATCAACTGACTGTTGAAACCGAAGATTGGCAGGATCGCGACGATGGCAGTGCTGAAGTGCATCTGTCCATATATGTTGCGCGCGAGGGGCATCGCGGCATCATCCTTGGCAAGGGCGGGCAAACCATGCGCCGCATCGGCACCGCAGCGCGTAAAGAGCTGGAAGAAGCGCTTGACCGCCGCGTGCATCTGTTCGCGCATGTAAAATATCGCAAAGATTGGATGGATGATTCGGCGCGCTATAATCTGTGGGATCTTGATTATAATGCCTGATTGGCAAGCCGAAGCCATCATTCTATCGGTTCGCCCGCATGGCGAGGGTAGTGCCGTTATATCGGTTCTGACTGCCGATTATGGGCGGCATGCCGGATTGGTTCGTGGCGGCGCGTCATCAAAGATGCGTGGCATTATCCAGCCAGGTAATCGAGTTCGGGTTAGCTGGCGGGCGCGGTTAAGCGAGCAACTTGGCCAAATGCAGATTGAATTGGTTCAGTCCGTGCCAGCTTTGTTGCTGGATTCGCCTTTGCGATTATCCGGCGTGGCGTCAATGTGTGCCTTGCTTGATGGGGCGCTTCCCGAACGTGAGGCGCAGCCGGGGCTTTTTGAGGGCAGTGTGGCACTTTTGGATGTGATTGTGTTGGATGATGATAATGCCGTCTGGGTCGAAGGCTATGTTCGCTGGGAATTGGGGCTATTGGCTTCGGTCGGATACCGGCTTGATCTTGTCAGATGCGTTGCCAGCGGCCAGACCAGTGATTTGGCGTTTGTCAGCCCGAAATCAGGCGGTGCGGTGGCGCGTCATCAAGCTGGTAGCTTTGCCAGCCGGATGCTTGCTTTGCCGATGTTCTTGGGCGGCGTTTCCTGCAGTAAACATGATTGGATTGCTGGTTTGGATTTAACCGGCCATTTTCTGTCCAAACGCGTTTTCGCCGCGCATAATTTAGACCTGCCAGCCCAGCGTAAACGGTTAGCCAATATGGTTGATAGTCGCTATAACGGCAAATGATGAGGTGATGAGGCTGTCTTATGCATGATGATATTGAAATTCCCGCCGGCGGGCGTATTGAACCGACCGCGTTTTCTGACGCCTTATCGGAACGCTACCTTGCCTATGCGCTGTCGACCATCACATCGCGGTCGCTTCCCGATGTCAGGGACGGGTTAAAGCCGGTACACCGCCGTCTGTTATTTGCAATGCGCCAGCTAAAGCTTGATCCGGGTCAGGGTTTTAAGAAATCAGCGCGTGTTGTTGGTGATGTGATGGGTAAATTCCATCCGCATGGTGATGCAGCGATTTATGATGCGATGGTGCGGTTGGCGCAGGAATTTGCCATGCGCTATAGTCTTGTTGAAGGGCAGGGAAATTTCGGCAATATTGATGGCGATAACGCCGCAGCGATGCGCTATACCGAGGCACGCATGACCGAAGTTGCGCGTCTGTTGCTGGATGGTATTGACGAAGATGCGGTTGATTTTCGGCCAACTTACGATGGCGAGTCCGAAGAACCAACCCTGCTTCCTGCAGGCATTCCAAATCTTCTTGCCAATGGTGCGCAGGGTATTGCGGTTGGCATGGCAACATCAATTCCTCCGCATAATATTATCGAGCTTGCCGATGCTTCATTGCATCTTATCAAACATCCCAACGCATCAATTGAAACCTTGCTGAATTATGTCAAAGGCCCTGATTTTCCAACTGGTGGCCTGTTGATTGAACCTGCGTATTCGATCAAAGATGCCTATTCAACGGGACGTGGCGGCTTTCGGGTGCGGGCGAAATGGGAGGTTGAAACGGAAAAGGGCGGGGCATGGCAAATTGTTGTAACCGAAATTCCTTATCAGGTTCAAAAATCACGCCTGATTGAACGTCTTGCTGAAATGTTACAGGCCAAACGTCTGCCGGTGCTTGCCGATATTCGTGACGAGTCGGCTGAAGATATTCGCATTGTTCTTGAACCAAAATCACGCCGGCTTGAAGCCGAAGTAGTGATGGAAAGCCTGTTCAAACTTACTGATTTTGAAGTGCGGGTTCCGCTGAACCTCAATGTTCTGGATGCGGATGGCCGTCCGGTGGTGATGAATTTGCGTGAGGCGCTGAACGCATGGCTTGCGCATCGCCGTGTCGTTTTGCAGCGCAGATCGCATCATCGTCTTGGCAAAATCGCGAGCCGGATAGAAGTGCTTGACGGCTATTTGATCGTCTTTTTGAATATCGACGAAGTGATTGCAATTATTCGTGAGGCCGATCATCCGCGTGATGAATTGATAAGCCGGTTTGGTCTGAGTGAAAATCAGGCCAATGCCGTTCTTGATATGCGGCTTCGTTCTTTGCGGCGGCTTGAAGAAATGGCGCTCCGCACCGAGCGTGACAAGCTGGCGGCTGAAAAGGGTGATTTGAACGCGCTTCTTGGTGATGAGGTGCGGCAATGGTCATTCATCGCCAGCCAGATCAAAGATATGAAAGATACCTTTATCAAGGATGATTATCGCAAGACCATTCTTGCTGAGGCACCTAAGATTGATTTTGACCCAACCGAAATTCTGGTTGAGCG
>Ga0255756_1006456_pt1 | contig 10541 bp, 8 predicted proteins | sample 011ome_20_FD_179956 | JGI IMG/M metagenome (GOLD analysis project Ga0255756, IMG submission 179956) | Coastal salt marsh microbial communities from the Groves Creek Marsh, Skidaway Island, Georgia - 011509CT metaG (version 2) | ecosystem: Environmental > Aquatic > Marine > Intertidal zone > Salt...
AGCGGCGGCGAGCCGTCGTCGGCGTCTTCGTCCAGCGCGGCGCGCGTCGCCGCCGCCGCCGCGTCGATCGACGCGCCGCGCCGCAGCGCCGCCTCCTCCGCGTCCTTCGCGATCGCCCACTTCCTGACGCCCCCGAGAGCGTCCCTGATGTTCGGCAAGACGTCGATCGCCGCCGGGGACGTCTCGAGCTGCCGACCGCCGTGGTTCGATACCCACACCGCGTCGAACCCGCGTTCCACCGCCAAACGCGCGTCCTCCGGGGTCAACACGCCTTTCAACGCGACCGGGCCTCGATCGCCCCACTCGTTCACGAGCCACTCCGCGTCGTCCCAGTCGAACGACGGATCGAACGCGTCGCGTATGAACGCCACCTGCGCGCGTCGGTCCATGGGAAACGCCTCCTCGTCGTGCGTTTTTCCCGCGGCGAGCGACTCGCGGCGGCGGCGCTCGCGGCCTTCGTTAGGGTCGTTCCATACAAGCGAACGTCAGGGTGGAGTTCAAAGGCGTCAGTTGGCGTTGAAAGGCGTCGAGGGCGGGTATTGAAAGCGAGGGGTGCGCGGAGAGAAACGCCGGGCAAAGTCCTTAAGGATCGGCGTTCACCACGCGAACGCGGTCGTATGGGGACCAGTGTATAGAACGCGCCTTCGGCGGCGAGTTTCACCGCCGCGTACGCGTACTCCTCGTTCGCGAGAAAGTCCCAACTCCACGCGGGCGCGCGGACCGCGTCCGCGATCTGTCTGAGCGTGTACGCGGGCGGGACCGTGAAGCCGTTGCGCACGTCTCGCTCGCGGTTGCCGTACCACGTCAGGTCGACGGTGAGCGCGAGCGCGTCGAACCCGTTGTCCATCGCCTGCCTGAGCATGTCGCGGACGAGCGCGCGGTCTTTCCAGACGTACAGCTGGAAGAGCTTCGGGTGCTTCGGCGGGATCGCGGCCGCGACCTCCGCGGGCGCGGACGTGCCCATGGTGGAGAGGGAGTACATCACGCCGTGCTTCGCCGCGGCTCGCGCGACGCCCTGCTCGCCGTCGGCGTGGAACATCTTGCTTCCCGCCGTCGGCGACACGAAGAACGGGAGCGCGCACTCCGAGCGCATGAACCGCGCGCTCAGATCGAGCGGCGGCTTGAGGCCGGCGAGGACTCGAGGGTGGAGCTCCAGGGAGCTGTACGCGTCCTTGTTCCGTCGCAGCGTGATCTCGTCGTCCGCGCCGGCGTCGAGGTAATCGAACACCATCCGATGCGCTCTCTGCCGCGCCGCGAGTCGCAGGTCCGCGATGTTCACCGCGCTCTCGAGCCGCCGCGCGCTCGGCGCGTTCAGCATCGGCCGCACGAGCGGGGAGAGCCACTTCAGGACGTTGTGCACGCCCATCGCGTGCGGGTTGAACGGCATCGCGGCGCGCGCGGCGCCGCGCGTCGACGAAGTGCGGTCGATCGATCCTCGGAGACGACGCTACGACGAGAGGGAGGTTGCGGTGAGGACTCGTGAAAAATTGTCGTTCTCTCGTAACACGTCGCTCGCTAGCTCGTCGTGCTCTCACGTCGTGCTCTCACGTCGCATCGCGTCTCGTCGCGCGCACGGTGTCGGCCTATCTCGCCGGCGCCGGCTTCTTCTCCCCCTCCTTCTCCACCGGGTCTTCGAACAGACGCGCGGACCCGTACCCCGGCTCTCCCTCTCTCACGTTCTCCAGGATGTTCTTCTCAAACTTGCCCGCGTTGGCGCCCGTGTGCATGTGCACCTGGTCCTTGTTCCGGAAGAAATAAAACGTCGGCGTGGACTTCACCTTGAGCTCGTCGCGACACAAGATGGTCATGTCCTTGTTCTCGTTCCCGAACACTTTGATGAACCGCGCCGCCGAGAACCGCTCGGCGAAGTCGGCGTACTTTTTCGTGAACGCCTTGCACGGCTTGCAATACGTCACGCCCACCATGAGCACGGTCATCTGATCCGTGCCGTCCGCGTCGTCCAGGACTTGATTGAACTCCTCCATCGTGTGGATGATCTCCACGCTGCTGCTTCCGATGCTGTCCCTCCACCACCCCACGAACTCGTTGCGGCGGATGTCCCCGGTCACCTCGCTGTCCATCTCGACGAAGAGCTCCTTCAGCTCGACGTCGGTGAGCTTGATGTTGAGGCGTCCGATCGCGTTGTTCAGCTCCTCGATCGTGAGCGTCCCGGAGCCGTCCTCGTCGAACTCGTCGAACACAGCCCCGACCTGCTCGTCCGTCAACTTCTGCGGCGAGAGCCCCTTCTGGTGCCCGATCGCGGCGCGCACGCGCGCGGTGTCCCTTCGGAGCGTCAAAATCTCAGACGCGCCGACGGCGGCGCCCTCGACGGCGGCGGTGAGCCCCTGCTGCGCCTGCAGCACCGGCGTCGCCCCCGGCAGCGGCTTCATCATCGGCACCCACTTCTCGAACGACACGCTCGCGCGGCCGCAGATGATGAACCGGTCCGGCTGCGCGACGGCCTCGATCCTCGACAGGTAGTGCTGCACGCGTTCGGCCCACCGCGCCCAGTCTTCGTCCGTCGCCACCGCGTCTCCCTCCATCTCCCCCGGCGGCCGCGGGAGCGCGCTGTCGCGCCATCTGCCGCGGTTCCACGTCGATATCTGCTTCTCCACGTCCGCGGGGTTGTGCGCGAGGATGCCGCCGTCGAAGAGCGACACCCCGATGGATTTACCGAGCGTGACGCACACCGTCGTGCCGTCGCCCGCGCCGGCGGGACCGTACCGCATCTCGCCGAATCCCGTCGCCTCGGGGCCGGACATGACGACGACGTCCCTTCCCGTCGCGTTGCGCAGGTACGTCTCGATCTCCAGGCGCGATTGCCTGGAGCCGGAGACCTCCGCGTTCGTCGACGCGATCGCGTCGGCGAGCCGCGCGTTCGCGCCGGCGCCGCTCGCCGTCTTCGTCGCCTTCTTCTTCTCGTTGAACACCGGCGACGGCGGCTCGTCGAACGTCCCGTCGACGCTGTCGAAATCCGACGCGTCGAACGTCTCGTTGACGTTCTGATCCATCTCGATCTCGCGTCCGGGGAGGCCGATCCCGACGTTCCCTTGCCACCCGAAGTGTTTGATGATGGACGTCATCGCCGCCGCGATCGTGGACAGCTGCGAGTCCTCGAGCGGGACGGTGATGAGCTCGTCGATGAGTCGCCCGGTTTCCGTGTCCACCGGCGCGGCTCGGATGGCGCGCTTGTCCGATCGAGACACGCGCGAGTCGTACACCCCGAGGATGTTGCGACGGTCGGACAGCGACCCGGACGTCGGCGCCGCGGGCGTCTGCGCCGCGGTCTCCAACCCGCCCTGCCCAGTCTTGGCCACGGGGTTGGCGGACGCGGCGGCGCCAGCTGTCGCGGCGGCGGCGTTTTTGGCGTTCTCCGCGGCGATCTTCGCCCGTCGCTCCTCCGCCGCTTTCGCCGCCGCGTCCGCAGCCTCGTCCACCGGCGGCGGCTTCTCCCGACACTCCCCCTCCAAGTCCGTGCAGCTCCCCTCGCCCTTCTCCTCCATGTTGATCCGCCCGAGCGCGAGCAAGCCGTCCGCGGCGGAGCCCATGGACTGCCGGTTCTTCGACACCATCTTGTACGCGACGTTCGCCGCCGTGGAGAGCACGGGGAGCTTCGCGAGTTTGAACAGCCACCCCATGCCGGTGATGTCGTACAGCGAGGTGAGCGCGTCCATGCCGGTCAGGATCGAGTTGTCTTTGCTCTTGATGACGTGTATCGTCGCCATCGCCTCTTCGAAGGTTATGCCCTCGTTTTTATCGGGCGCGAACGTGGGCGCGGCGATGTCTTCGAACCAGATCTTCTCGTGTCCGCGCTTGGACTTGAGGAGCTTCACGAGCGAGTTGCACACGGTGCATCCGCCGTCGTACAGGTACTTGAGCTCCCAGTTATCGGGCTGGTCGTCGCGCTCGCCGTCGCCGGACGCGGCCGCGCGCGTCGTCGGCGCGACGCGTCGACGCATGCTCGTTTGCTTGTTGGACTTTCCAGGAGCCGCGACGAAACCGCGCGAGATCCGCGCCGCGGCGGCGCCGCGCGCGCGGACGGCGTCGGGACGCGCGAACGCGCCGGACCGCGCCGCGAGCGCGGGTGCGGCGAATGACGCCATCGCGTTCGAACGATGCGAGATCTCGATGCCCTCGCGTTCGCTCTCGCGCGCGCGATAGGATGGCGGCCGGGCCGGGGCGCGCCCACGTTTTTTGTGGTGCGGAAACGTGGCCGCGATCTGATCGTCCCTGTCATCATACTGTCGAACTCAGAAACGACGGTCTATTTCGCGTCGACTGGCGTGACGCACGTCGCGCCGCTTTTCACTTTATCGGTGCTCGAATCGTCGCATTTTTCTGACTATTTGCTCACTGCCGCGTCGTCCGTCGTCGTCCCGCCCTCCGTCGTCGTCCCCGCCCCCTCCGCGCGTCGCGATCGTCTCACCAACACTGCGGATCGAGATATTCCCACCAACGGCACGGCGGCCGCGGCGCCGGCGCGTCCCTCGCGGCCGGATCGGAGTCCGTCGCGGTCGCCGCCGCCGCGCCGCCGCCGCCGCCCGCGCCCGGGGGGCACGCGACGACTCGCAACCCCGGCGCGGTCGCGACGAACGCGTACGGCTGCCCCCTCGGCGCGTCCGCGGGCGTCCACCGCACCGCGTGCCCGATCACGCGCACGACGTACGTCGCGGGCGATCGAACGCGCGTCGCCACCTTTTCGACGTTGTTTCTCCCGTCGCGCGGCGCGCCCTCTCCGAATCCGCCGCGGCCTCTCGCCCAATCGAAGCCCGCCGCGTGTCGACCGACGTCCACGTCGACGACGACGCGCTCGACCTCGAGGTCGAGGTCGTTCACGAGCGTTGGCCCGGCGGAAGGAAGCGCCGCGGGAGGGTCCGTCCACGCCAACGTGACGCGCAGCTCCGAGAAGGACGCGTCGTCGTCCGGCGCTTCCTCCTCCGCGCGAGGCACGACGCTCAGACACCACGCGTGCGCCTCTCCGGTCGCCAACGTCGCGTCGTCCACGGCGAACATCCGATCGCGGCCGTCGCCGTCGAGGAACGGCCCCGTGGGCAGGCTCCGCCCGACGTGCGCGCGGCCGTGCCCTTGCCTGACCGACGGCGGCGGCTCTGAGGGTCGTTCCATACGAGCGAACGTCGGGGTGGAGTTCATAGGCGTCAGTTGGAGTTGAAAGGCGTCGAGGCCGGGGATTGAAACCGAGGGGTGGGCGGAGAGAAAGGACGGGAAAAGTCCTTAAGGATCGGCGTTCACCACGCCAACGCGGTCGTATGGTAACCAGTGTGCAGAACGCGCCTAAGGGGACGCCGGCGGACGTGAACCCCGACATCGGCGCGGCGCCGTTGATGAGCGTCGCCTTGAGGAGCGCGCTCGACGGAGCGAACCCGTCGGAGGCGTTCGCGACGCCGGAGGGGTAGAAGCCGTCGGCGAAGTACTGCCGCGCGAGGATCGCCGCGCCAGCGACGATCGGCGTCGCCATGGACGTGCCCGCGATTTGCACGACGGCGCATCGAGCGTACGCGTCGAGCGTCTCTGATTTTCGTGTTTCGTCGGCGTCGGCGTCGCCGCCGACGATCGTCGGGACCGCGTTGAACCGAAGAAACGGCCCGGAAGCGGACGTTATCTCCCCCGGGGCGACGATATCCGGCTTCACCCTGCCGTCCTCCGTCGGGCCGAACGAACTAAACCCGGCGACGTGGTCGACCCGCCTCTCGCTGACTTCCGCGCGCGCGAACGTCGCGAAGACGTCCCCGGCGCGCGTCGCCGCGCGCAGCCTCACCGCGGAGCTCAGCGGGATCGACCCGGACGGAATCGCGTTCGGATCTCCGTCGCCGTCTCCGTCTTCGTCTCCGTCTCCGTCTTCTTCGTCGCTCGCCGCGTCCGCGGCGTCGGCGTCGGCGTCGTACCGCGCGCCCATCTTAAAGAACCCGGTGACGTCGTCGTTGGAGACGACGGCGACGGCGGCGCCCGCGGATCGCGCGTTCGCAATCTTGGCGGTGAAGAGACACCCGCCGCGGGCGATCAACGCGACCGCGCCGGCGACGTCGGCGGCGTTCGTCAGCGGCGCGCACGCGTCTTCGGGAGCCGCGACGACGATCGAGAGCGGGAGCGGCGCGTCGGTCGGGAACGCGCCGGGTCCCATGGACGCGGACGCGGCGTACACGCGAAAGGTCTCGGCGTCGTCGTCCTCGTCGTCGGCGGCGGCGGCCGCGCCCGGGGCGCGGACGGTCACTCGCATGTCGTAACTATCGCCGACGGCGCTCGGCGCGGGCGTCGGTCCGTCCCACCCTAACGAAGCGCCGACGCTGATCCCGTTCTTGCACGTCGACGGCGACGTCACCGTGGAGACGACGCCTGGAACGTAAAAGAGACAGACGCGGGGAGAGTGGGGATGAAGAAGGTAAGGTAAGGTCGGCCTCCTTGAGGATCAACATTCAACGCGCGCGCGGGGTCGTACGTGTACGGGAAGGGTCTCACCGTTGTGCCCGCCAAAGTTCCCGGCGGCGAAGACGGGGAGAAAATCCCGCCGCCGCCACGCGTAGTCGTCCACCTCGCGCGCGAGGCCGTCGTACAGCGGCGCGTCGTTGCCCCAGCTGTCGCTGTGCACGCGCGCGCCGTTATCGTACGCGAGCGAGTAGTAGATCTCCATGGACGTCGGGAGGTATAAGATGTCCCCGTCGCCGACGCCGATGTCCGTGAACACGACGCGCGCGTGCTTCGCCATGCCGTCGAAATCGGACGGCCGCCTCGCGTCGTTCTCTTCGTTCTCTTCGTTCTCTTCGTTCTCGTCCACCTCCGCGTCCGCGTCGCCGCATATGCTCGCGACGACGTGCGTCCCGTGCCCGTTCCCGTCGACGTCGTCGCCGTACTCGCTGAGATACGCCTGGATCTTCCGATGCGCGCTCCCGGGGGCGTTCCCGTCGCGATCTCGCAGCCAACACGAGTCGACGTCCAAGCCGCTGTCGCCGACGCCGACGAGCTGCCCGCGGCCGGTGAGCCCGGCGTCCCACACCGGCCGCCCCGCGCCGCCGCTCGCCCCCGCGGCGTCGCGCGGCGATCGACTCTCGCCGCCGTCGTCCCCGGCGCCGGTCTGGATGACCGAAGACGTCTGCATGTTCGCGGCCTTCATCGTCGGCACGTTTTCGATCCAGTGCACGTACGGCCTCTCAGACAGCGCGGCTAACACGCGGGGGATCCAGTCCTCGTAGTAGTCGTCGTCGAGATATTCGAATTGGACGACTTTGACGCTGATGCCGTCGCGGCGCTCGTAGTCGCTCGATATCGCTCGCCGCTCGATATCTTCAGCGTGGTGCACCTCACCGAGGCTGTCGGGCAGTGTTCCAACCTTAAACCAAAACGGGTTGTCGCTTCCGGTTTTTTTGAATCGTGACATCAACGTCGCTCGGAGATCCTCCGCGGCGGCGCGCGCGTCCACGTCCCTCACCGGCGGCAGGTTCACTTTCCATATCCACGACTTCACGTGGACCTCGTCACTAGGGCCACCCCAGACGCGCGCCAACCTCGTCCTGTCCGCGTCATCGACCAGGGCTCTCCAGAGCTCCGGCGCCACGACGTGCGACGGTCTCAGGACGCCACTCCACGTCGTCTCCTCCAAGTCGTTCGCGCGCCTCGCCGCCTCCGGGGACGCGACGACGAGATACGCGCTGGAGGGGACGTACCCCGCGATCTCTCCGTCGTCGCCGAGCGCGTCCTCGAGCTTCGCGCGCGCGGCGACGGAGGCGAGGCGGAAGACGTGCTGCCGCGCGCCGTCCGCGCGGCGCCACCACCGCGGCGGGGGACGAGGGTCGAAGGGCAAGGGCGGAGGAGAAGCGCTCGAGGGGAGCGGGGTCGCGTCGACGACGCCGAGCCGTCGACGGCGGACGTCGTCGCGACGCGGCGGGTGCTCCTCGCCGTCGCGCGAGTCGATCGTCGCCGCGCGGAGGAAGACGTACGGGGTGTCGTCCGGGTCCTGCGGCGGGGACGGGGAGAGCGCGACCTTTCGCGGGTGAGTCGTCCTGTCGTCGTCGTGGTCGGGGAGGGGCTGTCGCGGGCGCGCGCGCGCGCGAGGTTCACACCTCCGCGAGATCGAGCGAAGACGAGGGCGTCGGCGTCGGCGCCGCGACGGCGCCGGCCGCGATGACGATCGTCCACGAGAACGCGAGCGCGGCGACGGCGGCGGCGAGACGCGTCATCGCGCCGCGCGCGGGAAGACTGCGCCGCCGTTCTCGGAGGAGCCAACTCCAGTAAAGATAAAAAAATTCTATCCTAAAGCCTGCGCCGCCGCCGCCGCCGCCGCCGCCGCGTCCTAGTCGTCGAGCTCGATCCTCTTACTCGCGTCCCCGAACGCAACTCGCGCCTTCTCCTTCTTCTCCTTCTTCCCCCCGCGCGTCTTCATACCCGCCTTCTTCTGCGTCAGCTCCGTCAGGCTCCCTAGCGCGTACGACGGCGGCTCGACGTACTCGTCCTCGTACTCTTCCAATCCGCCGCTGTGCTCTAAGTCGATGTCTAGTCTATCTTCGCTCGCGTCTTCGTCGTCGTCGTCGTCGTCGTCGTCCACGTCGTCGTCGTCGTCCACGTCGTCGTCGTCGTCCACGTCTTCGTCGTCCGCGCGCGCGGCGGCGACGCCCCTGAACGCCGCGTTCCCCCGCCCGCCGTGCGTCGTGATCGTGTCGATGGTCAAGACCTCGTCCGGGTTGTTGCGCTTCTCGAGCTCCACCCCCTTCGCCCACAACCCTTCGAGGTCGTAGTGCGCGCGCGCCTCGGCGCTGAACACGTGCACCGCGCACGAGCCGCAGTCCACGGTCATCCAGTGATCGTCCCCGCCCTCGCCGTTCTTCTTGTCCCCGCCCTCGATCGTCGGCTGCAGCGTGTTCCCGGCGACGTATCTCAGGTGCGTTCCATACGAGCGAACGTCGGGGTGGAGTTGAAAGGCGTCAGAAGGAGTTGAAAGGCGTCGAGGGCGGGGATTGAAACCTAGGGGTGGGAGGAGAGAAACCACGGCAAAAGTCCTTAAGGATCGGCGTTCACCACGCGAACGCGGTCGTATGGGAACCAGTGTATGGGACGCACCTCGTCCGGCTTTTCACCGCGTGGAGCGCCGCGCCGGCGAGCATCCGGATGTGCCGGGGCGACTTCGCCGTCGCGATGATGAAGTGCTCCGTCCACTTGCACCGCTCCCCGAGCGGGATGTGGACGACGTCGACGCCGCGCGCTCTCAGGAGGATGTCCACGAGCTCCCCGGGTTGAAACGCGTGGACGTAGTTGAGCGCTCTCTCGTCCTCCTCGGAGAGCTCGCCGTCGCGTTCGATCTTATCGACCTCATCGAACGGCACGCCCGCGGCTTCCGCCATCTCCCGAAGCTCTTCCAGGTTCTCTTCTTCATCCTCCTCCTCCTCGTCGTCGACGTCGTCCGGCGCGGTCGCCGTCGCGGTCGCTCTCGTCTTCGCCGCGCGCTTCAGACGCGCCGCCTCTCTCGTCGACGCGACCGCGTCCTCCAGATACTTCTTCGCGGTCGCCGCCTCGGCGCTCTCGAAGCGCTCGAACAAGTCGTCGATCATCGCCGCGCGCGTCCTCCGACCGCCGCCGAGTCCCAGCCCGGCGATCTCGATCGCGCGCTCGAGGTCTTCTTTCGGGAGGCGTCGCATCGCGGCGAGCGTGAGCCCGGGTTTCGATTTCGATTTCGATTTCGATTTCGATTTCGTCGTCGTCGTCGTCGTCGTCGTCCGCGGCGGCGGCGGCGGCGCGTCGATGAACCCCCCGTCCGACGACCTCCTGCGCGTCTCCTTCGCGCGCTCGATCTCGTCCTCCGTCGCCTTCTTCTCCCTCGCCTCGTCCGCGCGCAACATCGCCAGAATCTCCAGCTCCTCGTCGTCCATGTCGTTCTCGTCCGCGTCCGCGGTCGGATTCGCCGCCTTCGCGCGCGCGGCGGCGAAGTGATCCGCGCTGAAGCCCGCCGACTTCGCCACGTTCGCGAGCACCTCCGGTCGCAGCGGCCACTTCATCGCGGACGTGACGACGCCACCGGCCTTCGCGTTCGCGCCGCGCGGCGGCGTCTCCTTCGCGATCCCGTCCGGGTCGTCGACGACGCGGAACAGCGACCCGTCGTCGTCGTCGTCGTCGTCGCCCCCGCCTCCTCCTCCGCGCGCGGTCGACGCCGCGCGGACCCAGCCGAGATGGCTCAGCGCGTCGGACGTCGACGCGAGGCGTCGCGCGAGCGCGGTCGCCGCCGCGGCGAGGCGCGACATCGCGCGACGCTCTCGATCCCCGCTCGCCGCCCGCCGCCCGGCTCGCGCGCGTCGTAGTGGCGGCCGCGTCGTAGTGTAGTTTTTTCACTCAGAAGTGGGAAAACACGTTCCTGTCGCGCTGATGCGGTGCGTTCTCTACAAACGTTTTTCACCCACCGCTCGGTTTCAACATTTGATCGCTCTCCCTTTCAACTGACCGGTGAACTATTTTTGTATGGAATGGCCCTGAGAGTCGTTGTTCGTCCGCGACGCCGCCCGCCGCCGCACATCGACCGCGCGCGAGAGCGCGATGACCGAGCG
>Ga0255756_1006463_pt1 | contig 10536 bp, 7 predicted proteins | sample 011ome_20_FD_179956 | JGI IMG/M metagenome (GOLD analysis project Ga0255756, IMG submission 179956) | Coastal salt marsh microbial communities from the Groves Creek Marsh, Skidaway Island, Georgia - 011509CT metaG (version 2) | ecosystem: Environmental > Aquatic > Marine > Intertidal zone > Salt...
TTGCGCATGTCAGAGTTTTCTTCAAAGACGTCGCGCAGTTGCTCGGGTTAGCGCGAGCATAGACCATGCCAGCGTGGCTTACCCTGCCCCTGCTGGTTGATCTTATTCTGTTGGGCATGCTGTGCGAAGCAACTTGGCTGACCTGGCGACACCGACGAATCGGTTCTTCCGGGCTTCCTCCATTTTTGTTGCATGTTGTATCAGGTTTGTTCTTGCTCCTGGCGATGAGGCTGATCCTGCAAGGGGCCAATTTCAACCTCATAGCGGCTATCCTGGGGCTCGCGGGAATCTGTCACTTTTATGATCTGCAACGCGATGCCATAAGGCAGCAATAAAACGCGAAACAAGATTTAATACTCCCCAGTTTTCCGTTATCAATCCCAAGTTCAAACGGCCATGACCTCTAGGCGGCAGGCATTTGTCAGACTGCCCGTCCCTGACTCAGCGGCATAAATGCGAAATAGTTAGGTTTGAGTCGAAATGATTAATACCCTATAAGATCTGTGGAAATAGCAATTTTGAGTTTTAACTATGTCAGTGCGAAACAGACCATGTCCTTGCGGAAGCGGCTCTCGGTTCAAACATTGTTGTGGAAGTCTCGAATCTCAGCCGCGAAAAACTGGCACAGGACCAGATAATCGATACGACGCGTCTGGCACTTTCCGCCAAGAATTTCGTGGTGTGAACATGATACCCCTGTGTTCTGATCAACCTCTGGCCAAAGCTGATAGCCTCGAGTGGGCGCCACCCGGACTGCTGGTAATCGAAAACTTTTTGTCCGTCGAAAAATGTCGCTCATGGCGAGCAGATTTTGCACAACAACCAACGGAACCCGCTTTAGTCAATAAATTCGATCCCTTACGCAACGCCACCGAGGGAGTCATTGACAAACAACGAGTCACCGATGTCTTACCCATGGAGCAAGTAAAGCTTTATGTCTACAGGGAAGTGACACTGGCATATCGGGACGCAATTGTTCCTTTTTTTAAAGCCCAACTCGATACTTTCACGACACCCTCCATTCTAAAATACGGGCCGGGTGGAAAATATAACGCTCACGCCGATAGCGAAGGTTGGGTCAGATCGGAGGGTCGATGGAGGAAGACCGATGATCGCGATTACAGCCTGTTACTATATATCAACGACGATTATGAAGGGGGCTCGCTCTACTTCCCTAACTTTGACATCAGAATCAAACCCACGGCTGGCATGCTGGTGGCCTTCCCATCTGACCACCGTTACATGCACGCGGCGGAGCCGCTAATAAGTGGAGAGAGGTTCGTAATCGTAAGCTGGGCTTGCGATAAAAGAACACCAGCTTTACGAGAACGCGGGCGAAAAACATTAGTGATTTAACCCAACCCGAAGGCTACCGACATTGCCTAAAGTTAATCATCTTGAGTGAGATCTAATGCAAAAAATAACCTTTTTGACTCTGGTTGGCATCGCTAGCGTTTTCTCTGCGGCTTCACACTCTCAGGCTCCCATACTCAACCCCGGTAGACCAGGCGGGGAGACAGTGATTCTGAGCCCTCGCGAAGCCGTGAGCATAGCCAGCACCGCTCACACTCGAGACGACATTCTATTCATGCAGAATATGATTCCCCATCACCAACAGGCGCTGGAGATGTCGCTCCTTGCGGAGAGCCGCACCAACTCGCCCCATGTTTTGGAGGCAGCGGGCCGGATAAAAGCGTCTCAAGACGATGAAATCGCGTTTATGACCGAATGGCTGGAGACCCGCGGCGAAACCCACATCACCACAGAGACGCACGCGCACGGCATGCGCGGCATGGCCACAGCGGAACAACTGTCATTGCTGGCCGAATCTGACAGTACAGATTTTGATCGGCAGTTCCTGACACTCATGATCGCGCACCATGAGGGCGCCCTGTACATGGTTGAAGATCTGATGGAGCAACCGGGCGCCGCTTACGACCCTACACTGTTCGAATTTATCAACGACCTCGAGAACGATCAGAGCAAAGAAATTGAGCGTATGCACGAATTATTGCTGTCTCTGTCTGACGATCCTCGGGCAAATCTTTCCGGTGGCCTGCATGACGCCGAGGAAGCCATTTGGAATCTGCGGAAGGTTGCGGTGCTTACCCGGCCCCCGGGATTTTTTGATCCGGAGAATCCAGCAGATCTCCCCGCAAACCGCTTCATGGGTAACTCAGAAACCGCATCAGAATCCGAGAACCATGGGGCAAGCGCGGAAGACGTCGTAGCCCACGATCACGATGGAGGACATGCATCCGCGGGCGCAAATGAGCTCCATCGCGAGCACGTACAAATGGCGGGTCCCTCCGTATCCATTGCGCATACCGATACCGACAAGGCCGAAACTGATCCTGCCGTAGAAACCGGCACATCCGAGGATGACGATGGGGAAGAAAAACCGGAGCCACGCGCGCCACTTCTGAGCTTTTCCAACACCGATATCGCCTTTCGCGACGACATTATGGTGGCCGGTAGCTATCACGGTTTTAACATCTATCGCCTGGAGGATGATGGCATCCCCACTTTGCAGGCATCAGTCGTCTGTCCCGGTGGGCAAGGGGACGTGTCCATTGCGGGCGATCTCTTGATCATGTCGGTCGAGGAAACCCGCGGCCGCCTTGACTGTGGCTTGCAAGGCGTGCGCGATAAGATCAGTGACGAGCGCTTTCGCGGGTTGCGCATTTTTGACATCAGCGACCTGTCTCGTCCGCGACAGGTCGGCGCAGTTCAAACCTGCCGCGGCTCTCACACCCACTCCGTGGTTGCGGGCCCCGGGGACGAGGGCAAATTAATTGTCTACAACTCCGGCATTTCCAGAGTCAGGGACGCGGAAGAAATGCCGGGGTGCTTTGATGAGTCTCCCGGAGATGACCGCACCGCTTTGTTCCGTATCGATGTCATCGAGATTCCCATCGCCAACCCCGCGGCGGCGCGCATTATCGATAGCCCCACCGTCTTCGCTGATCCCGATACAGGCGCTCTGGCTGGCCTGTGGCGAGGCGGGGATCACGGCGATGATACTCAGGAAACCAGCCGCACCGACGAGTGCCACGACATTACGGTATTCCCCAGCCTGAACCTCGCAGCAGGCGCCTGCTCTGGCAACGGCATCCTGTTTGATATCGCCGAGCCGAGATCACCCCAGCGGCTTGACGTCGCAACAGATACGGGATTCGCCTACTGGCATTCTGCCACTTTTAATAATGACGGCAGCAAAGTGCTCTTCACCGATGAATGGGGCGGTGGCTCACGCCCGCGGTGCAGGGCCTACGACCCGCTGAACTGGGGCGCAGACGCTATCTATGACATTGTCGACGGAAAGCTGGTTTTCAGATCTCACTTTAAAATGCCGGCACCTCAGCGCGAAACCGAGAACTGCGTTGCACACAACGGCTCCATAATTCCTGTGCCGGGCCGGGATATATTTGTCCAAGCGTGGTATCAGGGCGGCGTATCGGTGATCGACTTCACCGATTCCAGCAACCCTGTAGAGATCGCTTATTTTGATCGCGGCCCGATCGACGAAGAGGACCTCGTGACGGGGGGATATTGGTCAACCTATTGGTACGGGGGCCGTATTTACGGTACCGAAATTACGCGAGGCATAGATGTATTTGCCCTAACGCCTAGCGACTATCTATCGGACAACGAAATAGCGGCAGCAGAGGTCGCGGATCAGGGCAGATCATTTAATCCACAGCAGCAATACCCCGTGACGTGGCCCGACGAACCCGTCGTAGCACTCGCCTACCTCGACCAACTCATTCGCGCCAGACCGGAGCTGAACGAGACCTCTGCCGCTCTGTATGAGATACTCCGACTGGCAAAAGAAAAAATCTCGGCGGGCGCGTCGGATAGTACCTTGGCAGACGCGCTTGAGAACTGGGCCTCGGCAGGAGCGCTATCGGGCGCCACATCTCTTCAAGACGCGCTCAGGGTAATTGGCTCACGACTAGCCGATACAGCCGTGCCACCACCCAGCAACCTGGTAAGTCAGGCAATGCATTAGGAGAACAAATGACGGATATCACCACCCCGGTCGAGACCTCGGGCTTTTACGAGGGTCAAAACCGCCGGGTAGCGATCTCAGTCAAAATCATCGTCATCGCTTTGGTGCTGTGGGCCTCACTGGCTCGCGATGCGGGCGATATATTGATGGACATTCAGTCTGTCACGATTGACTACTTTGGCGGCTGGTATATCTATGCCTCTGCCACTTTCATGATCATGAGTCTGGTGCTGGCAATACCGCCCCGGACCGCGAATATCCGTTTGGGAAGCAGCGAGAGCATTCCCGAGTTCAGTCGCTTTGCCTGGTTTTCCATGATGTTTGGTGCAGGGATCGGTGTTGGCATGCTCACCTACTCCACCGCCGAGCCGCTGGCACACTTTGCCAATAATCCCGACGTTATTCTGGGTACTACCACAGCACTAGATCACAATAATTTGAGCGCCGCCTACAAGTGGACTCTGCTACACTACGGCCTCACGCCGTGGGGCTGCTACGCCATCGTCGGCCTGTCATTGGCGTATTTTGCCTACCGGCGAGATATGCCGCTCACAATACGCTCGCCCTTCACCGCGGTGCTCAAAGCTGGCCTATCGCGGCAAGTGGGCGCCGTAGTCGACACCGCTGCCATCCTCGCCACGATTATTGGCATTGGCGTTACCATTGGTTACGGCGTGAATCAGTTGGCCTTCGGCGCCCATCAAATTACCAACTGGTCATGGCTCATTAATGACGATAAGCCCAGCCTGCTCGCACTGGCTCTCGCCGTCATTTTTCTGACCATGGCGGCGATGCTGTCGGCCTTGTCGGGCATTGGCCGAGGCATCCGCTGGCTGTCCAACCTAAACATGGCTTTGTCGTGGCTCCTGCTGGTCATTTTTATCGTATTCGGCGCGACGGCATTTGCAGGCGAAATGTTTATCTCGGGCCTCAGTGCCTATTTGCGAGAAATCCTGCCAATGTCGCTGACAATTTGGAGCAGCTCTGAAACCGAAACAGCGCAGGCACTCAGCGACTGGCAGTCCGCGTGGTCCGTATTTTACTGGGCCTGGTGGATTGCCTTTACCCCGTTTGTCGGTTTGTTTTTAGCCCGCGTATCGAGGGGAAGGACCATTCGGGAATACGTCGTCGGAACAATACTGTTGCCATCACTGATGTGTTTTACCTGGTTTTGTATTGTCGGTGGCACCGCTCTTGATCTTGAACTCAGTGGCAACGCCAATGGCCGTATTCTTAATGCCGATCTATCGGAGCAGTTATTTGCCACAGTCGATGCATTGTTCTCCCCCAACTGGATCCTGCCGGTCGCCACCCTGTGCGTCGTCTTACTGATCACCTATCTGGTCACTTCAGCAGATTCCGCGGTACTGGTCATCAATACCATTGTATCGGGGGGCGCTCCCGACGGGGTCCGTCCGCGGCATGTGGTGCTCTGGAGTTTGCTGCTGGGAACGGTGATCATCACGCTCTTGTTTGCAGGTGGCATGGACGCACTTCGCTCAGTGATGATTATTGGCGCCCTACCATTCTCCGCAGTCATGCTATTTATGCTGGGAGCATTACTCTACGCCATCTGGACTGATCGCTGACAACCTTCAGTGTTACGCCGGCTGGCGCCAAGAAGTAAGCTACCGCTGCGCTCCGCCTCCGCCCGACATCGCATTAGCCCGTATTACGCATTCCTGCCGCAATACCCGCCATGGTCACCATCAACGCCTGCTGAATAACGGGATTACTGTCTCTGCGGACGCGCCTGAGCAGCTCGGCTTGCAACAAGTTGAGAGGCGCGGTGTAAATATTCCTGAGACCAATGGACTGTTGCGCCCAGGAATCGTGTGCCAGCAATTCTGAAGCGCCATTAATCGTCAGCAAAGTCTCGATATCCTTCCGGAGCTGCGCGCGCAGCCGCTCGCCAACGGGCGCTAACTCGGGATCCACCAAAAGCGAATCGTAATGCGCCGAGATCGAATGATCAGACTTGGCGAATACCATCTCGAGCATCGACAACCGCGCTCGAAAAAACGGCCATTCCCGCACCATATCCTGCAGAATCTCTCCCTTGCCTTGACCCAGCGCGACCTGTAGCGACTCCCCCGCACCCAACCACGCGGGCAACATCAACCGATTCTGCATCCACGCAAAAATCCAGGGGATAGCTCTCAAACTTTCGATACCACCCCCCGTTTGCCGGCGCGCGGGGCGAGACCCAAGAGGCAAGTCAGCCAACTCCTGCTCGGGCGTGGCTTGTCTGAAAAACGCAACGAACTGTTCATCGTCGCGGACCCATCGACGATAAATCCGGCACGACGTCTCTGCGAGTGAATCCATCAAAGCTCGCCACTCAGCCGTTGGTGCCGGCGGCGGCATCAGGTTCGCCTGCAATATGGCGCTCGCATATTGCCCCAGTGTATTGACGGCAAGCCCCGTCATACCCAGCTTGGTGCGTATCATCTCCCCCTGCTCGGTCACCCGCAATCCTTGGGCCAGAGAGCCGGGCGGTTGCGACAACAACGCCTGATGGGCGGGTGCACCTCCGCGCCCGATGGTCCCACCGCGACCGTGAAAAAGAGTCAAATCAATGTCATGGGCTGCGCAGGCCTGCAGGAGGGATTCCTGGGCTCGATATTGCGCCCAACCCGCTGCGAGCATCCCGGCATCCTTGGCGCTATCGGAATAGCCAATCATCACCATCATCTTGCCGTCGATGCGTTCTCGATAGTGCTCGTCATCGAGAAGCCCGCCAACCACCGACGCCGCACCTTGCAAATCAGCGAGGGTTTCGAACAGGGGCACCACCGGCATTTCTAGTGAGCACCCGGTCGACTTCAGCAACAGCTGCACCGCAAGCACATCTGAGGCGGATGAAGCCATGGAAATAACGTACGCTCCCAGCGCGGCGCGCGGTGTCGCCGCAATGGTGTCAAAGGTATCGAGGACCTCCTGATCACCGGCATCGAATTGGCAGCCTCGCGGTATCAATGGCCTGGGGCTACCTAACTCACTGCGCAACCAGTTAGTTCGCTGTTCTTCTGACCATGCGGTGTAGTCACCAAGATCCAGGTAACGGGTGATGGCGCTCAGCAAAGACCGGTGGCGGCCGCTCTCCTGTCGGATATCCAGTTTAATAAGATAGGGACCAAAGCAGTGCGCTCGCCGCAGCGTATCCAGCAACGCACCGTGGGCCATCTCCACCAATCCACTGGCTAGCAAGCTGTCAAAACACGCTTCGAGGGGGTCAAGCAACGTTACCCGAGTGAGCGGTTCGGGCACCGAACCGCCTTGATTCAGCGCCTCCTCCAATGCCTGCTTCTGCTGCCGCAACGTGACCAAAAGCGGTTTGAGCAGTGCGCGGTATGGCTCGTGAGCTCGCGCAGCCTTGGCGATCAAGGTGTCGGTTGCCGTGGAGGCAGATAGCTCCTCATAAAGCAGCGCGATGTCCCCGCTGAATAGCTCACAGGCCTGCCACTGCGCGAGCAATAGCACCTCTCGGGTCACCACTGCTGTGACGTTGGGGTTGCCGTCGCGATCACCACCGATCCAGCTGGACACGGCAATCGGCCGCCAATCGGCTCTGCGCGGCGCCAATGAGAACGTTTCGCAAACATAATCCACCTCTCGCAAAAACTGCGGTACGGCATCCCACAGCGAGTTCTCTATCACCGCGAAGCCCCACCTCGCTTCATCAACCGGGGTGGGTCGGCGCGGGCGAAAATCTTCCGTATGCCATATCTGTGCAATCAGTTCGGCGACCCGCTGCTGCGTTTGCCGACGCGATACCTTCGTTAGCGCATCTCGGTCGAGCTGTGTCAGGCAGTCGCTCAATGCCCTGTGCTTGTGAATCAGCGTTCTGCGGGTAATTTCTGTTGGGTGTGCCGTTAACACCAGATCAATTTTCAGTCTATCGATAGCCGCCTCTATTTCGGCGGCTACGGCATCAGTCTGTAAGGCGGTCAGGGTGTTTTCCAGTATCGCGGTCGCCGAGAAATGGCGGGCGGTATGAATGGCAGTTGTGTGCTGTTGATCGGCAATATTCGCCAAATTAAGGAACTGGCTAAACGCGCGAGCAATAGCGAGGAACTCCTTTTCCTCGAGCGAGGCAAGCAATTGATCCAAAGCGATCCAGGTGTCGCTTTCCTGGGCTTGCTTGGAACACTTGCGAATGTGCTCGACCCGCTGAAAGAGTGATTCGCCGGCGTTGTCCCTAATGATCTTGCCTAAAGTATCACCGAGCAAACGCACGTGGGCACGCAACGGAGCAGTGTCCACCGCCTCGACCATAATATCTCCTTGCTGTTGATTGACGGCCTAATCGTCTCCCAGAGGAAGACGGGTCGACTTCAAACTATCTTTGATCCGCGCCAAATGCGGCAGGATGCTCTCGCCCCGGCGCAAGGTCATCCCTGTTGCCAGTACATCGAGCACCGCGAGTTGGACGATACGGGATGTCATGGGCAAATATTCTTCCGTATTTTCGGCAACGCTGAGATTGATACTCAAGTGACTCGTTTCGGCCAAGGGTGAGCCTTGTGCCGTCAATGCGACAACCGTGGCCTCGGTGGTTCGCGCGAGCGCGGCGGTCTCAACCAAACTCGCCGTTCGCCCGGTATGAGAGATAAAAAAGAATACGTCTCCCACGCCGCCACCGGCCGCCAACATGCGATGCATCAGCGGATCAGTGCAAGTGGTGACGGGGACCTTGAACCGGAAAAACTTGTGCTCGGCGTCTCGCGCAACGGCGGCAGAGGTACCTAAACCCAAAAAATAGATGTGGCGCGCCTGCGCCAAATAATCAACTGCCCGCTCGATTGCAGCGAGCGGCAATTGATCGCGCGCCAACATCAGCGCGGTAATCGTATTGTCGAAAAGTTTCCGTGGGTAGGTATTGATATCGTCGTCGAGCTCCACGGCGCGACTGATATAACGAACACCCGATACCAACGAGCGCGCCAAGCGGAGCTTGAAGTCAGGAAAACCCGTTGCACCAAAGCGTTTACAGAAACGATTCACACTGGGCTCACTGACCCCTGCGGCAGTCGCCAACACCGCAATACTTGACCTTGTGGCTGTCTCGGGATCCTCGAGAATGGCGTTAGCCACTTTCGCCTCCGACTTGTTCAGGTCTGGTAACGCGGCACTCAGCTGGGTCAGCAGATTGTTTTCCTGATTCATGTTCCTGTTACGCCATAGGTTAAAAAGGTGCCCTGCCGCGCGAGCCGCTCGTGAGGGGCCGCGCAACGCCGGGAACCGCCGATTTTAGCGACTTTTTGTGTAATAAAACAAAATAATTGCGATAATAATGGCCTCTACTATAGTTTTTCTTGTAATAAAACTACATACTGAGCCGACTCGAAGTCTGTTAAAAATCAAAGCGGGCCAAATCGCGGCACTTATCGCCCCCAAACCCATGAATGTGGAGGGACAGCAGATGATCAATATCGGTATCAATGGATACGGTCGAATTGGACGCAACATTCTGCGGGCCTTTTATGAGCGACCCGAGCTACACCAATCTCTGCGGCTGGTGGCCATTAACGACCTCGGCTCTCCCGATATGAACGCCCATTTAACCCGGTTCGATACTACCCATGGTCGTTTTCCGCAGACCGTCTCTGTTGAAGGCGACGAACTGTTGGTGGGCAGTGATCGCATTAAAATCCTCTCCGAGCGCGACCCGGCGCGCTTGCCCTGGGGCGATTTGTCCATCGATGTCGTTTTCGAGTGCACCGGACTGTTCACCGATCGGGAGGCCGCGCGCAAACACATCACCGCGGGCGCAAAACGGGTGCTGGTCTCCGCGCCCGGGAAAGGCATGGATGCGACGGTGGTATACGGCATCAACCACCACACCCTCGCCGGTACCGACATCATCGTATCCAATGCGTCATGCACGACCAATTGTCTCGCCCCGGTGGTGAAGCCCCTCAGCGCGAGCATCGGCATTGATCAAGGTCTCATGACGACCATTCACGCCTATACCAACGATCAGAGTCTGGCAGACGTTTATCACAGCGACCCCTATCGCGCGCGGGCTGCCGCCCACAGTATGATACCTACCAAAACCGGTGCGGCTGCGGCAATCGGCCTCGTCATGCCCGAACTACAGGGCAAGCTGGACGGCTTGGCAGTTCGAGTACCTACTTTGAATGTGTCTCTGGTGGATCTGACCTTTACGGCGTCGCGCAATACATCGGTAGAGGAAGTCAACGCCATTATGCTGCAGGCCGCCGAAGCCGATACCACCGGCGTACTCGGCTACAACACACAACCGTTGGTGTCGATTGACTTCAATCACAACAGCTACTCGAGCAACTTTGACGCCAATCACACCCGCGTACAGGGGCGACTGGTTAAGGTCTTGGCGTGGTATGACAACGAGTGGGGCTTCTCCAACCGCATGCTCGATACGGGGCTTACGATGGCCAACAGCGCGATGAAATCGAATATTGGGGTCGCCGCCTGAGGCGGACCCTAACCGGTGAGTGCTTTGGGGGCGTTATGCCCCCGTTTTTTTGCCTCGCCGCTTC
>Ga0255756_1006472_pt1 | contig 10525 bp, 6 predicted proteins | sample 011ome_20_FD_179956 | JGI IMG/M metagenome (GOLD analysis project Ga0255756, IMG submission 179956) | Coastal salt marsh microbial communities from the Groves Creek Marsh, Skidaway Island, Georgia - 011509CT metaG (version 2) | ecosystem: Environmental > Aquatic > Marine > Intertidal zone > Salt...
CAGCTCGGTTCTGCAGGGTCACCCAGGCACCGGCAAAACAGTTATCGGAGCGCATAGAGCCGCATACTTGCTCAATGCCTGGACACCGGAAGATTCGAAGCCTCGCAGCCATGTTCTGCTCCTTGGCCCAACGATCGAATATGTCCGGCACGTGCAGGGAGTGCTCCGTGAACTCGTCGATGACTCAACGAAATACATCGTGCGATCAATTCCTTCGCTCTTGGAAGAACTGGCAGGGTTGCCGCAATCCAACATCCCGACTCAGTCGAAATCACTACAAAACGTTGATCTCGGACTTGCTCGGCTAATCGATCAAGCCCTGCGCAACGCGAAAGCAAACCTCTCAGGTGAGCCACCAACGGACGAGGACGTGTACGCGGAACTGAGATGGTTCGCTACCGAACCCCCAGAGGACGGACTAGATCGTGAATGGTTCCATTACCTCCGGGAGCTCCCTGACACGATCAAGGAGCTCCGAAAGAAAGGTGCAAGTCACTATCGGAGCCTCTTGGCATACATCGGTGTCATGACCAACCGAACACCAGACCCCGGTCACATCATCGTGGACGAAGCCCAAGACGTTCATCCCATCGAATGGGAAATATTAGGCAGGCTGGGGAACATGGGCGGATGGACCATCCTCGGTGACCTCAATCAAAGGAGAACCGATCACACCTTCGGCTCATGGGATGACGTCGCACATATTCTCGCGATAGAAAACGAAGACGACGAGGCGCCAGTCACAATTCTGGAAAATGGTTACCGTTCAACAGAACAGATCATCAAATTCGCGAACCAACTACTTCCAGCGCGCGAACGGAAAATCTTCTCCCTTCAAAAAGATGGGAACGATCCGGCAGTGCGCAGGATCCACTCACTTAACCAGCTGTACTCGATGAGTTTGGCGGAAGCTGAGGAACTGACGGTTGAAGCGGGTTCAGGCAGTGTCGCAGTAATCACTGTGTTCCCCGGCGAATTTCAGAAAGTTTTGGTCAAGAACAGTTGGGTCGCTAGTGCCACTGACTCGTCCCGGTGGGAAAAAGCAACAGCATCGCTAACTCTGTTGCCCCCTGAACGAGCGCGGGGTCTTGAGTTTGATGCTGTTCTCGTAATCGAACCAGCTGACTTCCCTGAAAATTTTGGGCGACAAGGCACGCTCTACACAGCTCTAACAAGGGCGAACAGGATTCTTAGAGTAACTCACCACAAAGCACTACCAAGAATGATGAAGGCAAATCCACGATGAAAGGTCCGATATACCCTGACCAAACTAGGCTCGGAGAATGAGCTTGGCTGGCGCAACCCCTGAACAGAAGGCCCGCGCTGTCATCGACCAGTCTCTAGAGGCAGCGGGTTGGGCTGTTCAGAACCGCGACTCAATCAACTTGGTCGCCTCTTCAGGTGTGGCAATCCGGGAAGTTCCCATGGGTAACGGGGGCTATTGCGATTATCTTTTGTACGTCAACCAGCGAATCGTGGGGGTACTTGAGGCAAAGAAGGACGGCGTCACCCTCGATGAAGTACACGCTCAAGCCATCGGCTACGCCTCTAATCTGACGGCCAACCAGAAGCTAAACGCGACATTGGTTGAGGAGTGTTTGCCCTTTGTGTACGAAGCAACCTCGACCGAGCTCTACTTCACCAACCATTTCGATCCTGACCCTCGGTCTAGGCGTTTATTCGCCATTCAACGCCCGGAAACCTTGGCCGCGATACTTCGGGATGCGGAGGCCTCCCCTGAGACGCCAACTTGGCGTGGCAAGGTGCGAAACCTCCCCACAACTGATGCTTACGACCTGCGGCCGGCCTCTAGGCGATCGATTCACGCAATTGAGGAATCGCTCATCAACGGCACGCACACGCGGTCGCTGGTGCAGATGGCAACGGGTGCGGGCAAAACCCGGATGGCGGTCACCCAGTCATATCGGTTGCTCCGATACGGCGGATTCAACAGGGTGCTGTTCTTGGTGGACCGCAACAACCTCGCAGATCAAACTCTGCGAGAGTTTCGTGACTGGTCAGCTCCAGGCGATGGGCGCAAGTTCACCGAGCTCTACAACGTCGACAAACTGACTAATGCTGGTCTTGCCGAATCATCAAAGGTGGTGATCTCCACTGTCCAACGTTTATGGGCGGGACTCAAAGGCGACCCCATCTCAGAAGAAGACGACCAACAGATTGATAACTACCAACCCGACCAACCCGTTTCCGCTGCCTATTCAGCAACATTGCCGCCAGAAACGTTTGATCTGATCATCGTTGACGAATGCCATCGCTCGATCTATGGGCTGTGGCGAAACGTCTTGGAGTATTTCGATGCCCACATCATCGGACTCACAGCAACCCCGACCAAACAAACACTTGGCTTCTTCCAACAAAACCTTGTCAGCGAATACACCTACGCTCAATCAGTCGCTGATGGGGTGAATGTGGACTTTGACGTCTTTCGCATCAAGACTGACGTTACAGAACACGGCGGTGTGATCGAAGCGGACACCGTTGTGCCCGCCATTGACCGGCGCACCAGACAGCAAAAGCTCGAACAACTTGATGAAGACTTGGTCTATCGTCCATCCGAGCTAGACCGAGGGGTGGTCAACCCGAATCAGATCCGGACTGTGTTGGAAGCATTTAGAGACAACCTCTACACCCGGATATTCCCGGGGCGTCGCGAAGTGCCAAAGACACTGATCTTTGCCAAGAGCGACGCCCACGCGGAGGACATAGTGCGAATCTGCCGTGAGGTATTTGGAAGGGGAAATGATTTCGCCCAAAAAATCACCTACACCGCGAAAGATTCGAAAGAGCTCCTCCAAGAGTTCCGCAACTCTCCAGACCTTCGCATTGCGGTCACCGTGGACATGATCGCCACCGGCACTGATGTGAAACCCATCGAGGTGGTGTTCTTCATGCGGGACATCAAATCCGGCACCTACTTTGAACAGATGAAGGGACGAGGAGCGAGAACCATTGATGACGCCACCTTCCAAGGTGTCACCCCTGACTCCACACAAAAAGACCGATTCGTTATCGTCGACGCCGTCGGTGTTACCGAACACCCTTTCGTTGATGCAGCGCCATTGAACCGCAACCCCTCCATCAGTCTCGAACGCTTACTCGAAAAAGCCGCCACCTTTGAACTTTCCCCGGAGGACGCCACCACCCTCGCATCTAGACTCTCCCGGCTCAACCAACGGCTCTCCGCCAGTGAAAACAATGAAGTCGCGGAACTACTTGGCTCAACCCTCGACGACATCAGTGCGCAGATCATTCACGCGACCCGAACAGACCACGACGAACCCATCACCGCAGATGCCGTCACGGGGCTGATTCATGAAGCCATCACACCCCTCGCCACCAACCCTCTCGCAAGGCAAAGAATCATCACCCTCCATCAATCCACGTTGCAATACGTCGACGAAGGCCCCGACGTGGTTATCTCTGCTGAACCGGTCGTCGACACGGACAAATACACCAACACCATCACGTCCTGGCGGCAATATCTAGAAGACAATAAAGATGAAATAACCGCGATTCAAGTCCTCTATTCCACCCCACACGGGGCAGCGGTCACCTACCAGGAGATTGAGGACCTCATCCGCTCCATCAGCCTCCCCCATCCCGAGTGGACACCCGACAACCTCTGGAAGGCATACCTGGCACTTGGCAAAGCCACCAAGAAACCCGCCCAAGTGCGCACCGCAGACTTCATCTCCCTCATCCGCTACACCCTCGGCATCACCGACCAACTCCGCCCCTTCGCCGACGAAGTCCAAGACCGCTTCCACAACTGGCTCGCCATCCAACAACAAGCAGGCACAACCTTCACTGAGCGACAAATGTGGTGGTTAGAAAACATCAAAGACGCCATCACCACAGGCATCTCCTTCACCATCGACGACCTCGACAAAGCACCCTTCACCCAAGAAGGCGGATCCTCCGGCATCATCACCGACTTCCCCAACGCCAAAGACATCATCAACACCATCAACCAGGAACTCAGCGCATGAGCTCGCAATCCTGGACCCGAATGACTCTGAGTGAAATCTGCGAAAAACCGCAGTATGGCTGGACAACCTCAGCGGCAAAGACCGGGTCGATACGTCTGCTGAGGACCACGGATATTACGAAACCACCCTTCACCTGGGATTCAGTGCCATTCTGTGCCGAGGCTCCGGAGGATCCGGAAAAGTATCTACTTGCCGAGGATGACATCGTCATCAGCCGAGCGGGGAGCATCGGTGTGAGCTTCAGAGTCACTAAAGCAATGGAACCTGCAGTCTTCGCGTCGTACCTGATTCGAGTCAAACCACGCAAGGATGTCGTTGATCCGGGATATCTGGGGCTGTTCCTCAAGTCCCCCGACTACTGGAGTCAGCTGCGTCCCATGAGCGCTGGAGCCACTCTCGCCAACATCAATGCGAAGAAGCTTGCCGCCATTGAAGTTCCAATTCCTCCCCTCCACGAGCAGCGTCGTATTGTTGCCGAACTCGAAGAACAACTCGGACACCACGAAGCGACACGTACCCGGCTCCAAAAAGTCCATGTTGATGCTGGTTATTTGCGCCACACCATCATCCAGAAGATGTCTGCTGAATTAGAAAGGTTTCCCTGCCAAGCAGTAACGGAAGTGTGTGAGGTATACCAACCCAAGACCATCGCGACAAAAAACTTGGACCCCAATGGCGAATTCCCGGTTTTCGGCGCAAACGGTCAAATTGGGCGTTATGGCGAGTTCAACCACGAATTCAGGGAAGTAACCATCACCTGCAGAGGTGCGACAAGCGGCACGGTAAACGTGATTCCTCCAAAATCCTGGATTACAGGAAACGCGATGGTGGTGAGTCCGAAAACCGAAGAGCTGTCGAAGGGCTTTCTTGCCGCATACCTATCTGCCGTCGACATGACCCCCTTCATCTCGGGTACCGCACAACCTCAGATTACGAGGACTAATTTACGTGCCCTGCAGGTTCCGATTGCACCGCGGGACGTTCAAATGAGCTTCGTTTCAAAGATCAGTGATTTGAATCAGGCTCTAGAGGCTTTGATAGCTGAAGTGTCGGCTGCGCAGCGTCTCCTGGATCAAGCTAAAGCGTCGATCCTTCATCGCTCTATTTCTTCCCCCAGAGAGGATTCCTAATGATTCAAGTGTTATGTCCAGTGTGTGGTGCGGAGGATTCGTTTATCACCCATAGTGCTCAGTCGAAGCGTTTGGTGGAAAAGTTGTGGAATTACTGCAACGTCCTTCGTGATGACGGAGTAGGGACCATTGATTACACCGAACAGTTGACGTATTTGCTGTTTTTGAAGATGGCGCATGAGAGGGAATTGAATCCGCTGCGACCGGAGAAGATCGTGCCAAATGATTGTACCTGGCAGAGACTGCTGGATGCTGACGGGGCGGAGTTGGAGTCGGTGTATTCCGACATTTTGGACAAGCTGTCCAAACAACCGGGTGTTTTGGGGACGATTTATCGGAAAGCCCAGAACAAGATCCAGGATCCTGCGAAGTTGAAGCGCCTGGTGGTGGAGTTGATTGACCAGGAGAACTGGTCATCCACAAGGGTGGACATTAAGGGTGATGCATATGAGGCTTTGCTAGAAAAAGGCGCCCAGGATATGAAGTCTGGCGCGGGGCAGTACTTCACCCCTCGTGCTCTGATTGCGGCGATAGTGGACTGTGTTCAAGTCACAGCAGATGACACGGTGCATGACCCTGCGAGTGGTTCCGGTGGGTTCTTGTTGTCGGCGTATGAGCATGCAGCACACACGGAATCGTTGACGCCGAAACAGCGGGACCATTTGCAGTCAGGGTTTGCCACAGGAACGGAGCTCAGTAATGGTCCTGCCCGCCTGGCTGCTATGAACATGCTGTTACACGGTATGGGGTCGGCGAATGGTCCAAGCCCCATCGAGGTGAAGGACGGACTCACTGCGGACCCTGGAAGACGTTATTCGGTGGTGCTCGCTAACCCACCGTTTGGGACGAAAGCATCAAATAAGTTCATTGGTGCTGATGGCAAAGTCGCTAAGGGGGACTTGCAGATTGTCCGTGACGACTTTTGGGTGACCACATCGAACAAGCAGTTGAACTTCGTCCAACACATCAAGACGATTCTTGAAATTAACGGCCGCGCCGCGGTTGTCCTTCCGGACAATGTGCTGTTTGAAGGTGGTGCGGGGGAAAAAATTCGCAAGCGCCTATTGAAGGAGTTCAACGTGCACACGTTACTGCGACTCCCGACGGGCATCTTTTATGCCGGTGGGGTCAAGGCGAACGTGCTCTTTTTCGACAAAAAGCCTGCCTCTGACACTCCATGGACGAAAGAGCTTTGGGTGTACGACTTCCGCACGAACATGCACTTCACACAAAAAACAAAAGCGATGACAAGGGCTGACCTCGAAGATTTTGTGCAGTGTTTTAAACCCGGCGCGTTGAACGACCGAGAGGAATCAGAGCGTTTCAAGAGGTTCAGCTACGAGGAGCTTCTCCAACGAGACAAGACCAACCTTGATATCTTCTGGTTGAAGGACGATTCAATCGTTGATCCCAACGATCTGCCTGAACCTCAAATCATTGCCGAGGAAATTCAAAACAGTCTCGAAGCCGCGCTTGCTGAGATCGAGAAGCTGCTGTCACAACTCCGGGGGCCAAAGCCCTAGAGCCCACCATCCACTCCAGTTCAGGATTTGCGAACCCTTTTTGTTTGAGGCGGTTCCGAACGTCATGGTCGCTAAACCTTGACCCGTCGGATCTTTCAGCTGATTCATTGACCTCTACCACTCCATAATGGACCATGGCGAAATACCGCTCCATCTCGAAGCCAAACTTCCCAGATTCTTCAACGGAAGACTGGGAAAAGTGGCTCCTTGCGTGGCTCAGTCCTATTGTTCCTAGACGCCCGTCAGCTTGTTCGGTTTGTTTTGGTCCGGGGCACCTTGACCCCGTAACTGCCGAATGCGACCAGTGCGCGGCCTATGGTTCGGCACAACAAGCGTTGTCTTCGCTCCACGCAATTAGCTACGCGCAGCCAAGCGGCCTTACTGACGTCCTGGCACAGGTCAAGTACCAGCAAAAAGAATACTCATGGCTCAGAACCCCGCTGGCTCATCTCGTAGGCCGATGGATGGATGCTCATTCGCGCTGCATCGAAAAGCAGTTTTCGACCGAGGACTTCACAGTGCTCCCAGTGCCCTCGAGACAACGCTCCAGTACTGAGGGGCATCTGTCCGACCTGTGGAATGCAGACAAGGGCCTGCAAAACCGCTGGCCGATTCAGGACCGCCTTCTGTGGCGCAACGATAAGGACAGAATTGAAAAGCAAAAACTTCAACCCACAAAATTCTTCCTGGACCCATCTAGGGTGAAAGGAAGAAACTTCCTCGTCTTCGATGATCTTTATACATCTGGTGCTTCGATGAACTCAGTTGCGACAAGGCTCAAGGAAGCTGGCGCGAAGAAAGTTGTGGGAATCGTTATTGGACGGCATCTCACTCCAGGGTCCACATATGGCACTACCCAAGAGCTACAAAAGGAGCTTTCCGAAGGAGATGGGGGGTGGAACATAAGTGGTTGCAGAGTATGCATCGAATCGCGAGGTCGCTGAGTATTTTGCCTTGCTTGAGCTCCCCGGCGTTGGGCCCGCTGGAGCTGAAAGGCTGATCGAAGAACACGGCACAATCGAAAAAGCACTGGACGTGGTTGCTCAAGGCCTTGATCGCACTCTCGAGTCCGGACTCTCTGTCAGTCAGCTGGTCGAGCGGCTCGAAGAGGCTCTGGTAGAGGCTTCTGACTCCGGAATTCAAATAGTTTCGAAGTCGGATCCTGCCTACCCAAAGAATTTGCTGCGCTCGAAATACGCCCGTCGGTACCTATTCTGCCGAGGGCACTCCGACACAGATACGTCCAAGTCTGTCGCTGTGATTGGGACATCGAGCCCTGGCTCACATTCCGAGGGAGACGTCTACCAACTCGTGGAAGCCGTCGCCTCGTCCGGATTTACGGTCGTCAGTGGCTTGGCACGCGGAGTTGACGGATCTGCTCATCGAGCGGCTCTTTCACTCGATTCTCCGACGGTCGCAGTTGTGGGGACAGGCCTCTACCATGTTTTTCCTCCTGAGCATGAGGACATGTTCAACGCAATCATCTCTAAGCACGTGGTGTACTCGCACTTTCTGCCTCATTTTCGTGGCGCCCGTTGGTCTTTTCCCGAGAGAAACAAAATAATGGCGGGAATCGCGCTGGCAACGATTGTGATGGAGTCGAGGCCAGGCAGTGGCTCACTTCTTCAGGCAGCATCAAGCCTTGCTGATTCCCGGCCAGTCTTTGTTTATTCGTCGAATGATGCGAACCCTGAGTCAATGAATTGGCTTCCGGGCCTGGTCCGGAAGGGAGCAGTAGTCTTTTCTCACTGGCGGGAGATAGTCACGGCCCTGTCCTCGTCAGAGACACAGACCAACTTCTTGCCGGGTCTTGAACCCTAAGCGGCCGGAACACCAGGGCGCGAAATCGTCACCATACTAAGAGACGCAAGGGCAGGAAGTGCCCGCCCTCCCGCTATGCGAACCCGCCCCATGGCAAAAACGGCGACTTTTGCGGTCATTTGCGCGTCGATGAGGCTGCGGGGTCTTGGCTTTACGCCTGTCACAAAACGACCCGCCCCCTCTAAATGACCGGGGGGGGTCAGAACGGCTCGTCATCCGGGTTTATTGGTTGAGTAATGATTGCCGTGCCACCGGGCTGGGCTACTGCCCATTCTGTAACTGGATGAAGGTTGTTCAAATGCTCTGAATTTCTGCTCTGATCAGTCAGTCTCATACTGTCCTTGCCTTTCCTGTCCTTGCCTGTCCTGACCTGTCCTACGTCACGGGGTACGTCACCGGGTACGTCACCGGGTACGTCACCGGGTACGTCACCCGCGGAGACTTTCTTCAGGAGCGCTCTCTTGTTGCGGGATTTTTCGACGTTTTGTGCTCTCTTTCTCCGAATGTACTCAGCGGTGGATTGACCCAAGTCGGTGGACCAGTTCTTGAACTGGAATTGTGTTCCCTCCCATTCAGCTAGACCAGCTTCTACAAGGTTCGTCAATGATTGGTCTGGCTTTTCAACAGGGTGGAGAAACTTGAAGTGGAATTGGTTGATCGCACCGTCTGTTCCGTAACGGTTGCAGTACATGAGCGCAGAGGTGAATACTCGCCAGTCTTTGTCGCTCAAGCGATCCATGTTGGGGTCAGCTAGCCAGCGGTCGGGTAACCGTGTGTCAGTCATGTGTTTTTCTCCTTGAGTTGGGGATTATGCGCTGCTGGAGCCGGCTCCTCGAGAAGCGCGCTTATGCCGCGGGAATGTTCCTCGGCAAGTTTCGGGACGAACGGTGCGTAAATGGATTTGGTGGTATCGATCCGACTGTGGCCAAGAGCTTGGCTGACCGACTCAATCCGCACCTCAGCGGTCAAGGCGAGAACAGCTGAGGTGTGCCTCATGTCGTGAAAACGGATTCGTCGAATTTTGGCTCGTTCGCAGAAGGTTGCGAAGTCGTGCGACAGTTTCGTGGGCCAAATGATGTTGCCCGTTTTGGTTCTAAAAACCCAGGACTGTCCTTCACTATCGGGTAGTGGTGGGTGGAGGTCTCGGTGGTGGAGGAGGGCGCTCAGCACGATGGGGGGTAAATGGTTGATGCGGTGGCTGGAGAGTGTTTTGGGTTCACTAATGCTGAGTGAGACGTGTTTGGTGCCTTCTGCCGTGGCTTGCCGATGTTCCCTCACTCCCCGCTGTATTTCCACAGTTCCTGCGTCAAAATCGAAATCTGCCCATTGCAGGGCTGCTATCTCGGATCGCCTCATTCCAAGGGTGATGCCGAGGGTGATGGCGAGGTGAAGTTGTGTCCCCCGTGACCTGGTGATGGCTTCGAATGCCTCATCTTTCGTCCAGGCCCGCTCCATTTTTGCGGCAAGCGTGGTTCGTTGTTGGGGCGCCCTGGTTGCGGACACTGGGTTAGCCGTCAGCTGGGTGTAGTGGATTGCGCTGTCGAGGACCATGCTGAGCAGTTGGCGTGCTCCCCGAATGGTGGGGATGGAGTAATCGCGTTCGTGGAGGGTGTGGAGCCAGTTACTGACATCAGTGCTGGTAATGGAGGTGAGCTTGTGCTCACCGAAGGTTGGCTTCACATAGCGCTCGTATCTGTCTGTGTAGTCAGAGAGGGTGATGGGTCGAACTTCGTGCCGTTTGATCGTCTCTAGCCACCACCTGGTGAACTGCTCCAGGGTTTTCTCCTCGTCTTTCTTTTCGACGTGGTTTCGTTTGGCCGTGAGAAGGAGGGTCCGGAGGTGCTGGGCTTGGCTGTAGGTGTGGGCGGTGCGACGAACTTTCCGGGGTCGACCATTGGGGGAGGTGCCGATGACGACTTCGATTTTCCATACGGTTTTTCCGGATGGGTTTTTGAATTTGAAGATGCTTCCGTCTGGTCTGCTCACAGTTTCACACCCCTGGGGGAGCGGGCGTTGTCGATGTAAGCCTGCAGGGCGTCGG
>Ga0255756_1006477_pt1 | contig 10516 bp, 7 predicted proteins | sample 011ome_20_FD_179956 | JGI IMG/M metagenome (GOLD analysis project Ga0255756, IMG submission 179956) | Coastal salt marsh microbial communities from the Groves Creek Marsh, Skidaway Island, Georgia - 011509CT metaG (version 2) | ecosystem: Environmental > Aquatic > Marine > Intertidal zone > Salt...
TTGCGCGGTTCGAACGCATGCGCGGCAAGGACGTGCTCTGGCAGCCCGGCACCGATCATGCGGGCATCGCGACGCAGATGGTGGTCGAGCGCCAGCTGGCCGAGGAACAGAAATCCCGCCACGACCTTGGACGTGAAGCCTTTATCGAACGCGTGTGGAAATGGAAGGCGGAATCCGGCGGCACTATCACCGGCCAGCTGCGTCGCCTCGGGGCTTCCTGCGACTGGTCGCGGGAACGTTTCACCATGGACGAAGGGCTTTCGGAAGCGGTCCGGAAAGTATTCGTCAGCCTGCGCAAAGCCGGCCTGATCTACCGGGACAAGCGCCTGGTCAACTGGGACCCCAAGCTTCATACCGCCATATCGGACCTTGAAGTCGAGCAGCAGGAGGTTAATGGCAGCCTGTGGTATTTTAAATATCCGGTGGAAGGCGAAGACGGCAAATTCATCACGGTCGCGACGACGCGCCCCGAGACAATGCTCGGCGATACCGCCGTCGCCGTGAACCCGGAAGACGAACGTTACACCGCGCTTGTCGGCAAGAACGTGATTTTGCCGATCGTCGAACAGCCGATCCCGATCGTTGCCGACGAATATTCCGACCCAGAAAAAGGCTCCGGCGCGGTGAAGATTACGCCCGCGCACGATTTCAATGATTTCGAGGTCGGGCGGCGCCACGACCTGCCGATGATCAGCATTTTCGATATCGATGCGAATGTGAACGAAGAAGCGCCGCCGCAGTTCCGCGGCATGACGCGGGAAGAAGCGCGCAAGGCCGTTGTCGCCGAAATGGACGCGCGCGGTCTGCTGGAGAAAATCGAAGACAACCCGATGACGGTGCCCTATGGCGACCGTTCCGGCGTCGTCATCGAGCCGCGCCTGACCGACCAGTGGTTCGTCGATGCGGCGGTGCTGGCCGAACCTGCGATCAAGGCCGTCGAAAACGGCGATATCCGGTTTGTGCCGAAGCAGTGGGAAAACACCTATTACGACTGGATGCGCAATATCCAGCCCTGGTGCATTTCGCGCCAGATCTGGTGGGGCCACCAGATTCCGGCATGGTACGGGCCGGACGGCGAAATCTTCGTCGAAATGACGGAGGAAGAAGCGCAGGCGGCGGCGGATGCCCATTACGGCAAGGCCGTCGAGATCGTCCGCGATCCGGACGTGCTGGATACATGGTTTTCCTCGGCGCTGTGGCCGTTCTCGACGCTCGGCTGGCCGGAGGAAACCCCGGAACTGGCGCATCACTATCCGACGAGCGTGCTGGTAACGGGGTTCGACATCATCTTCTTCTGGGTCGCCCGGATGATCATGATGGGGCTGAATTTCCGCGACGAGGTGCCGTTCCGCGACGTCTATATCCATGCGCTGGTCCGCGACGAAAAGGGCCAGAAGATGTCCAAGAGCAAGGGCAACGTCATGGACCCGCTCGACCTGATCGACGATTACGGTGCCGACGCGCTGCGCTTCACCCTGACGGCCCTTGCCGCCCAGGGACGCGATATCAAGCTGTCGACCGGGCGGATCGAGGGCTACCGCAATTTCGTCACCAAGATCTGGAACGCGGCGCGCTTCACGCAGATGAACGGCTGCGTGCCGGTCGCGGATTACGATCCGGCTGCCTGCACACTGACGGTCAATAAATGGATCGTCGGCGAAACTGCGAAAGCGGGCGCGGATATCGTGTCTGCCCTTGAAAGCTATCGTTTCAACGAGGCGGCCCAGGCCGGCTACCGGTTCGCGTGGAACCAGTTCTGCGACTGGTACCTCGAATTCACGAAGCCGATCCTTCAGGACGGCGACGCGGCGGCACAGGCGGAAGTCCGCGCGACGACATCCTGGGTGCTCGACCAGCTTCTGAAGTTCATGCAGCCGATCATGCCGTTCGTGACGCAGGAGTTGTGGGTTCAGCTTGCGCCCCCGGAAGGGCGCGACGGGTTGCTGATGCTGCAGCCATGGCCGGCGCTTGGCGACGGGCTTCGTGCGCCGGATGCCGAGGAGGAGATGGACTGGGTTATCCGCGTGGTCAGCGATATCCGCACCGTCCGGGCTGAAATGAATGTCCCGCCCTCGGCCGAACTGCCGCTCACCGTGACCGGCGCGTCCACCGCGACGATTGCCCGTCTCGAAACCCATAAGGCGTTGCTGGCGCGGCTTGCGCGGCTGTCGGAGGTGTCGGTGTCTGGAACCGTGCCGAAAGGGGCTGTTCAGGTTGTCGTTGATGAGGCGACGGTCGCTCTGCCGATCGGCGATGTCATCGATGTCGCCCAGGAAGTTGCCCGGCTCGAGAAGGAAATCGGCAAGGTCGACGGCGAGATCGGCAAGATCGAGAAGAAGCTCGCCAACGAGAGCTTTACCGCGAAGGCGCCGCCGGCCGTGGTCGAGGAACAGCGCGCCCGGGCGGAGGATTACCGCCAGTCCAGAACCAAGCTCAGCGAGGCGCTGGACAGGCTGGCGACGCTCTGACGATGTGACGGCGACACCGGCGTGACGGGAAGTGTGGCGGGAGGAGAATGATTTGACGCAATACCTCCTGGTGCCGTTCCGTTTTCTCGCCGACTGGCTCATTCGCTTTATCGAGGACGACGGTCTCGCTTCGGCGGGCTATCTCGCCTATCTCGGCCTGATGTCGCTGCTGCCGTTTCTCGTTTTCGTCTTCACGCTTCTGGGGCTTATCGGCCGGGCGGACGAAGGGGCAGGAATCGTGGAGATGATGTTCCGCTTCATGCCCACGGAAGTGGCGCTCACCCTGCAGGAGCCGGTCGTACAGGTCGTTGAAACCGCATCCGGCGGGGTGCTGACCCTCAGCCTGGTTGTCGTTCTCTGGATTACTGCGTCCGGTGTCGAAGGTATCAGGACCGCGCTGAACCGGGCATATCGTACGCGGGAGACGCGAAGCTACTGGCGGCGGCGGGCGAACAGCTCGGTGCTGGTGATTTTCTTCTCCGGCTTCATCATCATCGCGATCGGCTGTATGGTGATCGGGCCGCTGCTCTGGCAGCAGGCGGACGCGTATCTCGACATCGGGATCGCGCTCGGCTCAAGCCAGTTTCCCGAAATCCTGCGTTTCGGTGCAGGCGGGGGCGCTTTGTTCGTCGCGACCGCTGCGCTGTATCATCTGCTGCCCAACAGGAAACCGTCCTGGATCGGGGTTGTTCCGGGGGCCGGCGCCGTGTTCGTGATGGTGACCGGGGCGACCAGTCTGTATTCGCTCTACCTCGAACGATTTGCGCAATACGCGGCGATATACGGCAGTCTCGGCGGTATTATCTCCACCCTGATATTCTTCTATCTGCTGGGCGCGATCTTCGTGCTCGGCGCCGAACTGAACGGGATGCTGTCGGAGCTGTACGAACAGAAAAAGAAGGAGAAGCAGGAATGACGGGCAGTGAAGCCACCAGTGAAATTATTCGTCTCGGGACGTCGGAGACCGGCGGCACGTTCTGGTCCCAGGGCACAACGATCGCGACGCTTGTAGAGCGCGAGACCGGCAACGCGGTGAAGGTTCTGGATGCGGGGCAGGCCAGCATAGAGAACGCACGGCGTCTCGACGAAGGCCTGATCGATCTCGGCTTCATGGCGTCGAATTGGATTGGCCGCGCCTACCGGGGAGACGCGCCGTTCGCGCATGAAATCGCCATGCGGAATGTGGCGCCGGCGAACTCGGGGGCGATGTTCTTCATCGTGCGCGCCGACAGCCCCCTGCGTCATGTCCGGGACATGATCGGAAAACGGGTCGCGATCGGGTCTGCGGGCAGCGGCATGGTGCAGCATATTCACACCATTTTCGGCGTACTCGGCATATCGTTCGACGATTTCACGCCGGTTTACCTGCCGTTCGAGGAAGGCGGTAAGGCGCTTGAGGCAGGGGAGGTCGATGCGCAATGGCAATGTCCCTATCCCAACCAGGTCATGGCCGACATCGCGGCACGCATGGATGTCCGCATGCTCGACTATGCCGCCGGTGATCTGGCGGCTGTTCTGGACCAGGTCGATTTCTACCGGCCTGCGACGGTGCCGGCGGGTTTTTTTCGCGGCGTAGACGCCGAGACCGACCAGCTTGCGGTGGTGAACATTATTGCGGCTCATGAAAGCACCGATGCGGAAACCGTAAGAGCCTTGGTCGAGACGATCCTCGCCAACCTTGATGAAATGGCGGAAATGAACGCGTTGTTCGGCGGGCTTGGTGACCTGTTCGAACCCTTGCGGACGCAGGGCGCCGCCGCGCTGGAATTCGGCGGCGCACCGTTGCATCCGGGCGCGGTCGCCGCATACAAAAACGCCGGATATATATCCTGACGGATTCTCTAGGCAGGATGCGGTCAGCCGACTATTGTCCCGCCAAATCAGACCTTATCGAGAGGAGTTACCCATGCCCGAGGGATCAGGCGCTGCAAAACGCCCCGCGAAGAAAACGGCGACCAAAGCGAAACGCCGTTTTAACAAGAACAAGCTGCCGAGCCGGCACACGACTGTCGGGCCGGAGCGGGCGCCGCACCGGAGTTATCTCTATGCGATGGGGCTGACCGAAAAGGAAATCAACCAGCCGCTGGTCGGCGTCGCGACCTGCTGGAACGAGGCCGCGCCGTGCAATATCTCCCTGTCGCGCCAGGCCCAGGCGGCGAAGGCGGGCGTGAAGGCCGCCGGCGGCACGCCGCGCGAGTTCACCACCATCACCGTGACCGACGGCATCGCCATGGGGCATGAAGGGATGAAGTCGTCGCTGGTGTCGCGCGAGATCATCGCCGATTCCGTTGAGCTGACCATGCGCGGTCATTGCTACGATGCGCTTGTCGGCCTTGCCGGCTGCGATAAATCGCTGCCGGGCATGATGATGTCGATGGTGCGTCTGAACGTGCCGTCGGTCTTCGTCTATGGCGGGACCATCCTGCCGGGCAGGTTCCATGGCAGGGACGTGACCGTGGTCGACGTGTTCGAAGGCGTCGGCCAGTACGCGGCCGGGAATATGAGCGCGAAAGAGCTGCAGGAACTCGAGGAAGTCGCCTGTCCCTGCGAGGGATCCTGCGGCGGCCAGTACACGGCCAACACGATGGCCTGTGTTGCCGAAGCCATGGGCCTCGCGCTGCCGACATCGTCCGGAGCGCCGGCGGCCTATAAATCGCGGGATGCGATGGTGAAGGCATCGGGCGTTGCCGTGATGGACCTGCTCGCGAAAAACATCCGCCCGCGCGATATCGTCACGCGCCAGTCGCTGGAAAACGCGGCCGTCGTCGTGGCGGCGACTGGCGGGTCGACGAATGCCGGCCTGCATCTGCCCGCCATCGCGAACGAAGCGGGAATCAAGTTCACGCTCGACGATGTGGTGCGCATCTTCAAGAAGACGCCTTATCTCGCGGATCTGATGCCGGGCGGCAAATACACGGCGACGGATATGTACCGTGCAGGCGGTGTGCCGGTGATCATCAAGGAACTGCTCGATAACGGCCTGCTGCACGGCGATTGCATGACCGTAACCGGCAAGACGCTCAAGCAGAACCACGCGAAGGTCAAATTCCCTGAAAAACAGAAGGTTTTCTATCGCGTGAAGGACGCCTTGTCTCCGACCGGCGGCGTCGTCGGCCTGAAGGGCTCGCTTGCTCCCGAAGGCGCTATCGTGAAGGTTGCCGGGATGAAAAACCTCACCTTCACCGGCCCGGCACGGGTGTTCGACTGTGAGGAAGAAGCCTTCGAGGCCGTCATCAAGAACAGGATCAAGGAAGGCGACGTGATCGTCATTCGCTACGAAGGACCGAAAGGCGGTCCGGGCATGCGCGAAATGCTGTCGACGACGTCGGCGCTGTACGGCCGTGGCCTCGGCGAGAAAGTCGCCCTGATCACCGACGGCCGGTTCTCCGGCGGCACGCGCGGCTTCTGCATCGGCCATGTCGGCCCGGAAGCGGCGGTTGGCGGTCCGATCGGCCTGCTGAAAGACGGCGATATGATTTCCATCGATGCCAGGAAAGGCAAGCTGGACGTCGATCTGACCAAGACCGAACTCGCGAAACGGCTGAAAAAATGGAAACCGCGCAAGCACGACTATCAGTCCGGCGCGCTGTGGCGGTATGCCCAGACGGTCGGCAATGCCCGGGATGGCGCAGTCGTACATCCAGGTGCCAAGGCGGAGACGCACGTTTACGCGGATATCTGATCCGGCGGGGCGGGGCGACGCTGGCTGGCCAGATTCTCCTTGCCAGGCACATCTGTTCGGGATGAGGACGGGGAACGTTCTGCGTCGATAGCGCCGGACACGGAAAAGCTAAGTCTGCTCTCCTCCCGAGAGCAGGCAGGCGAGCCTGCTTTCAAAGGCTTCATCGAGGCGAGTGCCTTTATCTGGATCAAGTCGGTTGCCTGCCCGTGCATCGATAGTGCCGACTCTTTGGGATATTTGCACGGAGAGGCTTGATGACAGTGACGGCAACGCAACCGAACGGGCGCTCGCTGATATATACCGTCGGCGAGGTCCGCGCGCTTCTGCGGGAACGTCTGTGGCTGCAGGTGCTGATCGGTATGGCGCTGGGCATCGGAACGGGGCTGCTCATCGCGCCCTCCGCGGGCTGGTTGAGCGCTGAAACCAGCAACGTGCTGTCGAGCTGGCTGGCGCTTCCCGGGCTGGCGTTTCTCGCCTCGATAAAATTCGTCGTCGTGCCGCTGGTGCTGGCGTCGGTCATCCGCGGGATAGCCGGCGGCGAAAATCCGGAACTGGTCGGTAAGCTCGGCGTTAGAACCGTTGCATTCTTCGTCGCGACGACGATCATTGCGGTGCTCATTGGGCTCGGCTGCGCTTTCCTGATCGAGCCCGGATCTTTTATCGACCAGTCGCAGATCGGCCCGATGCTCAGCGCTCCTGTGGCACCCGTTGTACCGGCTGCGCCCTCCGGTGATCCTGCAAGCCCTGCGGCGTCTCTGGTCGCCATTCCGGGGCATATCGTCGGGCTTTTGCCGACAAACCTTCTGGCGGCGCTGGCGGAAGGGGAGATGCTGCATATCGTCGTCGGCTCGGCCATTCTGGGGATCGCCATCCTGTCGCTGCCGCGCGCGCAATCGCAGCCGATCCTCGATCTGCTCGGCGGCCTTCAGGCGATCTGCATGGTGATCGTCAAATGGGTATTGCGCTTCGCGCCGATCGCGGTCTTCGGTCTGATGGCGGATATCTCGGCCCGGGTGGGGTTGAAGGCCATCGTGGGGATGGGGGCTTATGTCGGAACGGTTGTTGCGGGTCTGCTTATTCTCTTTGCCGTATATCTGCTGATTATCCTGATCCTTGCGCGGCGCTCCCCCCTGGTTTTTCTGGGAAACGCCCGCGAAGCGCTGCTGCTGGCGTTCTCGACATCAAGCTCGGCGGCGGTGATGCCGCTTTCGCTGCAGATCGCGGAGAACCGCCTCAACGTGCCGAGTGCGGTGTCCCGGTTCGTTATCCCGCTCGGCACGACGATCAACATGGGTGGAACGGCGCTCTATCAGGCTGTGGCCGCTATATTCCTCGCCCAGGTGTTCGGTATCCAGATCGGCACGATGGGTATTGTTCTGATCGTGATGATGGCGGTCGGTGCAGCGATCGGGTCTCCCGGCACGCCCGGGGTCGGTATCGTTATTCTGGCAAGTATTCTGGAATCGGTGGGGATTCCTTCGGCGGGCATCGTTCTGATTCTCGGCGTCGACCGGTTGCTCGATATGTGCAGAACCGTGGTGAATGTGGCGGGGGATCTGGTCGCCTGCGTGGTGATCGGCGCGACATTCAAGGAACTGGCAGCACCTGAGCCTGAGCCTGAACGGGCCGGAGCCGGTCAATCTGCGTGAATCCGGCGCCGCCGGACTACCGGTTTCTGAGGTAGATAACGACCTGCCGCAGCCCCCACATCACCAGCCCGGCGGCGCCAAAGGCGAGCACGGGGCCGATCAGGAGCGTCACGTCCCGTATCTGGCCGTTGACCAACTGCACGCTTGCCCAGACCAACCCGAAGGCGAGGCCGATTGCGACAAAGCGGATGATTTCGCGAAGCTGCGGGCTCATGCGATTTCGCACCATACCGGCGTGTGATCGGATGCCTTTTCCTTGCCGCGCGGTCCGCGGTCGATATCGCAGTCTTTCAGCCGGTCCGTCGCCTGGGGCGACAGCAGCAGGTGATCGATGCGCACGCCGAAATCCTTCTGCCAGGCGCCGCGCTGGTAGTCCCAGAAACTGTACTTGTGCGGCTCCTGATGGATCACGCGATAGGCATCTGTCAGGCCGAGATGCAGCAGCCGCCTGAACCGGTTGCGGCTCTGCGGCAGGCAAAGGGCGTCGTCTGCCCAGGCTTCGGGGTCGTGGACGTCGTCGTCTGTCGGCACGATGTTGTAATCGCCCCCGAACACGATCGCCTCGTCCAGCGTCAGGCGTTCGGCCATGTGATCGTACAGGCATTCCATCCAGCGCAGCTTGTAGGCGTATTTCTCATGCAGGACCGGGCTGCCGTCTTTCCCGAATTCACCTTCCACAAAGGCGGGGTTACCGTTCGGCAGATAGATTGAGGCGACGCGGATACCAGCGGTGAAACCTTCGATGTAGCGGGCCTGGTCGTCGTCTTCGTTGTTGGGCAGGCCGCGGATTACGTCTTCGATGGGGCTTTTCGACAGGATCCCGACGCCGTTGAAGTTTTTCTGCCCGTGAATCTCGACGTTATAGCCCCGGTCTTCGATCTCCATCCGGGGAAACGTCTCGTCCGTGGCCTTGAGTTCCTGGAGGAGCGCCACATCGGGCTTGAACTCGTCCAGCCATTCGAGAACGCGGGGAAGGCGGGCGCGGACGGAGTTTACGTTCCAGGTCGCGATGATGGTCAATGGTCTGTCCGCCCGCTGTCATGTGTGTTGTGCGCCGTTTTGTAGCGCCATGACGGCGATAAGGAAACCGTCACGGACGTGACCGGAAGCGGCTATCGGGGACTAAATCAGCGCGAAGGACGTGCCGCAGCCGCAGGTGGAGGCCGCGTTCGGGTTTTCGATGGAGAAGTAGGAACCGATCAGTTCCTGCTTGTAGCCAATCTCGGAGCCGGCCAGATACTCCCACGATATTTCGTCGATCACGACGGAAACACCATCTTTTTCAATGACTTTGTCGTCATCGTTGACCTGATTGTCGAAGGTGAAGCTGTACTGAAATCCGGAACAGCCGCCGCCGTCCACCGCGACGCGCAGCATCTGGCCCGTATGCGCATCTTCCTGGCCAAGCACTTTCAGGCGCTCGACGGCGGAATCGCTGAGGGTCACTATTTTGGCGGCTGAATCGATCTGTCCGTCTGGCATTGTCCGAATTCCGTAATGCAGTCTCTTCTATTTAGGTTGAAGCATACCTTCCGTCAATCTGCGCGTGCGTCTCATCTGCGATCCGAATGACCGAGAATACACCGTTTTCGTTACATTTTCGCTGCTTTCGACCGATTCCGTTGCAGCGGTCTATGGCCGGGTTTAGGTTGCCGCCATGAACGCTCCGCCCACCGCCGATTCCACGCTCGCGTCCTCAGCGAAACGCGCACCCTATGCATGCGACCCGGCCCACTCGCGGGGCCGGGTTGTCGCCGAGCCGGAAAGCCCGACGCGGTCGGTTTTCCAGCGGGACCGGGACCGGGTTATTCACTCCGGTGCATTCCGCCGTCTGAAGCACAAAACCCAGGTCTTCGTGTATCATGAAGGTGACTATTACCGTACCCGCCTGACCCACAGCCTGGAGGTCGCGCAGATCGCCCGTTCGCTGGCGCGTTCTCTGATGCTGGACGAGGATCTGGCCGAGGCACTGGCCCTGGCGCATGATCTCGGCCATACGCCTTTCGGTCATGCCGGTGAAGACGCGCTGGACGAGGCAATGGCGCCGCATGGCGGTTTCGACCATAACGGCCAGACATTGCGTATTATCACGTCACTCGAGGCACGTTACGCCGATTTCGACGGGCTGAACCTTACCTGGGAGACCCTGGAAGGCATCGCGAAGCATAACGGACCGCTGATCGGGGAGGGAATATCGGGCGAGCTTCCCTGGGCGCTTGCGGAATATACCTCGGAGCACGATCTCGATCTTGATACCTGGCCGGGCGTCGAGGCGCAGGTCGCGGCGATGTCGGATGATATCGCCTATCATTCCCATGACGTCGATGACGGATTGAGGGCGGGACTGTTCGCGGTATCGGACCTTGCCGATGTGCCCATACTGGGGCCGATCCTGCACGACGTTCAGGCGCGCTATCCCGACCTGGAGAACACACGCCTTATTCACGAGATCGGGCGCCGTCTCATAAATCGGATGGTCAACGATCTGCTGGCAGAGACATCCGGTCGCCTGAAGGATGCGGCGCCGAAATCGCCAGACGATGTCCGGCGGTTCGGCGCGCCGCTGGTCGGTTTTTCGCCGGAAATCGATCGCGCCAACCGGGTCTTGAAGGAATTTCTGTTTGAGCGCATGTATCGCCATTACCGGGTGAACAGGATGACAAGCAAGGCGCGCCGCGTCGTCGCGGATCTTTTCGCGCTCTACGTCGACGAGCCCG
>Ga0255756_1006484_pt1 | contig 10508 bp, 10 predicted proteins | sample 011ome_20_FD_179956 | JGI IMG/M metagenome (GOLD analysis project Ga0255756, IMG submission 179956) | Coastal salt marsh microbial communities from the Groves Creek Marsh, Skidaway Island, Georgia - 011509CT metaG (version 2) | ecosystem: Environmental > Aquatic > Marine > Intertidal zone > Salt...
AACGAAGATTGTTGTTGTTGTTGTTGTTGTTGTTGTTGGTTAAACGATGGCGGCGGCGGAGGAGATGGAGGTTTACCTTTGCCCAACTTTCGCCCGGCACCTTTGAAGGTTGGATTCGGCGTCGACGTTGAACTTTTCTGACTCTCTCCGCTTTCCATTCGAGCAACGACTGGCACTTCCCACCACTTGAGTCTTCTCGTGGTAGTTCTCGTCGTACCCCCGGGCGATATGAATTGGTGTCCGCTTTCGATATCGCCTTCTTCTCTGCGCACTCTTCTCGCCGATTCCGACGTGTTTCGTATGAAACCTTGTAAGCGTTCAATCGAGATCCCAGATAAAATGAGATTCTCGATCCTATCTACCACCCTCGACGAGGGAATCAATTTGTTCAAATAGCCTTTCACGTACAACGAACCTACCACGACGCCACTCAAATGACCTAAAAACGAACTATGCGGCGCTAAAAGTTGCACAATGGCAATCAACGCAAATGGATATAAATACGCGTTGACTACGAACAAGCCGAAAACGTCTCTCTGTCTAATATTAGAGAACGCCGTATCTAAAACAACTAAACTGAAAATGACGCCCGAAAAACCAACTGCGCATTCATTCATATACCCGCCGATTCCTAAAAGGTACCACATCGCGCTCGCTAAGAACACGTGGACCATCCCGCACAAAATCGTAAACAAAAACACGAGCAATCCGAAATTGATGGAACCCAGTTTCAACTCCAACCCGAACGCGCCGATTTGAATAAACGCGGTCATATTCACCAGCAGATGAAAAAACGACCCGTGCGTGAACGCAGAAGTGAATATTCTGTAAAACTGCCCCATAAAATTCCTCGACATCAACGATGGTATCAAACACAGCGTGGAATACGAAAACAACTGCAGCAACAAGTTGCACACGAACGCGAGACAGTTTATGGTTAACACCGACCGCGTGGTGATCGGTAACTCCTGATACCGGGACGATAACGTCGGAGGAGGATGGTGGTGGTGCGCTGCGCGATGCGTTCCACCGCCGTCCACCATCGTGGCGCGAGTTCCTTTCTTTGTTTCTCCGCGTGCTCTCTCTCTCTCTCTCTCTGCTTTTTTGGCGTTTTCCCCGGGAAGAGACGAGTTTTGAAAGAAAAAAACGTCAGAGTAATCCGCGTAATACTAACACCCCACTACTCATAAAAGAGAGAAGAGAGATGTTTGCGGCTGCCGTCCGAACGTCCGCGATCCCGTCGACGTCTTTTGCAAACAACAGCTACAATCACAGCGGCAGCGTTAGCAGCAAAAGAAGCGCGAATAATCGTCGTCATCGTCTGCAGGCGTCGTTCGAGAAAATCTCCTCCTCGACGCCTTCTTTCCGGGAAGAAGATGAGGATAAATTTGTTCCCGAGAAGGAGGAGGACGACGACGACGATAAGGAACTTCCGAACGATTTGTTCGACGCGGTCAACACGGCTGCCTCGGCTACCTCTCAGGCAATTTCTGCCGGACAGTTGGGCATAATCGTGGAGCTGTTGATTCCAGAGTTGTGGGATCCGATATCCGGGAACGTGATGGCGAACCCGGGAGATCAGTTGAAACAGTGGGAAATATCCAGGCAGTTTGCGCAGAAACTCATAGAGGAACGACCGGATGGATGCGAGTTGACGGTAGTTTTCCCGGACGCGGGATGCGCGGCGTTGTTGAAAAACCGTTGGGGCGAGAATTTGAAGTTTAAAATAGCCTCGGCGAACGATCGGATGTTAGTTCCCGATGACTACGAAGGCGTATTGTTGTTCGCGGCGGCGGATCCGATTTCGCTGGACGTTGTGGTTAAATCTACGAAGAAAGCGAACGAGTTGCAAAATCCGGTGATTTTGTTGAACCCTCGATTAGCGAGTGGAGACGCGGGGATCGGATTGACCGTGAGACGATGGAGAGATCAATTTTTAGGGGTCATGTGCGTGGCGTATTCCTTGAGACCTTTGCCGTGGTGCAACGGGACGGTGTTCAAGAAATTTCCGGGACCGTGGAAATTATACATCGAGAAAGAAAACGTTCCGGGAAGGTTTGAGTTGGTGCACGAATCGAATTCCAGACCGGCTGGAGATGAGTTGGACGATTTGGTTTCCCAGGTGTATCGAGGGCGAGATGTTGGAGAAGATGGAGAGATGAGAGAGAAGAGCGCGGTGGAGAAACTGGCTGGTTTCGCCGCCTCCATGGCTCGCTTTGCGAAAAGTTTATCGAACTAAGCGTGTTGTGGTTGTTGTTGTTATGCTAATACTCATTTTAGAATTGAATCCTAGGATATCCCGAGCTTTTTCAGGCGCACTTTAATGGCATCTAATCGTTTCGTAAGTCGTATCTGTTCCTCTTCTATTTCGTGATCATCATCTTCGCTGTCGTATTCTGCGGTTGTACTCTCGCTAAAGTCATCGTCGCTTTCATCCGTGACGATATTTGCAGCCGATATGAGCACGCGTCCATTTTTTGACCTCGCAATCGTCGCCTCGTTCTTCTCCTTCTTCTTCTTACTCTTACTTTTCCCTCTCTTTTTTTCTCTTTCGCGCGTTTCATCGTTACGAGTCACCGACACAAACGGATCCTCTCGAAAGAACGACGTCTGCGCACTCTTGGACACCGCCTCGCTCATATTCGCGTAGCTAATCACGCGAGCGTCACTACTATTATTTTTACCGCGATGATACTGATTCTCATTCCGAATTGTCGTCGTCGTCATCAACTCGCTCTCGCGTCGTCGTCGTCGCCAAACCTCTAAAATGTCCACCGCTTCTTCTTCTTCTTTTTCCCTCTCGGCAACAAACAGTTGTCGTTGTTGGTGTGGCTTTCCCTGAAAGTGGTGGTGGGTGAGATTCTGGTAACTCCTACTTCTATCGTCATCGAGCGTCGTTCTCTCTTCTTCTTCTTTTTCTTCTTCATCTTCTCGCCACCAAAACGACCGGTCTATCATCCTCCTCGTCTCCTCTCTCTTCTCCGCCCGCGTTCTCTTTCCTTCGTGTTCTTCCCCCATCTCTCCTTCTTCGTCGTGGTGGTGGTCTCCGTCGGTTCGTCGTTTCGCATTTGAAAATGCACCAAAGTCATCCTCCTCGTTCTCGTCGTCGTCGTCGTCTGAATGCTCTCGAAACTTCGCGATGAGCGCGCCGATGAAAGACGTCGAATTCGCGTTCGTTTCTTCTTCTTCGTTGTGGTCTCTTTTCGGTCTCGTCGTCGTCGTCGTCGTCGTCATCGTGTGTCTCTGTTTCTCTCTCTGACTCTGACGAAAAGCTCAGCTCGTGGGGAAAAAGTCTAGACTTTTCGACTTTACGCCAAAAAACAACGCGCGCGCTTGCGCTCTCTCTCCGTAAACACACACACAAAATAATGCGCACGACGCTTCCGTCGTCTTCTAAGCTCGCATCATCGAGCGTCGTCCCAACGACGCGGAAGAAGAGGAGCGCAGTCAGAGGTGGAAGAACAACGATCGTTAAGGCGTCGTCCTCTTCTTCCGCGTTCTCGCTCTTCTCGTTTTTCAAAAACAGAGAAGAAGAAGGAGAAGAAGAAAGATCTTCGAGCTCTCGTTCTTCCGTTCACCGAAAGCGGTGCACGCACGAGAACGAATCCACGACGCTCGATCGAGCGATACGCGCGAGCCAATCGATGGTGTGTCAATCGATCGGTGGTTTTAATTTCGGGGCTTTCTTTTGCAACGACGTGACCGCGTTCGACGATGCAGAACAACAACAACAACAACAACAACGTCAAAAGGTTGAAGAGAAGAGGGGAAGAGGCATTTTGAACGAACGATTGGTCTGGCGCGAAGAGGACGGGTACGAGAGACAGATGCGACTGGCGACGGCTTCGTTCTTAGCGGCGACGACCGTGGCGGTTGGGCAACCGGCGCTCGCGCTGGACTTTGTGGTGGTTGATCCTTCTGGTGCGTTCTCAGCGCTTTCGAAAATATCTTTTCTTATCCAGGGAAAGATATGTTTAGATTTTTTCTCCGCGCGCGTATTTTCTCTCGTTTGCGCGCGCGGATGTATACGTAATATACGCATGTCGTTTTGATATTGAACTGACCAAAATCTGTCTTTATTATTGAAAATGTTATTATTATCAACGCAGTCAAAGAATACATGGACAGACGCGACGAAGCCATGTCCTTTAAATGTAAAGGTGGCATGATGGATTGCGATGGTGATAGAAGAGAATTCGCTCGAAACCAAGCCGCCGGGTTGAAAGAGCGCTTGGAAAAAGGTGAAAAAAGAACCGAATGCACGGTGGAAGAGGCTTGCACGGATAACATCTTAGGCGCCGCGTTAGCTGGGACGAGCGGTTTTACGACCTCGGAGAAGTTTGAGAAGCTCGGTCGACCGGAGTTGGCAGACGCCCCAAATGCGAGCCGCCCTAACTTGGGTTTTTAAACAAACATCATTCGACACCGCGGCGCTTTTACCTTGTACAATAAAAAAATTACTACTGCTACTTCTATCACTCCTACTCCTACTCCTACTCCTTCTCGTTCTATCATTTCTGTTGCTCCGCGAGAACTTGTCGGACGATCCATTCCGCTTCCAACACGATCTCTCTCTCGTTTCTCCCTCCTCCCGCTTCTTTAAACACCTCGCACTCGTACGTCGTCTCCAACATCTCCCTCCCTCGTTTCCACACGACGCTCTTCACTCTCGTTCGACAACCTAAAACCGATCCTACTTCTACTGGTTTCCGAAACCTCATTCGGTTCATCCCCACGTTCAGTTCAAACTTGCACCATTTCTCGCTTTTCCTCGGCGCGCCGTGTAAAAAAGTCAGCAAACTCACCGTGAAGAATCCGTGAGCGATGGGAAGAGTGGGAAGGTATTCCTCCTTCTTCTCCTTCTTGGCTGCTTCTTCCGCGGCGTTCGCGCCGTGAATCCACTGTTGGTCTCTCGTGACGCTCGCGAATGCATCCACGGAATCTTGCGTGACCTCGTATCGTCTCTTCTCGTTCGCGAAGACTTTCCCGACCGACGATATCCATTCCTCCGCGCTTTGGATTTCTTCTTCTTCTTCTTCTTCCTCGTCATCATCATCAGAAAGAAGACTTTTAAAGTTCCGCTGGAGGATGCCGTCCACTCCGACGACGTGCGACGCGAGAACAGCCACTCGTCGTCGTCGGTGGTCGTTCATGGCGCGCGTTCACGAGAAAGTGATGTCTCTCTCTCGCTTCGAAAATGTTTGTTATGCTTTATAGTTACGAGACGTGTGAAACTTTTCCCGAGCTACGAGAATATTCTCTCCATATGTAACAACGCGCGCAGATTTTAACGACGCTAAAAAGAAGAGCGCGAGAAGAAGGTAAAGAGAGAAGATGCTGTCGTGCTCGCCGTGTTTTTTTACGAACGAAACCTGTCATCGACGACGACGACATGGTGATGACAATCGTCTCGGAAGAAGACGAAGAAGTGAATCGTCGTCGTCGGATCGGAAACAAAAAAGAATTCTAACGAGCATCAATGGCAGCAAAAGCAGAAGAAGAGAAAAGCGCGACCCGGCGGATTTCAACAACGATTACGACCTCCTCCGCGCGCATTTGATGAAGGAAAACGGAGGACCGATCGCGAACTATTTAAACTTTCTCGGCGAGAACTCGTTCGGAGACGCTCTGAACAGAAAAGCGAAGAATCTCTTCGCGGTTTTTTACTCTCAGTTTTTAGAAAAGCTGCCGTACAAGAGACAACGACAAGGCTTGGCGGGCGAAGACGTGTCGAGAGCGACGATACGGGACGAATCGGACCGACGATTGGACGAGTTCGTGAAGAGATTAGAACAGGGAGACGAGAAGTTGAGAGAAGACGTGAATCGCGTGAAAGCGTTTTGGATGGAAAGTAGCAGCAGCAGCAGAGAAACGAACAAGAACATGACGGAGAGATACGCGGAGAATCTCGCCTGTCGGACGCTCTCGCTCGCGGAACGAGTGGTGAACGGGACGGAACAAAATACGGCTGAAAATCAAGACGAGATTGCCGTTCGAATCAACGAAATATCCAAAGCGATCACGTGCACTCCGAGAGAAGCCGTGGACGCGTGTCACGTGAATCCAGACGCGTTGTCTACGCCTTCTTCGGCGTTCGTGAGTCGCATGAGCAAGTTGAAAACCGCCGCGCCGCGCGCGAATTGCTGTTCGATGTTCCTCACCGCGCCGAAACTGTTCATGGGCGACAAAGGCGACGAGTGGGTTTCGGTTGTCATCAGAAACGCGAAACTGCTCCGCGAAAAATTTCCAAACGTGGACATCGACGCCGTCGTCGAGCACGACCCCGAGCTGTTAGTCCTCGCCGGTTTAGACGAAGCGGTCGAGGAGTTGTTGTCTTTGTGGACCGCGGAGGCGTTCGCGTTGTCCGACGTCGACAACGATTTCTTCGCGGAAGAGTTGAGCGTGGCGCTGAGAGCGTGCGCACCGAACGGTGGCGCTTTGCCGGAAATGTTTTCTTAAAGAGAAAGATTTTGCCATCTCTGCCGTTGTAATATATCGCCGCGCATCAAGAGTTTAAAACGTGTTTAGTTGTAACATCATCGTGTATCTATCTTCATTAAAATTCGTCGTCGTCGTCGTCGTCTCTTTCGTTTGCGATAAACGACGCGGACATCTCAAACTCGCGGAACGCGTCTGCTGCTGCTAGTACTACTAGTACTAATTATTTCTGCTGCATTCACTCGCGAATTATTCCGAGAGGAGGAGTGTTTGGGGGGATCGAAGAGCAGATAATGTACGCGACCGCATACGGGGGCAATTCACACAACAACAACAATCACCAATTCGCCGCGTCGGCATCGACCCCGAAAAAGGCGGCATCGAGGATAGCAAGCATCGAGAGTAGTAAAAGGAGAAGGAGAAGAAGAAGAAGAAAAAGCAGCGACGACGCGCCTTCGTCTCCGTCCTTGTCGTCTCCGAGAGAAGAACGAGAAGAGGAAGAAGAAGAAGAAGGAGAGATTAAGAGAAGAGGGAAACAGCAACCGCCGCACCCAAACAACAACGCTTTCGTTCCGAAGAGCCAGCAGAAAAACCAAGAAAAAAGAGGAGGAAGAGAAGACGCGGCGAAACGATACGAACTAACCGCGAAACTTTGGACGAATAAACAACCGCACGACCATTATTTATACCAAATGTACGAAAAGTTAGACCGAGACATCGAACGGCTGGTGGTGTCCAAGGACGAGGAGAGGAAGGAGAGACACGTGCAATACGTGACGGATTGGTTGACGGCGTTGGCGAAAGTTCCGGTGGAGGATTATTTACCGGCTGGATTGTATTTGCGGGACACGAGGCCGGTACCGGAGGATGTGCGAACGCGGGTAGATTTGAACGCGTTTTACGGCGATAAGCTGATAACATCCGTGTTACTCGATAAGATTCGGAAAGCGGACGGGAAGTACGGGGCGAATCAAGCGCCGAGGAATAAGATGGAGGCGAATAATTTCCTTTCTGCGTGCGTGAGGAATAAAACATTCGCGGCGCTAGCGCCGGATATTTTACCAGACGTGAAGATTACCGCAGAGGAGTGGAAGCATCACGAGCACGTGGCCGGTACAGCGGTAGAAGCGGCGATTATTGCCGTCGCGGATTTATCTAACGATACGTTGAAACAAGCGGAGAGAGATGTCGCAATCGATGCAGTGGCGAATTTGATATTGGAGGAAGGTATGAAATTCGCAAAGAGCGACGTGAAACCAGCGAGAGCAAAATTTAACGATTTGTTGAGTTTATACTCTGTGAGGTTAACGTCGAGGAGCGTGACTGGGTTAGTGCACGATCCAAAATTCATAGCTACGGCGACAGTGACGCAAAGGAGAGTGTATAGCGGAGACCAACAAAGGAAGAAGTATAAGAACATGCCTTTAGAATTTGGAACGATTGAAGTGGAAGCGGAAGGGACGAGCAGCGAGAACGCGAAAGAGGCGGCGAGCGTGCAGATTTTGGATTTATTGAAAAAGCTAGGATTAGTAGATGAGAAGTACCGGGCGGTGTACGTTGCAGATATTGAACCCGTCTGCGATTTGTGGAGAGAGCATAAGAAGAACGAGATGAAAAAAGACGGGAAGGACGAGGAGGGTGACGTCAGGGAAAAGCAGCGGCGCAAGATAGGGACGTAATATAACTTACTAGCGAATATTTGTATTTAGAATTTTAAAAGGACGTCTACATTGTATATTCGTTGCTGCTGCTCTTACACTACTTTTCTATTGCTACTTTTGCTTTTCTTGTTCGCTTTCTTTCGCGCCGTCGTTGCGTTTTTCTCGTACTGACTGTTGCGAGATTGTTGCGGTTTTCTTTTGCTTTTGTTCTTTTGGTGCGTTTTATTGTACGCCTGTCGCATTTTTTCAATCGCGTCTTCGTCGTCTTCGTCGTTCTCCTCGTCGCTCTCGTCGCCGTCATCAACTTCAACCGATTCATTTTTATTTTTATCCTCGTCGACAATTTCAAGCTCTGAATCCGAATCCATTTTGTCGTAATCTGCTTTCGTCTTCTTCTTCGTTTTCTTCTTCTTTCCTTTTTCCGCTTTCTTTTGCGTTTCGGCGTTCGCTTTCTTTTCCTCTTTCTTCCTCATTTCCAACCGGGCTTCGATATCGTCGATTTCAATTTCTTTCGGTTTCGCCGGTTTGGATCTGCGCATGACGTCGTTGTTATCCATAACTACTAAACTCGTGTATCGTCCGCCACCTTCGACTCGCGCGATTGGCTCGCGGACGCTTCTCTCGTCCCAAACTTTAATAATGCCATCCGACGAAGCCGTAGCGAAAGTGTGTCCTCCGCGTTCAGGAATCTCCGCTATGCACCGAACGCGATTTTCATGTGCGTTTTCAATCGTCGTACTCGCGCTACCACCACCAACTCTCGCGTCGAAAATGCACACGTCACCACCTTCGTATCCAATCCGGTAGATATTCTCCGCAGAATCTATTTTACTCGTCGCGCACAAACACTTGCGGTACCCAATCCTACCTTCCCGTTGGTCTTCTCTCATAAACGCGCTCACTTCGCCGCCGCTTTCGCAATCGATGACATCCAACCACTTATTCGTTAAAAGTCCATACCTGTTCCCGCCTCCTCCACCCGATGCATCTTCCTCTTTGCTGCTGAAAAACACATCAATTCCGCTCTCTTCTCCACCTCTCGTCTTTCCTTTATACGCGACCCGTCCTTTCTTCAAATCCCAAAGCGCCACGGAACGGTCTTCCTTCCCGCACGACACCGCCACCAAGCCCGACGCGTGCACGCTCAATCCGGAGACGCCGTTTCTGTGCGCCAACATCTTTTTCAGTATTTCAAAATCGTACGTTTGCCAGACTAAAATAGTTCCATCCTCGCTCCCGGAAAGCATCCGAGACGGCGGCGGCACTTCGACGATGTAGTCGTCTTCGTTGTAGTCGTTGTTTTTGTTTTTGTTGCTCTTTTTATTCTTCTTACTGTCGTTGTTAAACTTTCCATCTTCAATTCCTGCGCCAATACTTCCACCGCCGGGCTTGGCAAACGCGATGCACGTCACCGTCCCCGTGTGCCCGGTCAAACTCCCCACGTCTGAAATCTCTCCTCTCTTATTCACGTGAAACGCTCGTATTCTGTCGTCGTGTCCTCCGCTGCAAAAAAACGGACCGGCGGCGGCTAACGATTTTATCGACTGCTGATGCGCGTCAATCGTGCACAGAAACTTTGTTTTCTTCTTCGCATCTTCTTCTTCCTTCTTCTTCTCGTCATCGTCGTCGAGAGTGGTGGTAAAGCCCGCGGGACTGAACGTGTGTCCGAAGAGGAAGCGCTCGTACGAGCCGGCTAAGATCGAGTACGCGTTTGCCTCGAACGACATTTTTTTCTTTTTGTTTGTTTTGGAAATTTGGAAGAAATGGAAAAAAAGCGGAGAGAAAGGTTTAGGGTTTATGGTTTAGGGTGTTCACCATTTTTGAAAAATCCTACGTCATCGCTCTGCCGTGAAAAGATATTTCGTTGAGTTTCTCTTCGCGGTGAACTTGTCAACTTCACACTATAAAGAACAACAGCGTAATACAAATCTAAGAGACATAGAAAAAAGAAACGAAACATGTCCTCCGCGTTAACGTTCCGATCGTCTTTATTAGCGATGAGCGGCAGTAGCGCTACTGCTGCGGGAAAGTTCACCGCTTCTTCTTCTTCTTCTTCTCGAATCGCGCGATGCGGGACGACGACGACGAGAGGTGGGAAGCATTCTTCGACGATCTTCTTCGAAGCGTCGTCGTTATTTAACAACAATAAGAAGAACAAAGAGGAAAAGAACACGATGAAGAACGATTGGGAAAAGAAAGCGGCGTCTTTCGCTTTGGCGTCGTTGGTTGCGACGTCGTTGGCCGTCGCGGATTGCTCGGTGTTGAATCAACCTGCGGAGGCAGTGACGAATGGTAATGAAATCGTGCAAGTGGCGGGGAGAGGCGGCGGCGGCAGAGGCGGCGGCGGTGGAAGATCGTACAGGTCTGCGCCGAGAGGTGGCGGACAATACAGACGAGGTGCACCACCGC
>Ga0255756_1006485_pt1 | contig 10508 bp, 10 predicted proteins | sample 011ome_20_FD_179956 | JGI IMG/M metagenome (GOLD analysis project Ga0255756, IMG submission 179956) | Coastal salt marsh microbial communities from the Groves Creek Marsh, Skidaway Island, Georgia - 011509CT metaG (version 2) | ecosystem: Environmental > Aquatic > Marine > Intertidal zone > Salt...
TGCCGACGCAGCAGGCGGACGTGCTCGCCGCGCTCGCGGCGGTGCCGCCGGACACGGTCGGTCGTCACGCGGGGCTCTCCCCGGCGGACTTCCCCGCGCTCGTGGAGCATAACCCGAACGTCGCGCACGAATTTTTGGTTTTGGCGATGAGCGCGAGCGCGGCGAGGAGTAACACGAGCCGTAACGCAGAAGAAGGGGGCGTTACGACAACAACGACGGCACCTCCACCCGCCGCCAGCGCGTTTCTGGACACCCTCGTCCAGATGGAGATGAGCCTGCACTCCATGGAGGTGGTGAACCGACTCACGACGTCCCCGGAGATTAAGGCGCGTTCTATACACTGGTCCCCATACGACCGCGTCGGCGTGGTGAACGCCGTTCCTTAAGGACTTTTGCCGTCGCATCTCTCCGCTCATCCCTCGCTTTCAATCCCCGCCCGCGATGCCTTTCAACTCCGCTTCTGACGCCTTTCAACTCCACCCCGATATCATCGCTCGTATGGAACGATCCTAAGCTCCCGTCGGCGTTCGTCCACGCGTACGTCGCCAACTGCGTGCGGTCGTGCGCGGAGACGAGCGAGAGCGGCGCGCGCACGCGGCTCGTGCGGCTCGCGTGCATGTTTTTGCAGTTGTTAGTCAGGAATAAGGTGGTCACCGCGAAAGATTTAGTCGTCGAGACGCAGGCGTTTTGCGTGGAGTTCATGCACGTCAAGGAGGCGGCGACGTTGTTTCGGCTGCTGAAGCAGCTCGAGGGCGGCGAGGAGGGCGGCGGGGGCGAGGACGCAGGAGAAACGGCTTGAGTCGAGCCGTTGCGATCGTAGAAGAGGAGGAAGGAAGGAAGGAAGGAAGGAAGGAATGAGCCAGCCATCCATCGTAGGAGTAATACTATTACACACGAGCAGGCGCTCTCAAACGAACGACGACGTTAAATCAGACGACGTCGTATTCGTCCGCGGCCAGCGTCACCGACGTCTCGCGTCCGAAAATCAACAACCTCGCCTCGACGCTGCCGTTCGTGTTGTTCCCGGTGATGTACCCTTTGAACCCCTTGAACGGACCCTCCTGAACCTCAATCGACGCCGCGCCCTCCGGTCGATCGCTCACACCCATCGCCTCGCGCCGTGACTCGCTCGGCTCAGCCTCCGGCGCGTCCGCCGCCATCGCCGCGGCGGCGGCGGCTTTCTTCTCCGCGATCTCCTCCGCGGTCATCTCGCGCGCGCCCGCGTCGTCGTCGCTCGTCGCGTTGGCCAAATTCTTCTTCGCGGCCTCCTCCGCGTCCGCCTTCGCCTTCGCCGCGGCCGCGCGGATGTCCGCGGCTTCGCCGTCGGACACGACGCGCACCGCGCACTGCGGGTCGTTTCATCGTTCAAAGCGACGTCGGGGCGGAGTTGAAAGGCGTCGAGGTGCGTCGGGATTGAAAGCGAGGAGGGGCGGGCGGAGAGATGCGCCGGGAGAGAAGAAAGTCCTTAAGGAATGAAGTTCACAACGCGAACGCGGTCGTATGGGGACCAGTGTGATGCTCCGAGGACGCGCCGAACAGGAGGAAGATGATGCCGAATTGCGCCAGCGTCTCCACCTGGACGAGCTCGACGACGAGCCCCAGCCCGCCCGGTCCGACCGCCGCGCCGGCGACGAGGTACCCGGTGATGAGCGGCTGGCCCATCATCGTGAACGCGACCGCGCCGATCGCGGCGGCGACGAGGACGACGACGAGGTCGCGGATGAGCCGCAGGTCCTGTTGGAGCTCCATCGTGCCGGATTTCGGGTTGGAGATGACGAACTCGTTGTCCTTGGCGTCGACGAGCCGCTCGACGTCCTCTTCCTCCGCGCCCGTGTGCAGCGCGTCGCGGATCGTTCGCTCGATGAACGCGCCCGCGCTGACGTGGTCGCGCGGGAGCTCCAACCCGCCGTCGCCGCCGGCGTTAAACTTCGACCCCGCGCCGGCGCCGCCGTCGCCGCCAGATCCTCCAGATCCTCCAGATCCTCCTCCTCCGACTCCCGCGCCGCCGCCGCCGCCGCTCGCGTCGTGTCCACCGCCTCCAACTCCATCACCACCACCTCCACCACTTCCTCCTTCGCGCTCGAGCTCGTGCCCGCCGCCCGCGCGTCGCACGCGCGCGACCGTCTCCAGCGTCGCGCCCTCCGCGATCACGGTCCGGTTGAAGCTCTTCCCCGCGCCCTCGCCTAGGACGCCCGCGTTCGCGCTCGCGTCCGCGTCTTTGAACTCCTTCGCGAGCATGTTGTCCACCTGCGCGGCGAGGGTCTTCTCGAACCCGGGCTTCCCGGGCGGCGGCGGCGCGTCCGCGGCGCCCGTCGTCGTCGTCGCGAGCGGCGCGGGGGGAGCGACGCCCGAGGACGCGGCCGCGCGACTCGTCGCGTCGTCGAGAAGACGAAGATCTGTCGCGTCGCCTGACGAAGGCGACGCGAGCGCGGGACGCGGCGCGCACGTCAGGAGAACGAGCGCGATCGTCGCGAGCGCGAGCGCGGCGCGCGGCGAGCGCGACGGACGTCCCATCGCGATGCGATCTGTCGGCCGAGGACGCGTCGCGACGACGGGAGGAATGGCGCGGACGAGCAGGGGCGGATCAGGAAGTCGGGTCACTGCCAGACTTGAAGAGCAAGAGGTTCAGCAGTGTGCCGCGCGGCGCGGCTCGTACAGTCCGACGAGTGGAACGGACGGCGTCGACGACGGCCGCGGGTCACATCGCCGACGGCGCGGGGGGATGACGCGTCGCCCCCCCGACGACGCCCTCGTCGCGGACTTGAAGACGCGGACGACGTGCGACGCGCGCGCGTACGTCGTCCGCGAGCGCGTCGGCGAGGGCGGGCTCGCGCGCGTGCACGCGTGCGAGCCGTCGTCGTCGACGGTCGTCGACGACGGCTCGAGTGCCCACCGCCGCTTCGGCGCCCCGCTCGTGATGAAGCGCGCGCGCGTGGACTCCGCGCGCGTCGCGTCCAGGGTTGCCGCGGAGATAGACGCGCTCCGGAGGATCGCGGACGTCACGACGGACGCGCGCCGCCGGTGGATGCTGCCGACGTTCGTGGACGCGTTCGTCGCGCGCGACGACGACGACGACGACGACGACGCGTCTCCGTCGTCGTTCGTCGCGTGCGTCGTCTCGCGACGCCACGGCGACGGCGCGACGCTCGCGTCTCTCCTCGACGTCGCGCGCGCCGCCGCCGGAACCGGTGCTCCTCTCGGACTCCCGGAGCTCCAGGCGCGGCATCTCGCGTCGCAGCTCGCGCTCGCGCTGGACGCGCTGCATCGCGTCGCGGCGATCGTGCACGGCGACGTCAAGCCGGAAAACGCGCTCGTCGACCGCGCGCACCGGATACAGCTGTGCGACTTCGACCTCGCGACTTCGACCTCGCGACCCGCGGTCGCGGACGCAGAGGACGACCTCGCGGAGGAGAACGATGAGGACGAATACCTGTACGCCTTCTGCGGTACCGCGGAGTACCTCGCCCCGGAGACCATCGCGGGCGCGCCGAGAAGCGCGGCACGCGACTGGTGGGCGCTGGCGATCACGATGTACGAGCTCGTCCACGGGAAGACGCCGTTCGCGTCGTCCAGAGGGAACGACGAGGTGACGATGCGGCGCGTGCGCACCGCGCGGATCGATTGGCCTGACCCGCCCGGGGTGAGCGACGCGTGCCGCGGGGTGATATCCGCGATGTTACGGCGACAGCCGTCGACGTCCGGCGGCGGCGAATGGGACGTTTCCGCGAGGTTGTGCGGGGAACGCGGGTTGGAAGACCTGAAGCGCGCGTCGTTCTTCCGCGGCGTGGACTGGGATCGCGTGGGGTTGGACCCGCCCGCGTCCACGAAGGGATGGGTGGTGTTGCCGCAGGACGGCTGAGGGAGACGAGGTAGCGAAGCGTAGGCATAGGTTCTAGTGGACGGCGATGAGACGTTCTCGACTTCTGTTCCCGAATTTCAAAAAATCGCGTGCCGACGGCGCGGTCGTCTTCCGCGACCACCTCCTCCACGGGCGACCGCAGCGCCATCTTCCCGCCGTACTTTCGGACGCCGCGCACGAGCGCATCGACGGTCAAACGTGTAGAACGCGCGTCTATCCAACCCGCGCGTCGCCGAATTGAACGCAGACGCCGGCGACGGCGGCGACGGCGGCGGCGCCGGAACCGCGATTGAGCGCCGACGCGACAGAGTGAAAGGTGATTTGAATATGAAGGGATCGACACTTCAACCACCACATCCGACGACCACGCGTGCGACATCGGTTAAAAATAAATAATTGAAATTGCATATGTACAATTATATAAGGATAGACTCGGAGGACTGACGGTCGACGCGTTCGCGCTTTCGCGCGTTCGCGCCCGCCGAAGTGAGGACGATTCACCCGACTTCTGGTAACTTATTATTACAGTATCAAATTCCCCCTTTCAGGTCCTTTCAAGCCTGCTTGAAGCACTCGGGATTATCGGCGTTGTGACTACAGGCATTTTATTTGTGTCGAGGGTTGGCGATCGTCATAGGTTCGTCGCGCGTCCTCACCGTCCCCCGGTCGGCCGCGCGATGGACGCGCGACCGACGCCCGCGTCCGACGCGGCCGCGCTCGCGGCGCTCCTCGTCGGCGCGTGCGTCGGCGCCGGCGTCGCGCACGCCGCGTTCTCGTCGGAGAAGCGCCGCGACGGCGACGGCGGCGTCTCCCGCCACAGCATCTCCAGCGCGATCGCGTCGTCGCTCTTCGCGCCGCTCCGATGGATGGCGACGACGCTCCCGACCTCCTCCTCCACCACCACCACCACCACCCTCCCCCCGCCGCGCGAGAGCGTCCTGGACATGATCGGGAACACGCCGATGCAGCGCGTCGAGTCGCTCTCGCGTCTCACCGGATGCGACGTCCTCATAAAGTGCGAGTTCGCCAACCCGGGCGGGAGCGGGAAGGATCGCGTCGCGCTGCGCATCGTCCGCGAGGCGTTGGCGAGCGGGGAGCTGCGACCGGGCGGCGAAATCACGGAGGGCACCGCGGGGAGCACGGGCGTCAGCGTCGCGCTCGTCGCCGCGGCGTTGGGGTGTAAGGCGCGTCGTCCCGCTCGCCGGTGTTCTATACACTGGTTCCCATACGACCGCGTTCGCGTTGTGAACGCCGTTCCTTAAGGACTTTGACCGCGTTCGCGCGGCGCGCGCCGTTCCTCGAGGACTACTTCGCCCGCGCGTGTCTCTCTCCGCTCAGAACCCCTCGATTTCTCAATCTCGACACGCCGCGACGCCTCGCGACTCCGTCTGACGCCTTTGAACGCCACCCCGACGTTCGCTTCGTATGGGCAATGACCCTAAGGCGCACTTGGTGTTGCCCGACGACGCGGCGGTGGAGAAGCCGCAGATGATGGCGTCGTTCGGCGCGACGACGCGACGCGTGCGCCCGGTGTCCATCTCGCACCCGGAGCACTACGTGAAGATCGCGAGGCAGCGCGCGATGGACGCGTGCGCGCGCGACGGGAAGGGCGCGGGGTACTTCGCGAACCAGTTTGAGAACGCGGCGAACTTCAGAGCGCATCTCGACGGCACCGGACCGGAGATTTGGAGACAGATGGGCGGACGGCGCGGCGGCGTGGACGCCTTCGTGTGCGCGGCGGGCACGGGCGGCACACTCGCGGGGGTGTCGCGCTACCTGCGCTCGAAAGACCCGCGCGTCCAGTTCTTCCTCGTGGATCCGCCCGGGAGCTCGCTGTACAACAAGGTGAATCGCGGCGTGATGTACTGCAAGGAAGAGGCGGAGGGGACGCGGCTGAAGAATCCGTTCGACACAATCACGGAGGGCGTCGGGATCAACCGCCTCACCGCGAACTTTTCCATCGCGCTCGGGGGCGACGGAAGCGAGGCCGGGACGTCCGCGCCCGTGGAGGGGGTGGAGCCGCTCGAGACGTCGCCGATCGCGCGCGCGTTCAAGTGCTCGGACCGGGAGGCGGTGGAGATGTCGCGGTACCTCGCGCGCGAGGACGGCTTATTCTTAGGCGCGTCCCGCTCGCCGGTCCCCGCGCGAACGCGTCCCGCTCGCCGGTCCCCGCGCGAACGCGTCCCGCTCGCCGGTCCCCGCGCGAACGCGTCCCGCTCGCCGGTCCCCGCGCGAACGCGTCCGCGCGGCGCGCGCCTTTCCTCGAGGCCAGCCTTCGCCCGCGCGCGTTTCTCTCCGCCCATCGCCCCTCGGTTTCAATCCCGACACGCCTCGACGCCTCACGACTCCGCCTGACGCCTTTCGACTCCGCCCGCCCCGACGTCTGTCGCTTCGCGCGGACCCTCCCCTCGACCCTCAGGGAGCTCCAGCTGCGTCAACGTCGTGGGCGCGGTGAAGGTGGCGCGCGCGTTGGGACCGGGGCATCGCGTCGTCACGATCGCGTGCGACAGCGGCGTGCGGCACCTCACGAAGTTTTGGTCGCCGGAGTATCTCGAGAAGCACGGGCTGACGCCGCGCGCGACCGGGTCGGGGTTGGAGTTTTTAGGTGCGTCCTTACAAAAGTTTTTCACCCATTGATCGGTTTCAACATTTGATCGCGTCACCTTTCAACTGACCGATGAACTATTTTTGTATGGAATGGCCCTTAGACAGGGAGCCGGACGACCCCGAGTTCGCGGGCGGCGCCGAGGCCGAGGCCGACGTCGACGCGGGCGCGGGGGACGAGGCCGACGCGGGACGTGACGACGAAATCCTCCGATGAAAGAAAACCACTTTCAAACTAGCACGCGAACTTCCGTGTTTTTCAGACTAACTTGACGACCCCGCCGCGCCGCGCCGCCTTCTCCCGGCGCGGCGATCTTCTTCGTCGTTCGGCGGTCGTTTTTTACCGCCGCGCCGCGCGCCGTCGCGACGACGCGACACTCGACCGACGCTCGACCAGACAAAACTAAAACAAAACGCACACACGATGACACGAAGCGTCGCGTCACGCCCGCTCGCCGAACCGTCGCGACCGCCGCGCGTACTCGCCCATCGCGTCCCGCAGCGCCGCCTCGTCAAACTCCGGCCACGTCTTCTCGCAAAAGTACAGCTCCGCGTACGCGCTCTCCCACAGCAAAAAGTTACTCAACCGCTGCTCCCCGCTCGTGCGTATCACGAGGTCCGGCTCTCGAACGCGCTCCGGGAGCGCGCGCCCGGACGCGAGCCGCTCCGCGAACGTCCGCTCCGTGATCTCGCTCGGGTCCAGGAGCCCCGCCGACGCCTCCGCGGCGATGGCCCTCGTCGCCGCTACGATGTCCTGCCTGCCGCCGTACGACAGCGCGACGCACAGCCGCAGGCCGTCGTTGTTCGACGTCGCGTCTATCGCGTCCCTGACCGCGCGTCGGAGGTCGTCCTCGACCATGCCGAGGTCGCCCATGACGCACACGCGGACGTTTTCTTTCGTCAACGTCGGCAGCTCGTCGCGGAGGCAATCGCGGAGCAACGCCATGAGGTGCTCCACCTCTTCTCTCGAGCGACGCCAGTTCTCGTGCGAGAACGCGAAGACCGTCATCGCGGGTATCTCCCACGCCGCGCAGCATCGCACGACCTCGCGCAGCGCCTCGACGCCGCGCTCGTGCCCGATCGAGGGCGCGAGCCCGCGCGCGGACGCCCACCGCGCGTTGCCGTCCATGATGAACGCGACGTGCCGAGGGACGTGATCGCGGGGGAGGCGCAAGGGCGCGGGCGCGCGCTCCTCCTCCTCCTCGGGCGCGGGCGCGGCGGGCGCGGCGGCGGCGTCGCGCGTCGTCGCCGTCGCCGTCGCCGCCGCCGCGGCCGCGGCGTCGTCCAGCTGGTCGAGGGCGATCTCGGTCTCGCGAGATCGTCGGCTCGTGCTCGCGCGCAGCGAGGCGGCGCGTCCGCGGCGCGAGGCGTCGCACGCCGCGGGCGACGGCGACGACGCGCGAGGAAGCGACGCGGCGCGCGGCGCGACGCCGCGGAGGAACGCGAGCGCCGTCGAGGTCGCGGCCGCCATGGGTGGCGTGCGGGGCGCCTCGGAGAGTGACGCGCGTGACGCTCCGCGGCGACCCTGTCCTTTCCGGAAGCGCGCGGATGGAGCCTCCGCCTCGATGGAGTCCTTAAGGAATGGCGTTCACCACGCGAACGGGGGTCGTATGGAAAGCAGTCTCGGTTTTGAGCCGCGCGCGCCGCCGCGACAGCCACACCTCGCGGCGCGCTCGCGAGACCCTCGCCGCGCGTCTCGCGTCCGCGGCCACTTCCCCTCGCGCGTCGCCGTCGCGCGTCGTCGTCGTCGTCGTCGCCCGATCGAACCCGCGCCTCGCCGCGCCGCGCCGCCGAGAGCGCGACGGACGCCACGTTCGGCGGCGGCGGCCCGACGGACGCGATGGACGCGCAGCGCGCCTCGCACGGCGTGGGGCACGTCCTGTGCTGCATGTGCGGCGTCGGCATCCCCCCGAACCCGGCGGGGATGTGCGTCGACTGCATTCGCTCCCAGGTGCGCGCGCGAGAGCGCGCGCGCGAGCGTCGGTCGCCCGGCCCGCGTCGCCGCCGTCGCCGTCGTCGCCGTCGTCGCCGTCGTCGCTCGAGAATCCGTCGGCGCCGGAAGATCTCGTCTCGCCGCCGCCGCCCGTCCTCCGCTGACGCCTCGCCCCCCCCCGCCACATCGTTTCCCGCCGTCGCGTCGCCCCCCTCTCTCTCCCTCCGCAGGTCGACATCACGGAAGGCATCCAGAAGCAGTGCACGGTGCTCTACTGCAAACAGTGCCAGCGGTACCTCCAGCCGCCGAAGCACTGGATCCGCGCGGACCTCGAGTCGAAGGAGCTCCTGACGTTTTGCATCAAGCGCGTCAAGGGTCTACAGCGCGTCAAACTCGTGGACGCGGGGTTCATATGGACGGAGCCGCACTCGAAGCGACTGAAGACGAAACTCACGATACAGAAAGAAGTCCTCAACGGCGCCATCCTGCAGCAGACGTTCGTCGTGGAGTTCGTCGTGGAGTGGCACATGTGCGACGCGTGCTCTCGAGCGGCGGCCAACGCGGATCAGGCGCGTCCTCGCGTCGCCACGCCGGTCCCCATACGACCGCGTTCGCGCGGTGAACGCCGTCTCTTGAGGACTTTTCTTTCTTTTTGTCACTTCGCCCCCGCCCGTCGTTTCTCTCCGCGCGCGCGCCCCTCGGTTTCGATCGCGACGCGGCGCGACGCCTCGCGACTCCTTCCGATCTGACGCGCCCCCGAACGTTTCGCATCCGCGCGGATTGAACGACCCGCAGTGGACCGCGTGCGTGCAAGTGCGTCAGAAGGTGGAGCACAAGCGCACGTTCTTATACCTCGAGCAATTGATCCTGAAGCACGGGATGGAGGAGAACACGATCGGGATCAAGTCGCAGCCGGACGGGCTCGACTTTTACTACGGCTCGCGGTCGCACGGATTGCGCATGGTGGATTTCTTACAACAGGTGGTGCCCGTGCGCGCGCGGCACGATAAGCAGCTCGTGTCGCACGACGCGAACAACAACTCGTACAACTACCAGTACACGTTCATGATGGAGATCGTGCCGCTGTGTAAGGAGGACATCGTGTGTTTGCCGCACAAGGTGTCGCTGAGTTACGGAGGCATCGGACCCATCATGTTGTGCACGCGCGTCGGGAACGCGATGCAATTCACGGATGTCTCAAACTTACGGCAGATCTGGATCGACGCCGCGGCGTATTACCGCCAGCCGTACCGCGCGATCGGCTCCGCGAAGATGTTCGTCGAGTACGTGGTGTTGGACGTCGAGATCCAGCGGGACGTGAGCGTCGGGAGGTACTGCCTCGCGGACGTGCAAGTCGCTCGCGTGAGCGATTTCGGCAAAAACGATCTCATCCTCCACGCCAAGACGCACCTCGGACATCACCTTCAGCCCGGCGACACCGCGCTCGGGTACGACCTCGCGTCGTTACAGATCGTGGACCCGGAGCTGGAGAAGTATCGTCGCGGGGTGCAGCTCCCGGACGTGTTGCTCGTGAAGAAGAGCTACCAGGAGAAGCGCCGGCGAAGGCGGGCGAAGGGCGCGGGCGCGAGAAACTGGCGGCTGCGGCGGATGGACATCGCGGAGGACGGTGCGTTCTATCGCACACTGGTCCCCATACGACCGCGTTGGCGATGTGAACGCCGATCCTTAAGGACTTTCACCGGCGCATCTCTCCGCCCACCCCTCGCTTTCAATCCCCGCCCTCGACGCCTTTCAACTTCAACTGACGCCTTTGAACTCCACCCCGACTTCGCTTTGTATGGAACGACCCTCAGACGACGGCGGCGGCGCGAACGGGGGGAATAAGGCGCTGACGCGCGACGCGGAGCGAGCCGCGATGGACGAAGAACAGTTCATGCAGGAGCTCGAGGAGGACGATGAGTTGCGGAGGAACGTGCAGCTGTTCAGGGATCCGAACGCGGCGGCGGCGGCGGCGGCGGCGGGGGCGACGGAGACGGACGACGACGACGACGACGACGTTCCGACGGTCCCGATCGAGTGCCTCCTGGACGAGCTCTCGCTCGCGATGAACCGCGGCGATGGGGGGGAGGGGGACGGCGGCGGGGAGGAGGA
>Ga0255756_1006486_pt1 | contig 10507 bp, 8 predicted proteins | sample 011ome_20_FD_179956 | JGI IMG/M metagenome (GOLD analysis project Ga0255756, IMG submission 179956) | Coastal salt marsh microbial communities from the Groves Creek Marsh, Skidaway Island, Georgia - 011509CT metaG (version 2) | ecosystem: Environmental > Aquatic > Marine > Intertidal zone > Salt...
CGCTTCAGCCCCCTCCCCCTCCGCCCCCCCCCCCATTTCCTCGGGCTCGAGCGCAGCCTCTACCTGCAGCACGAAGTGCTTCTCCGGACACCGCCCGAAGTCGCCGTATTTCCCCGGGGTGGCGTCCCTGACCACAACGCAGTACGCGCCGGCTTCCAAGGTTTTCGGGAGCGCGACGTGCGCCAGCGACGCCTCGCCCTTGTCCGTGAACGCGGCGTCGAAACCGAGCGGGTTCGAACCCGGGTCCGCCCAGGGGATCTCGGGGCCGTACACGTACGACACCTCGGCGGATGCGCCGTCCTCGAACGCGTCCGGCTCCATCCCTCCCTGCTCCTCCGGGTGCGTCTCGGCGGACGTGCCGGCGTCGCCGGCGCCGCCGGCGTCCGGCGACGGCGGTTCGGCGACGGCGGGCGCGCCTCGGGTGAGGACGCACCGGAAGACGCGGCCCGACTCGTGCGTCGCGACGTCGCCCAGAGCGCCCAGAGCGCCCGGCGCGCTGTCGGTACCTTCGCCCGGAAGCGCTTCCGAAGTTTGCGGCTGCGTCTCCGCGGGCGTTTCGGCGGCGGAGACCTCCGCCTCCGCGGCGCGCGCCTCGAGCGGCGGCGGCGGCGCGCGCGCGCGGAGGCGCGCGACGGCGCCCCCCTCGCCGAGGGCGCGCCCCGCCGTCGCGGCGAGCGGCGCCTCCTCGGTGCCCAGCTTCGGCCTCTCGCCGCCATCTTCCGGGACCGGCCCGAGGATCTCCAGCTCGAGGAACGCGGGCAGATCGACCGGCCGGTCGGCTTCGAACGCCCCGGCGTACGACGCGCCGGAGGCGGCGTCGAAGGCGGCGCCTCGGCCGTGGCGGCGCCCGTCGCGCCATTCGCCTTCGTACGTGTCGCCGCCGCCGTCGCCGACGCGCCACGCGCCTCGCCCGTGCCGCTTCCCGCGCTCGAAGTCGCCCTCGTACCGCTCGCCGGTCGCCGCGACGGTCTCCACGCCTTTGCCGTGCCTCTTGTCGAACGCCCACTCGCCGTCGTAGCGGCTCCCGTCCTGCGCGACGAGCGCGCCTCGTCCAACCCGAACGTTCCTCTCGAACCCGCCCGTGAACGTCGCGCCGTCGGGGAACGTGAGCGTCCCTGGCCCGTGCATCTCGCCCATATCGAACGCGCCGACGTACTTCCTCCCGTCGCTCCACAACCGCTCGCCGCTGCCGGTGATCTCGTCGTTCGCGAAGTCGCCCTCGTAGTACCCGCCGTCCGCCATCGAGAGCCTTCCCCGGCCGTGCGCCTCGCCACGCACGAAATCGCCCTCGTACCTGTAAAACTGGTTCGGGAACCGGTACGTGCCGCGACCGTGTCGCTGGCCAGACGCGTTCCGGGGACCGGAGAACGCCTTGTCCAGCTCCGAGCCCCGCAGCGTCGTGCCGAGCCCGGCGGTCATGTCGAGCGATGCCATGGCGCGCTGTAGCAGTGAAGTCAACACTTTCTGCCATCGGTGACTCGGTGTCGCGTGTCGGACGTGGAGTTGATTTTTAAAGAGTTCTCGGCACATTTGCGTTCGACCGCGCCCGCCGCGTCAGATCTCTGGGCGCCTCTCTCGATACCTCGATCGCCGCAACCATGGGAAAACGCGGGCGCGATGAAGTAGGGTCCGCTGCCGGCGTGTACGGGCTCGCCCCCGAGGAACCCGCTGACGACATCCGGATGACGACCGCCCTCGCGCACCGCAGGCATCTGAACCAGCGCTTTCTGGAGGACCTGCAGCGCAAGATCGCCGCGGATCCCTTCTGCTGGCTCGAGAAAGAGGTGGAGAGCTACAAAAAGTACGCCAGGGGAATCAGAGTACGTCGCACCTCCCAATCCCGCGCCAGTCGCGCGTCCCACTCGCCGCGCTAGTTCGCGCCTCGGCCGCGGGTCGCCGCGCGCGCGCGTGGAAAGGAAAGAAACCCTTCTTTTCCGCGCCGAAGTCGCGTGTTCCCGAATTGTCAGTCTCCGCGGGCGTCTCACCGCAAACCCAAAACTCTCTCCCTCCCTCGCGCTCCGCAGGCTGAGTTCAAGGACGTGGCGGATGCCATGCAACGCGTCAGCGCCGAGGCGTCGCTGGTCGCGGGCGCGAAGGAGAAGCAGGGAAGGTGCTTCGTCTTCGGCACGGGCGACGGCGGGCAGCTTGGCCTCGGCGACGACGTGATCGAACTTCTCCGTCCGCGCCTGCTGGACACTGTGGTGCCCGCGGGCTTGCCGGTTTTGAAGGTGGCGTGCGGCGGCATGCACACGCTGGCCATCGTGCAGGGCGGCCTGGTGTACTCCTGGGGTGTGAACGACGAAGGCGTGCTCGGGCGGCGGGCGAACAAAGAGGATCCCGAGGCGGAGTCGAAACCCGCGCCCGTGAACCTCGGGTCGAAGGCGGCGGTGGACTTGTCCACCGGGGACTCGCACGCCGCCGTCGTCACCGCGGACGGTGCCATCATGGCGTGGGGCACGTTTCGGACCTCCTCCGGGCTGTACGCGTTCACCCCGGAAGGCGAACAGATCTGCAGGAACCCCCAAACGCGGTACGTCCCGGACTCAGACGCCGGCCGCGCGACGGCGGTTGCGAGCGGGACGGACCACATCCTCGCGCTGACCAAGGCTGGCGACGTGTACTCCTGGGGCTGCGGCGAGAAAGGCAGGCTCGGGCGGCTGGTGGAGAAGGACGCGGACAACATCAACAAGCGCGACGTGGAGGCGAAGACGAAACTCCTGAAACCGGCGAAAGTGCCCAATCTGCCCTCCGGCGTGACGAGCGTCGTCGCGGGGAGTTACCACTGCTTCGCGATCGCCGCGTCGAGGGACGGGTCGCGGAGCGAGGTTTTCGGGTGGGGTCTCAACTCGTACGGCCAGCTCGGCATTCCGTACGACTTCAACATGCCCGCGTCGAGCCAGCTGGTGTACTTCCCCAAACGCGTCGACGAACTGTGCGGGCGAAAATTCATCGCCGGCGACGGAGGCGAGAACCACACCGTCATGCTCTCGGCGAGCGGAGACGTGTACTCGTGCGGACGAAGCGCGTACGGGCGACTGGGGTTGCCGTCCATCGACCCGAGCAGCGACGAGCCGCATCCCGCGCTCGGGCACGTCACCGGGGTGACCGACGCCGTCGCCGTCGTCGCCGGGGGAAGCACGAGCGGCGCCGTCACCGGATCCGGCGAGGCGTACGTGTGGGGATACGGCGACCTCGGCCAGCTCGGCCGCGGCCAGGACCAGTCGGACGCCATGACTGCGGTGCCCTTGGCCAAGACGAAGAAAATGGAAGGGGACAAGATCTCGGCGCTTTCGTTCGGAGGGCAACACGCCGCGTTGGTTTGCTTGCCCTCGGCCACCGAAGCGCGCGCGGCGAAGCGCGCGCGCTGAAGGCGAGCTTCGCTTCGCGAGTCGAACGACCTCGAAATAAAAAGAATATTTATACGACGTACGTACGTCTCACTTACGCTCGAAACCGGCGCTCGTTCGCCGGTCGAGAACGGCCGGCGCCGTCGGATCTTCGCCGGTCACGTCCTCCTCCCCCGTGAAGAGAAGTAGGTACACGTTGGACACGGCGATCACGAGCCCGAGAAGCACGAGCCCGAGTCCCCGCCGCGCGTCCCGCCGCGCGGCGGCGGCGATTTCGTCGCGCTCCCCTCGGTTTCCGTAAACTCGCGGCGCGGAGACTCCGGCGCCGCTCGCCGCCAACAACGGCGCGTCGAGCCCGCCCGTATGACTATTCTCCGCGGGCGCCAAGTCCTCCCCGAGACCGGGGCCGAGCGCAGCCATTCCCGACACGAGCGCGTCGTCGACACCGCCGATGCTCCCGCCGCCGTCCGTCCAGTGGCTCGAGCGCGCGCGCCGGGAATGGCCGCCGCGCCGCGACGCCCCGCGCGCCTCGCGCGTCTCGTCCGCGGCGGCGGCGTCGGACGCGCGCGCCGCGGGCGGCGGCACGAGCAGGAGCGCCGCCGGGACCCAGCATATCACCAGCACGCCGGCCGTGCTCCCCACGAGCTGGAACACCTTTCCCAGGTCCTCGACCGCCAGCGCGGTCGCGGTGGTGGCGAGCACGAACGCCAGGGTCTGCGAGACGTGTCTCGCTGGCGGCGCCATTCCCGGCGCCGCGCGCGTCCACCCGCGCGCGGCGGCGAGCACGTCATCCAGCGCGGCCCTCGCGCTGAACTGGTTCATCGGGTAGCTCCCGATCGCGGTCAGCGCCATGCCCACGGTCGCGACCAGCATGTACGGGTCGGACGCGTCGTACGACTTGAGCATGTTCGAGTCGATGTCCGGGTGGGTCAAGTACGCGCACGCTCCGACGGCGAGGTATCCGACGAGACACATCGTCGTCGCCGCCGACGCGACGCGACCCATCGTGCGGCGACGCGCCGCCTTCGCGTCCTCGCCGCTCTCTTCCGCGGGCGAAACGCCCCGCTCTTCCCGCAGCTCCGCGTAGATGGAGAGGACCTGGATGTGACACTGGAACGCGAAGACGAGAATCGGCAGCGCCAACACCGAGCGCTCGTCGAACCGCCACAGGTCCGCCGCGCCGCCGCGGAACCCCGCGGACCCGACGGCGCCGCCGCGAGAAACGCGGAACCACCAGTTTTTCCCGACGTCCGTCGGCGCGCGACGCCCGTCGATATCCGTCCCGTTCGCGAGATACTGAGCCGTGGCGTTCCCCGTCCCGCGCGTCCCCGTCGCGTTCGTGCCGTCGTCCTCGGCGTATCCGCGCGTCTCGCCGGACGAGCCGAGCGCCGAGAACGCGCCGCCGGCGAACTCCGCCACCACCGCGCACGCCGTGTACGTCAGCGCCAGCACCGTCACGGCGGACGTCGGCGCGAGGTACTTGGTGCGTCTCAGCAGACTGAGCGGCAGCAGCACGCACGCGCTGGTCACCAGGATCACCGCCGCGCGTTCCGCTCCGAACAAACCGGGGTGCTCCTGCGCGCCGGGAACGCGCGTGGCGGCGGCGACGGAGTCGAACGCGTCGGCGACGATGATGGTGTACGCCACACAGCTCCCCGCGATGTACGCGATGAGCGCCACGGACACGGCGTGCGCGGCCGCCGGCCCCAGCGCCTCGCGCACGAGCTCCTGGTAGCTCACCGCGCCGTAGACGTCCGCCGCGCGTAGGAGCACCTTGAGCGTGAACACTACCACGGCGGCGACCGCGGGGAGCACCAGCGCCGCGAGCGCGACGCCGAGCTCGGACACCGCGAACGGCACGCTCAGCACGCCCGCGCCCACCGCGCAGTTGGCGAGGTTGAGCGTGGACACCAGGAACGACGCATCGCGCGGGGGGGCTTCGCGCGTGCCGCGCGTGACCAGCGGCGCGTCCGCGTCCGCGTCGTCGGTCTCCGCGAACACGTCCACGCCCGGCTCCGTCCCGCCCTCCATCCGCCCTTCACCGCTCTCCATCGCGCCGCGCGCGAGACTCGAGACGGCGTTTTCGAAAACTCCCTCGAGCTATCGAAACCCGGGCGGCAGCGCTCGCCCCTCGCGACGGTACCGCTCCACCTTCCTGTCCTGCGTCGCCGCGAAGATGGCCGCGAACGTGCCGAACGAGAGGAACCCGAGCGTGGCGAGAACCAGCCGGTCGCCGCTGGCCATACGGACGGGTCGCGTCGGACGCGCGACTCTGTTTGCAGGAGCTGCGATCACGCGCACGCCTCGATCCAGTCAGCACTCTGTCTGCCCGTCTCCGACGGATCGCGCTTTTTGCAACAAAAAGCGCCCTCACAAGCAGCGGTAAACCTAGGTCGCACTCGTGCACTCGCCGCAGCACCGACCCATCGCACTCGGACGTCTGCGCTCACGCACATCGCGACGATGTCGGCCTCAGCGTCGGCGATATCCGCGAAGGCGCGCGCGTGCTTCGCGGGTACCGCCCCCCGGGGTGCGCGCCGCGCGCTCGCGCGATCGGGTGGCACCGCCGCCACATCGGCCGACAGATGTGACGCGCGTCGCTCGCTGATCCCCCGCGCGGCGGTAGCTGAGCCCCCCGGCCCCTCCCGCACGGACGCGGAGCTCCGCGCGGAGGAGGCGATTCTCGCCGGTGACGACAGCGACGGCACCATCGCCGGGTTCACGAAGCTTGAGTGGTCCTGCATTCAGACTCCCGCTCGGTACCTCGGCAACGAGATCGGTGCCGTGCACAAGGACTGGGACTCCGCCGAGGTGCGTTTCACCATGGCGTACCCCGAGATTTACGAGGTGGGCGCCTCGAACCTGGGACACGTCGTGCTGTACACCATCCTGAACAATCAGCCCGGGATGCTGTGCGACCGCTCGTACCTGCCCGGCGAGGACATGGAGCAGCTCATGAAGAGCAAGGACCGTAAGCTCTTCGCCGTCGAGTCCAAGCGCCCGCTCGCGCACTTCGACGCGCTCGGCTTGTCGCTGGCGTACGAGCTGGGCGCGGTGAACATCCTGGAGATGCTGCACCTGAGCGGCGTGCCTTTGTCGTGGAAGGAGCGCGACGACGCGCCGGACGAGGTGTGGGACGTGGACAACGGGTCCTGGCCTCTGGTGTTCATCGGCGGGCCGACGGCGACGTCCAACCCCGAGCCGGTGGCTGACTTTTGCGATTTCGTGTGCGTCGGCGACGGCGAGGACATCATGCCCGAGATCGGCGAGTGCCTGAAGAAGTGCAAGAAGGACGAGTTGAACCGAGAGGAGACGCTGTTCCGGCTCGCGACCGAGGTGGTCGGGGTGTACGTCCCTCGGTTCTACGACTCGCCGCCGGGATGGGGAGGCGCCGTGTTCCCGATTCGCGAGGGCGCGCCCGAACGCATCCGCCGCCGCGTCTCCGATCCCAACCCGCTGATGCAGATCGGGCTCGTGCCGTACGTCAGCACGGTGCACGACCGCCTGACCGTGGAGATTCGCAGGGGGTGCACGCGCGGGTGCCGCTTCTGCCAGCCGGGCATGCTCACCAGGCCGGCGCGCGACGTCGACCCGGAGGTGGTGGTGGAAGCCGTGGAGCGGGGGATGAGGGACACGGGGTACAACGAGTTCTCGCTGTTGTCGCTGTCGTGCTCGGATTACCTCGCGCTCCCCAGCGTCGGGTTGGAGATCAAGAACAGGCTCAAGGACGAGAACGTCACCCTGTCGTTGCCGTCGCAGCGCATCGACCGGTTCGACGACTCCGTGGCGAACATCCTCGGCGGCGCCGGGAAAGCCGGCTTGACGTTCGCCCCCGAGGCGGGGACGCAGCGCCTCCGGGACATCGTCAACAAGGGCTTGACGAACGACGAGCTGCTGCACGGCGTGCAGACGGCGTACGACCGGGGGTGGAGAAACGTGAAGCTGTATTTCATGATCGGCTTGCCGGGGGAGACGGACGCGGACGTCCTCGGAATCGCCGAGACCGTGGAGTGGCTCATCAAGACCGTCGCCGGGAACGTCGCGCGCAAGCGCGATGAGCTGACACTGACGCTGACGCTGTCCAACTTCACCCCAAAGCCGCACACGCCGTTCCAGTGGCACAGCGTCTCCACAGATGAGTTTGAGCGGAGAGGCACGCTGCTGAAAGCCGCGCTGAAGAAAGTGCGAAACGTGAAGAGTAACTGGACGTCTATCCGCATCAGCGCCATGGAGGACTTCATCGGTCGAGGCGACAGGGCGCTGTGCCCGGTGATCCGCAGGTCCTGGGAGCTCGGCGCGCACAAGGACACGTGGTGGGACGGTCAGGACGCGTCGTTCCGCGCCTTCGACGGCGCCATCGCCGAGGCGGGCCTGGACTGGAAGTACCGGCAAGTCGTGAGCGGCGAGTGGGACGTGCTGGAGAAGCTCGGGGACAAGGACTACCGCGCGCAGGGCGGCGGAGGCAAGGGACGCGTGGACCGCGGCGCGCTCGCGGACGAGCGTCTCGACGCGCCTTTGCCCTGGGACCACATTGACACCGGGATCGCCAAGTGGTGGCTCAAGGCGGATTTGCAGAAGGCGCTGGAGGGCATCACCGTCCCCGACTGCTCGCACAGCGGAATCTGCACGGAGTGCGGCGTGTGCGGGGACGAGTTCGGGGAAAATGTCGTCGCGGAGGTGCCTCCCCTGCCCGTGTTCGAGGGCCACTACACCCCCGACGGCCGGCGAACGCAGCGGCTGCGGTTCCGGTTCACGAAGGACGGCAAGGAGAGCTTCATCGGACATCTCGACACGCTGCGCCTCTTGGAACGCGCCGCCAGGCGCGCGGCGCTGCCGGTGTCCATGACCCGGTCGCCGTACAGCTCGCGGCCGCGCATCTCCACGGCCATGGCGTTGCCTCTGGGCGCGTCCAGCGAGGCAGAGATGATGGAGATCGTGCTGACCGAAAAGATGAAGGCGGAAGAAGTGCGCGCGAAGCTCGACGAGCAGCTTCCCGCCGGCATGCGACTCACGGAGGTGGAAGACTTGCCCGTGAAGTACCTCAACGGACGGTACATGGTACGATTCCCCCCTTTTTTTTCCCGTCCGACGCCCGAAACGCCGCCCGCCTCGCCGTTCGTCCTCCCGCGGGAATGACGATACCCTTTTCAACTAATTAGATGTTCGAAGGATCCCTCGTGAGACCAAAACCTTTACATTTGGCGATGATTTCTGACCCGTGACGAGAGATGAGCGACGAACGCGAGGCGAGAAAAAGCGGCGGCGGCTCGGTTTTTGGTTTTTGGTTTCGCTCGACGCGTCGCGACGAAACCGTCCGCGCGACGCTCTCTGACCTCGCTTTCGGAACAAACATCGCAGGAAACCATGAACGAACTTCTCAACTCCGCGGAGTTCCTGGTGCACGTCGCGGTTCCTGGCGCGGTCGCGAAGCCGGGGGTCACAGCCGGCGGCGCCGGCGATGCCCCCAGCTGGGACGTCGAAGGCGGCGGAGCGTGCGTGCCCGTCCCGTCCCGCCTCTTTCCTTTCTCTCGGTTTCGCGCGGCGCGCGCGCGCGGCGTATTCGCTCTGGTCGAGGATTATTTCCATTCAAAAAAACACCATCTTTCGGATCTGATGTCCATGAGTGTTAACGCAATGTATTAATGAGGCCAAACGACGACGAGACCCGCGAGATACCCGACGACGCGACGACGGAGCGCCGACGCCGCGACCTGACGTTCGTCTCCCCCCTCTTTTCTGAACACAGGTTCTTCGACGCGGGGAAGAACGGCGACGGCATCCCCGAGGCTGAGGCGGAGGAAGAAGACGCGGAGGCTGCCGCCGCGGCCGCTGCGGAAGCCGCCGCGGAAGCCGAAGCGGCGGGTGCCACGACCCCCGAGGACTGGCGAGGTTGGGTCGCGGGCGCCATGGCGCTGGACTCGTTCAAAATCAAGAAGACGTCCAAGAAGGGAAACACCCGCCAAGTCGACCTGCGCCCCCAGCTTCTCGGCTTGGAGTACATGGACCAGCCCGCCGTGGACGCGGCTCTCAAGGGGAAGCACATCCCCATACCCCCCACGCCTCAGCCCGGGACGGCGCTCCTGCGTTTCAAGGGCGAGTACACCGGCGCCGGCGGTCTCTCCGTGGACAACATGGCTAAGATTCTTGGTTCTGTCGCCGGAAAGGAGTTGCAGGTTTTGCACAGCCACCGCGTGGCCATCTCCCTGGACGAGCCTACGCCTCCGAAAGTGGACAAGCTGTGGCTGGACAACATCGTCCGCGCCGAGGCGTTCATGGGCCTGGAGCGCATCTGGGACCCCGAGGCGGGCGTGAACAACCGAGGACACATGGGCGGGGACGAGGACGGCGACCGCATCGACAACCACAAGAGCTACCGACCGGCTGAGGAGAAGGAGAAGGAGAAGGAGAAGGATTTGCCTCCCGGCCGAAACAATAAGTGGAAGAAGAAGTGACGAGGACGCCAAGTGCGTACGTAGCTGCGAATGCGCAGAGAGAGTCCGACGCGCGTGGGAACTTCCACGATGTACCAGTACAATGGCAGTGAAATCACACGACATTATGACTATTTCGTAGCTCGTCTACGTATCATGTCTCTAAGTCTCCACCGCTGCGACACCTACGCATTGAGCACTTTGTTTCCGGCGACGAAGGCCATGACGATGAGAGGCAGGTCCCCAAGATGCGCGATGGCACCGCCGAGATGGCGTCCTTTCGGGTCGCCGGAGCTGTACCCCTGGATGTATAGCAGCTTGCCGACCGTCCACACACCGCACGAGGCGGCGGCGGCGAGCGGAAACACGAGGCCATTCGACGCCGTGAGGCACATGACGGGCGCGAGCCACTCCAGAGTCTGCTGATGCGCCCTCTGCACGCAGTTGAACGCCTTGGCGTTCTTGTGCGACGATTCCGCGTACAGCGTGGGGTACTCCACACCGAACTTCTTGCGCGCCAAAGAAACCTGCTCGCGATGGGGATGCGAGAGGGAACGGTCACGTGTCAGAGGGGATGGGCGGATGGAGAGCGCGGGATGTCTGCGCTTTGTCGACGCCGCAGCCGCCGTCGACGCCATCGTGACGGTCTCCGGAACGCGACTCGGCGACGTGACGTCATCGGAGCGTCGGCGGTTGCTTTTTCGGTCGAAAGCGGCGGCGGTGGATCTG
>Ga0255756_1006517_pt1 | contig 10476 bp, 8 predicted proteins | sample 011ome_20_FD_179956 | JGI IMG/M metagenome (GOLD analysis project Ga0255756, IMG submission 179956) | Coastal salt marsh microbial communities from the Groves Creek Marsh, Skidaway Island, Georgia - 011509CT metaG (version 2) | ecosystem: Environmental > Aquatic > Marine > Intertidal zone > Salt...
TCCGCGAGCAGCGCGCGCTCGTGCTTCTCGATCGTCGCGCGCTGCGCCGCCGCGCGCTCCGCGGCCGACTCCGCGTCGCGCACCGCGTCCTCGCGCGCCTTGACCTCCTCCTCTTTCCTCTCGAGCGTCTCCGCCGCCTCCTTCTCTCGTAGACGCCACGCCTTCGATGGGTGAAGCGATCGGTCAGTCGAACGTCTTACCGGTCAAACGTTGAAAGGGAAGCGCGGGTGAAGAGTGACGACGGGGAAAGTCCTTAAGGATCGGCGTTCACCACGCGAACGGGTTCGTATGGGAAGCAGTCTCGCCTTCTCTCTCCGCGTCAGCTCAGCCTCCGCCTCCGCCGCTCGCCGCCCCGCCTCCTCCTTGATCAGGCGCGCTTCTTCTCTCGCGAACTCCCGCGCGGCTTTCGCCTCCGCGCGCGTTTTCGTCGCCTCCTCCTCGGCGTCGCGCGCGTCCGCCTCCATCCGCTTCAGCCGCTCTTCTTCCGATCGCAACGCGTTTTCCTTCTCTTCGTTCTTTCGCCGCGTCGCCTCGGCGTCGTCGAGCTCTCGCCGCGCCCGCCGCGCGCTCGCCTCCGCGTCGTGCCTCTCCGCCGCGGCTCTCGCCTCGAGATCTCGCGCGCTTCGGTCCTTCGCGGCCACCTCCGCGAGGAGCTTCCGCGTCTCCTCCTCCCGGCGCGTCACCTCGGTCTCTTTCCTCGCCATCTCCGCCGCGCGGTCTCTCTGAGGGTCGCTCCATACGAGCGAACGTCGGGGTGGAGTTCAAAGGCGTCAGATGGAGTTGAAAGGCATCGATGGCGGGGATTGAAAGCGGGGGGTGGGCGGAGAGACACGGCGGGAAAAGTCCTTAAGAAACGGCGTTCACCACGCGAACGCGGTCGTATGGGGACCAGTGTATAGAACGCACCTGAGTCTCTCGCTCGGCGCGAACGGCATCCTCACGCCGCTTCTCCTCCCTCTTCGCCGCCTCCGCGCGCTCTCGCGCCTCGCGGTCGCGCGCCGCGGCGCGCGCGCGCTCCGCGTCGCGGCGCGTATCGTCCTCGATCTCGCGCACGCGTCGCTCGGCGTCCGCGGCGGCTTCCGCGACGGCGCGCGCGGCGGCGGCGGCGGCGGCGTCGGTTTCCGCCTTCTTCAGCTCGCGCTCGCGCCGCATCACGGAGTCCTCGCGCACGCGCGCGGCGAGGACGACCGCGTCCGTCGCCTCGGCTCTCTTCCTCCGCTCGTCCTCCGCCGCCTTCAGCGCGGCGAGGACGATCGCGTCGTCGGCCCTCGCCTCTCTGCGCGCGGCGTTGCGCTTCGAGGGCGTGCCCAGATCCTCGGACGCGGCGACGGCGCCGCGGTCGAGCCCGCGGAGCGCCGCGCCCGTCATCTTCTTCACCGGCGACGGCGCGGGCGACAGCGACAGCGACCGCGCGACGGCTTTCTTTCCGCCGTCTTCGTCGTCGCGGCGCGGCAGACCCGCGGCGATCCACGCGGCCGCGCCGGCTTTCCTCCACTCCGTCTGCTCGTCGAAGTCCAGGTCCTCGTCCGCGTCCATGCCGACGCCGACGCGCGCGACGTCGCCGGCGACGCGCCACCGTCGCATGATGTCGCGCTTTAAGTGAGACGGGAGGTCCATGCCCTCGAGGTCCGCCTCGGACATCATCCCGAGGGTGGACGGGGAGTCGTCGTCGTCCGACGCCATCGCGTCGTTCTCGCGCGGTTGGATTCTGTTTGAAAAACGCGCGCCGTCGATGTCTGTACCCAGCTTTCGCACTGCGATGGGTACGTGTACGTGCGAGCACGGTTTCAGGGTGTCTGCGCATACGACCACGAAAAGTGCATGTACGTTTCGGTTTCTCGTTCTGTTCGTCCCGAGAATGTGCCGTCTTTTCCCCGCCGCCGGAAGCCGTCACTCTCCCGCGCGCGCGGTCGACGCTCTCCTCCCGCGGGCGCCGGGATGTCATCCGCGCCACCCCCCGCGGCGCCAGGGGGCAAGCGCCCGCCCGCGAGCGACGCGAACGCGAACGCGGGCGACGACGCCGCGAAGAAGCGAAGGCCAGACGACGATCTCGGCCATCTCGACGTCGACGCCGCCGCCGCGGACGACTCGCTCGCGCACGTCCGCACGGACGTCGACGACGTCCTCGCCGCGGGCGGGACGCGCATCCCCGCGAGTGGCGCCGGCCACGGGTGCCTGCACGACGTCGTGTACCCGCCGGACTGGCGCCCGAACCCGAAGGCGCGCGCGTACGACCCGTCGAACCCCGCGAAGCATTACAAGTTCGAGCTCGACACGTTCCAGAGAAAGTCCGTGGAGGTGATGGAGATGGGCGAGAGCGTGATGGTCGCCGCGCACACGTCCGCGGGGAAGACCGTCGTCGCGGAGTACGCGATCGCGATGGCGCTGCGGGATCGCCAGAGGGTCGTGTACACGTCCCCGCTCAAGGCGCTGTCGAATCAGAAATTTCGAGAACTCCGCGACGAGTTCGCGGACGTGGGGCTGATGACCGGGGACACGACGATCAACACGGACGCGTCTTGCCTCGTGATGACGACCGAGGTTCTGCGGTCGATGCTGTACAAGGGCGGCGAGGTCATGCGCGAGGTGGGGTGGGTGATCTTCGACGAGATTCATTACATGCGCGATCCAGAGCGAGGAGTCGTCTGGGAAGAAACCATCGCGATGCTGCCGTCCGCGGTGCGATACGCGTTCCTGTCCGCGACGATCCCGAACGCGCGGGAGTTCGCGGAGTGGATCGTGAAGACGCACGCGCACCCGTGTCACCTGGTGTACACGGACTTTCGACCGACGCCGTTGGAGCATTACGTGCACCCGTCCGGCGGGGACGGCGTTTACCTGTGCTACGACCGCGATAACAAGTTCCGCGCGGATAACTTCGTGAAGGCGATCAACGCGGTCGCGCCCAAGGAGGACGGGTACGCCGCGGGGAGGACCGCGCATAACAAGACGAACGCCGGCGACGGTAGCGGCGGCGGCGGCGGCGGCGGCGGGAACAACGGTAAGGCTGGCGGCGAGGACACCGCCGCGAACAGGGACATCCACAAGATCATCCGGATGGTCGTCGAGAAGAACTACGACCCGTGCATCGTGTTCTCGTTCAGCAAACGAGAGTGCCAGAGCATGGCCGAGTCGCTGCACAAGTTAGACCTGTGCGACGAGAACGAGAAGGACGTCATCGACACGGTGTACTGGTCCGGTCTGGACGCGCTGAAGGACGAGGACAAGCGCCTGCCGCAGGTGCAGAACTTGCTTCCTCTGCTGAAGCGAGGCATCGGCGTGCATCACAGCGGGATGTTACCCATCCTGAAAGAGACCGTCGAGTTGCTATTCCAAGAAGGCTTTCTCAAGGTGTTGATAGCCACGGAGACGATGAGCACGGGGCTGAACATGCCCGCGCGGTGCGTCGTGTTCACGTCCCCGCGGAAGTACGACGGCGCGGGATATCGGTGGATCACCAGCGGGGAGTACGTGCAGGTGCGTTCTATACAAACGTTTTTCACCCATCTCTCGGTTTCAACACTTGATCGCGTCTCCTTTCAACTGACCGATGGGTGAACTTTTTTTGTATGGAACGGCCCCGCAGATGAGCGGACGCGCGGGGCGCCGCGGCCTCGACGACCGCGGGCTCGTCGTGCTCATGATGGACGAGCGGATGGACCCCGCGGTCGCGAAGGATATGCTGCACGGTCGGTCTGACCCGCTGAACAGCGCGTTTCACGTGACGTACGGATCGATGATCAACATGATGCGGATGGAGGGCGCGGAGAACGTGGAGAATTTGATCTCCAAGTCGTTCGCGCAGTTTCAGGTGTGTCATCGCGCGCGTTTGCTTCACCCGCGGCTCGGTTTCAACGCTCGATCGCGTCCCCTTTCGACTGACCGATGAACGAACTTTCTTCGCACGCACACGGCGCGCCTCAGAACGACCGGAAGGTGCCGGAGCTCGAGGCGAAAGCCGCCGCGCTCGCGGTCGAGCGCGACGCGGTCGCGATCGAGGACGGCGACGCCGTCGCGGAGTACGTCAACCTCGCGGACACGCTGTCCGTGTTGCGTGCCGAGCGGAGGGACGTTCTGAACCTCCCCGCGCACTGCGTGCCGTTTCTTCAGCCGGGACGACTCGTCCGCGTGTGCGCGAGAGACCCGAAGCGCGTCGCGAGCGCGGCGACGAGAGCGGGCGAGGACGGGGGCGCCGCGAGCTTGGCCGCGGCGGGGGTTCAGACGGAGTGGGGGGTCGTCGTGAAGCACGAGCGCGACGGCGGCGAGTACGTCGTCGACGTCCTCTGCGTCGTCGAGGAAGAGGATCGCTCTGTTGCGTCGGAGTCGCGACGAGACGACGAGATGGGAAGCGCCGCAGGAGCGAAGAGACGGTGGAAGATCGTGGATATCCGGTCGACGATAACCCCGACGCGAGAGCCGAGAGTCGTGCCACTGCGCGTGTCGCAGATCGACCGCCTGTCGAGCGTCAGGGTGTACCTCCCGAAGGACATGCGACCGAGCGACGCGCGCGCGAGGGTGCAAAAGAGCGTCGTCGAGATGTTCAAGCGGGACGCGTTTAAAGGTGCGTTCTATACACTGGTCCCCATACGACCGCGTTCGCGTGGTGAACGCCGATCCTTAGAGACTTTTGCCGGCGCATCTCTCCGCCCATCCCTCGGTTTCAATCCCCGACCTCGATGCCTTTCAACTCCATCTGACGCCTTTGAACTCCACCCCGACATCGCTTTGTATGGAACGACCCAAAGACGGCGTTCCTTTTCTCGACCCGGAGAGCGACATGAAGATCACGCACGAGTCGTTCAAGAAGCTGACGCGGCGGATCACCGCGCTGGAGGGAATGCTTAGCGCGCACGCGCTGCGCGACGACCCGGACTTGACCGAAAAGGTGGCGTCGCACGCGAAGCGACGCGACCTGTCGTTGCGGCACAAGATCGCGAAGAAGGAGGCGAAAGCCGCGGCGGGCCTGTGCTTCCGCGACGAGCTCAAGCAGCGCTTACGCGTGCTGAAACGCCTCGGGCACGTCGACGACGACGGCGTCGTCCTCACGAAAGGCCGCGTCGCGTGCGAGATGACCACCGCGGACGCTCTGGTGACGACCGAACTCGTCTTCGACGGCGCGTTCAAAGAGCTCCCCGCGGAGCTCTGCTGCGCCGCGATCAGCGCGCTCGTCTGGCGCGAGGCTGGGCCGGATATCCAGGAAATCAAGCTCTCGCCCGCGTGCAAGGACGCGCACGCGAGGATACGAGAGGTGGCGCGCGCGGTCGGGAGGCACGTCGCGGAGTGCAAGCTTGAGATGGACGTCGCCGCGTACGCGGATTCGTTCCGGCCGGATCTGATGGATCTGACGCGCGCGTGGAGCACGGGGACGTCGTTCGTGGACCTGATGAAGATGACGAGCTTGCACGAGGGGAGCGTGGTGCGCGCGATTCGGAGGATGGAGGAGGTGATGCGGCAGCTGGCGACGGCGTGTCAGAACGTCGGAGACGCGGAGCTGCGAGAAAAGTTTGAGAGCTGCCGCGAGATGGTGAAGCGCGACATCGTGTTTTGCCCCAGTTTATTTTTATAGACGCGTACGTGTATCATAGTGAGCGGGTACGCGTAGTGCAACGAGGCGTCGCGAAAAGAGACGAAAACGAAAACGATAACGATAGCGGCTCGCGTGTCGTTACATCATTCGCATCTTCCGCGGCGGCGCGCGACTCTAACAGTCGTCGCCGCCGCGTCGCCGACGCGTCCTAAACGACGCCGTCGCGCGAGCCTCCACCCTCTCTCGCCGTCTCGTCGACCAACCCCCCACACCCTCTTCGCTTTTGACCCGCTTCAGCGCTGCTCACGCGTTCGTGGAGCCGTTGCGGATGCGAAGGCGCGCGGCCTGCTTCGACGTGACCCTCGGCCCGCGCACGTCCTCCTCGCGCTTCACCGGCTCCGTCTTCTCCGATAGGATCACCTCGACGTGGCACGGCGAGCTCATGTACGGGTTGATGCGACCGTGCGCGCGGTACGTGCGGCGGCGCTGCTGGATCGCGCGGTTGACCTGGATGTGCGTGATCGCGAGCGCCTCGGGGTCCAGTCCCTTCACCTGAGCGACGAGGGAGAGGAGGAGGGAGGTCGTCAGGGCTGGGCCGACGAGGGAGAGAAAAAAGAGACCGCGGACGGGAGCTCGCGACGGCGAAACCCTAGGAAACCCTCGCGTCGATCACGGCGCGCGCGACGCGGCGCGGCGGCGCGAGCGTCGCGGATCTGCCGTCGTCGACGCGCGGGGCGCGTCGAGGACGCCGTGATGACGCGGCGCAACGGGGCGCGGCGCGGAGGCGACGGTCGACGCGGCGCGGCGCGGCGCGCATCCGCGCGGCCGCGAGCGCCGTTGAGAGGAAAAACCACGTCGCGAGGAAAAATACGCCGCGAGACGCACCTCCGCGTTCGACTCCGCGTTCTTAAGGATGCCGAGGAGCATCTCGGCGGACTTCTTCGGCCACCGACCCTGCCCGTTCGTGGACCCCTCGTTCTTCGCCTGCGCGGTGCGGCCGACGCCGCCGCAGAAGCGGCGGAAGACGACGCACCGGCGCATCGCGATGACCTCCTCGAGGTACGTCTTCGCGGACGTCAAATCCATCTTCTTGATGGCCATGGCGGTCTCGCGCATGTTCTTGAAGTGCGTGCGCAGGTCGGAGCCGCGCGCTTTGCACGACTTCGTGGCGTCGCCCTCGGGCTCGCGAGCGTATTTCACCATCTCGCGTTGCTTACCGCGTGCGTGCTACGGCGCGCGTTGAAGAGGGCGAAGGAGTCGCCGGGGAAAGGCTCTTTCTGCGCTTGCGGGAGAAATGTTTTTAGCGGCAGGGAGGCTGAAATCGAGCCGACGCTTGAAAGGAGCTCGATTTCGATCTTCGAAAGCAAAGACGGGGTCAAAGAAAATGTTTTTGTGCTTTGAAAAAACGAGTTTCACCGACGCTCGAACCGAAATAAGACGCCCGCCACCTTCTTCTCTCCCAGCAGCGCGTCCAGCTCCCAGCAGCCCCCGGGTGCGCGCACAGTGCTCCGCGCGCACGGGGTCGGGCGGCGTCACCTCCCCCGCACCCGCGCGCACGATGGCCGCGACCGCGGAGTCCGTCGCGCTGCACCGCGCGGTCCGTCTCTTGGACGCCGAGACGCCGCCGAGCGACGTCGACGTCGAGGAGTGCCGCGTCGCGTTCAAAGCCGCGCGAGGCATCCTCGCGAACGCGCTCGCGTACCCGCCTCGCCGCGCGGAAGATCGCGCGGCGGTGAGAACGACGACGGTGGAGTTGCGAGGCGGGAAGAGCATCCGATTGGACGGGACAGACATCGAGAACGCGCTCACGCTCAGGTGCGCGTCGATCCCGTCGATCCCGTCGATCTCGTCCGCGCGGCGGCGGCGGCGGCGGCGTGCCAACTCCCTCGGCGCGCTTTTTTTGAAAACATCCGCCGTCCCGTCGCCGCCGCCCTCGCGCTCGCGGCGCGCGACTCGACGATCCGCGCGCCCGCGCCCCTCCCTCCCCCGCGCGCGATCCCTCCCCCCGCGCCAACCCTCGCGACGTCGCGACTGACGGACGATCGTCCCCCGCCCCCGCCGCGCGCCGCGCGAACCCGTCCTCAAACATCCAATCCACCCCGCGTCCCCCGCAGCGACGCGCTGGATCTGAACGAGGTGGCGTGCGTCGAGCTGCTCGTCGCCGCGGTCGAGCGCGGGCATCCCCCGGACGACTGCGCGCGCGCGGCCGCGGGGATCTACCTCCGCGAGCGACAGCGCGCGGTGGAGTCGCTGCTGCGGCTCCTCCGCGCGGTCTCCACCCCGGAGCTCGCGGCGCCGCGCGATCCCGCGCTCGCGTCGTTCGTTGAGACCTTCGTGCGCGATCTCCTGAGAGGAGGCGACGGCGGCGGCGCCACGCTCGTCGGCAGGCTCGTTGAGATCTTGAAGAAACCCGCGCCGGGGACGTTCCCGACCGCGGCCGCGAGCGGCGCGACCGCGGCGCCGTACGTGGTGCAGACGCCGGGCGGCGCGACGTCGACGCCGGGGGGGTCCGCGTTCGGTGGCGGCGGCGGCGGCGGCGCCATCGTCCCGGCGCAACAGCAACTGGACCCGTTCGCGGCGTCCGCGGCGCTCGCGCACGTCCACGACGAACGAGGGCGACCGTGCGATAGGAACGAGTGGTTCGCGCACGAGCGGCGGCTCGTGGCGGAGTGCCTCTTCCACGCCGCGTTGGCGAGCGGCGGATTCGGCGGCGACGACGGCGACGGCGACGGCGGCGGCGCCGTCTCGTCCGCGGACGCGCTCGCGATCGTGGATCTGTTCGTCGGCGTCGCCGCGCCGACGCTCGCGCTGTTCGCCGCGGACGCGAAAGTCCGCGAGCTCGACGAGGACGCGGCGAGATCGGGGGCGTACGGCGACGCGCCGCCGCCGCCGCCGCCGCCGCCGTCGGATGAGGAGAACGAAAGAGATCTCCCGTGCGCGTACACCATCTTTTTCGCGATGCACGCCGCGCTGACGCCGTCCACCCCGGGCGCGAACGGCGCGCGATCGCACGCGGCGATCGTCGACGCGACCGGGCCGAGGTTGAAGGAGGCGGTGGAAGCCGCGGCGAAGCACCTTCCGGACGTCGGCGACCTGGGCATCGCGGGCATCTTGCGCAGATACGGCGACGTCGGCGGCGCTCCGGGCTACGACGACGACGCGATGGACGGATACGGATACGGCGGCGCGATGGACGGATACGGATACGGCGGATACGGCGGCGGCGCGAGCGGCGATCTCTTCGCCTCGCGGTCGCGGCGCGGCGGCGGCGGCGAGGAGGAGGCGACCCGCGCGCCGGCGACGCGCGACGACGTCTACGCCGCGTCCCTGGTCGCCGTCGTCGAGTGCGCGCGCTTCACGTGGGGGCTCACCGCGCTCGATCTCGGGCGCGCCGGCGCGGAGGACGTCGTCGCCGACGCCGCGAACGCCGGCGCGCTCGTCGCGTGGAGGGCGATCGCGCAGACGGGGTCGTTCCAGGACGACGTCGACGCGAGCCGGCGGCAGAATTTGGAGTCGACGCACGGGACGCTGCGACGCGCGATCGAGACGATGTTGAAGAATCCGGTCGTGGGGGAAGCGCTCGCGGCGGTGATGCCCGCGCCCACGGCGGCGCAGACCGCGCGCGAGGGCGCCGCGGGCGTGGGCGGCGGCGATGGAGGGGACGGCGGCGGCGACGGCGACGACTATTACGGCGGCGGCGACGGCGGCGGCGACTTCGACGGCGACTTCGACGGCGACTACGGCGACTTCGCGCGCGCGGAAGAAGAGGCGCGCCTGCGCCGGTTGAAAGAGGAAGAGGACGCGCGACGCGAAGCGCCGTTGACGTCTCTTTGCGCGCTCCTCGCGGAGTGCTACGCGCAAGCCCCGGACTTGGTGACGACGGCGTCGGGCGTTCTCCCCGGGTTTTTAGACGCCGTCGTCGAGTGGGAGCACGGCGTCGAGTCCCTCGTCGGCGTCGTCGGGCTCCTCGCCGCGATCGCCAGCGCGGGCGGCAGCGCGGGCGCGTCCGTGTGGAGCCGCATGGAGTCCCCGGCGCAGGGCGCGGCGGTGACCTGGGACCACTTTCTCAGCGCGCTCGTCGGGTACAACCGACGATTCGCCGACGCGGCGGCGGGCGTGAATGGCGTGAGCGGCGGCGCGCGCGCGCTCGACGGTCTCGACGACGACGACGACGACGACGACGCGCTCGGCGGCGACGCGCTCGACGGCGAGATGCCCGACGCGGACGTCCAAGGCTTGCGCGCGTACCTCGGCCTCCTCTCCGCGCTGCTCGCGGGCGCGTCCCCCGCGGAGTCGCGGCGCCGCGTCGCGTGGATCGAGAGCCGGTACGGCGTGTCGTTGCTCGATCAGCTCTCGCGTCTGCGCGCGTGCCCGCTCGCGCCGCCGACGCTGAAAGCGGCGTTGCTCGACGCGCTCGGCGCGCTCGCGGGGAGCTCCGAGGCTGCGAGCGTGGAGCTGTGGCGCGCGCTGGAGGACGGCGGGTTCGACGGCGGCGACGGGTTCGGCGGGTTCGGCGTCGACGGCGACGATCGAGACGTCGACCGTCGCGATCGCGTCGGCGGGGTTCACTCTGTGGGCGGCTTCGGCGGTCCGTCGTCGTCGCCGTACGGCGGCTTCTCTGGCGTGGGCGCCGCGCACGGCGTGGATCCGCGGCCGGGGGCGTCGATTCACGGCGGCGGCTACGGCGCCGCCGCCGCCGCGAGGCAGGTTCAATCGTACGCGTCGCGCGGGCACCGCGCCGCGCGCGATTCACTGGCGTCTCGATGCGCGCTTCAGATTCCCGGGATCGACGCGTTTCACGACCCGAGCGCGATCCGCGAGGCGCAGGCGCAGTCGTACCCGCACGCGCGCGCGTACCTGAAGCTCGCGAACCAGCTCCTGGAGCGGTGCGCGGGCTCGAGGGTGGGCCCCGCGGCGGGCGCGGGGCGCGCGTCGGCGGCGGCGTTTCG
>Ga0255756_1006540_pt1 | contig 10451 bp, 6 predicted proteins | sample 011ome_20_FD_179956 | JGI IMG/M metagenome (GOLD analysis project Ga0255756, IMG submission 179956) | Coastal salt marsh microbial communities from the Groves Creek Marsh, Skidaway Island, Georgia - 011509CT metaG (version 2) | ecosystem: Environmental > Aquatic > Marine > Intertidal zone > Salt...
AAACCCTTGAAACCATATTCCTTGACGCAGTGTTCCATTTCCTCAAACACCACGTCGACCGGTTCTCCCCCCTGCTGTGGCAAACCACCAACACCAAAAAATTTGTCCGGCATCAGGCGCACACTGTCGGCAATAATTTTGTTTACTTCATGGATATACCATTCCACCAGATAACCAGGCTTTTCGGAATGCATGGTCTGGAATGGGCGCGGCGAAATCAGCTGCATATCAAGGCCGTTGTTGGTCATATGCTCCAGATGACCACAAGGTGCCATCTCTTTCTTATTCCAGGCCGCCATTAGCTGCTCATCGGTATACCTGACAGCACCACGGCCATGGGAGCCACGATGACTAACCAGCCCCGCTTTATAAATCGCTAACTGTGGTGGTGATGAAACGTGTGCATGGCAATCAATAATCAATGGTATTCCCCTTTCTTTTGTCTTTTGTCTTTTGTCTTTTGTCTTTTGTCTTTTGTCTTTTGTCTTTTGTCTTTTGTCTTTTGTTTTTTAAAACTTCAAATCCCTGCGCTACCAGAGCATGAGGCCACTAATGAATATCAGGGCAAGCGCCACTGCAGGTAAACGTCGGATGGCGGCCTGCGGCCTTATCCGACCTACAAGGTTTGTCTCTTGCCTCTTGCCTCTTGTCTCTTGCCTCTCGTATCTATTTTTCCGGTGTCTGCAAGCTATGATATTTCATCTCTGCCCGCGCTTCGGTAATAGTTTTTCCCAGCTCAAGATATTTTCTAATCTGATTTTCTGCCGCGTCGATTTGTTCAGCGGTGTCCAGTACTTCATCTTCCCGTGAGGCCGGGATACATATTACGCCATCAGCATCGCCCCTGATCAGATCACCAGGCAGCACGCGGGCATCGCCAATGTTCACCGGTACCTGTTCACCATCTACCTGAACCCGGTCCTTGCCGGTGCGCATGGAATAGGAACGACTGTAAATGGGGTAACCCAGTTTCAGGCATAAATGCACATCACGGCAGGCACCATCTATGACCGTTCCCGCCAGGCCTTTCTTGTCAGCCAGGTAGGTCAGAATATCACCCCAAACCGTGGCATCCTCGCGACCGCCGTTATCAATAACGACTACAGTCCCCTCATCCAGCTTGTCGATAAAGTCACCTACGGTGCCAGGATTATCCGCATCCAGCGGACCGTAAAGAATGGTGTAGGCGCGGCCGGCAAGCCGAAAATTATGATCTCTTGGCTTGATCCCGAGACACTGACCACTGATGCGTAATTTGTCCAGCGCGTCACTGAGAGTGGCTGTATCCAGTTTCGCTGCGCGTTCAATATTTTTGTCACTCATAATTAAACTCTTGATGCTTATGCTGCTTATTTATTTTCCAGCATGTTTTCGTAATTAGTGCCCATCACTTCCGAAACAGGTTTGCCCGCCAGTACATCGGCTGTCATCAGACGTTCTTTTTCCGCTATCTTTTCTGCAATACTGATTACTTCTTCGGCTCGTGCCGCGGGAATAAAAACAATGCCGCTGGCATCGGCGATAACGTAATCACCTGCAGCAACCCTTGCCTCGCCCACCTGTATCGGTTCGCCAAAGGATTGTTCATAGACCCTGCCGCGGGCAGTATGCGGGGTAGTAAAGCGGGAGAAAACCGGAAAACCGATTTCCTCATATTCATCTATATCTCTTGCCGGTCCTTCCATGATGACGCCGCGTACGCCTTTGACTTTTGCCGCATTGGCCAGTACGCCACCCCAGCCTGCGCAGTCTATTCCGGTGCGCTGTTCGACAACGATGATGGTGTGATTGTCTGCTGACTCGATTGCCGCTGTGCCCAGATGACGTTTGGAGCCACCTGCAGGAGGCTCGTCATGCAGTTTGACGGTTTGCACTACGCCGGCGATTCTCTGCTGTGTTGAGCGCCGCGGAATACCGGACTCGGCACCGGACATTTGCAAGGAATCCAGAGCATCAGAAACCGCACAGGCATCGAGTTTTTCAAGGCGCGCAACCAGGGCATTGCGATCGGACATTTGTACTCCAGTTCATCAAGGTGCAAAGGCCAAGGATAATAACCAATCTGCGTATTTAATGGAAACAGGGTTTGGGAAAGATAAGTGGATATTGTTCAGGGAACGCAAAAGCAAAAAGAACAAAAAGCAGAAAAAGAAGCAGAAAAAAGGGACAGATTTATTTAATAATTTATATTTGTTAAGCATTCTAAAAGTTATGAATTAAATAAACCTGTCCCCTTTGATACACTTTGATACAAAATAAATCTGTCCCCTTTGTTTCTTTGTTTTATGAGTCTGTACTAAATATTAGATTAAATGCCTCCATCCCCTTTTTTAGTCAGGCAGGCTGAGCGCCACGATCTCCGATCTGCCCCCTCCACTGACAGTCACTACGATATATTGTTTGCCATTGAGCAGATAGGTCATGGGCATACCGGTTTGGGAAGCTGGCAAATCTATTTCCGCCAGTATTTCACCAGTGGCCTTGTCGTGGGCTCGCAACAAAGGTTTGCCGCCAGGACCTTCGCCGCTAATGAGGAGGCTTTTTGTCAATAGTATACCCACCAATGTCGGTGAGCCGGTCCGGGGTAATTCCACCCCCTGCAGCGCCGGATGATTAACGACTGCTTCCGGTGTGTCCGTATTGGCAATCCACCACAACTCATCACCGGATTTCATGTCGATAGCGGTTATACGCCCCCAGGGCGGCTTGATCAGTGGCAAACCATCAATGGTGTTTTCGTTGGGCCCGGCAATCCAGGCCACAGAGGAGGCGTCTCCCCCTGGCTCCAGGCTTGCGGCCCAGGCCATATCTCTGGAAGGGGCGTAGACTATGCCGGTCTCGGGATCAAAGGCTCCACCCTGCCAGTTGGAACCACCAATGGGACTGGGTAATATCATGCTGCCGTGAGTCCCCGAGGGGTCATCCACTCTTGAGGCGGGGGTAAAAATTTCGCCATAGCGATAGTTCGCCAGATGCGCCTCGGCCTTTGCTTTCAGCTCCGGGGTAAAATCAATTAATTCATCCACACTCATGCCATGGCGGGCATAGGGTAGCGGCTTGGTGGGAAAAGGCTGCGTCAAGGAAGTGACTTCGCCTGGCACATCGGATTGAGGCACCGGCCTTTCTACAATATCCCAGACCGGTTCTCCGCTGGCACGATCAAACACGTAAGCCATGCCCTGCTTGCTAAGCTGGACCACCAGCTTACGTCCATCCGGCATGTCCGCCAGAATCGGTGATGTAGGAATATCCCAGTCCCAGATATCATGGTGAATGAGCTGAAAATACCAGCGCATTTTTCCGGTTCTGTAATCCACTGCAACCAGCGAGTTACCAAACAGATTATCCCCGGGCCGGTCTGCGCCATAGAGATCACCGGTCGGTGTTTCCACTGGCAAATACACCAGCCCCAACTCCGGGTCTGCCGACATATGAGTCCAGACCCCGGTATTGCCGGTGTATTCAGCGGAATTACCCAGCCAGGTTTCAGCACCAAATTCATCGGGATCGGGAATGGTATGAAAAGTCCATAATAATTCACCGGTATTGGCGTCATAGCCGCGCACATCGCCTTTGACATTGGCCGCGCTGACAGGACGAACTGACACCAGGTGAGAGGCCCCCACTACCACCACATCATCTACCACCAGTGGCGGAAAACTTAAGCCTATATCAAGATCTGGCCGCCCGGGACCCAGACGCAGACCCTGTTGTAAATCCACCCAGCCGCCGGCACCAAACTCTTCTACCGGCAAACCGGTACGGGCATTTAATGCCACAAGATAATAACCAGGTGTCACAGTAAAGATAATTTCACGGATGCCATCGCTCCAGTAAGACAGGCTCTTACCTGAACCCTTGCGTGGGGCTACGGTAAAACGCTCCCCTTCCTGGGGCCTCCAGATCCAGAGCAACTGACCTGTGGCAGCATCCATCGCCACCACATTGCGTGTCACGCCTGCAGTGGCATAGAGGATGCCGTTAACCATCAAGGGAGAGGTGACGCTGCTACCTTCGGGAACCGGACCGATATTCGTCGTATCCCAGCGCCAGGCGATTTCCAGATCAGAAAAATTGTCAGCATTGATCTGATCCAGGGGGGAGTACCGATTTGAACCCGGATCGCCATTAAAATCAGCCCAGGCCACTTCCGGTGTCTGCGCCGAATCTGACTGAGAAGGATTAATCACCAGAGAAGAAAAACTTTCCAGCGCAAGACTCGAACCGGTTTCTATGCCCCCAATGGTCAGCACGAAGGCTGTGACATCCAGATATTGTTGCCGGGTAAGCGTCCCCGCTCCTTCTCCAGGCATGGTGGTGCTGATACGTTCCAGCAATTCGCTGGCGGGATGGCCGAGCCAGTCATTATTGAGCCTTATCTGAATTTCCAGAGGAATGTGACAGCGCGTACAAAACTCCCCAAACACTACCTGCCCCCGTTGCGGATTAGCAGTTTGCGCCAGAACGCACTGACTCAGGAGAATCAAACAAAAGAGTTTTATTATTTTCATTATGAACTACTCTTTATGAATCAAGAGTATTAAAGATAAATGATAAGAGATTGGGGATAAAGGAGAAAAGAAAAAGGATAAAGGTGACCCTCTGCGCTGCAGATTGGAATCCGGCTTTAGACCTCCTTTATCCTTTTTCTTTTATCCGCCTTTATCCTTTATCTTTTATCCGCCTTTCTATTTTACCGTCACGGGTTGGGCATCGTGAATTTTCTTGAACCATTCAGCCGGGCCGGTCTGGTGTACTGAGGTGCCATTCACATCTACCGCTACTGTCACGGGCATATCCTCGACAACGAATTCATGGATGGCTTCCATACCCAGGTCTTCAAAGGCAACAATGCGGGATTTGCGAATGGCCTTGGAAACAAGATAGGCCGCTCCACCAACCGCCATCAGATAAACCGCTTTATGTTTCTTGATGGAATCTATGGCTACCTGCCCCCTTTCTGCCTTGCCGATCATGCCCATCAGTCCGGTCTGCTCCAGCAATTGATCAGTAAACTTATCCATACGGGTTGCTGTAGTAGGGCCGGCCGGTCCTACCACCTCATCGCGAACCGGATCAACCGGGCCGACGTAGTAAATAAACCTGTCTTTCAGATCCACGCCTTCAGGCAGCCCCTCTCCGCTATCAAGCAAACCAAGGATGCGTTTATGGGCAGCATCACGTCCGGTAAGCATGGTGCCGGATAACAGTAATGTCTCACCGGGCTGCCACTGGGCAATGTCTTCCCTGCTTACGCTGTCCAGATTTACCCGGCGTGCTGTGGGACCTGCATCCCAGGTTATTTGTGGCCAATCACTGAGTTTTGGTGGCGTAAACTCTGCCGGGCCACTGCCATCCAGTTCAAAATGGACATGACGGGTGGCGGCGCAATTGGGAATAATAGCCACTGGCAAGGACGCCGCATGAGTGGGATAGTCTTTGATCTTTACATCCAGCACTGTGGTCAGACCGCCGAGCCCCTGGGCACCAATACCAAGGTCGTTTACCTTCTCCATCAGTTCCAGGCGCAACTCCTCTACCCGATTTTTGGGTCCACGCAGGCGTAACTCATCAATATCAACGGGATCCATCAGAGATTCCTTGGCCAGCAGGGCGGCTTTTTCAGCAGTACCCCCAATACCAATGCCCAGCATACCGGGAGGACACCAGCCGGCGCCCATGGTTGGTACGGTTTTCAGTACCCATTCCACGATATCATCGCTGGGATTGAGCATGGCCAGCTTGGCCTTGTTTTCCGAGCCACCGCCCTTGGCAGCGACCTGCACATCCAGCGTATCGCCGGGCACAATAGAGGCATGTATTACGGCAGGAGTATTGTCACCGGTATTCTTTCTGGCACCGGCGGGATCGCTGAGAATCGAGGCACGCAGCACATTGTCCGGATGAGTATAGGCGCGCCTGACACCTTCATTAATCATATCGTCCAGGCTCAGATCACCCTGCCACTGGATATTCATGCCGACTTTGACAAAAACCGTGACGATGCCGGTATCCTGACAAATCGGCCGCTTACCTTCGGCGCACATACGCGAATTGATCAGGATCTGGGCCATCGCATCCTTTGCGGCCTGTGATTCTTCTCTTTCCCAGGCGCGGTGCACAGCCTGAATAAAATCCAGGGGATGGTAATAGGATATAAATTGCAAGGCATCGGCAACACTTTGAATGACATCTTCCTGGCGAATAATCGACATATAACGCTCTCCTGAGCTTACTACCTGATCTGTGAATGACGGCTTTGCCGGCACCCTGGAAAGTTTCTTTGTATACCACAATCCATAATGCAGACTTTTGCCTGTCCGGCTTGCAAGAAATCACCCTGGCTCATGGTCTTTATGCGGTAACTTCTGTTTTGCGTTAGAATAAGGCAGAAATTTTAACACGCTTTAGCGGGTTCTTGCTGACTCCAGCTAACTGATAATAACCGGCAGCACTCTGTTAACACTGATGAACAAAATCATATTCCGCAAATTTATTACTGCTGCCTATCTGTCTCTGGGCTGTCTTGCAATAACGCTTATAACACCGAGCGTTTTGGCTCAGCCAGCGATTGCAAATGATCCCTTTACCATCGTTTTTCTGGGAGACTCTCTCACCGAAGGTTATGGTCTTGAAGAAGCCGAATCCTTTCCCAGCCTGGTAGGGGAAAAGTTAAAGGCAGATAATCTGAATCATGTCAGCATTATCAATGCCGGCATCAGTGGCTCCACCTCTGCCAGCGGTCTGGGGCGACTGCAGTGGTATATTCGCTCACAACCCGACCTGATGATCCTGGCGCTGGGGGCCAACGATGGCCTGCGCGGTTTGAGTGTCGAGGAAATGAAAGCCAACCTGTCAAAAACTATTGATTTTGCCATTGCCAATGATGTCCAGGTAATCCTCACCGGCATGCAGATCCCGCCCAATTATGGACCGGAATATACCGAAGCATTTGCCAAGGTTTTTCCCGAGCTGGCCAAACAATATGATATTCCCCTGCTGCCTTTTTTACTGCAGGATGTCGCCGCGATACCCGAGCTCAATCAGGCAGACGGCATTCATCCCAATGTGGAAGGGACTCGCATTGTGGCAGAGACGGTTTATCAATTTCTGCTGTCTTATTTGCCCTGACTATTTAGTCCTGCAATTAACCCGCACTTCTTACCTGATCTGCTCTGGTGCCTGGCACGTATTTTAGGTGATAAAGCGCTGCCCGAAAGGCTTATCTGCAACCCGGTCACGCTACCCTGTTATGCCGTGCCTTCATGCTATCAAGTGGCACCGGGCTTCATTGCTATAACCCGGGGACTGCTTTATTCTCACAGACTTTTCGACGGGCTATCGAGCGACTTGTAATTACCTATGATTCTTGAAATAAAAGATCTCAACAAATCATTCCAAACGGCAACAAATCTAAAGCCGATTGAAGTGCTGAAAAACCTTAACCTGGAAATGGAAACCGGTGAAACGCTGGCTATTCTGGGCCAGTCCGGCAGTGGCAAGTCTACCTTGCTGACCTTGCTGGCAGGTCTCGACAGCCCCAGCTCCGGGTCCATCGTGCTCAATGGTCAGGATATGCATGATCTGGACGAAGAGGCCCTGTCCAAGTTCCGCGCCAAAAATATCGGCATTATCTTCCAGCAATTTCACCTGATGTCGCATCTTACCGCGCTGGAAAATGTCAGCCTGCCGCTGGATTTATTCAAGGATCGGGACGCCGGCGAAAAAGCCCGCGAGGCGCTTGAGCATGTAGGTCTTGGCAAACGTCTTGACCATTTTCCGCACCAGCTATCAGGCGGTGAATGTCAGCGTGTGGCTATTGCTCGCGCCATGGTGGTCAGACCCAGTATTTTACTGGCCGATGAACCTACCGGTAATCTCGACAGCACTACCGGCGAGCATGTCAGCAACATGATTTTTGACCTGGTTGAAAAACATAATATGACCTTGCTCTTCGTCACCCATAATGAAGAGCTGGCAATGCGCTGCGCCAGACAACAACGTCTTCAGGATGGCAGGTTTATTTAATTCCCCGCACATAACAATACCTTTTATAAAATGCGTTTTAAAAAGTACGTTTAATAAAAGAAACGAGAAATAAGCAATGCTCTGGCTACAGCTGGCAATCAAGGAAATCACCAATAACTTCAAGTTCAGTCTGTTCTTTATTTTGAACCTGGGTATTGGACTGATTGGTTTTATAGCGCTTGATTCTTTCAAGAGCTCCATTGACGAGCACCTGGAAAACAACTCCAAATCCATTCTTACTGCCGATGTGCAGATCTCCTCGCGCTTTCCTCTGACAACACAGGAATATGAGTTATCGGAAAACCTTCTCGATACCAGCATCGAATCAACCTCCGATCAGATTTCCTTTCTTTCCATGATCGCCGGTCCCGAAAACTCGCGCATGAGTACGCTTATCGGCATCGATGATAATTATCCCCAGTATGGGGACATTATTCTGCAAGAGTCAGGTTCGGTTGCCGGCAGTAATGCCAGGGCTGAGCTGGTTAACAGTGACTCAATCTGGGTTGCCCGGGATCTGATGGTGATCCTTGATCTGGAGATCGGTGATCGCCTGAAAATTGGCGACAGTGAATACATCATTGCCGATGTGATTATGGAGGATCCCAGCAGCACCATTTCTGTTATGTCGAATTTTCCGGCTATCTATATGGGCCTGCAGCAAATCGAAAATACCGGACTGATTCAGCTGGGGAGCCGCATTACCTATTCACGCTTTTACAAATTACCCACCAGCTATGAATACGATTACCGCGAACTGGAAGAGCAGTTCCGGGACATGGAACAGGAAGTTTACCGGGACACCCGACGCCTGAGCATGACCACGCACCAGGAGGAAAGCGAAGACCTGGGTGAAGTATTGGGCTATATGAATGATTATCTTGGACTGATCGCGCTGATTGCCCTGTTTCTTGCAGGCGTAGGTGCGGCCTATTTGTTTCGGGCGTTTTTTACCTCGCGTTTCAAGGACATGGCAATCCTCATGTGCCTTGGCGGCACGCCCAGGGAAGCCTACAAAATGACCCTGGTGCAAATTGTTATTCTTGGCTCCATTAGCGCGCTGATTGCCAGCATGATCGCCTTTCTTGCCCTGCCTTTACTGCCATTATTGTTTGACGGTTTTTTACCGCGCGGCTTCAGCAACTCCATGGAATTGAATTCACTGGTGCTGGCACTGTTTATGGGTACCGCCGGCAGCATCATCTGCTGCCTGCCTATCCTCTCAAAGATTTATGACTTGAATCCCATTGGCCTGTTCCATGAAAACGTCCAGCCCTCTTCCTCTGCACCCCACTGGAAAAGACATGTGGCCAGTTATTCCCCGATCCTTATCACCTTCTGGTTTCTTGCCATGTGGCAGGCCAATAGCCTGTTTGTTGGCACAGTGTTTGTCGCAGGCTTCCTTGCTGCCATCTTTATTCTCGGCGGTATTGCCTGGGCAATACTATATGGCTGTACCCGATTCACCGCCGGTAACAGTATTACACGCAAGATTGCCCTGCGTAATCTAAGCCGAAATCGACTGGGCGCGGTGTCCTGTTTTCTGGCTATCGGTCTGGGCTCCCTGCTGATCAATCTGATTCCGCAAATTCAGAAAGGTCTTCAGGATTATATCGCGCAACCCTCTGACTATTCTGTGCCGGATTTCTTTATGTTTGATATTCAGCCGGACCAGCTGGATCTGCTGCAGGATACTATCGCCGAACGCAGCTATACCCTGTCGTTTCTCTCGCCCATGATTAGAGCGCGCCTGGAATCAGTGAATGGTCAGGTTATTGATGACCCTGAAGAAACCCCTGACGAACAATTAATGCGCCGGCGCATGATGAACCTGACCTACCAGGATGTATTGAAGGACTCTGAAAACATCGTCGCTGGCGAACCCTGGGAAGGCACCTGGGACTTTAACTCTGACGAATTGCCCGGCATTTCCCTGGAAGAAAATTTTGCTGAGCGCATGGGCCTTGGCATTGGCGATACCATGAGTTTTGATGTGCAAAGCGTTCCCATTGAAGGACGCATCATCAATACGCGTTCGGTAATCTGGAATTCATTCCAGCCTAACTTTTTTGTTTCGTTCCAGCCTGGCGTACTGGACCCGGCACCGAAAACCTTTGTCGCTGCTATCTCTGGCGTGCAGGAGACAGATCGTATTGCCTTGCAAAACAGTATCGTCAATACCCTGCCAAATATCAGCGTGATTAATGTTCAGCAAATCGTGGCGCGTATTCTGGATATTACCGATCAGATCAGCTGGGCAATCCGGGTCATGGCCTATTTATCAATTTTTGCCGGACTGGTGGTGCTGTTTTCCATTGCCCGCTATGAAGTGAAATCCCGTTTCTGGGAAATCAATCTGCTGAAAATTCTGGGGGCCAATTTCTCGGATGTGAAACAAATCGTGGAAATCGAGTTTGGCATCC
>Ga0255756_1006565_pt1 | contig 10428 bp, 7 predicted proteins | sample 011ome_20_FD_179956 | JGI IMG/M metagenome (GOLD analysis project Ga0255756, IMG submission 179956) | Coastal salt marsh microbial communities from the Groves Creek Marsh, Skidaway Island, Georgia - 011509CT metaG (version 2) | ecosystem: Environmental > Aquatic > Marine > Intertidal zone > Salt...
CAGAATCCTGAATCAATCTGCTAGTCATTTACAGCCTCTAACTAAGTCAAAACCCTAACTGCCGACTTTTTCAACTAATCCTATGTTCGCCCGCATAGCTCACTTAACTATTTGCCACCTGTTGTCTTCGCACAGCAAGCAGCAGATAGTGCCCTTAGTTACCTGTTGCCATTCGAACATCAACCGGCAGAGTCGTGGAAAGCCTCATCTTCTAAGTGTTATTCCTGAGCATCGAAAAAATCCACTCGACCTAACGCCCAAGCCTATTGAACTCAAGCAATGCGCCCTACATGACCGACGCCATATAAACTATAGCTTGGTGCCATGCACCTAGAAGCTATACGCCTAGAAACCGTGTACCTAGAAGCCATGCACCTAGAAGCCATGCACCTAGAAGCCATGCACCTAGAAGCCATGCACCTAGAAGCCATGCACCTAGAAGCCATGCACCTAGAAGTTGCTAACTGTTCTGATCAGCGCTTATGGCGGCTGACATCGCCTGAAATGACAGGACTATTTTGCAGCGGCTTGCAAAATAGCAGCTGTATCATCGAAGCATTGGAATTTACTGATGAGCCCGTCTCTGACTGTAAATCTATGCATTGTCTCTGACTGCAAATTATCTCCGTTCATATGCAGGTGCACGAATACTGTATCCCCACAATCAAAGTACTCGATGGGCAAAATTTCAAGGTTTGAAATAGTTTCGGCCATCACCGAAAAACTTTTATCTATCACGACTTGCGGCCCAACAAATGTTCCTGAATGCGGAAAATTACCTGGATTCTTATATTCGAAATCTGCCGTATGCAGGACGGCCCACGCAGCCATATCTCCGGCCGAGAAGGTCTCATACACTTTTTCAATTAATTCAATATTACTCATTATTGCTACCTCTTATTTTATTACCTAAAGCACAAGATCATGCTCCAGACACAGAGCATTTAGATCGGTGATTTCGTGCATTTTTATTCTGATGTGGCAGCGCCTCATCATCCTTAACCGGAACAACTTAAAGGATCCTAAAGCATCAATGGTGGTGCCCACTCGCTTGTCGCAGCGACACCACCAAAGAACCTAGCATTAACCAGCTGACTTGACAATGTACTCAGCAACCCAAGCCGACTCGCCTTCGCAGGTGGCATAGGAATTTTCGTAATCTCTCATCGCAGAAGCACCGCCGCCGTTAGCAAGCCAGTCTTGATTAGCCATCAGTTTTGAGGCGCTAGTGTAGGATACCAAGTGCATGAATTTTCCGTGTCGACTACCTGCACCCAAACGCGGCATAAAAATATTCCAAGCAGCTATGTCAAGATCATCACCATTGTCTACCAGCCACGAAGCGTGTTTGGCTTTCAAATGCGCAGAAGAAACGCCCTCTCTCGGCGCGCACCAGTTCATGGTCATTAGGCGGTTATCCGTACTGTCAAGCTCTGCGGCATTAAGCATTTTGTTAATGCCTTGGCCAAATTTAAAGCTACAATTTCCCACCTTGGCCGTATCTGCCATGAGCTTGGCGGCTTCATCCGACATCATCCAAGCGTCCCAAGCTGCACCAAATTCGTTGATGTCACCCATAACCAAATCAATATAATCAACATTCGACTGGCCTGGCATACCATGGCTATACATTGGCGTCAGTCGAATCACGGAAAGGTTTATATTCATCTTGGTCCAAGCTTGCTTTAAGCGTGCGTCTAGTTTCGCCACGTCTGCGACAGATTTTCCGGCTTGCAATGAACACACTTCAAATTGCATGCCGAAATTTTTGTCGAGGTCTACGCCTCGCCAGCTGTTCTCATGATTGTCAGCGAAAGCGCATGGAACCAGCGCGAATACCGCAAGTAAAGCCAGGATTGCTCGTCTCATCTTATCTTCTCACTAAGTTTAAGTTCATTGGAAATCAAAGGGGGAATGATCAAACTAGCGAAAGCTGTATTGAGTTTCAATAATGGTTCGGATTTGGCTGCCAGTTGTATGGCGTCGCACACTGTCACAACCCCCGAAGCTCACCCGAATTACCCAAAGCGGACCCATCGGAATAGCCCTTGATTCGAGCATCGAGTTTGAAAGGTAAACACAACTGTTAGGTGCCAGACCAATACTGCTCATGCCAAAGTAAAAAAACCAGATAATCGCTATCTGAGGCTTATTCTGAATCAGCGATATTACTGGCGTGTGTTTTCCTCATCACCATTGAGCCGGTTTCGAGCCAGCACAAGCGTTGTTAGCGTTTGTATTCCCGCCGCTGAAGAGCGCTACTTCTCCATCAATGCGACAACAGCAGCAGGATCGTTGGCGACAACGGACACACTTTTGCCATAAATTATTGGCCCCGAATTCTGGCCATCAGCTTGAGAAGAATAGGCAAGCCACTACAGCCCCCTAAAACTTCACACGGCTTTAAATAGCGTTGTAATAAATTGAAGTACCCAGGTTCGTTATGATTTCCTGGTTTTCATCCATCCAAGATATGGTGCCGGCCCACCACTCTGAAGCCATCATGGTGTCCGTAAACTTCCCATAGGCTTCAAGGGAGTCGAAATCTAAAGAATAGAACGCCTGCTCCATATCTCCACCGGCAGACGCCCGCCACAGCCTGGGGTTTCGACCACCCATGGCTTCGTGAATAGCGGCGGCGTTCTTAGAACCTTGCACCAAGAGTTCCAGCCCGGCAACGGTACCTTCCCAAGAAGTTACGGCTTGAATTATCATTTATTTCTCCAAGAGCTAATGTTGTTCTAAAACCCTATCAATGCGAGGAGTTTTAGAGAACATTAGTTCGAGTTTGGTCACGCCGCACAGACCCAGCCCTTAGCAAAAGTCAAACTCAGTCCAAACAACTTTGTCTCGGGCATTCTATTGCTTAGTTATCCCAGTCTCGAAAAACAACCAGCCCATACAGGTTTTGTGCTTGATCTGACTGACTCGCTAGAAACCCTTGGCGTCATTGTTCGAAAACCGCTGGATAGACACAACGGCCTTTGCCATAACAATATGGACGACGAACCAAGGCAAGGACAGCAATCGATAGTTGAGATGAATAGTTGAGATAAATAGTTGAGATAAATAGGTTAGCCAGATCGAGCTAAGGCACGTGCCTTTATCCGTCGCGCCTTAATTGGGCCCAGCCGTTTAACGAATCTGATCTTGCGTACGATTCTGCCACCAAAACGGCTTCAACTTTTGGTTGCCGGTGACAACCTCCTGTAGAGTCGATGCTACAAACACCCGGCCATTTAGCATCACCTTGCTGATCTTGTCAGTATGGCGAATATCCGCTAACGGATCACCATCCAAGATCACCATATCGGCGAGCTTGCCTACCTCCAGAGAGCCCAAGTCTTGATTCATACCAATATAGGTTGCCGGATTAATGGTGGCCGCCGATAGCGCCTGCATCGGCGACATGCCGCCTCGAACAAAGCTCCACATTTCCCAATGAGTTGATAAGCCTTCCCGCTGGCCATGTCCCCCAGTGTTTACGAGCACGCCCGCCTCCAGTAATACTTTCGCCGAGGCTGCTGAGTCGTCATCTTTATAATCACTCTCTGGCGCCATGGGCCGGCGAACTGAACGAGGCTGTAACACGCTTGGCGGCACGAAGTTCGACAGTATTGGATGCTTCCAGACCTCGGTTTCCTGATAAAAATAGTCTTCCGAAGTCAAACCATTGAACGTCACCACCAGTGTCGGCGTGTAGGCTGATTTGGATTGGCGCCAGAATTGGGTCACGTCATCATACATCACTAACGTCGGCACATTATGCTCAACACCCGTAGTGCCATCGGCAATCAGGTTCATATCCATATGGAACAATGAACCCCCTTCTGCCACGGTCATCAGGCCTTCCTGGCGCGCAGCTTCAATAACTTGTTGGCGCTGATCTCGACGAGGCTGATTATAATTCTTAATACTGATCGCGCCCTGCGCTTTGAGCCGTCGAATATGACTTAGGGCATCATCGAGAGAGTCAATCGGCGCCCAACTGGTGCTCTTGGCTCCATAGACAATTTCGCCGGTAGAGAAGATTCGTGGCGACAATATCAACCCTGCACGGGCATACTCACTAGCGGCAAACACCTGAGTCGCCCGACTGGAAGGATTGTGCAAGGTGGTCACACCAAGCGCCAGATGCGCCAGCGAATCCCAATTTTGTTGCGGAATAATTTGTCCTGATCCGTAAGCACCGTGTGCATGAACATCGATCAGCCCAGGCACAATGAACTGATCGGTAGCATCTAAACGTCGAGCATTGGCCGGTATAACCACTTCATTCTGCGGACCAATCGATACAATACGATTGTCCTGCACAAGAATAGTGGCCTGCTCAATCACTTGGCGATCAGCATCCATGGTGATCACCGTCGCGCCAGTAATCGCCAACAGACCGGCGGGCCGTGCGGCATCAACCACCTGAGATAAATTCACGCTACTTAGTTTCGGCCTATCATCTTCAGTTGCACTCATGGCTGCGACCACATTCACTGACTTCATCTCAGCGCCAACAGACCAACTCAAGGTTTCACTGTCTTCAGACCAGTGCAAATAGGTACCACCGACGAGGCTCAACTTTTGAGTTGGCAGCCCGCCAGTCTCGCGGCCGACAGTCAGCGGCTTACCGGTTTTCGCCAGCATGGTGACGTAGACTTGGTGGTTTTCAAGAAACGCCAGGTAGCGATCATTCGGCGAGGGCAACAGCCTAGTGGCAAACTCACTTTCAGCGACAACACGAACATCGAGACCATCGCGGGTCATGGATAACAATTGAGTGTTGACCGATGAACTACCGCGGCCGACGCCGGATTTTCGATCCTGTACAGTCACTCTGCCATCCGCCGTCACTCTCGGCAGAGTTCCTTGATCACCAACAAATTGCGCGTCACGAGTTTTGATATCCATGAGGTAGATACCGGGTTTTTGACCCCAGTCTGGTGATAGAAAAGATCGCCCCTTGAGTTTTCGGTAAGCCAGGGTTTGGCCATCAGCGGCTATTGAGAGCTCGGTGTACTGACCGGTTTGTCGATTCAGTTGTTCAGACCTTCCGCCTTGTTGCTTGACCCGGCGAATGGAAGCCAAGGTTTGGTCGTTCCAGCGAATAAAATAGATATAGCGACTGTCGGGCGACCAGACCGGCGAGAAATCGAAGCCATCAGTTTGCTCTTGAGTGACGACCCGCGGCGCGGCGTCTCCTGTCTTGATAAACAGCTGCCCGAGAGACTCAAAGACGATGGACTGACCGTCTGGCGACGGCTGCGCAAAACGCACCATCTGCGTCTCAAATTGATTTGGGGCGACATCAATGTTGAACCGCGGCGGCGGATAGATATCCCGAGTATCGCTGACTTGAAACGGAATATTCACCGGCTCACTGCCTTGAAGGCCAACTCGCCAGATTTTACCGCCAGCCCAGTAGATGATCTGCTGACTATCGGGCGTCCAGGCCATTGTCGGGTACAAACCCTGCACCGCCCAGGTTTCCTGCAGATCCTGGTCTAACGTATCAACGAGCATCGTTTCTGTACCGGACACCAGATCCAACAGGAACAGCCGAGAGATCGCCCGCACGCGTTTAACATAGGCAAGAAAGCGTCCATCCGGTGACGGCGTTGGTCGAACCGCCCCACCGGGGCCACCCACCACAGTTTTGACTTCGCCGGTACTCAGATCCACTTGGCGAATCTGGAACACCTCGTTGTTGGTATCTTGATGATAAATGAAGGTATTACCCGGCGTACTATCGCGGGTGAAGTACAGCGACTGACCATCGGGCGCAAAGGTTGGCTCGCCCAGCTCTTTCTGCAAAGCTGGATCGGCTCGCTCGATGATCGGCACACCTTTATCGTCTTGATTGCCGTTGGCATCAAACAACCAAATTTCTCCCGTACCTAAGGAACGCGACGTGGTGAAGTGCTTGCGGGCGGCAATGTACTGACCCTGCGGGTGCCATGTGGGGCTATTCATCAGGCGGAATTTTTCATAAGTGATTTGCCGGGTCTGCTTCGACGCTAAATCCAGCACCCAGATATTGTCACCCCCCTCGATATCAGAGGTGAATGCGATCGACCCACCGTCGGGGCTGTAGCGGGGTTGAATCTCCCAGGCCAGACCAGAGCGTAAGGGCTCTGCCAACCCGCCCGCAAAGGGTATGCGGTAAATATCACCCAACAGGTCAAACACGATCTGCTTGCCATCAGGTGAGATGTCCAGGCTCATCCAGGTGCCTTCGCTCACCTTCAGACTGGCCTGACTGGCCGAAACGGTGTAGTCAGGCTGGCTAATATCCCAGTGGGCAGCTTCGACTTTAAGGTCTTGCTCGGGTTCGGCTTCTATAATCTGAGCTTGTGTAATCTGAGCTTCGGTAATCTGAGCTTCGGTAATCTGAGCTTCGGTGACGGGGACAAACAACAGCATGACAAGTGCTAGTCGGAGGGTACTCAGCAGGGACATCTCGAATTTCCTTTGTTACACGCCATAGCCCTTATAACCGCTCAACATCAGCGGCAGGCTTCATCGTCAGGGCATGACCATGAAGGGTCATGGTCGCAACAGCGAGGATATCTCAGCGACGACAGAAATGCAGTCGCTTTCGAGTCATCTTGGGCGCTATCAATCCGCTGGCTGATCCGGCTTTGAATCCTTCTCGCGCTGCTTGGCACTAGCGGCATCCTCCGGATCATTCTGGCTTGGGTTAGTACCCGCCGCCTCGGTGCCTGATTCAGAGCCTACTTCAGAGCCTACTTCAGAGCCTACGTCAGAGTCTCCTTCAGGGCCAACTTCCACATTGTCAAACACATCCAGGCTTTCAAGGTCCTCAGGGCCGTTCGGCCAGACAGCAAAAGGATAAGGCTTTGCTTCCGAATTAAAGGTCAAAAATTGCAGCATCTGGTAAATATAGACACTTAAGTCGCTGCTGAAATCCAGCAGTCGCTCGTTGGTGTCGCGACTAAAGAGCACATGAATAAACTGGAACACGACAATCAGCCCTAGGACGAACTCCGTCACCGAGTAGATCACCGTAAACAACAACATATACAAACCCCGCATCCAGGTGTCCGTGGCAGTCAATGATGATTTAATCTCGTTATCCATAATATCTCCGTCGATCATGATTAATACAACGTTGTTCCGTTCGTAAGCTCGGCTTATTCTGCCTAACTCTGCCGATGCCTAACTCTGCATAAAGACCTGCAAGGATCGCACCAAAACCGTAAGTCAATGAATTCAATGTAGATAGCGCATCTCCTGGGCAGACGACATAATTGACTCGTGCGCTACCTGACCGAAGATTGGGTGTTTTGACCAATCTTCAAGTACCCCGCTCACTTGGAGCCAGAGCCTGACGCGTTTGGGTTTGCCGCAAACGACTGCTCAAGAGCGTACTGACCACGACTCAAATTGATTCTGGTCTGCAAGCCCCCCATCATGGCCTGAAACTCAGGCTGCGCTGCCATATCCTGTAGAATTGGCTCAATAGGCGGCTGCCAAAATGCCACCCAGCCTTCATCAATGCCACGTTGCAGGCTCATCAGGGCCATCTGCTGCTGGCCTGCCAACTGGTTCGCCAGCGCTTGGCGGTACCAGACGCTGGGATCCGCACGTGCGGCCCCTGCCACAACCGCATCCAGCTTGACCTTGGCGGCGTTGAGTAAGGCGCCGCCAGCCTCCACTTGACCCAATTGTTGATAAGCGTAGACGGCACCCAACATCGCAAACTGTTCGAGGTCGCCACCCTGCCTTTTTTTGTCCTCGAAGGCCTGCGCCTGCTGCCAATAGTCAATCGCGGCTTGCGGCTCGCCGTTCAAATAGGATGCATAAGCCGCCACCAGATGACTCTCACGCGTCAGCTCATTCGGCTGGGCCAGTCGTTGCAGCACGACCCGCACCTTGCCAAACTCTTCTTGCATGGCATAACGCTGCACCTCCAGCCAATCAAAGCGCAGCGTATGCTCAGGCGCAGCGGTCGCCTTGGCCACACTAATCCATTCATCGGCTTGCAAATAGTTACCCAGCGACATCTGCAACTCGGCGAGATCAAAAGCAACCTCATCGCTCCCAGACAACTCATAGGCTTTTTCATATTGTCGAATCGCATCACTGACTCGACCACGGGCCTGACTAACCCGCGCCGACAATCCATAGGCCAATGCAAAGTTAGGGTTCGCGTCGATGATACTGCCGAAGACCTGCATCGCTTCGGCGTCACGACCGCGATCAATATAGAGGCTAGCGACGTTATAACCGGCAACGGGGGATCGAGGGTCCAGCTTGAAGGCCATCTCAAACTCGGCAAGCTTGGCATCAGGATCCTCGATCAGCGGCGCGTACCACATATGTGCCATCGCATAGTTCGGGCTGTATTCGATGGCCTTGAGTAATGCCTGCTTGGCAGCTTCGTCTTCGTGGTTGCGCACCCTGTGGATCAAGCCTTGACTGGCCCAGGCCATGCCTGACTGCGGGTTCAATTTCAACACCCTGTCGACCGCCGCCTGCGCCACAGCCAGCAGACCATTCCTATCCGTATCGCTGCCACTAGTCTGGCCCGCTGCACCAAAACCATAGGATACTTGCAGCGTGTTGGCGTCTGCCAGACCGACCCACGCCGCCACATAGTCAGGGTCCAGATCAACTGCCCGTTGAAAAAATCGTGCGGCGTCCTGTAGACTCACCTCGCTGCGGCGGGCCAATTCAGCCTGACCCATACTATACAGAATGATGGCTTCGGGGCTGGCAGAGGCCCGGGTTAGCAGATCCAGTGGCTTCGCACCCAGCAACTTGATTTTCAGCTCACCGACAACCGCTGCGGCAATATCATCCTGAATCTTAAAAATATCGTTAAATTGGCGATCATACGTGCTCGACCAAAGGTGCGCGCCATCATGAGCGTTGATCAATTGCGCAGTCACACGAATGGTGTCATCAATATCATTACGCCGCACACTACCCTCAAGAATCACATCAACGCCCAGCTCTCTACCGATCTGCTGCATGCTTTTCCGCACACCGCGATAGGCAAAAGATGACGTGCGAGCTGCCACTTGCAGTCCGTGCACCCCGGCGAGCACATTGAGCAACTCTTCCGAAAGTCCGTCGGCGAAGAATCGATCACGACTGTCATCAGTAAAAGATTCAAAGGGCAAGACCGCGATCCTATTGACTACTGCCAGCTGACTACTCGCCTTGGTGACGGCCTTTGCGACCTCGACAGTGCGTTCCTGCGCCGGGACATTAACGGCTGGCGACCCACTGGCTTCCTGGAGAGTGAGCTGGGCATAAAATAAACCGCCAACGACGAATAACATCACGACAATCACTGCCAGCTCGGCTCGGCTGCCTATCAAAGCCACCGCTTCAGGCGGAACGACACCAGCATCCGCGTGAGAAGCACTCGCATTCAAGCCCTGATCGCGGACCACGCCTCGCTGATTCAGATCGAACAACCAGGCACTGAGCAACACCAACGGCAAGCCAGCAGCAAAGGCCATGACCAGATAGCGCATAGTGCTGTCAGGCAAGGAGAGGGTGGGCGACAGAATGTCGACAATCTGAATGATCGGCCACAGTATGACAACATACAGGGTCGCTGTGCGGATCACCCGTCGCCGCTTAACTTCCTCAAACAGGTTGGTTCGCCAGCCCGCTTCTTGCCTGGAATGAGATTCAGTCACAACGGGTTATCAAACCTCCTCTAGCGTAATATCTGCTGAGACAGTACGAACCGACACTCGACCTTTGCCATCGCCAAATACCGCATTGAGGCGCTGGCGAGCAGGAAAATGGGTTTGGGCTTCAAGCTCACTCAGTTTATTTTCAATAGCACCACTCATACCACCCTCCAGATCAACGGTGGCACTGAGCCCCGATTGCAAGCCGAGGCGGATATCACCGCTGACTGATGACAGGTCTATCTGACCTGCCGGGTTAAGCTCCCCGGTAATATCCATGCTGCCACTGACGCTACGTACGGCAAGATGGTCCACCGCTGCCATCTCAATGACCAAATCACCAGAAACCGTATCAAGTCGCACGTCAGTGGCTGTGACAGACAATGCCAGATCACCGCTGATGGTAGACGCCAGTACCGAACCAGCCACACCCTCAATGATAATGTCACCGCTGACGGTGTTCATTATCAGCTGTCCTTCGATTTTTCGAGCCCGTAGATCACCACTGATGGACTGCAACTGGACCCCACCCAGTACATTCTCAATCTCAACCTCTGAGGAAACACCTACAAATTTGACTCGGCTGCTATGGGGCACTTGGATGGTCAGATCGGAGCCATTACCCCAGTTCAGATCCTGACGGGGCATCTTGACATCAACAACGATCAAACCCTCATCGGCATCGAAGACTAGTGCCTCGGCGAGATCGTCAAGCTCACCCTTGATGCTGACCTGCGCCTGATCCCAACCGATAATAGCCACT
>Ga0255756_1006567_pt1 | contig 10423 bp, 8 predicted proteins | sample 011ome_20_FD_179956 | JGI IMG/M metagenome (GOLD analysis project Ga0255756, IMG submission 179956) | Coastal salt marsh microbial communities from the Groves Creek Marsh, Skidaway Island, Georgia - 011509CT metaG (version 2) | ecosystem: Environmental > Aquatic > Marine > Intertidal zone > Salt...
AGCTCTGAGCATAAAAATCTCCTTCAAATTCCTCCGCCATAGCGAGCGGTATTTAAATCGATAGTGTTCGTAGTATTCAGGTTTTTCAAATGCGGACAAAAACAACAGAGCGGACATGCATATGAAAGCAAGGCTAGCCTCTCCCGCAAAAACTAAAACACCCATATGCAGTGCACGGATCCTCGACGACGAAAAATAGAAGCTCTCTGTTAAATGGAGTATTTGATTTCGCTCAGCTGGATTCATGCCATCGATTTCATTGAGCCCTCGCGAAATGGCTTTTTCGAAATTGAAGTTCTGCTTCGCGCAAACCCAAGTTTCATGTAAAAACAGGAAGACAGCGGTAAGGACAAACCATTGGAATGCATTGGGCAACATGTGATACGCCAGCCATCCAACGTACAAGGCCAACATGACGCCGGTAACTTGAGAAATGATGTTCGCAATGTATTTCTCCCTTCGATCGTTCTGGGATCGAGCAACATCCTTTGGTTGGTAATCATCATAAACAAACACCCACCCAGAATATTGCTTGTAACGCTGGAATCGGTTGCCCTTATTGAAAATGACTGAACGAATCATTGATCCAAGAAACCGACCGGGCATTCTCAACGACATGGCGGGCATGTTGAAAATCTTTCTGAGGTGCGGAAAGTCATTCCGCGTCATGATTTCCAGCACCATCATAGCCAACCATCCGTAGCCGATGATGGGGTCATCAGTTGCGGCAAAAACCGAAGCCCACCAAAACACTTGGGCCAACCCGTAGCTCCAACGGAGTTGCCATGCCCCCAAAAACGCTACCGCGCCCAGTAAAACAAAGAGATAAACCCAAGATTCCGACAGTACCTCAGCCATCTCCGCCGATTAAAAATCGATGATAATTTCGATGGCTTTTTCCTCTTTTCCTTCCTGTTCGGATTCCTTTTTTCGGGAAAATCCGGAGACGCTGTTCACTTTGACCCCGGAATAAAGCGCAGTCAGCTCCTTTTGAATCGCCAGCTCATCGGTTTGGCTGAAGTATTCGCGGCGGCTTGTTTTCAAGACGAGTTTGGTCGACTTCAACCCCGCCTCAAGGCGGTCTGAAGCGAGGCGCTGCCAATCCAATTCTGAGTCGTACCACAGCAATCCATCAGGAACGTGGGGGGCAGCCGTTGGCGCGTACTCACTTTCAACGAACAGATCGGTATTCGAAGAGACAGCGGACGACGTTTGATTCTGCGCCGAGAGCCTGTCCTCTGAGCCGACATTGCCCATTGAAATGGGAGCCGCCGGTTCCGCAGACGTTCCCTGGGTGAGCGTTTTGGTTTTCTTATCGGATGTGCGATGCTCGGTTGAAACCAAATTCCGGTATTTGATCTTTTTAGCCCCGAGCGCGCGCACCAATGTGAAAAATTCGTGTCGCTTTTCTTCATTGAGCAAACCATCGAATCCTTCAAGTGGCAAGTAGCGATTGCTGTCCAGCGGATGAACGATGTACATTTCCCTCGATTTGGGATGACCTGTGGGAAAGGACAATTTAGCGGCCCAATCAAATCGCCCTCCGATGAAGTTCGTGGGCGTCGCAGTCGGCAATTCATCTTCCATGAACAAGGTGCCCCGATCCCGCGCCTCCATACCGGATAACGTGGACTGCATCCGGGCAAGCAGCATCTGGAGGTTATCGTCAATCTTGTGACGATCGGCATATCCCTCGGTCTTTTCCTTTTCCTGCTCGAGCACGCGAATCGTCGTGATGATGTCGTGGTATAACTCTCGGCTTGGAGGGGCAATCCGGCACTTCTCGAGGATCAAATCGCTTTCGAGCAACGATCTCACGTCGAGCAAGTGGCTTTTGATCCCTGCTTGACCGAACATTTGATCAACCCCTACTTGCGCCTCCTTGAGCAAATTCACACCGGATGGATCATCGTCTGCCAAATCCTTCAACGCCCGGAGCAACTGAAAACTGTGCTCGGGCCCTCCGGTCAATTTCTTTTGCAAAACTTGCTCTAAAAACTTGACCAATTCATTCATGTATGCAATGCGGTCATCGAAAAATGGCGCCCAAGCCACGCGCAAAGGAGGGGCGTCTTTGGGTTCCTTCAAATGGAAGTCCAAATGTTCATCCTTCCTTTTCACTTCACCCAGCCAACTCCAGTGAATGCGCAAGGTGAGGTCCACTCCAGTCAGCAATCCACTGTTGCTCCGGAAGGAAATCCACTGGTCCGTGATGTATATGGACGCATCCTCCGACCCCACGCGATCCAAATCGAAGCACACCAAAAATTCACCCGCAACCGGTCCATGGGTTTTTTCGAGATCCTTGCGACGAGAACGGTGAATCTCACGAAAATGAACATGAAAATCGGCCGACATGGCATCTTTGGCTGCTGAAGCAGCTGAAGAAACCATCCCCAGAAACCCCTTCTTATCCTCTGTTTTGGCGGGAGCCAACTGTTCAATCCCAACTTCAAGGGCGTTGATTTCTTCTATAAACATGATGCGATACGCTTAGTCAGTTAGTGCTACTCACCCCGTTAAATTACACCAATTTACGTCCCGTAAATCAAGTCATACGTAAGCCAATGAATGGCATCGAACACGACCTCCATAAATTGTCCCAACGGTGTGAACCAACATATCACTGTGACCAAAGCTCCGAATAGAAACCCATTTTCTTGAAGTTTCCATCCGATCAGGTTGTTTTGTTTTTTCCAAAACCATCTGCGTGATCGGGTCGTAATCAAATCGACCAAAATGCTGAAAGCAACCAGATAAAGTATGCTACCATAGATCCAGCTAAAGAGATGGATCTTGAACGCCTTCCAAGACTCAAGCACGTAGCTCGCCGCAGTAGACGACAACGAAAGGGTTTGGTCGATGAGCCAAGCCGCACCGGAAGTTCCCAAGTCTGCCGCCCCCCTGATTCCTTGCGTTAGTCCTCTCAATGTCGCATGGTAGACGTCGTCTCCATCCGGATCCTCTGGCAGGTAATCGGACAGAAAAGCCATAAACTCATCATGGTATTCTTCCTGTTGCGCATGGTATTCCTCCATCGAAGGCGCATAACCGCGGAACTGAACCCAAGCAATGAGGTGTCCCGTCGGGGTGCAGATGAACAAGAAAAAGAAGCAGAAAATCGCCTTTCGGATCGCTACTGCCTCGACATCTATCCGAGCGGAAACGCGCTCTGACCAAGCTTTAAATTTTTCCGAAACCTTCTTGACTTTAGCTGAAATCATAAGATTTAAATTTCAACTAATCTAATCAAATAGGGTCTACTCATTCATCGTAAAGAGGTCAGGCTTAACCCAAGGTTATTTCCTCACTTTGCAAAGCTTGCGGTTTACAAATGCTCTTTGCCCTCTCGGACACGCGCGATAGCATCCTCCTTAGGCTGATTAGATAGGTAGTCTTTTCCCTTGCTGTTCTCTTTTACGATTGGTTTGTAGAGGAGCAGGAGCGCCGGAATCGCGTTTTCATTCCCCTTCAGAATCGCCTTATTCAATACCATGTCCAATTGGGCGTTGTACTCCTCCACCTCTTCTGCATAGAGATAATTCGAACTGCCATCTCGCCGAAAACTATTATCCAATGTAATCGTGCTGATGAGCTCAATGGCTTTTTCGAAATCACCTTGATTTGCTGCATTTTCTAATGCCTTCGGAATGGATGCTTTGAACAGTTCTCCTGCACTCATTTCATCACATAGCTTTTTGGCGAATGCCACCTCTCCTTTATCGAGGTAGTAGGACAATTCTGCAGTTAGAATTTCCTTCATCGCAGCCAGATGCGGGTAGGTTTCCCCCCAAACCACACGTCCAAAGTAATATTCCCTGTTCGGATTGTTGCCTTCAAGCGACCCATCACGGAAGTAGCTCTTATCAGGCAAGCAGTTCGCAATCATTCGTGCCGATTCAAAATCATAGGCATAAAGAGCATCCTTGATATTGCGGAATTTAATCAAGCCGTCATCGAATTTTTGCTCAATGCACTCATTGGCAATATCCATATCCTTTTCGAAATCCGTACTGCAGGAACTGAGGCATAATGCGACTACGCTCAGAAAGAAAGGGGTGTTTTTCATTTCAATATTATTCTTCAGATCCATCGAATGGATCGAGATCTCCTAGGTGAAAGATTTTTCGAATGCCTGGCAATTGGTCGTACTTATACTTATTCAGCAACTTTTTGTTGCCTTCGATATCAGCCTTGGCCTTCATATTGTCCTTGTTCTTGAGGTACTCAAAATTAGCCATGACCGAATCACGCCTGAAAGCCTGATCGGCTTCTATTTGACTTACTTTTAATTCCCATTCCTTCTGTTCGCGCTCCCAATCGATGCGCGCTTGCGGATTCAACTTACTGATGTATGATTTGTAGGTGCGCTGCGCGTCTTCAAAACAAGGAGCGCTCCGATCAATCAGCGCAAAGTAGCTCATTGCCTCAGCATTAAATCCTGCTACGCTTGGGTCGTTCATTTTACCAAGTTCTGCTTCCATTTTTGAGAGCAGCTCATTGCAATTCTCAGCCAGTGTAGCAGCGAAAAATCGCTCCTTTGCGTCGTTCACGGATTCAAAGCAAGCAGACGCTTCACGAGGGATGGTACTGACCAACGCATAAGCTGCATCATACTCTCGCCGTGCCGCTTCTGCTTCCGCTTCATCCAAAATAGCGGCACAGTTCGCTTCATAATAAGCATAGGCCTTGGTTTCGGCATCTTGCAGGAACGTGAAAAAAGCTTCGTCCTCAAATTTATACTCGCGAAATGCATTAATGAATGATTTGGACGGGCTGTCTCCAATTCCCTTGACTTCGAAAGCATATGAGGACAACACCATTTCCTGGTCTACATCCACTGCCAAAAGCGTCACTTCGTATGTGTTCACGAATTTTGGAGGCGCAGTCGCCGTCACGTTCTCAGATAACAGACTCACTGTTGGTCCGACAATAAATTTGGGATTGCCCATCCCTGATCCTCCATAGGCAACCTTGGAAATGGCCCCATTCAATCGAGATTCCAAAATACGCCTTCCACTTTCACCTAGGGAGGAATAAGGAGGAACGAAAGGAGTCAGTTTAATAGACAATTCTAAATTAGGTACAAATGCGCTGGACGCGGTCATCCCGCCGCTGGGGCCTGCACCCGTTCCGTTGCCAAAAGAACTTTGTGTTCCCCCAGGCTTTTTCGTGGAATTATTCACGGCCGGGGTTTGTTCGCCCCCTCCGCATGAAGCGAAGACTGAGACGATTAATGCTGCCTGGATGAAGCTTGTTACCTTCATTTTCTACCTGTGTTTATTTGATTACAATCAGCGCGTCACCAATGCTTTGGGTACGGTTTGATACAGACATCCCACACGATCGCTTCAACAGTTTGCGCAAGGCATCGGCGAAGTCATAAGCTGTAATCTTGCCGCCGTTCTCGTCGTGACTGAAGATTCTAACACTTGTAAAGGCCATTTCTGAACCTGTGTTTTTCTGCATCTTAAACGATTGATTCACCGTGTTTTCTTTCATCCAAGCGTTGATGTTTGATCCCAACTCATCTCCCCCACATTCCGCCTCCATGGTCAAAGCTGAACCTTGATCGATGGCGACACGGAATGTGATTTCAACTCCATTCGCCAAGAGATCGGCATAATGACGGGTGATTTGATTTTGGACTTGAGGCAAGCTGGCGGCAAAGTCAGCTTTGAGCAAGCTCGCTAGTGAGCCGGCTCCGTCGCCCAAGCCATCGCGGGATACCGAAGCAATGCTTTTCACTGTGTACGCGTCGATGCATTTCACAACATAATTGAGCTTTTCGGAAATGGTTCGGGCCTTGTCGTCACGGATCATCTGATAATCCAACTCCATGATGTAATCGGGACGCGCAGTGTTGAGCAATTCCGCCCGAGCATCCCGCCAAATGCCCGTGGCTTCATCTATTGCGTTGGCATTTTGTAGGTTTTTCAGCTGCTGTTCTAGGTCCTCCAGCGGGAATCCAATGTTGGCAAAATCTTCTTGAATCGCAGCGATTGCAAACTTCAATTCTGCATCGTTTATGAACGCCCCTTGGTAATCACGCACGTAAAGGGTGACCCCATCAGATTCGCGTTGTTCGAGGTATCCCAATCGTTGAAGCAGCCCGTCTGAAGGCAACACCATGATGGACGGCATTGACTGAGAAATGGCATTGCTTGAACCTTTCGCTTTGGTTATTTGGCCTTCAGTGGGCATTAGGCCGCCACCGCCGGATTCCGATCCTCCTCCGCATGAAATAATAAGGGCTGATCCTACAATGAATGCCGGTAAGAATTTCCTAATGTTTTTCATAATGCTTGAATTTGCCGACAAGATACTGCACTGCTTGAGAGCAAAGCGCTCGATTTATCATGTCTGTTAGTTGTTTGTAGCCCCGCCGAGAATCGAACTCGGATCTAAAGTTTAGGAAACTTCTATTCTATCCATTGAACTACGGGGCCATCGCCGGACTGGCAGCTGCACGCTCGGAATGCCACCGAGGGCGCCGCGGAGCGAGGGGAAAAAGTGCGCCCAGTAGGACTTGAACCTACGACCAATGGATTATGAGTCCACTGCTCTAACCAACTGAGCTATGGGCGCGCTTTTCGGCCGTAAAGATAAACCGAGGAACCCGCACTACGACGAATCCCTCGGTCTTCAATTTTGTCCGGTTGCACCGGAAATCATGCAGTATTAGAATTCAAAACGCAACCCGAGCCCCAGGTTCCACGCATTGGCACCATCGATTTCGAAGTTTTCGATATCCAGATCTCCCGATCCTACCTTGGAGATGAACCGAATGCCATTTAAATTCTTGTGAATCTTTCCCACGCCTCTTATGGATCGGAAAATTTTGAAATCCAGCCCGCCACCGATTCGCAATCCGAGCAAGGACGCAGCGCCGAAATAGGTGCCGCCATCAGCAATATCGGAGAACACGTAAGAATTCAAATTCAAGCCACCGACAGCACGGAAATTGATGTTCTTCGTTGCGGGAATTTGATGCATGAGCCCCAGCGCCAAAGAATTCGCCGCCTCCATGTATCCGAATTCAGTGAACGTTTCAGCGTTATTCGACGAATTGATGGTTACCTCGACACCGTTGGGCAACTGATCTTCTAAAAAACCATCAATCGCAACAAAACCTCGAGTTTCAAAGCCGTTTAGATTCAAAGGAAAGTCGACCTGCATCCCAACGAAATTGCCCGTTGTGAATTCCAGTCCAATCGGATTGTCCTTGATCGTGATTTCATTTAGGTAATCCACGCGCTGCACATCTTTCATGAGACGAGCGTATTGCGAAACGGATTTGGGTAAAGAGTCAACTTGATAAATCCGGGTGTAACGCGCTGGAAGTCCCGAAACGGTAATCGTGATCTCGCGCTCCACGTTCCTCACCAATTTTCGGGAGGTTTCGAAACTCGCATCCACGACGTAATCGCACTGATGCGCTTGCTGAAATCCTGCAATGGCATTTTCCCGCAAATCAGCCATTGGTAATTTCACATCGCCTGAATATTCGAATTGCTTCCGCTCAACATCGACATCCAAATCCGCCATCAACGGTCGCATGACCATCCCCGTGGCGTTTACGTCCGTTATGGCATTTGTTCTTTGTGTTTTCCGAATGAGCATTTCAGAATTACTGCACGATGCGAACAACATAACAGCGGCAAGGGCAGTTAGAAAATGTACTTGTTTCATGAGTTTAATTTCTTATTATTTTCAACAATACAAAAAAACACGAAGAAACCTCTAAACATGAATAAAAAAGGGGCCGAAGCCCCTTTAAAATCGATATCGTTTAAGTCTTAATAATCCATATCCACACGTTTGCCCGTGACAGTCACGCAAGGCCCAAAAGTCACGACGCCATTGCACATTTTCAAGGGTACGTTTTTGTTGCCAAACGTGCCATTCGGCTTGACAACAGACCAGCTCGCATTGTCTCCGTCAAAGAACGGAATCGCACCGTCGTTGTCAGCGTCCGTTCCCGTCATGGGCGGCATCGGAGAACTTGCGTCAACGCCGTCAGCCCCATCCGCTCCGGCAGGACCGGTAGGACCCGCTATTCCTTGCAGGCCTTGTGGACCTGTTTCTCCTACCGAACCCATGGCACCCGTTGGACCAAGCTCTCCAGTAGCACCGGTTAGACCGATAGCGCCCGTTTCACCTTGAGGACCAATCGAACCGGTCTCACCGGTCTCACCAACTAAACTTGCGAGATATTCAGTTTCAGATCCAGTTCCCCCATCTGCCAGCCAATACGCATGTGCAGATGTCTGAACCGTATCAGCGTTAACCAAATCCGCGAAAGCGCCTGATGTTGCGACAGCGGATAAGGAATTAACGAGCAAATTAAACGTATTCTCTAACCCAGAGATTACCGCAGCCAGTGAGTCAATTCGAGTCTCATATTCAGTTGCACTTCTCAAGAATGTTCCGTCATTAAAGTCAAGCCCAACGTCGTCCCCAATCAACTTCAAGCCAGCGTCTTTCACCTCCATGGAAGTTGAGATTACCATTGCGCTATCAGAAGCTCCAGAATCTACCGTGAAGGGAGTGAAATGATCATATGTGTACTGGTAGATGAACTCGAATATACCGTTAGCAATACAGACGGAAGGATTGTTATCGCAAAAGGAGCTCCACTGCCAATTGGGAACAAGGACGCTGTCCACGACAAGGTAATCCGCGATATCAATGGCAAAGTGGTTGGCGCCGCCATTGTTGTTTTCATTGGCACGCAGAATCCAATCCATGTAAGCTTCTCCCGATACCGGGTCTGAAGTGTCTAGAAATTTTACTCTCACATTATTCTCTCTCACTCTGATGGTCTCGAATCCGAACACCGATCCACTGCCTTCATCGAGTCCAATCCCTAGGCTGCCAATTATAATATGATCATCTGCTATTACTGCATCATTCGTTATTGAATCCAATTCGATAACATGCGGTCCTGCTGCCGCAGCTGTTAATTGAGGCTGTTCTGATGGAGTAGTCAGGCTTGTACTTTGAGCGTGCGAAATTGAACCCGCAAGCAGCATCAGCCCGGCAACTTCAAGTCGCCTTATCCAGTCTTTTTTCTTTTTCATTTTGATTGACTGTATTGCTGATCAGTAGTCCATATCAAAACGCGTCCCTGTTACTTTGACGCAAGGGCCCCAAGTTGGGATACCATCACACAATTTGAGTGGCACGTTCTTTTTGCCAAAAGTCGAATTCGGTTTTACCGTTGTCCATACTCCTGCATCTCCATCGAAAAAAGGAATGGCCCCATCGTTGTCCGAATCCGAACCTGCGAGGGCAGGCATTCCTGTCCCATCCGCACCATCCGCACCATCCGCACCGGCTGGACCCATTGGGCCAGGGATGCCTTGGGGACCTTGAGGACCCGTTGGACCTTGAGGACCCGTGAGCCCTGCTGGACCTTGAGGGCCTTGAAGGCCGGCAGCACCTTGAGCGCCTTGAGGGCCTTGAGCACCTTGAGCGCCTGTATCACCTTTGAGGCTATTAATAAATTCCAATTCAGTGCCTGAATTTCCATTCGATAACCAAATATCATATGCACTCTCTCCCCATGATAGCGACTCGGTACCCGACAAATCTGCATAATCTCCTGAAGTTGCAACTGTTGCCAATGAATTGACCAAATCCGTGATTGCCGTGGCCAAATTCGTCGCTACCGTGGCTAGGGAATCGATCCTGCTTTGATATTCATTCGCGGAAGTCAATGTTGTGCCGTCCGCAAATTCAACACCGTCTCCGGCGCTCATGAATTTCAAATCCACCTTTAATTCCACATCTTGGGAACCAATAACGAATGCACTATCGATGGCACTTCCATCGATGGTGAACGGCGTATAGAAATTTGACTCGTCAGAAGCACTCAAATTCGCAATGTCTATGGCGAAGCAATTGGCTCCTCCTGCTGCGCTCTCATTTGCTCTCAACGTCCAACTGAAGTAGGGGAATGAGCCCGAACTAGAAGTGTCAAAAAACTTAAAGCGAGTATCATTCTCTGCCATAATTATCGTGTTGAAACCAAAATCCATTCCGTCTACTGCATCAAGACCAACAGCGAGGCTTCCTATCACGATCTGGTCGTCATTGGTTACAACAGAGGTCGCAATAGAATCCAACATGATGATGTCTACATCAGCTGGCAATGCTGTAAGGGCTGGCTGCTCAGCGTCAGCTGAAGCTGATAAAAATCCGGCAGTTTGCGAAAAGCCCAGCGAGGCGAAAAGCGCAAAGCCTGAGAGACAAATGCCCCTAAATAATACTTTATGCATGATAAATTAGGTTGTCATGATGCTTTATCGCGAATATACGACTTATTTGTTTCGCTCTCTCATTTAATCGCTTTTTATATCATGTTTATTTAAGCTTTTGGCCATTTTGTCTAACATTTGCGCGAAGACCTCGGCGATGG
>Ga0255756_1006607_pt1 | contig 10373 bp, 11 predicted proteins | sample 011ome_20_FD_179956 | JGI IMG/M metagenome (GOLD analysis project Ga0255756, IMG submission 179956) | Coastal salt marsh microbial communities from the Groves Creek Marsh, Skidaway Island, Georgia - 011509CT metaG (version 2) | ecosystem: Environmental > Aquatic > Marine > Intertidal zone > Salt...
GTCAACAAAACCCTGTTCGAATCAACCTATTCCCCGAGCAAATCAGGGGAACCTCTAGGACACAAATCCATGGAAAAAAGTAACTCAGAATCATCGAAAGTAATCCCGCAGCATGAGCAAATTGGGATGAAGCACGCCTGCGATGACGTCGGCAACATGCACCGCTTCATCGAGCATAATCAAGACAGGCTGCGCTACATCGTCGAAAAGTCCAAGTGGGCTGTTTGGGATGGAACCCGATGGAACATCAATAAAGAAACCGAGGTCTTCAAGATGGCGATAGATACTGCCTGCCGCATATACGAAGAGGCCTCAACCTGTCCAACAGAAGAAGGGCGTAAACGACTGGCTTCCTGGGCCAACCAGTCACAAGCCCACCATCGGATAAAAACGATGGTCACTATGGCCTCGAAATATCCAGAAATGACATCACACGCCTATCAGTTTGATACAGACCTGAGCATAGTGAATTGCCTAAATGGGGTTCTAGACCTTCGAACCCGGCAACTGAAGAAACACTCCTCAACTCACCTAGTCACAAAACGGGCTGCAGTCTCATACGACGATAGCGCTAAGTGTCCGCAGTTTTTCAGGTTCCTAAATGAGGTATTTTCCGGCGATAAAGAGCTGATACGCTGGATCCAGCTGGCTCTGGGTTACACAATCACTGGCCTATCGAGTGAGCAGACATTTTTCATTGCCTACGGCACCGGTGCTAACGGCAAATCGACGTTGTTTGAACTTTTGCTAGAGATACTTGGGGATTATGGAAGATCAGCAGAGTTTGAAACGTTTTTATCTCAGGAAAAATCGAATATACGGGTGATGGAAAGCGTAGCGAAGCTGCAAGGAATACGTTTCGCCTTAGCCTCTGAAACTGACAGTGCCCGACGGTTTTCTGAGGCACTCGTGAAGAAAATTACCGGTAACGACACCATCACTGGTTCGTTTCTTTATGGGTCGTCATTCGAGTTTCGACCAGAATTCAAACTCTGGCTTTTAGCCAACCATTTACCGATTGCCAAAGATGGTTCACACGGCTTCTGGAGACGGGTCAAAGTCGTCCCATTTAGTAAACAATTTGATCTTGCCGATATCGACCAGACACTCCCAGACAGGCTTCGTACCGAGAAAGAAGGGATATTTGCCTGGCTGGTGAGAGGCGCGCGCGACTGGCTAGAAGCACGAGACAACCCTTCACGAGAATCCGCCTTAGGCACCTCTCAGGCCGTCGAGGAGGCCACTAATCTCTATCGGTCTGACCATGATCTTTTCAGTCACTTCATTAGCGAATGTATTGCCGACTCACCTACGGCAACCACAAAGGTGGCAGACCTATACGAAGCTTACCTGGAGTGGTGTCAAAATAACGGTCATTCAGATTCCTGTAGCAATGTGATCTTCAGTAGTAGACTACAGGAACGTGGGTATTCCAAAAGAAGAAAGAGCTCTGGTTACGTCTATATGGATATAATCATTAAAGACGTCTTCAATATAACGACGGACTTTTAATATCCATAGTGCAGGGAGTGCATAGAGTGTACACTTTTGTTGATCATATTAACTATGTAATTAACCATAGTAACTATCGATTAAAGCATACACACCCTGCACCCCTGCACCCGTGCGCCACAGGAGATACACAGATGAGTATGTCGATAATTGTCTGATGCTTGTGCCGTCAGACCAATGCGAACCAGTCTCCGAATATCCAAATGATGCGGATTTCATGCCGCCAGTTGGCGCCATTCTGCCAGAGCAGCTGAGCGGTTCTACTTGAAAGTTTCACGGTTGTTGAGATGACGTTGGAGGTTGAGATGAATATGGATCGAAGCGTGTATTGAGCAGAACTTTTGCAGGGTCCTCACATCTCTGAATTTCGACATCGCCCCTTCCCGTCTTCGAAACGGCTGATATGAGTTTTCGGCCCGATTATTAATCCAACGTCCACACTCTTGGTCCCCGGCATTCCCGATCACCTTCGGCTGACCGTACCGCTTCATCGCGCGCTTCATAAAAGCAATCGCAGTCCTGCGATCCCGGCGTTTGGTGGCGAAAACTTCAAGCACCTCGCCTTCGTGATCAACTACGCGCCACAAATAATGCGTCTCGCCATTGATCTTTACGAAAACCTCATCTAGGTGCCAGCGCCATCGTGAGTATGATTGGCTGTGAACTCGGTTCTTCCTAATCTCCGCGGCAAACATCGGACCAACCAGTTCCACCAGAACCGCAACGTTTCGTGACAGATATCGATTCTACGCCCAAACAGCAAATCCTCTACCTGGCGCAACGATAACGGAGAGCGAATGTACATCATCACCGTCAGGCGGATGATCTCGGGCGAAGAGTTGAGATAGCGGAACGGATTTTTCATCCGTCGAGGCTACGAACCACCATGCTCCGTATTAAGCCCGTTTGCTTTGACAGCGCCGTCTCAAGCCGTTTTGCTCTAACAATGCCCTTGAAATAGTAGTTGTTTTAATCTTTTGCGGTTTCGTACAGAGGTGAGCGGGTTGTTATTGGCGGATGACCAGTCTGTTTACGGGCAATGCAAACCTACTCTGATCGGCCTTCCGCTGCTCGGCGAAGAGGGCTTCGAGCTCCTTAAGCATCTGGCGATGAGCGGGCGGCGCCAACATGAACGATGCGTAAAAGAAACCGGCCGCCTCGCGCGCCAAAACATCCGGGGAGGCGTACAGATCGAAGACCAAAGGTTCTATGTCGACTTGCGCGCCTTCAAACGACTTAGCGGCAAGCTGCTTCAGGGCTTGCCCCGTGCGAACACGGGCGTCTCCCAGATCGATCTCGCCGAATCTTGGCTGTTCGCGCCGCACCACGTTGTAGATTAATTCATGTATCTCCGAGTAGCCGGGGGCAGTTGCAGGGTCGCCATCCACGATCGCCGCGAAGACTCCATCCGGCTTAAGCACGCGTTTAACTTCCCCCAGCACCCCGGAGACCTGATCCATCAAGGTCAAGGCCCAGTGACACAGGACTACGTCGAACGAACCGTCCACTATGAAGTTAAGGTCCTGAGAAATACCCTCATATAGCTTGGTCGTGGGATGGAGACCCCGCTGTTCCGCCAGTACCAGCTCCTCCGCACTCATGTCCACGCCGGTCAATTCGGCATTCGGGCCGCACCGCCGGCTGCAGATTTCGAGGAGAGCGCCGCTACCGCAGGCAAGGTCCAACACGCGTGAATACCGGCCAGGGTCGACGATTTCGGCAAGCACCTCGTAACTATTACGCCCCGACTTATCCCGGCATCTCATGGCGCAGGACTCCGTAAAGCCCGGGTGATCGCGATGAACGACCAGAAGATGGTCGCGCAGGTCCGCGTGGTCGGGATGTTGGCCGCGCGAGAGACTTTGCGTCCAACTGGAAACGATATTTTTTCGCACACTCATTTTTCTGGAAGGTATCCTTAAAGTATCAGGGGGGGGCAGGTCCAAAAACCCGGCCATGGAGCATCATGGCTGCTGTCACGCCTGTATCGGCGGCGGTCGTTCTGCCGACAAATTTGGCAACATCACCGCGAAAATAATCGCGCAGGTAAAGACGTAAATAGACAAAATAGCGAACTGAAATTCCAAACCGACTCCGGTGTCGATCAGCAATCCCATCAGCCCCGGAGCGATTGCCGTCGACAGCACCAAAAGGGCAACGCTCAGAGATCGGATCGCACCGAGATGCTCAGAGCCGTATAGCTCGGCCCACACTGCACCAAGCACAACAGTGGCTCCGCCAGCCGTCGCCCCCATCAAAATCATGAACGCAGGCGCGGCATAGAACGCGTCAATTGTGGCCAAAAGCGCGAGGCCGAAAGCGAGCGGCAACGGGTAAAACCGCAACAGGCTGACGGCGCCTACCCGGTCCACCATCCAGCCGGCCCCAAGCGCAACAGCCGTCGCGCTTATGGCGTAAAGCGGATAGCAGGCAGCGAACGCTGCGAGCGTCCACGATTTCGTCTCGACAAGGTGAACCTGGTGAAACAGAACGCCTGTGATCGCAAAAGGGGGCGCAAGAAGCCCCGGTAATAGCGCGAAAAACCGCGGATCCCGGAGGACCTGCGCCCGGGTCCAGGACTGACGTCTTTGAGCTTCGTCTTCTTTGGGATCGTTTTGGGGCCGGTCGAGTCGGCGCACGCGCACGAGGTGACCGAGACACAGAAACACAGGCAACACGATGACGATCATCCCAGCCGAAGCGCTTATCCAGACTTCACGCCAGGTCAGAAGGGCCAGCAAAAACGCCACTAGAATGGGCAAAATCGCCTCTCCCGCGGGATATCCCAGTGTCGCAACGCTGAGCGCCTTTCCGCGGTCGGTTGAATGCCAACGCCCCATAGCCGTAATTGCGACGTGACTGAGCAGACCTTGGCCGAAGAGGCGCAGCCCGAACAGCGCCAAACAAAGAACAAAGAAAGAACCGGCACCCGCCATCAGCATCGCGGAGCTGCTGAGACCCACCAGTGCAAGCGCGCCAATCAGCGACAGATCGAAGCTGTCGGCCAATTTTCCCAGCCACAAGAGGACAACCGCGCTGGCAAGCGTCGCCGCAGTATAGAGAGCGCCGAAATGTCCGTGTGATATGTCCAAGTCGTTCCGGATTTCTCCCGCGAACAAAGAGATGAAAAAGGTTTGCCCGACACTTGAACCAAACGCCATGGCAAACCCCAAGCCAAGCGCCGGTGCGGCTCGCCGCAGGGAACTGTGTGTGGTCATGCGACAAAATCTGACGTGATGAGGGCTTTCCGGCACAAACCGTGTTTTTGCAAAGGCATAAATAGACGTCGAATCAGAGGAAAATCAGCATAACCTGCTGTTCGAACCGCCACTGGCCATCCTGCAAGCATGTATCTAAATAAGGGCCGGTCAACGGGTTGTTGCGCATCGCGTCGAGACTGATCGTGTCATCGAAAATACAGCGCTGGAGATATCCCTCGATTTGTCGCTCGGCGCCCTCAGGCGCGCCATTGTAGTAGGAAATCTGTTCGACGCGCGCACCGACGCCCATTCTCTCGAGTGTTTCTACGATCTGTTCGCCGCTCGAAAAGGGCACTCCGGTGCCGCTTTTGAACCCATCAAGATAATGCTGGTAGAAACGGAGATAATGGGATTCTCTGCCGGCATGGGCAATGAACCCTGCGCCAGATGTCGCATAGACAAAGCGTTCAAGAGCGGCTTGGAGGTCTGCCACGGCCACGGCGTAAAGCGCATGCGTCGCCCAGACGATATCGAATTCGCCGCGTTCGCATGCCAACGCCTGAATAGTCGTTTGATATTCGGCACCTGCCTGAAAAGGGGGCGTAAGGGCTTGACGCGCCTCGGCAAGCGAAAATTCAGATGGATCTAAAAGAGCGTAGTCGATGGGCGATACAGTCGAATCATCCACTTCGGCATATTGAGTAAGCGCCATGGGAAACTTCCCGGAGCCGCAAGCAACGTCCAAAAGTTTCAACCGACGTGGGCCAAGCTCCCCCTGACGCGACTTCAACCATTTCTTCCAGTCGAACGCTTCGGCGAGATGTTTGTAATCCACCGAGGCAAGGGCATAGAAATGTTCCATCTCATGCCGGCTCTCTTCGCTCCAGTGCTCGCAGCTTCGCTGAAAAGTATCCGACATCTACTCAGCTCCCAGACGGCCAACAGATCGGGTTCATCTCGCTTGCCGCCAGGTCGCCCGGCCCGGCACCGGGGATGAATTTCTCCCAGTCGCCCGACACCATAGTTGGTTGATCGAGTATCCTCGCTCCATCCGCGAAGTACGTACTTGCCAAGACAACCCGGCTCTGGCGTGTCCTGTTGCGGGCTGCCGTATGGAAGCTCCGGTTGTGGTGGAAGCTAACTTCCCCAATATCGAACGCTCCGTTTTCGACTGCGACGTTGCTGGCCTCGAACGCTTCGGCGACCCGGCGATCGTAACTGGTGTCAAACTTGTTGAACTCGATATCTTTGACTAATTCGAAAACACCGAGCGGCTTGGCGAAAGACAGCGGTCCCATCGCTACTGGGACTGGCTGGGCGGGGATCCAAGCGGTCACCACATCGTCGGTCGCCAGAGGAAAATGGTGATCGTCGTAATGCCATGGAGTCCGTCCGCAACCCGGCTCCTTGGACAGGATATTGTCGTGGTAGAGGCGCACGCTTTTCACATCCAGAAGCTCTGCGCATATTTTCCCGATTCGCGCGCTGAGAACGTAAGCCCTGACGACTGGGTTTTCGAGCCATGCCATCTCAAGACTTAAAAAGCGGTCGCGCGCGCCGCCGTCGAGGGAGGTGTTGAACGTTTTCCCCAGAAGCTTGATCAGCTCTTGGCGCAAACGGATCACTGCACCCGGTGTGAGCACATTCGTCAGTTTAACGAAGCCGTCACGATAAAAGGCCTCGCGGTGCCGTTGCGTCAGCGTGTAGGGCGCCCCCAGTTCTTCAAAAATTGCAGCGTCGCTCAGCGACTCTACTGTCGGCAGCGGTGGTCCTTCCAACAGCTCGTCCGTTTGCTGTCCGCTGTTGTCGGCGAGAGTCACATACCAGTCCCACCAGGCCTGATTAGTCTGTTCCCAAGGCTGATTAACATCGGATTGGAGAGCGTTTTTCCCTGTTAGCATAGGGAGAAGGTGCTTCCGTTTCTTTCTCGCGTCAAGGGCCTTGGCTGATTTGGATACTCCGATAGTTTGGGTGCTCTATCGGCTTCGTGCGTTTGTCCTTGGACAAGCTAAACCACGCCCTTGCCATCAAATCCTGGGCAGATTTGATGGGCATCTCCGCTGACGGTAACGCAACGAAAAAATCCAGTTGGCGTGGGGCGATTGCCATTAGCGGAGATACTGCTCCACGAACCCTTTCACCACCGTGTTGAAGTTTGTTCCCTCCATCGCACACTTAATTTTCATCTTGTGGTGCCACTCGGCGGGGATTTCCACGGTAAGGCGCTTTGTAGGCACTTTCTCGCCATCATTTTCCGAAACCATTTTTGCACCTGTCACGAAGGCGTCCAGTTCGTCAGCCTTTTTAGTCGGTTTTCTGCCTAAACCTGTGTTTTTTGCCATCTCTTGCTTATCTCCTTTTCCAGCTTCGTGATTTCAGATGCGGCTTTCCCTTTGGGCTCATATTCAAAGATGGAAAGCCCCTGCGCCGCAGCTTCTGGAAAGGACACTCTTTGGTGGATTGCACTCTTTAAGACAGACAAGCCCTCATATTCGGCGAGTGCTTTGGAGACATCATTTCCAATAGCTGTATTAGTAATCTTCCTGTTTATGACGAACGCCGCATCCATCTTTTCGTTCAGCGGTTTTGCTTCGTTTATCAACTCCACAATCTCATTTGCCGCCCACACATCCATAGGAGAAGGCTGAACAGGCACTATCACCATATCTGATGCCGCAATCGCACTCCGTGCCACGGATGAAACACGAGGTGCACCATCTACAAGCACGACATCGTAGTTTTTGGACAAGGAAGGTAGTTCTTTGTGGAGGGTGGGCTTGGGTATTCCCACACAAGTAAACAACGGCTCTGACTGCCGAACTTCCGCCCAGGTAAGTGATGACCCTTGTTCATCCGCATCCACAAGCAAAACGGCGTTGCCCTTCTTGGCAAACGCCGCCGCTAATCCCAGAGCGAGAGTGGTTTTCCCACTTCCCCCTTTTTGTGAAAGAACGCTTATTATCATTCTATAAGATTAACATTCTTACACGATACGGACAATCGCTTTCTTCGCTTCCGTGCTTCCTTCTATGTATCGCTGCGTGGTTTGTAGCGACGAATGCCCAGCCAATTGCTGAATGTCCCGAAGGCTCCCGCCCACCGTAGAAATCTTCTTGGCGGCATTGGTGATGAAGGTCCGTCTTCCACTATGAGAAGAGGCTCCATCCATTGAGAGGTCGGCAAACCACCGCTGAAACAAGGAAACAATGGTTTGAGCCGCTACGCCACTTCCGCCGCTTCTCTCTGACTGAACCAGGAAACGGTCTGATTGCGGGTATTCAGTCTCTTTCTGATACTCCACCAGGGCTTCCCGTAAAGCTGGGTTCAAAGGGATTGTTCTTCCGCCTTTGCCCTTTGATCCGACATCCTCAATCTGTATTTCGTCTGAAATCTCACCAGACACATCACACACATTGCGCCAACGCAGAGATGCAATCTCCTTGGCACGGAGCCCAGCTTTCATTGAAAGGAGAAAAATCGTCTTGTTGCGGATTGGATAGCGGCTTTCTTCCAGAGATACGCTGACCGATAATCGGTTACAGAGTTATATTAATTTGTTAGTAGTTTTATCGCCTTTGTTGGTTGCCGAAATATCTTTGGTTTTTTCCCGAAACAATTGAGTCTGATTTGATGAAGCACCTAATCTCTATTTCAATAGCGTTTATCATGAGCCTGTTCGTTGCCAGTTCAGCAGGTGCTGAAGATGCCAAACCGGGAGAGTGGCTGTTCGTTCATAAAGCGCAAACGGCTGAAATGACCTCCCCAACGACCCTCGTTATGCCGGTGGAACGAGACATTTTCGCCAAGACCGACAGGCCGAACCGTCGCCACGCTTACTTGACAGCCGAGCAGTTTGCCGGGTTGTGGGCAGACGACAAAGGCGACAGCTTCAAGGCAGATCCGCCCAATGCAGTTTTGACGTGGGTTTTGGGAGACACAGTCCGGGAGGCAGAGGTCGTTATCACAGGCGCCGCAGCGGCGTCGGGCGGAAATACCATAGTTTATCAAGTAAAATTCGTGGTGGGTACGGATCTAGGCTCATCGAAATTTTTTAAAAACGCATCGTTATTAATAGAAGCCAAGCAGATTTTATTCGACCGTCTAATAAAAGCCGGACGTGTATAACCACCACTATCGGGAACCAGGTACTAAGGAGCCGTTAGAAACCACAAGCGCTTTAGAGAGAAAAGCGCCGGTCTGTCCTTCTCAGAATCAGTTTCGATCCCGCCCGGGTCATGATTCCGGATAGTTTATCTAATAATTTCTGGTGCCAAATTAAGCCTTAGAGCTTTTGTTACGTACTGCCAGACCCAGATAAAGCTGCTGGTCCGTGCCGTCAGTCCGCGTAGCCCACCATGGTGCCACTGGTGCCACCTGCAGACGTACTCTCGCAGCTGATGTAAATCGGCTGTTCGCTCATGAAGCTGATGAGAACGTTCTATCAGGCGGGATAGACTGACCGGCGAGGGAGTCAGTGGTTTATCTGGTTCTAGCCAGTACCCCAGAAAGTCGAACCCCTTTCTTGTTGGTCCTATGAACCGCTTCTTTGGGTGCACATGCACCTTCAGATTATCCAACACCCCATACATCTGCTTGATAGCCTTGCGCAGCTTATGTCGTGTCGGAGCAAAGATAACAAAGTCATCCATGTATCGCTGATAACGCACCCCAAGGCTGCCCTGTAAGTCTTTCATCAGCTTGTCGAGAGGCATCAAATACAAAGCCCCGATGAGTGGCGATAAGGCGCCTCCTGCGACCATCCCCTTCCCACCTGAGTTGTGATCTGGGAGAGACAAATACTCCCCAACAATGCACGTGATCGCCGGTCTAACCCGACACTGCTTGAGGAGGTCGAGGATGATCTGATGGTCCATGCTGCTGTAATATGACTTCACATCAAACCGAGCCACATAGGCGAAATGATTACAGAGCCTCTGGCTGTAATTGACCGACAGCTTAACCCCGCCATGACCTTTGATGTGAGAGCACCTGCGGCTCAGGTGGGGTGCCAAATCGTCGTGAAGGGCTGTCTTGGCGTGTCTGAGCAGAGATGCGGTGGCAGGTGTCCAACGGACAAACTTATGTCCATCCTCAAACCATGTGTTGCTCAGCCCAAGCATACTATCCAGCGGCTTTCCCTTTGGGCTCATATTCAAAGATGGAAAGCCCCTGCGCCGCAGCTTCTGGAAAGGACACTCTTTGGTGGATTGCACTCTTTAAGACAGACAAGCCCTCATATTCGGCGAGTGCTTTGGAGACATCATTTCCAAGGGCTCATAATACAGAAGCCACCCGTGCCTAAATCCTGCCGCATCTACCTATTACTAAGAACCAGAATATAGGTAGGGAGAATATTGGATGGCGAGTAGTGGCATCATGTGGATCGATTACACATTCAATTTAGCAGTGCGGCTTTTGTACGTTTGCGCAGAAATTCTCGGCATAACCTACGAAGAGATCAACGTCTGGATTTTTGTCATAGGCTGGCCGCTGCAAACTATAATCATGGGTGCCGTAATAATATGCCTCTGGCTCAAATTAAATCGCAAAGAAGGTCATCAGGTACAAAAATAGCCACAGATTTACGGCTAGTCATTTGGAACCACAAAGCCGCTATTCCCCCCGCTACCCCCGGTTAACGAGGAGCCAGCCTGGCATGTC
>Ga0255756_1006617_pt1 | contig 10367 bp, 8 predicted proteins | sample 011ome_20_FD_179956 | JGI IMG/M metagenome (GOLD analysis project Ga0255756, IMG submission 179956) | Coastal salt marsh microbial communities from the Groves Creek Marsh, Skidaway Island, Georgia - 011509CT metaG (version 2) | ecosystem: Environmental > Aquatic > Marine > Intertidal zone > Salt...
TTGATTTTTTTGTAATGTAATGAGGTCGCCGGCAATTTTGAGCGCCGCCATCATGCTGGCGCGTTCAATGCTGCGATTACCACCACTAATAGCAAGCTGAATTTGTTCGTCAACTAGGACGCATGCCGCTCTTAACAGAGGCTCATGCTCAGCGCTCGTTGCCAAGGTGATTTTTTGGCCAGCAAGACTTACTTCAATGCGTTGTTGGCTCATTGTCATCCTCTGGATTGTTTGGTGTAGCAACTTCGCCAAGTAGATTTAGTTGGCGACCATCACTCTGATCTGGTAAGCGACTTAAAATACGTTGAACGCGTTTTTGAGCATCATCAATCTTGTTTTCCAGCTGTACTCGATTTTGATTCAAGTTTCTTACCGCCTCTTCAATCAATGAAATTTTTTCAGATATGCGAGCAATAGAGATGCTGAGCGAATTCAGGTCGCTAGCATCCTTGCTTGGGGGAATTGGGCTTAATTCACTCATATTGGCATTGTAGCCTTGAGATTAGCTTAAATTTCTCAATTTTAGAGGGCCCACTCTTTTGGGTGGCTCCAATATTGAGAAATCGGTCTTAGAAGGTGTATTTGGTAGTCAGATAAAACGCTCTTCCGTCACTAGGGTAGTAGTAGTAGCTATTGCTGAAGTTGCCAGTAGCACTCATCAGGCTAGTGTATCCACCGGTAGTTGCATAAGAAGTATTGCCTACGTTTTTAATGGTGAATTTAGTGTCAAAATTCCCGGCCTTATAGTTTAGGAAGATATCCCCAACGGTGTATGAAGGCATCTGATTGAGGGTGTTGTAGTAGACCGGACTCGCATCGTAATGCTGATTGCTAACATAGTTAACTACACCGCCAACAGACCAGTTCATATCGATCAAATAATTGGCTCTTGCATTAAGTAGCAAGTTTGGCGAGAGTGGAATTGCATTCCCTGCGAATGGACCATCAGCGTAGTAGGAGTTTTGTAACTTTCCGCCGGCAGCTACCATGAGTTTATTGGTAATGTTAGATGAAGAATCTAAAACAACTCCACGTCTATTGACGTTGTACTGTGAGTTGTAATTAAGTCCAGAGGATGGGTCATACATGATTTCATTTTGAGACGTCGATGAAAAAATAGAGCCATTAATTCTCAAATTACTTAATATCCAGTTCCCGCCAATTTCATAAGTCTGAGCTGTTTGAGGCTTCAAGATGCCGTTAAAAACTTGAGAAGAGGTATTGACGTCGTAACCCCAAAATTCATCTATGTTAGGAAAGCGATATGACTGATTCCATTTGACATAGACCTTTTGATTGCTTGCATAGTTGAAATTGAAGGCTGCATCCCCCGCATTAGCTGAGTATGTTTTATTGGCGTTTGATGCCCCGTTAAAGGAATAGATATTGGTATCGTAGGTACTGGCTTGCTGTGCCTGATGTCTAGCGCCACCATCCAAACTCAATCCATTAATAATTGGTAGCTTCAGAATTCCATAGACGGATTGATTTAGAAGCGATGCATTTTGTGCGTTGTAGGTAAGTCCATTGGGGTTGCTGATATAAAAATTAGGAATCATTACGTTATTCAGTACGTCAGAACCGTAGGTGTTATTTGATCCTTGGCTTGCCTTGTTGAACTCGTAACCCAAAATACCAGTGCCAAAAGATTCGAGGTTAGCTTTGATGCGTGGAGATACATTCAGCTGCCAGCCTGATAGGGTGGAGTTACTTGCGCCCACGATTGGGTAGGGCGTTACATTAAGTGCCGCGCCACTGTCATAAAAAGGATTGCGATAGAAAACATTTCTATTGGTATAAGATGCATCAAGCTCGCCGATATAACCTTCTGAGAATCCTTTTGTTCCGCCAAATCTCACCCCAGAATTACTCGTAGTTGTATTTGACCCAATATTGTTGAATTTGGCAGCTTGTGGGTCACCGGACCCCACTTGACCTACAACGCCACCTGGATTTTGAGCATTGGTGTAGCCATAAAACAAATCTGTATATATTCTGTCGATCCCACCAAATTTCTGAATTACTTTTGCATCAAATGCATAGGCATTGGCTGCTGAATTTTGTCTCCAGCCATTAGTGTTGGAGGTATTGGCAGTGAGTTGATAGGTCGTATCTTGGTAGGTATCCCGAAGAATGGCGTTATTGACGAGCGTGTTGTAGCTGCCATAGCTAACGCTAGCTTGATTTAACTTGGAGGTATTGCCATTGGTGATGATGTTGATCACGCCGCCAACTGCGCCATTGCCGTATTGGACGCTGGCACCGCCTTGAAGAATTTCTATGCGCTCAATTGAATCTAAGGGGATTGAGCCCCAGCTTACTGGCAAAGAATCGATCGGATTAATTCTCTGCCCATCGATCAGAATTAATGTCGTGCTGTTGGCAGTAGCGCCATATCCGCCCATATCTACGGTTGCATCAAGATTTAGCTGTCCTGGATTGAGGCTGCGTACATTCAGGCCGCCTATTTGAGATAGAACATCAGGAATATTGTTTGATGTTGAGTTCGCTATCTCGTCGCGCGTAATGACTTTGACATTCGCTGGGACCTGATTAAGGTTTTCCTCAAATCGCGTACCAGTCACAATGAGTGTGGAGGGATTGCTTTGTGCAAATGCTGCCTGGGTGATGCTGAGGGAGAGGAGGGCGCCACATACTACGGCGATTTTTTTCTGCTTTAACTGCGATTTCATAAAAGACTTTCTGTTATCGATTGCCTAGCTAACTTCCCCGTTAGCTGGGTCGAACAGAATTTCGCGTGCAGGAGTTCAGGCGTCAATTGAGCGCAAGATCGAAAGATAGGGCGCTTTCTTGGCGCGCGAAGATCCCCGTCCGCAAAATTCCACCTGTCTTGGCCGGTATCCGGGCTAGTAAATATCAGAATCTGGCCTTCCCATGCGATTGACGCGCACAGTGGCTTTGTCAGATTCCTGACGCCTTTCAAATGAATAAAAGACGCATTTACCTACCGTTGCGGGGGCAGCACACGTTTAGTGTTTCCCGTTTAACTTTATTGCATTGCAATAAAGCACCACTACCCCGCCATTCTATCTGATTCGGTGGGGTCTAAGCCTAAAACGTCCGCTCAAAAAGGCAAAAAAGCCTACAATATGGGGTCTAGGAGTAAGTATTGATGACAGTATTAGATAAGCATCCCGAAAAGAACCTGATTCGCCTGCAGTTGAGCCAAAACTCGGTCTTAAAAAGCTTGGATCCAGCTGCAATGGCTGAGTTGGAGCGTCATTTAGAGATCTCGGACCTCAAAAAATCCGAAATTTTGCTTCATCAAGGCGACCATCAGATGGAGCAGTACTTTGTTTTGGACGGCATCCTAAAGCGTATTGTTTCTAGTGCAGATGCAAAAGAAATGATCCTGCGTTTTGCCATCGAAAAAGATATTGAAACTAGCTATGCGGCATGGCGTCTGAAGACGGCTGCCCCCTACAGTATTGCCTCTGTGACCAAGGCCCGCGTGGCTCGGATGCCCCTCAAGAAGTGGGCGGAGTTCTTGGATGAGCACAAGATTCTGAAAGAGAGTTTTGAGTTTGAAGTCATGCGCCTGATGAGTGAAATCATGGCCCATACGATTACTTTGCATATGCTCGATGCCCCGGGTCGGGTGGAGCGTTTCCTGCGTAAATACGAGGATTTGTTTGAGCTCCTTCCTAAAAAGGAGCTGGCGGCTTATCTCAACCTCTCCCCGGAGACACTGAGTCGCCTCAAAACAAAGCATAAAGAGCTTTTTGTATAAGCAGTCACCCAGCTGTAATTACAGGATTTAGAGGGAAATTGACCGAAGTCAATGATGAACCCCCTCCCCAAGCCTAATATTCATTTCAGCCTAAGCGGGGTCAAAAATTCCGCAGTGCGATTAATAACTAAATTGGAGACATTAGCGAAAGCTAAATTGCATTAGCCCTTATCGGGCGATTTGTGATTCTTGAAAAATTTCTATGACAACAGATAATCAAAACACACAGTTAACGGATGGTTTCCATCTCGTCATTGACGCCTTAAAGGCAAACGACCTTGATACGATTTTCGGCCTGGTTGGTATTCCAATTACCGACTTATGTCGTTTAGCACAGGCTGAAGGTTTGCGTTTTATTGGCTTCCGTCATGAGCAGCATGCAGGTAATGCTGCAGCGATTGCTGGTTACATGACGCAAAAGCCAGGCATTTGCATGACAGTTTCTGCACCTGGTTTCTTGAATGGCTTAACAGCACTTGCTAATGCAACTGTGAACTGCTTCCCAATGATTTTGATCTCTGGTTCAAGCGAGCGTGAAATCGTTGACTTGCAACAAGGCGACTACGAAGAGATGGATCAGCTCAACGCGGCTAAGCCATATTGCAAAGCTGCTTATCGTATCAACCATATCGAAGATATTGGCATCGGTTTTGCACGTGCAATTCGCGCTGCGGTTTCTGGTCGCCCAGGTGGTGTGTATTTGGACTTGCCAGCACAGTTGCTCGCGCAAACAATGCCTGTTGAAGAAGCTAAGAAATCCATCTTCAAGGTAATCGATCCAGTTCCACGTCAGATCCCAGCGGCTGATGCGGTTGCTCGTGCATTAGACGTGTTGAAGGGCGCTAAGCGTCCATTGATTCTGTTGGGTAAAGGCGCTGCTTATGCTCAAGCTGATAAAGAGATCCGTGATTTGGTTGAAAAATCTGGCATTCCTTATTTGCCAATGTCTATGGCTAAAGGTTTGTTGCCAGACAACCATCCACAGTCTGCTTCTGCAGCGCGCTCATTTGTATTGGCTGAAGCTGATGCAGTGTTATTGGTTGGTGCGCGTTTGAATTGGTTGCTTGCACATGGTAAAGGTAAAACTTGGGGTAAAGAACCTAAGAAATTTATCCAAATCGATATTCAGGCAAACGAAGTTGATAGCAACGTACAAATCGCTGCTCCATTAATTGGTGATATTGGTTCATGCGTTGGTGAGCTCTTGAAGGGCATCTCTGCTGTTCCCAAGCCAAGCGCTGAGTGGATTGCAGCTATCACCGAGAAGAAAGATAAGAACACAGCCAAGATGGCTGAGACATTGGCTAAAGAAGCAAACCCAATGAACTTCCATGGTGCATTGCGTGTGATTCGTGATGTGATCAAGAAGAACCCAGATGTGAACTTGGTAAACGAAGGTGCAAATACACTCGACTATTGCCGCGCAATCGTTGATATGTATAAGCCACGTAAGCGTTTTGACTCTGGTACTTGGGGAATTATGGGTATCGGTATGGGTTATGCGATTGGTGCCGCTGTAACTAGCGGTTTGCCAACAGTAGCCGTAGAGGGTGATAGCGCGTTCGGTTTCAGCGGTATGGAATTGGAAACTATTTGCCGTTACAACTTGCCAATTACAACAGTTGTTTTCAATAACAACGGTGTATACCGCGGTACCGACGTTAATCCAACTGGCGGTGCTGATGTTGCGCCCACCGTGTTTGTTAAGGACGCTCGTTACGACAAGATGATTGAAGCATTTGGTGGCGTAGGTTACTACGTAACTACACCAGCAGAGTTAGAAGCAGCCTTAACAGAAGCAATTGCTGCCGGTAAACCAGCTCTCATCAATGCTGTTATTGATGAAACTGCAGGTACTGAGAGTGGACGTTTAACAAACTTAAATCCATCCACAGCAGCTGCTAAGAAGTAATTCAAGATAAATTTAGAAGTAAACAAGAAAGACTTAAGGAGAAACAACATGACTAAACCATTAGACGGTATTCGCATTATTGACTTTACACACGTACAAGCAGGTCCTGCATGTACTCAGTTATTGGGCTTTTATGGCGCAGACGTCATCAAGGTTGAGCGTCCAGGTGCTGGCGACGTTACTCGTAGCCAATTGCGCGATATTCCAGGCGCTGACGCTTTGTACTTCACTATGTTGAACGGCAATAAGCGCTCTTTGACTTTGGATACTAAGACTCCAGAAGGTAAAGAAGTTTTAGAGAAGATGATTAAAGTTTCAGATGTAATGGTTGAGAACTTTGGCCCAGGCGCATTAGACCGCATGGGCTTCTCTTGGAAGCGTATTCAAGAGTTGAACCCAAAAATGATTTTGGCTTCTGTTAAGGGCTTTAGTGATGGCCACTCATACGAAGATTTGAAAGTGTATGAGAACGTTGCCCAGTGTGCTGGTGGTGCTGCTTCTACTACTGGTTTCTGGGATGGTCCTCCTACAGTTTCTGCTGCTGCTTTGGGCGACTCAAACACTGGTATGCACTTGGCAATCGGTATCTTGACAGCGTTGATGCAGCGTCAAAAAACTGGTAAAGGTCAAAAAGTATCTTGCTCAATGCAGGACGCTGTATTGAACTTGTGCCGCGTGAAGTTGCGCGATCAACAACGTTTGGACAAAGTTGGATACTTGGAAGAGTACCCACAATACCCACACGGTTCATTCACTGACGTAGTTCCACGCGGCGGTAACGCTGGTGGTGGCGGTCAGCCAGGTTGGGTGTTGAAGTGTAAGGGTTGGGAAACAGATCCAAACGCGTATATCTATTTCACAATTCAAGGTCACGCTTGGGAGCCAATTACTAAGGCTTTGGGCAAACCAGAGTGGGCAACTGATCCAGCATATATGACTGCTGAAGCTCGTCAAGACAAGATTTTTGACATCTTCGCAACTATCGAAGACTGGCTCAAAGATAAGACTAAGTACGAAGCTGTGGACATCCTCCGCAAATTCGATATTCCATGCGCTCCAGTTCTCTCGATGAAAGAATTGGCTGCTTCACCAGACTTGCGTAAGAGCGGTTCTATCGTTGAAGTTGACCACAAGGTACGTGGTAAATATTTGACAATTGGTAGCCCAATTAAGTTCTCTGATTTGGAAATCGAAGTGAAGCCATCTCCAGTATTGGGTGAGCACACTGACGAAGTGCTGGCTGATCTTGGTTATGGCAAAGATGAAATTGCCAAGTTGCACGCAGCAAAAGCGGTTTAATAAAAATAAGATTCTGTTGAACTACAGTTTCTTGTAGTTATTTTTTTGAGGCGCTCCTTGTGGGCGCCTTTTTATTCTATAGGCTGACCTAATGAAGACAAGTGTTGATTTGCACCAATTGGTGGAGTGCGTAGGCGACGCCATCATCGTGGCCGATGCACATGAAAAAATCGTGCTTTGGAATCCCGCCGCGACTCGTATCTTTGGATACCTGGAAGAGGAAGCTTTAGGCAATACTTTGGATCTCATAGTTCCTGAGCGCCAACGTCAAAAACATAATGAGGGTTACAGCCACTCCATGGAAACTGGCACCACTCGGTATGGAACATCTCTATTGAAGGTGCCTGCCAAACATAAGGATGGCAGCATGCTGTCGATCGCCTTTACAGTAGGAATGCTATTTGACGCCTCTGGTAAGGCTAATGGGGTGGTAGCCATCATTCGGGATGAAACCGAGCGCTTTGCCCAAGAAAGGGCTCTCAAAAAGCGTCTTGCTGATCTTGAAAATCCTCAGACTTAGCCACATATAGTCTTATAGCGACGCCAATTCAGGCTTAAAAGGGATCTGTGCCCAAATATTGGGCACGCACCATTTTTCCCTATTTCCCGCTGGTAAAATTGCCTCAATTCAAAATTTTCATTCTTATTAGGACTTAAACCATGGCAAAAGCACTAGAAGGGGTCAAAATCCTCGACTTTACGCACGTTCAATCAGGCCCAACCTGTACTCAGTTACTGGCTTGGTTTGGTGCTGACGTAATCAAAGTGGAAAAATCTGGCGAAGGTGATGCAACACGCGGTCAGTTGCGCGATATCCCTGATGCTGATAGCTTGTATTTCACGATGTTGAACCATAACAAGCGTTCTATTACCGTGAATACGAAAACCCAAAAGGGTAAAGAAATTCTTGAGCGCCTCATTAAAGAGTGCGACGTTTTAGTTGAGAACTTTGCACCAGGTGCTTTGGATCGCATGGGATTTTCTTGGGAGCGTATACAAGAACTTAATCCAATGATGATCATGGCTTCTGTAAAAGGCTTTGGTCCTGGCCCATACGAAGATTGCAAAGTGTATGAGAACGTAGCGCAATGCGCGGGCGGCTCAGCATCAACGACTGGTTTTGATGATGGTCCTCCGATGGTAACTGGTGCACAAATCGGTGATAGCGGAACTGGTTTGCATTTAGCGCTCGGTATTGTGACCGCCCTGTATCAACGTACTCACTCTGGCCGTGGTCAGAAGGTATTGGCAGCAATGCAAGATGCAGTATTGAACTTGTGCCGCGTGAAGTTGCGTGATCAACAACGTTTAGAGCGTGTTGGCTTGATGCAAGAGTACCCTCAGTTCCCGAACGGTGAGTTCGGCGACTCTGTACCCCGCGCAGGCAATGCTTCTGGCGGTGGTCAGCCAGGTTGGATTGTGAAATGCAAAGGTTGGGAAACAGATCCAAACGCCTATATGTATGTAATCGTTCAGGCTCCAGTTTGGGAGGCCATTTGCAAAGTAATCGGTCGTGAAGATTGGATTACTGATGTACGTTTTGCATCACCAATGGCGCGCTTGCCACATCTCATGGAAATTTTCGGCGAGATCGAGAAGTGGACGATGACTATGACCAAGTTTGAAGTAATGGATATCCTCAATCAGTACGACATTCCATGCGGCCCAATTTTGTCCATGAAAGAAATCGCTGAAGAGCCTGCATTGCGTGCTACTGGCACCGTGGTTGAAGTGGATCATCCAATTCGTGGCAAGTACCTTACTGTTGGTAACCCAATCAAGATGTCTGATAGCCCAACAGAAGTGACACGTTCACCATTGCTTGGTGAGCACACCGATGAGATTCTTCATGAGTTGGGTTACACCACTGACGATTTGATTTCTCTCCGTCACGATAAGGTGATCTAAGATGCGGGTTGCTTTGATTGGGAGTGCGGATTTTGGTAAAGCAGCATTAGAAGCTTTTTTAGATCGCGGCGATGAAGTGGTTGCCGTTTTCTGCCCACCTGTTAATCCTAAATCAAGCAAGCCGGAAGTCTTAAAAGAAGCTGCACTCGCAAGGGGATTAAACCCCTTGCAGTTTGCCTCTCTGAAGGGGCCTGAGGCTGCTCAGGCGCTGATTGATAGTAATGCAGATATCTGCGTAATGGCATATGTCATTCAATTTGTACCGCAAGAGCTCTGCAAGATTCCGAAGCACGGCACTATTCAATATCACCCATCCTTACTACCTAAATATCGCGGCCCAAGCGCCATTAACTGGGCGATCGCATTAGGTGAAGAGAAAACGGGCTTAACGATCTTCCGCCCATCTGATGGTTTGGATGAGGGCGAAGTGATTTTGCAAAAAGAAGTTGCCATTGGGCCTAATGACACATTAGGAAAGATCTACTTTGATCATCTATTCCCAATCGGTGTTAATGCATTGCTCGAAGCTGCTGACCTTGTGGTCGCCGGCAAGCATCAAGAAATCGTTCAAGATGAATCCCAAGCGAACTACGAAGGTTGGTTTGATGCGAATGCTGCTCAGATTCATTGGGCAACCCATATTAGCCAGATCTACAACTTGATCCGCGCATGCAATCCAGCACCTGGTGCATGGACGAAGTTTGGCGAGCAAAAGGTTCAGATCTACGATTGCCACAAGCACGTAGCTGCTACATTCGGCGCCGTCAAAGGCAAACCTGGAGAAGTAACTCAGATCACTCTTGATTCAATCTTCATCACCTGCCATGGTGGGCAGATTGAAGTCCTCAAAGCCAAAGGCGCTATAGGTAAGGTGACTGGTGCTGAATTAGCTAAAGAGTTGAATTTAGAAGTAGGGCAGTTCTTTGCCCTGTAAAAAACTTAGAAATTAAATTTCTAAGTTATCAATCAAGCGTGTTTTACCAAGCTTAGCCGCTGTCAGAATAACAAGCGGTTCACCAGCTTGAAGTTGCTCATTACTCGCAGGCGCCAAATCACTTTGCTGACGAATGGCGATGTAATCAGGCTGCCAACCGCGGTTTGCTAGGGAGGCAACTGCAATTTTTTCAATTTCAGAGATGGCCTTTGCATCGCGTACATTCAAATCAAGTACACGTTGGCGCACTTCTTTTAATGTCTTCATAAGCTCTGGTGCCTCAGCACGCTCTTCAACTGAAAGGTAGCCATTACGAGAGGAGAGGGCAAGGCCATCTTCCGCACGAATGGTTTCACCAGGAATAATTTCCACTGGCAAAGCAAACTGCTTGGCCATCTGGCGAATAATCATTAACTGTTGGTAATCTTTTTTACCAAACACGGCAACCTTAGGCTGAACACAAGAGAAGAGCTTTAGAACAACGGTGCAAACACCCTTAAAGAATCCAGGGCGGAACTCACCCTCGAGGATGTCCCCCAACTGCTGCGGTGGATCAACGCGGT
>Ga0255756_1006619_pt1 | contig 10364 bp, 7 predicted proteins | sample 011ome_20_FD_179956 | JGI IMG/M metagenome (GOLD analysis project Ga0255756, IMG submission 179956) | Coastal salt marsh microbial communities from the Groves Creek Marsh, Skidaway Island, Georgia - 011509CT metaG (version 2) | ecosystem: Environmental > Aquatic > Marine > Intertidal zone > Salt...
GCCGCCGGCGGCGGCTGCGGCGTCGCGTCGTCGCCTCGGGTTTCTCGCGAGGTCCGAGGAGGTCCGAGGTACTGCGTCGGGTACTGTAGGGTTACTTCTCTTTCGTTCAAAACTCAGCTCCCGTCCCCGTCTCCGCCTCCGCCGCGCTCACGGGGGCTCACTCGCCCTGGTACTTCCCGTCGCTCCCCTTGGCCTTGATGTCCTTGGCGACGCCGCCGACGCCGGCGACGTGGCCCGTCTTCGTGGACGCCTTCAGGAACGACCGGAACAGCGTGCTGTTCGTGTCATAAATCATCTTCGCGTCCTCTCCGCTCTGCGAACTACGACGCGACGGGGGGCGGGGCGGAGGTGGACGGGCGGAAGGGCGCGGGCGTCAGGACGCGCGCGTCGAGGGCGGGGCGACGACGCGGCGACGCGGCGCGCGAGCGCGATCGAGGGGGGAGGGGGAGGGTCCGCGAGAGGGGAGACGGGCGCACCTCCGTGCCCGGCGGCGCGTGAAGTGAGTGATCGACGACGCCGCGTTCGCGTCGAAAACGCGACTCGCGCCGAGGCGAGGCGAGCGCGTTCACGAACGTTTTTCACGCGTCCCTCGGTTTCAACGTTTGATCGATTTCCCTTTCAGCTGACCGATGAACTTGTTTTGTATGGATTGGCGGTCAGCTCTCTGCGACGAGCGTATCTTTTGCGGATAATAAACGCTCGCCACACCCCGTCGCGCGCGTCGCTCCGCTCGTCGACGTTTCCTCTCTCTCGCGCGCGCGGGATCACCCACGATGGCGACGACCGCGCTCCTCGCCCCGACGCGCCTCGCGTCTCCCGCGGGAGACGCGACGACGCGCGTCCGCCGCGCGCGGACCGCGACGATCGCTCGCGCTCGTCGTGATAATCTCCGAAAGGCACCGATCGCGGCCGCGGCGGCGTCGTCGACGACGACGACGGAGCTTCCCCCTCCCGCGCTCGCGAACCCGGACGCGTGCTCGCGCGCGAGCGACTACACCTCGCGCCGAGGCGCGGTGCCGTACAAGGACGCGGCGGTCGACGTGGACATCATGGTGAACGACGGCGCGAGAGCCGCCATCGCGGCCGCGGGCGCGGAGCGATTCGTGTCTCTCATCGATCCGTCCAACCCGAAGCTCCTGAGGTTGCTGCGCGTCATGGAGGACGGCTGGGACGCGATCGGCGTGCGGAACAAGAACGCGGGGCACCATTCGCTGTGGCCGGAGGCGTTCGAGGCTGGGCGGTCGCTCCTCGAGGAGGCGTTCCCGGAGGAGTGCGACCCGAAGTTCGGCGGGGAGGTTCTCTCCGGCGTCGCGTTCGTCGGTGCGTTCGTTCGTCGACCGACCGATCCAATCCGCGCGCGACACGTCATCGAAAAACCTCCACGTCATCACTTACTGACCAGTCCGATCGCGCTCCTCCGTCCACGTCACCACTTTTCTACGCGTCCGCAGGCGACGACATGAAGGACCGCGCCATCGATTTCATGCAACGCCGGCCGAAGACGGACTTCACGATGTCCAAGTACAACCCTCTGGGTCGCCTGCACCGAGACCCGGACGCGATCGACTACAAGCAGCCCGGGTGGATGGAGACCGCGATGCCGGGAAGTGCGCCGTTTGGCGCGGAGGAGGAGGAGGACGGCGCGTACTCGTACAGGTACTACAACGTCTGGCTCGCGAGGACGCCGCTCGACGCGTCGGGGCAGGTGTACGAAAACCCGCTGTGTCTGCTCCTCCCCAGAGACGAGGGCGCGAAGGAGTGGGACTACGAGATACGCAAACCGGAGGACAACGTGGGCGCGAAGGAGGAGACGATCGGGGAGATGATGGGCCGCGCGGCGAAGAACCCGCTCTCCGCCGCGCCGATCGTGATGTCGATGTTTTCGACGAGACGGGGACAGAAGAAGGAGGACCAGTTCGAGGTGCGTTCTATACACTGGTCCCCATACGACCCCGTTCGCGTGGTGAACGCCGTTCCTTAAGGACTTTTTCCGGCGCATCTCTCCGCCCACCCCTCGGTTTCAATCTCCGCCCTCGACGCCTTTCAACTCCATCTGACGCCTATGAACTCCACCCCGACATCGCTTTGTATGGAACGACCCTGAGTTCACCGACCCGAACTACATGTCGCGCGGCTCGCCGGAGCTCACGCCGGACGACGCGCACACGTGGATAACACACCCGTTCGTGGCGTTCGACTCGTTCGACATGTGGCACGGCGCCGCGAAGTGGGACGGCGACGAGAAGAAGGCGGTGATCGATTCGGCGGCGGACTTGATGCGCGCGAGGCAAGACGCGAGCAAAGGCCGCGTGAGCATGGAGCTTCGATTCCGCGCGCGGTGTAAGCCCGGCGGGCGCGAGGGCGTGCCGTTTTCGCCGCTGTCGAGCGCGTACCGGGGGGGCGTGTTCACCCCGGACACGGTGCGACCGAGCGGGGGGGAGTACGACCTGGAGAAGGGCACGACGCGATAGAGGATCGAGCTCGCGCGAACGCACGGACCCTTCCTTCATCGGACTCCGACGACGGGGAGGGCGTCGGGCGTAATAACGAATAGCCATCTCATAATAGCCCTACGACGACGTTCCGTTTCGTTTCGTTCGTCGCGCGATGCTTAATACGCTAACCGACGCGGCGCGCGCGTCGGAACAAACTTCAGAGGCACGCTCGGCGGCTCCGGCGTGCGTCGCGCCCGCGGCGGCGGCGCTACCTCCTCCTCCTCCTCCGCCCCCCTCGCCGCCGCAGCCGCCGCCTCCTCCTCCTCCCTCGCGAGCCGCCTCGCGGCGACGACGGACGCGATGAACCTCAGCGCCTCGGCCTCGCCGCCTCTGCCGCCGCCGCACAACGCGGGGAGCCTGCGCGCGAGGTCTTCCACCATCGGTCTCGACAGCCCGGGGCGGCGGTCGCGATCGTCCTCCGTCGTCGTCGTCGCGGCGCCGCCCGCGCCTCCCCCGAGCCCGCGCCGCCGCGGGGTCCACGCCGCCGCCGCGGCCGGGTCCGCCCACGCCGCCGCGCCTCGGAGAGGTCGATCGGAGGGACTCATCCGCGCTATCCGCGCGGCCTGCGCCGCGCGGTCGTCGGGGCCGACCTGGTAGGTCTTGTACGGCGAGTGCGCTCTGCGCCACGATTCGTTCAGCTTCGGCTTCGGCTTCGATCTGGCGCGCGCGAACGCGGCGGCTTCCAACGCGTCCGCGAGCTTGGGGTTCCTCTGGAAGAGCGCGTCCGCGGCAGCCTGTGCGCGAGCGAGCGCGGATCGCGGCGACGGCGGCGTCTTCGGCCGCGGCGGCGGCGGCGGCGGCGGCGGCGGCGGCGGCGGCGGCGGCGGAGGCTCGGGTTCGTCCGATTCCGATTCCGATTCCGACTCGACCGATCCGCGCTCTTCTTCTTCGTACTCCTCCTCTTCCTCCTCTTCCTCCTCGGCGATGCTCTCGGCGAAGCGCCGCGCTTCCGCGAACTTCGCGCGCGCTTGCTTCCCTCTGTGCACCGCCTGTATCTTCGTCGCCGCCGCGGTCGTCTCTCGCAGCTCCTGAACCTCCCGCCGCGCCTGCTTCCCTCGGTGCGCCGCCTGAATTTTCTTCGCGGCTTCGTTAGTCTCTCGCAACTCCTGGAGTTCTCTCCGCGCCTGCTTCCCTCTGTGCACCGCCTGAATCCTTTTCGCGGACTCGTGCATCTCGCGCAGCTCCTGGACCTCCCGCCGCGCGAGCTTCCCTCTGTGCACCGCCTGTATGCGCTTCGCCGCGGCGTTCGTCTCTCGCAACTCCTGAAGCTCTTTCCGCGCTTGCTTCCCTCGATGCACGGCTTGTATTTTCAGAGCCGAAGCGTGCATCTCTCGCAACTCCTGAAGCTCGCGTCTCGCCTGCTTCCCTCGGTGCACGGCCTGAATCCTCTTCGCGGACTCGTGCATCTCGCACAGCTCCTGAAGCTCTTTGCGCGCTTGCTTCCCTCTGTGCACCGCTTGAATTTTCAGAGCAGACGCGTGCATCTCTCTGAGCTCTTGGACCTCCTTCCTCGCGAGTTTCCCTCTGTGCACCGCTTGAATTTTCTTCGCCGCCGCGGTCGTCTCGCGAAGCTCTTGGAGCTCTTTGCGCGCTTGCTTCCCTCTGTGAACCGCCTGTATGCGCTTCGCCGCGGCGTTCGTCTCTCGCAACTCCTGAAGCTCTTTCCGCGCTTGCTTCCCTCGATGCACGGCTTGTATTTTCAGAGCGGACGCGTGCATCTCTCGCAGCTCCTGAAGCTCGCGTCTCGCCTGTTTCCCTCGATGCACCGCCTGGATCTTCTTCGCGGCTTCGTTCGTCTCTCTCAGCTCCTGAAGTTCCCTCCGCGCGAGCTTCCCTCTGTGCACCGCTTGAATCTTCTTCGCGGCTTCGTTCGTCTCTCTCAAGTCCTGAAGCTCGCGTCGCGCCATCCTCCCCCGGTGCGCGGCTTGAATTCTCAGAGCCGCGCGCCCGAGCTCCTCATCGGCGTCGTCGTCGTCGTCCTCCTCCTCCTCCTCCTCCTCGATCGGCAGCTCCTCGCCGCCCGCGAGGGAGTCGTCCGAGTCCGTCTCCGCGCCGAGTCCGTCCCCGATCGGGTCCGGGTCCTCTCTCGCGCGCGGCGGCGCTGCCATCGACCGACGCGCGGCTCTCCCTCGATGCGCCGCCTGTATCTTCGTCGCCGCGTCCGTCAGCTCCTTCTTCTCTCGCGCCAACGCCTCCCTCGCTTTCTTCCCGCGGTGCATGGCTTGAATCCGCGCCGCCGCCGCGTTCGTCTCGGGGTCGTCCGCGAAGTCGAACCCCTCGTCCACGAGCTGTTCGATCTCTGCCATCGCGGCGCGTTTCCTCGCCGCCGCCTCGCGCGCTTTTTTCCCGCGGTGCACGGCTTGGATCTTCGCCGCCGCCGCGTTAGTGGCCTCGTCGTCGTCGAAGTCGAACGCTTCATCCTCCTCCGTCGCCGTCGCGCCCGTCGCGCGCATCGCGCGTCGCGCCATCCTGCCGCGGTGTATCGCCTGAATCCGCGCCGCCGCCGCGTTGGTTTCCTCGTCGTCCTCGAAGTCGAATTCCTCCGCGGCGACGTCCTCGAGCTCTTCCAGCGCGGCCGCCGCGCGTCGCGCCATGCGTCCTCGGTGAATCGCCTGAATCTTCGCCGCGGCCGCGTTGGTTTCCTCGTCGTCCTCGAAGTGGAAGCCGTCGTCGTCTTCCGCGGTCGGCGGCGCGGGCGTTGTCGTCGACGCCATCGACCGACGCGCGGCTCTCCCTCGATGCGCCGCCTGTATCTTCGTCGCCGCGTCCGTCAGCTCCTTCTTCTCTCGCGCCAACGCCTCCCTCGCTTTCTTCCCGCGGTGGATGGCTTGAATCCGCGCCGCCGCCGCGTTCGTCTCTGGGTCGTCCGCGAAGTCGAACCCCTCGTCTTTCAGGTCCTGGAGCGTCTCCATCGCTTCCAACGCGCGCGCGTCGCGGAGCTCCTTCGCGGCTTTACGCGCCGCCTTCCCGCGGTGCACCGCCTGTATGCGCGCCGCCGCCGCGTTCGTCGCGTCGTCGTCGTCGAACTCGAACGCTTCCTCCGCCGTCGCCGTAGAGCGCATCGCGCGTCGCGCCATGCGTCCTCGGTGAATCGCTTGAATCCGCGCCGCAGCCGCGTTGGTTTCCTCGTCGTCCTCAAAGTCGAATTCATCCGTCGCGACGTCTTCGAGCTCCTCCAACGCTCTCATCGCCCTTCGCGCTTGGCGCCCGCGGTGGATCGCCTGAATCTTCGCAGCCGCCGCGTTGGTCTCCTCGTCGTCCGCGAAATCGAATTCCTCCGCGGCGACGTCCTCGAGCTCCTCCAACGCTCTCATCGCGCGTCGCGCCTGTCGGCCGCGGTGGATCGCTTGAATCTTCGCCGCCGCCGCGTTGGTCTCCTCGTCGTCCGCGAAGTCGAACTCCTCCGCGGCGACGTCCTCGAGCTCTTCGAGAGCCTTCATGGCTCGTCGCGCCTGGCGCCCGCGATGCGCCGCCTGAATCTTCGCCGCCGCCGCGTTGGTTTCCTCGTCGTCCGCGAAGTCGAACTCCTCCGCGGCGACGTCCGCCGTCGCGTCGTCGCCCTCCTCCTCTTCCGCTCTCAGCGCCCGTCGCGCCATCCTCCCGCGGTGCATCGCCTGTATCCTCGCCGCCGCCGCGTTCGTCTCTTCATCATCTTCGAAGTCGAACGCCTCCGCGGCGACGACGTCCTCGAGCTCTTCTTCCGACGCAGCCATCGCGCGTCGCGCCGCGCGTCCTCTGTGCGCCGCCTGTATCTTCGTCGCCGCCGCGGTCGTCTCCTTCAGCTCCCGCATCTCGCGGCGCGCCGCCTTCCCTCGGTGCGCGGCTTGGATGCGCGCGGCCGCCGCGTTCGTCCGCGCGTCGTCCTCGAAGTCGAAGTCGTCGTCGTCGTTCGACGCCGCGGCGACGACCGCATTCTCGGAGAATGCGTCGGCATTCTTCGCCCCTTCCGCTCCGTCTCGGATCCCGCGACGCGCCACCCTCCCTCGATGCATCGCCTGAATGCGCGTCGCGGCGTCGATCTCCTCCGCGGACGGCTCTCCGTCGCCCGCGCCCAGCGGCGTCGTCTCCGACATCCCGGCCAGAGTCGCGCGGGGACGCGGACGCGCGCCGTGGGCGTGTGTCGACTTCTCCGTGAGGCGCGCCCGAACGGTCACTTCCAGCGGTCGCATCGACGACGAGCGGTAGCGGGCGCGTCGTTGACATCATTCTTTGAGCGCGCGCCGGCGCGGGGCGAGAGAGACGCATCGCGCGAGATGGCGCCGCCGCTCACCGCGTGGCAGCTCGCGGGCAAGGCCTACTTCTACGTCGCGACGTGGATGTCCATCTCCATGGCGGTCATCCTCTTCAACAAGGTCCGTCGCGTCCCGCGAGAAGAGCGACGAGATTTGTGTCACAAAGACGAGGACGGACATCTGTCGCGTCGCTCCCGCGCGCGATCGTCGCTCGCGCCCCCGCGCGTCCCCGCGACGAGGATTCCCTATCGCCCGCCGCGACGTTCCCCTTCGTCGCCGTCCTCGCGACGCGTCCGTCGTCGTCGTCGTCGTCTTCGCGTCCCGCTCGACCCGCGGCGTCGTCTGACCTCCCCCGTCGCCCCGCCCGTCGTCTCATCCTCCGCCCCTAACAACGACGCAGTACATCCTCGCGTTCACGCGGTTCAAGTACCCCATCGCGCTGACGCTCTGGCACATGTGCTTCTGCACCTCGATCGCGACGTTCATGGTGCGCGTCGCGGGGACGACGAAGCGACTCCACATGCCTCGGCACGAGTACGTGAACAGGGTGGTGCCGATAGGCGCGCTGTACGCCGCGTCTCTGTGGCTGAGCAACAGCGCCTACCTGCACCTCTCCGTCTCCTTCATTCAGGCGCGTTCTATCTCACACTGGTTCCCATACGACCGCGTTGGCGTGGTGAACGCCGATCCTTAAGGACTTTACTTCCCGGCCGGCGTATCTCTCCTCCCAGGGTCCCTCGCTTTCAATCGCGACACGCCTCGACGCCTTTCAACTCCGCTTCTGACGCCTTTCAACTCCAACCCGACATTCACTCACTCGCTCGCTCGTACGGACCCTCGGCCCTCAGATGACCAAGGCGCTCATGCCAGGCCTCGTGTACGTGTGCGGCGTGTTCTTAGGGATGGAGAAGCTGACGCGGTCGACGTCCGCGAACATGGTCGTCATCGCCGTGGGCGTCGCCATCGCGGCGTACGGCGAGGTGCGTTCTATACACTGGTCCCCATACGACAGCATTGGCGCGGTGAACGCCGATCCTTAAGGACTTTCGCCGGCGCATCTCTCCGCCCACCCCTCGCTTTCAATCCCCGCCCTCGACGCCTTTTATCTCCGCTTCTGACGCCTTTGAACTCCACCCCGACGATCGCTCGTATGGAACGACCCTGAGATCGACTTCGTCGCCGTCGGCGTCGCGCAGCAGCTCTCCGCGCTCGTTTTCGAAGCGCTGCGGTTGATGCTCGTGCAGGTGCGAGTTGACACGTGGCGGCGGCCGACGATCACACGATATATATTATTTCTCGACCACACGATATTCCACGTCACCGTATCTGGTGCACTGATTGACCAATAACAATTCGACAGGTGCTCATCACGCGTCGCGGGTACGCGATGAATCCGATACAGAGCCTGTACTACGTCGCGCCCGCGTGCGCGGCGTGCCTCGCGCTGCCGTTCGCCACGGTCGAGCTCCCGGAGATCTTGAACGACATCGAGCTCGTGATCGACTACCCTCTGCTGCTTTTAAACGGCGTCACCGCGTTCGCGTTGAACCTGGCGGTGTTTTTGTTGATCGGAAAGACGTCCGCGTTGACGATGAACATCGCGGGCGTGATCAAAGATTGGATGCTCATCTTCGCGTCGCAGCACTTGTTCGGGAACAGCTGTACTTTTTTGAACTACTTCGGGTACGTCGTCGCGTTCCTCGCCGTCGGGATGTACAACGTGAACAAGCTGAAGGCGGCGAAGGCGAAGGAGCGGGCGGAGCGAGTCGGCGCGAAAGGCGGCGGCGGTACGGCTGGCGGGGGCGGAGGCGGAGGTGGGATCGCGGGCGCCGCCGCCGCGTCGTCGTCCTCGGGCGGGAACTCGCCGCGTCATGACGAGCGGGTGTGACGACGGGATGGAACGGGCGCGTCGCGTAGGGTGGAGTGGGGGGGTCGTCGTCTTCGTCGTCGTCCCCAGTATAGTAGCAGGCGTAGTAGGTAGTGATCGAGTGAAACGACAGAGAAGCGGAGAGGAGAAACGCATTCATTCGACCGCGCCCTCATCCGAGGGGATCAGATCGAGCGAAAGGCAGACGCGGGCGCGATGGCGGACGACTCGTCGATCAGAACGTTCGCATCGATAGAAACACGCCTACTAGGCGCGTCGACTACCGATCCTCGAGGCGGGCTCACATCCTCCAAACCAACCTCCGCGGCGCGCGCGCAGCCGACGCGACGGCGAAGCTTTCCATTCATTCGCCTGCCGCCGCCCGCGTCGCGTCGCGCGCCCTCCCTCGCGCCGTCCTCCGTTTTTGCCTATTCATAGACCCCACTCTAAACCCCCACGCGTCCGATCCGCCGCGCCGAGCGCGATGTCGCGACGACGCGGCCGATCGATCGACCGACCGATCGATCAGTCGCCCTTGCGCCGGAAGCTGCACCCCTCCGTGAGCCGCGCGCGCCCGCCGGTGGGCTGGCACAGCACCGCGGAGCAGCTGCCGCAGAGCACCACCGTCTGGGAGTGAGAGAACACCGTCGTGATGTTGAAACAACCCTGGTAGTTTCGGGGCGGAGAGGAGAGGAGAGGAGAGCGGGCGTCAGCGCGCGCGTCGTCGGAGGCCGGGGGATGCGCGCGCGCGGCGTCGCGGTAAATTTTAGGGTTCCGCGCGCGCGAGAAGAAAACATCGGCCTCGCTCGCGGACGCACCTGGCACTTCACGTCCATGAAGAACGAGTTCGGCGACTGCACGAGGCGCTTGAGCTTGTGCTTGCGCGCCTCCAGAGCCGCGGGGGGGTGGAGCAGGTCGATGTCCTGAGCGAGCACCTGAGCGCGGGAGCGAAGACGGAAGGGGGGACGTCAGCGAAGGAAGAAAGAATCGCGGGGAAAGAAAAGAGCAAAGCCCGCGCTTGGGATCGCGCCGTCGCGGCGCCGGACGACGCCGGAGACGCGCGCGACGACGCGGGTTCCGCGACGGCGACGTCTCCAACGCCGCCGCCGCGACGTCCGAGCGAAGGATCGCGACGCGCGAGGACGCGCGACGGCGCCGCGCGGGCGCGGCGTCCGGCGCGCGCGCGCGTCGCGTCGCAAACCCTTCGCTCGGCCGTCGACGCGCGACGCCGAGGATGAGCCGCGTCCGCGCCGCGACGCGTCGCGGCGCGCGCGCGTCGCGGCGACGCGAGCCACGATGACGGGAGCGAGGCGTGGACGCGAACGCACCATGTTTGCAGTAGGTCGCTAGTGACCAACCGCGCGCTTGAAAGAGGGCGAGCGATGCCGCCTCGGCGCTGTTTTTGACGCTCGGGGAAAAAAAAGGGCTCGGAACCGAACGTACGTATGTGTGTACCGACCGCGCGCGTATGCGCATTCGCACAGAGTCGAGTACTGTAGTACTCGCACGGCCGCTCCGACGTCCGCGCGGCGCGCTCCTTCGAGTGCGGCGGCGATCGGCGTCGCGCGCCCTTTCAACATCGCGCGCGCTCTCGACTACCACCGAACGCTACACTCAGACAAAATGGCCGGCGGTCAGCTCCGGTGCGTCCCGCGCGCCCGCGCGCTCGCGTCGCCGCGGCGGCCCGCGCGTCGCGGCGCCGCGTCGCCCGCGTCGCCGCGTCGCCGCCGCGCGACGACCGCCCCACGAAATCGATCGCCGCATTTTATT
>Ga0255756_1006640_pt1 | contig 10345 bp, 9 predicted proteins | sample 011ome_20_FD_179956 | JGI IMG/M metagenome (GOLD analysis project Ga0255756, IMG submission 179956) | Coastal salt marsh microbial communities from the Groves Creek Marsh, Skidaway Island, Georgia - 011509CT metaG (version 2) | ecosystem: Environmental > Aquatic > Marine > Intertidal zone > Salt...
TCCACCAAGGTATTGTCATGATTGCCAATCGCCTTGAAGCACCGCAACTAGAAGACTGGATGGATACCCATGCCCAAGACCAGATGGTAGTGCTAATGCTAGATCAAATTACAGATACTCGAAATATCGGCGCAATTATGCGATCAGCCCTCGCCTTTGGTGCTTCAGCAATTATTGCCACTGATCGCCATGCCCCAGAAGAAACCGGCGCTATGTTAAGGGCCGCGTCTGGCGCCGCGGAACAGATGCCCCTTATCCGGGTGGTTAATCTGTCACGCAGCATTGGCGTGCTGCAGGATTATGGGTTTTTTGTAGCCGGCCTGGATGCCAGAGGCGATGGTGATATTGCCAGCCTTGCTAGTCAGGATCGATTAGCAATTGTGCTAGGCTCAGAAGGTAGCGGCCTGCGCCACCTCACCCGAGAGAAAGCGGACCGCTTAATCCAGATACCTATGGAAGACGCGGCCGAATCCCTTAATGTTTCAAATGCCGCAGCTGTTGCGCTTTATGCGGTTTATGCTGGACGCAAACAGGCCTAAATCGTGTGATCCAAAACTTGGTTTAATTTTACTTGATCTGGCATAGGATTTGCTGGTAAAGGATGCGCAACGTGCTGGCGTGGCTCAATTGGTAGAGCACCCGATTTGTAATCGGGCGGTTGGGAGTTCGAGTCTCTCCGCCAGCACCATTTTCCATGTATTATTTGATATAACCAATTGAATTGCTTCACTTTATGTGTCTGCATAGCGATTGGTGTAAAACAATATGAGAAACAAATATGCAGCAAATCATGTGTTATTACGTGATGGTGTTGGGCATCAGGAAAGATTGGCGGCGGCTATGGGGATGGGTATTCTCTTAATCAAGAAATCGCATTTCTCCAAAAAGTGAAATCACTGAAAAAGAACAGTGTTCATCAATCTACCCGGCAAGAGTGTGAAAGCGCCAGTTAGGATTAGTGCGAGATAAAAAAGAGAGGTCATAACTAACTTATGACGTCTAATGTCGCCTTTGCGTATGAAGTAAATTCCTGCCCCAAGGCTCAGCAAAGTCCAAGCACTAAGAATATGAATTGGACTATAATTACCCCAGACCTTGAGTTCATAGATAAAGAACGATGACATGGCCACAAGAGTCATCAGAGCAACCCATACTCTGCCAACAACAATGTGCAAGGCTGTTCCTTTTTGCATAGACATCTGCATACCACCGACAACCAATGCAGCCAGTGCACAAATTGCGTGGAGTGGAATTGGAGGCTGAGCATTTAGAAGGGTTGAAAGCATAAGGGCATCCTTGGCGAAGGCTTTGATTTAATGGTCAAAGCGAGGCGGATAAGGGAATAATCTAAACATAAGAAAACCCCGAATGTGATCGCTAATGATATGCTTTATTCTCTGATGGCTTGATAGCAGAGTTTGTGGAAGTTAAACACGAGATGTTCACTCTCATTAGGCAATTTGTCATCAATTAAATATCGACCTGACCCGAAGCCGATGGAATGCAAGCCTTTCTGGTTAGATTCATTAAGCATAATATCTTCAGGGCCAAGTTGAGTATTCATCCAATTTATAGCCGCTTTGGTCACTTCTGGCACTGGCCGACCTCTTGGCGCGTAATAGCTAAATCGTAGCAAAGATTTTTCTGGTGTTAGTGGTATCATAATAAAAACACCAACCATATCGGTGTATGGAAAAGAATAGAACGTTGTATTTGGCCATAGCCCAATATTAAAAAAGGAATCAGTCTGCCATGTCGCGCCGTCAAGGGGCAATCCGTAAGCATGAGTGACATTGTTATTTGGGGGACCAATATAAGTCCAATAATTCTGATAGGCTGTTAGGGTGTAACCTTTGAAATCAATCAATGCGGCGAGATCTTTATGAACCGGACCGCTGAGATCAAAATGGTAGCCTTCAATAGAGTTTTCCTGAATAACTTTCCAATTAGCGTTGACGATTACATCCGTTTCTTCAACCAGTTCAACATTATCCATATCCGGTAAAAATTTACGCATTTCCGGTTCTGCACCTACCATCATTTCAGAAATAGGCTGTGCATTATCATCCAGCGTGATAAACACCCAGCCGGCAAAAATCTCAAGTCGTACCTTGCGAAGACTATGATCTTTTTTGCTAAAGCTATCCAGATGCTCAGTGCGTGGAGCAGCTCGCAGATCCCCATTTAAGCTATAACACCAGGAATGATACGGACATCGTAACATGCCATTAACCTTCCCGCGACGATCGTTCATAAGGCGATTGCCTCGATGCCGACAGACGTTGTGCCAAGCATAAATATCACCATCTTTTTCGGTGGTGATAACGACACTTTGCTCAAAAACATCTTGAACAATGTATGAGCCAGGCTCTTTAAACTCGTTAACATGGCCAACTAAATGCCAACAGTTCATAAAGATGTGTGTTTTTTCTTGCTCAAAAATCTCAGGATCATAGAAAAAGGGAGCTGGAAGAGATTGGCCATTAACGGGATCGCTATAATCCCATTTTAGGTCTTTATGGCTAATTGCATTCTTGGAAATGTCCATAATACTACCTCATTACATCAGCTATTATTAACTGTGGTAGAATAAAGATACGAAAACAACACATAATTTTAAATTAGCTAAAAATTGAATATCACATTTCTTATCAGACAAACGAATGCATAGGGCTGGGCAGCGGCAAAGGATATGACCTTACAGCCAGAGCAAAATGCATGAGGGAATTAATAATCCAAGTTTAAGCATTGAAACCCGATAAAACAGGCACTTGGCACTTGGCGTATGGTACTTGGCGCATGGCAGTTGGCGTATGGAACCCTTTTGCCAACAGGTTTTGGGGTATTCACTAATATTTGAACGTTAACAATATGTATGATAATTTTGCAATATTATGAACGGCTAAAGAAAACTTATGAAAAACCTTGATCCTATCAACTATATTTCTCCCGCTATTCACGCATCAGATGTGGATAAGATTTTTAAATCCAGCTGGCAATTACTTTGCCCCTCTTCTCGACTGACAAATCGGGGCGATTATATTGCCACTGAAATCGCGGGAAACAAAGTTTTTGCTGTTATGACTAAAGACGGAATTCGTGCATTTCGCAATGTTTGCCGCCATCGCGGTGCTCGTTTATTGCCAGAAGGAACAGGGCGCTGCCAAACCATACGCTGCCCATACCATCAATGGGTCTGGCAAGAAGATGGCTCTCTTTTAAATGTTCCGTGGTGGGGGGACGATCCGGATTTTAAGAAAAGCGATTGGTCTCTTGATCAAGTAGAATTATGTGAGTGGCGTGGATTTTTATTTATCTCATTGTCGCCAGAAATATCACTTGAGGATCAACTTGGGGAACTAGAAGCTGAGCTTAAAAATGAACCGATTGAGCAGTATAAATGGGTACAAGAAGAAAAATTAGTCTTTGATGCCAATTGGAAAATCTATACTGATAATTTTGTTGAAGGGTATCATATTCCCGGCATTCATCCCAAATTTCATAGCGCAATTGAATTTGAAAAATTTGAAACTGTGGCGCTTAACGGGATGGTCAGAATGACAGCCCCGCCGCGTGAAGGGTTATTCTATCGCGGCAAATGGCTATGGATGTGGCCTAATTGGACGCTATCTCTATTTGACGGGGGCATGAACACATCACGAATTAATCCCATTAATCACCATCAAACGGAATTGATTTATAATTTTTACTTTGAAGATATTTCTGAAAAAAATGCATCTAAGCGTGCAAAGGTCATAGCTGATAACCTTGAAGTTATTCGGGAAGATTTTGAAGTCTGCAATGCTGTTCAAAAAAACTATGAGAGTGGCGGATACAGATCAGGACCGCTTTCTCCTCGCCACGAAGCTGGTGTTGCATACTTTCAGCAAAAGCTTTTAGAGGCTGGCGGCAAGTAAAAGTCTATAGACGCTAGCCAATATCCGCTGCAATCATCACTTGGCATTTAGCATTTGCTAGGTTCTCACATACTGATGAGATGCGTTTTGGTCGACCTGATAGTCCCAATGCGTTTCATTGGCTTTCATGGCCTCGTTGACAACTTGTTTTAATGGCAACCTATCCCAAACTTCAGTAGCAATTTTTTCCAAATCAAAACGACCACCGGTGATGATGTGATTAAGATTCTGTTCAATTTCAGAATATTCATCATGCCCTGCGAGATTGTTCCATTCATCTGGATCCTCCACCAGATTAAACAATTGCGGTCTAGACCCATGACAATAGTGATATTTCCAGTCACCAAGCCTTACCATAAAGCTTGGGCGCATTATTCCTTCGCCATGATATTCTGAAATTATGGGAACGATTTCGAGGTCTTTTCCATAAACAGCCGGCAAAAGGGAGCGACCTTCTAACGGCAAAACCGGAATTTGGCCAACCACATCAATCAAAGTAGCGGGTAAATCCAACAAAGAAACAGGTGTGTTGATGGTGCGAGCGTCTTCCCCTGGAACATCAATGATCAGAGGAATTCGTGCTGACCATTCATAAAGACTACGCTTTTGGATCAAGCCTTTTTCCCCAAGCATTTCACCGTGGTCAGAGGTCACGATGACAATCGTATTATTTCGCAATCCCTTCTCATCCAAGACAGCCAATATTTCCCCTAATTTATCATCAAAATAATGGGCAAGAGCCGCAAATCCACGGCGCATGGCAATCAAATTTTCTGGAAGTCTGATTTCATCACCACGCAGATGAAGCCCGTGCCAGCGCCGAAGGGCATGGTCGAAATCTGAGTAAGTATCGTCCATATTGTCTGGATAATTAGGCAATGGAATATCTGCATTTTCATACATCTCCCAATACCTTCGCGGGACTTTATAGGGTGGGTGTGGATTGGTGTAGGATACTGTCAGCATCCATGGTTTATCTTTTGGCGCGTGGCGTAAATATTCCAGAGATCGGAAATGTGTTTCTTCATCATATTGCAGTTCTTTTGACCAACCCGGCCCTATATTTTCAGACAAATATTGCGGAACAAAATCAAAAGCTTGTTCGGTAATATCGCTATCAGAAGGTAAGGGATATGACCATATAAAGCCTGACGGATAGACATCTGTATTCAAGCGGCGTCTAAACCCATGCAGTTGGTCTGCGCCAATAAAATGCATCTTGCCTGAAAGCGCCGTATCATACCCAGCATTGGTAAGGTAATGGGCAAAGGTTGGAATAAAACTGTGATAAGGATCGCCATTATCATAACAACCTGTCGTAGACGTATAAAGCCCTGTCATAAGACAAGACCGAGCAGGCACACATATTGGGCTTGGGGTATAAGCATTTGAAAAATGAGCCGATGAATTGATCAATTTGGACAAATGATTAGTCTCTGCCCCAATTCCACCTGTCGCTTTCAGCATGAATGGCGTCATTTGATCCGCCATAACCACAAGAATGTTATATGGGTTTTGTATCGGCATGGCAGATTAATCTCCTAATCATATTCATATGGATAATATTATTGTGTATTTCGCAGCCCACTAAAACATAAATTTTTGTGGCTGAAATTATGCTTGGCAACAAGATATTTTTGCCAGCACAACAACGCCTTTTCACCTCCTTTGATGTTTAAAGTATCAAGAACTCAGACCCATGAAAAAGTCACTTCCCCCATCTGATGAACGCAATATCAATAGGTTACGGAACTATACTTAACTGTCAACAAACACGATTTGCCATCCGTCTGTCAGGACCCTTGTTTTAAGGACTTATCACTGATCACAAGGACTGTAATTCCATCCTCAATACCCATCCCTAGACATGCCTGAAGAATAGTGTTTGCTGATACTGGCAGCCTCACTTAGAGGCATTGCGTGTGCGTGATTTGAAAGCAAGGCCTGGTCCACAAGGTGTGTCCACATCATGAGGCAAAAGCCGTGGCCTAAGCCATAACAGACTGGCCCTCTTGCTGACCAAAAAAGGATGCCGTTTTTGGATACTCTGGCAATTCCATTTCAAAAGGGATGGCGCGAACCCGTCCAGTGGCATTACCCCTTACCACCTCACCATCATAGATGTTGGGGATAGGATTGGCCGTGACCGCTTGAGCATCCTCAGCCACGTAAGTTAAGATAAACAATCGCCGCGGATCTTGCGTGAGGTTCGCACTTGAGCCATGAAGCACGCAAGAATGCATCAGACATGCATCCCCAGCCCTGCCAACACAAGGCACTGATATGTCTTTTGCGGTCTTTTCCACATCTTCAGCCACTGCACCCGTAAAGCGCCCATCCTGCCAGAGCGAATAAAGAGGTCCCTTATGGCTTCCTGGTACAAGTTGCAAAGGGCCATTTTCTAGCGTCACATCATCAAGAAAAATTAAGACCGTCATCATGTCCATATTGGTATGCGGATCAAAGGGAAAATCCTGATGATACTTCACCTGCGTTTTTGAGCCCGGCAATTTCAAATTGATCTTGGACGCATAAAACTTAATGTTTGGTGAAAATATGGCGGCTGTAAGATCCAACGCAGCGTTATTTTTTGCCACGTCCCAATAGTCTTCACTGATTTCCACAGGCGATGCAACACGCCGTAGAGCCGGAGTTTCTGGGGAATGGGTATCTGGCTGAATGTCAAATCTTGGGCGTTTGTCTATGGTTTCCCCATACGGCGCATTATGAGCACGGGATTCTTCAACCCACCCATCAAGGATTGCGGTTAGACGGTTGAGTTGATCTGTCGTGATTGCTTCAGGCAACATGACATAACCATCACGATGAAAATCATCAATCAGGGTGGGATTAATTGGCATCATGAAATCTTCTCTTCATGTCTTTTTCACCTTCATCATCGCAAAGCAGATAACGTTTTATGGTGTAACAAATCTCGCCCTTAGTAAATCACAAAAGGAATGCTGACTGAACTATGGCATCAGATTATTATGATGCTTCATCAAGGGTTCTATAGTTCATTTTCACCATTATCCCTAAACGTTATCATAATCATTCTTGACATCGAAATGCATAAAAAATTAATCTCAAAAATAATTGGATTTCCGTACAATTAAAACTAGGTTCAATGTTCAAAGTCGGTGACTAATGCGGATAGAGTGGCTTACCCTTATTCTCATCATTTTTTGTTATTTGCTGTGGCTGATTGTTGGGTTTTGGCTTTACCCTATCTCACCAATTTTGACACTTTGCATCATGGCATTATTAGCAGCGTTGCATTCTTCCCTTACCCACGAGGCGCTTCACGGTCATCCCACAAAGAATAATATTGTTAACGAAGTGCTGGTCTGTTTACCGCTATCTTTGATCTATCCCTATCGGCGCTACCGGCATACCCATCTTTTGCATCATCGCAATACCTTTCTTACAGATCCATTTGAAGATCCTGAAAGCTATTATCTTGTATGGTGGCAGTTCAAGCCCATGCCATATCCTGTTAAGCTGCTGCTTAGGGTAAATAACAGTATGGCTGGCCGTTTGATATTAGGCCCTTTTTTATCAGCACTGGCATTTATATTAAGCGATATCAGTAAGATATCTAAGCCATCGTCTTTAATCTTATTAGGTTGGATTTTGCATCTACCCACCTGCGCTATTGTTTTATATTGTCTTTATCTTATGGGTATTCCGTTTTGGCTTTATTTGCTTGGGGTCTGTTGGCCTGCCCTTTCGCTCATGTCATTACGAAGTTTTGCTGAACATCGCTGGCATGAAACACCAGAAGGACGAACAATTATTATTGAGCACAGCCCCCTTTCATGGCTTTTTCTTAATAACAATTTGCATTTAGTACACCACTACCACCCCAAAGAACCGTGGTATAAATTGCCGGCTTTGTATAAAAATAATCGTGAAAAATGGCTGAAAAGAAATGATGGTTATGTTTATAAAAATTATCTAGAGTTGTGGAAAGCTTATGCCTTTAAGCCAAAAGAACCTGTGATCCATCCTGCGTTAGATAACAATTCTTAAAATGATACACGCAAGCCTTCCCATGTATGACTGGCCAGAAATCAGGAATGATAATCACGATTTTTGGCAAAAATTAAGGCAAACAGCCCTATCTCTTCATCCTGATATTTCCCTGCCAGAACAGTTAGAGGAAACATCTGCCCTTGATATCATTAAGCATTGGCAAGATTTTGACTTGGTCTTTTCCCAGAGCTGCTGGGGGGTATTATCCTTGGGATTAATCAAGCATGTGGACATCTTGGGACAGCCGAATTATAGCGATTTCCCTGGTGGACGCGGCCCATTTTATCGCTCTGCGGTTATTGCTCGCGACGGTATCGCTTGTCATCCCCCAAAAACACCCTCTGCCAGTAATTTGACAAAGGTATGTGCTGGCAAGCGCTTTGCTTATAATAACAGGGATTCCCTATCAGGTTTTATTGGACTGGCCGAAGATTTAAGCGACCAAAAGACCCCTTTATCGCAAAGCAAAATAGAAACAGGAAGCCACCGTGCCTCTGTTCAAGCGATTATCAAGGGTGATGCAGATGTTGCGGTGATCGATTGCCGGTCATGGGCATTAGCGCAAGCCTATGAAGACAAAGCTGATCAGCTGGTTGTGATCGGATGGACAAAAGAACGTTTTGGCCTGCCTTATATTTCAAACAAAAAGAGAGATAATTTGACAAAATCTACCTTGAAATCAGCTTTGCTAAAATTGGGGTGTTATCCCTCCACTTAGACCGTCTATTCACCAATCAAGAGGTAAGGATGAGCGGCGAAGCGGATCTATACTGATCGCATCACCATAGATGAGCATGGTAAGCCTAATCATTGGTTGAGACTATTCTGATGCGTCATCAAGAGCTTTCAGCACAGCGATCAATTTGCTATCACGCTCTTGGGCGAGATCAGCAAAATTCCTGCCCTTTTCTTCGGATTTTAGACCTTCAACTAGGATTTCGATCGTTTCAGGGTTAAGTTGAACAGAACCAAGACTGTCCCACCATCTATGAAAACTATCCCCATAGCGAGCACAAAACGTACTCATACCGCCACCGCCACTACCAAGGCCAAAGAGCATATGCGGCCCCATTACTGACCAGCGGAGTCCTGGGCCTGCAGTCATAGCTTTGTCAATATCTTCGACTGAGGCCACGCCTTCTGTAGCAAGGGAAATGGCCTCACGCCAGACCGCGGCCTGCAGACGATTAGCAACATGAGCCGGCACCTCTTTATGAACGCGGATCGTTACTTTTCCGCAAGATTCATAAAAACCTTTGGCAAAGGTTATGGCCTCTTCATCCGTCAAATCATTGCCTAGCAATTCAACAAGGGGAATAAGATGTGGAGGGTTAAAAGGATGGCCTAGCAAAAAGCGTGAAGGGTTTCGAAATCCTTTTTGCAGATCCTTAATCAACAACCCAGACGCACTTGTTGCTATTACCGCTTCTGGCGCAATACTTGTTTCAATGCGGGAATAGAGTTCGGTTTTTATGGGCAGTTTTTCTGGTACATTTTCTTGAATAAACTGAACCCCTTTAACAGTGTCTTCAGGGGTATCAAAAAACCTTAAACGCTTAGGATCAAAATCCACGGAAACCTGTCCTAATTCTTGCAACTGCTTCCAAGCGGTTTCAATATAGGATCGGGTTGCCGGTTCGGAATCTGGCGCAGGATCATAAGCATTGACGTGATACCCCTTTGCTAGAAAGAGACTGGCCCAACTGGCACCAATCACCCCTGTTCCCAAAACAGCTACATGATCAAAAGTATTAGTCATCAGACACCCTATTGTTAGTGCGTAAAGGAAAAGCGATTAATACAGTTCTGGACGGATAGGTGATGCCGCGGTCAAGCCGCCATCAACAGTCAAAGTTTGGCCTGTCATGAAGGCCGCTTCATCTGAGGCTAGGAAAACCATAGCTTTTGCAATGTCATCAGGTTGCCCAAATCGGCCAACAGCGTGCCGTGCCTTGGCATCTTGCTCAGCCTTTACCGGATCTTTTGCAAGCGCAAAGGCGGCGTCCGCCATACCCGTCATAATCCACCCCGGACAGATCGCATTGCATCTGATGCCATCAGCGCCATGATCAACCGCAATGGAACGTGTTAGCCCATGAACAAACGCCTTAGACGCATTATAAAGCGCCATGGATGGGTCTGAAAAATGACCACTTATCGAACCAATATTGATAATGCTGCCGCCACCAGAGGCCTTCATGACAGGAATAAATTGCCGGCATAGCCGAAACACCGCTTTGGCATTTACCCCCATCACCATATCCCAATCTTCATCACTGCTATCCGCGACTGTCTTTTCCACCTGCACGCCAGCGTTATTCACCAGAATATCCAGCTTACCGCCGAGGTGATCAATTTCTTTCCCAAGGCGCAAAATATCGTTTTCTTTAGTG
>Ga0255756_1006653_pt1 | contig 10323 bp, 12 predicted proteins | sample 011ome_20_FD_179956 | JGI IMG/M metagenome (GOLD analysis project Ga0255756, IMG submission 179956) | Coastal salt marsh microbial communities from the Groves Creek Marsh, Skidaway Island, Georgia - 011509CT metaG (version 2) | ecosystem: Environmental > Aquatic > Marine > Intertidal zone > Salt...
GTCGCCGTCGCCGTCGTCGACGACGCGCGAGATGGCGTCGACACCGCGCCGCGCGGCGATGCCGACGCGACGACGCTCTGCATCGCGCTGGCGGGCGAGAAGGAGGAGGGGGGGCGGGGCGTCGCGCGCGCGACGACGACTGTCGACGTCGTCGCGTCCGATGGGGTGGGCACTCTTCAGATAGACTTCCCGTCGTTCATACTTCTTCCTGTCACTTGATAAAATTCGTGAACTCGCTAAAACATCAACTCATCATTTTCCGTCGTCCTCCCCGGCGGCGGTCGCCGTCCCGCGCTGCGCGCCGCTCGGCACCACTTGATCCTGATCCTCCGCGGCGTCGTCCCCGAACTCCTCGTTCCTCGGCGTCCGCAATTCCACCGGCCACGGCGTCGCCACCGCGAGCGCCTCCTTCGGCAGCCACAGCGTCCGCGTCTCTTTCCCGGATACGAAATGAGTTCCGTCGTGCTGCCCGTTCGCCACGAGCTTCTCGATCTCGAACGTGCACTTCAGAATATCACCGCGGCTCTCCAACAGCGTCCCAACGCATCCGAGCACGTGTTTCATGCCGTTGACCCACTTGACCGCGTGGTTCCTGGACGGCTTCGTGTCGCACAGCCGTCGGACGATCGCGGCGTCGTCCAACACGCGGACGCGGTGGCTCGTCTGAGGGCGTCAAAAAAAGTTCATCGGTCAGTTGAAAAGGGACCCACGCGATCAAATGTTGAAACCGGGCGATGGGTGGTCCAATGCGTTCGTATAGAACGCACCTGCGACGGAAGCGTCCCGAGCGCCTCCAACGGGAACCAGAACGAGAGCGGCTCGCCGGGGGTGCCCGGGTCGTGGAACAGCACGCGCGCGCAGCCGGCTTTCTGTTCCACGCAGAGGCCGATCCGCGCGCACGCGGCGGCGGCCATTTTTTCTAGAAATTTCACCGGCGCGTTGTCCGGCTTGGTCTCGCAAATCCGGCGCAAACTCTCGACGGGCCCGCGGACGATGACCGTCCACGGCGCCGGCGACGTCCTCAGCAGGTCCGGCTTCACCTCCGGTGTGTTCGGCGTCCACGCCGGCAGCGGCGCGAGGCACTCGTCGAACATCGACGGGTCGTCGAGCGCGGCGCGCCAGCGGTGGAACCCGAACGTGCCGTCGACGCCGGGCGCGCTCTCGCCCGCGAGCGCGGCGGCGTGCTCCGCGCGTTTCGCTCGCGCGCGCTCCGCGAGCGCGCGCTGCATCGCCCTCGCGCGCTTCTCCTCCTGCTCCTTGACAACGCGCTTCTCCTTCTCGAGCGCGTCCAGCGACTGGTCCGGGAGGAGGTCGCCGTGGTGCAGCATCCCGAACAGTCGCGCGTGCGTCGCCGCCGCGCGTCGCGCGTTCCTGCGTGGGTGAAGCGATCGGTCAGTCGAACGTCTTACCGGTCAAACGTTGAAAGGGAAGCGCGGGTGAAGAGTGACGACGGGAAAAGTCCTTAAGGAACGGCGTGCACCACGCGAACGCGGTCGTATGGGAAGCAGTCTCACCTCCCGCGCCGCCCGCGCGGAAGTACCCGCCGCCGATCCCGCCGACGCCCAGCCCGCTGCCTCGGTACAGCCCGCTCCCGATGCTCTGCGAGAGGTAGTCCACGCTCTGATACGTCTGGTTGTCCGCGCCGCCGCGGCGCGACAGCCCTCTCCCCTTTCTCCACGGCGTCGACGTCGTCGTCGAAATCATCATCTCGCGACTCGGGCTCGTCCTCGACGTCGACGCGCGTCCGCCGTCGTCCCCGCGCATTGCGGCGTCGCCTCTCCCGGCGTCGTCGCCCGACGCCTCCGCGTACCCGCCCATGCGGCCTATGCGCGACCATCCGCGCGCGTCCCACGGGTTCTCCGGGATTGCGGTCGCGCCGCGTCCGCCGCCGCCGCCTCCGCCGAATCCTCTCGCGTCGCCGCGCCGCGCGGTCGCGTTGCAGAGTTCCGTGAGGAGCTTGTCGAGCGTGTCCGTGGTCGCGTCGCCGCCGCCGCCGCCGGGCTTCCCGCCGGAGGTGTTCCTCGCGCGCGACGCCGACGCGCCGCTCGCGGCGGAGGACGACGACTTGCCGGATCCGGCGACCGCGCCGGGCTTATTCGACGACATCGCCGCGCGCGACGCCGCGGAGGGCGATTGTTGTTAGGCGCGCGCGACGAGTTATTACAGGTAGGTTTTGGAGACGACGCGAGACTGCGATCGATTTCGCGCGAGCGCCCTCTCGCGCGATCTGCCCTCGGCCGCCGCGACGGCGCGCGTCCCGAGGCTGGGTGCGCCGCGCGCGCGGCGGAGTCGGGACCGCGCGTCGAGCGTCCGCGGTTGTGGCGAGGGCGACGACGCGAGCGCCAATTGCCCCGTCGCGTATTTCTCGCGCGAAAAGCCGGGCCAGCGCTCGAGGAATCGAGCGGCCCAGCGGTCGCGTCAAACTTGAACTCGAACTACGAGGGGGAAAAAACCCGCTCACTCTTCGCGCGCGCGCCGCCGCCCCCCGCCCCCCAGATCTGAGCATGTCCTTCGACGGCATCCCCGAGAACGTCGCCGCCGTCGTGTTCTCGCACGTCACGGATCCGCGAGATCGCATCAGGCTCGCCGCGGTGAGCAAGGTGTGGAGGGACGCGGAGAAGTCTGACGTGTCGTTGCCCGGGGGCTCTCCGAGGGCGTTGTACAAGCTCGGTAAAGGGCTTTACGACGCGGGGAAGTGGAAGCGCGCGATCTACTGGTGGCGTAAGGCGATTGGAGACGTTCACGCCATGTACTGGATCGGACGCTGCTACAACAGCGGGACCGGCGTGAAGGTAGACCGTAGGAAGGCGGTCAAGTGGTGGGAAAAAGCGTCCGGGTGTGGGCACGCCGACGCGACCTACCGCCTCGCGAACTACTACTTCTACGGCCTATATTCCCGCGTGGAGCCAAATGCAGCGAAGGCGATCGAACTGTACGTCAAGGCGGCGGAGCAAGGTTCAGAATTTGCCCCGTACGAACTCGGGAACATCTACTACAGCGGCGAGTACGGCGTGGCGGATAACAAAACGGAGGCGCTGAAGTGTTTTCGCGTCGCGGTGGAGCGCGGCTACGGCACCTTCGCGCTACGGTGGGTTGGAAGAACTCGAGGACGAGCTCGCGGAGGAAGCGGCGGCGTGAACGAACGAACGAACGAACGAACGAACGAACGAACGAACGAACGAACGAGCGCGTGTACCGTGAGCGAACCTTTGTAACGAACGCACGTCGAACGTCACCCGCTTCTGTCCTCGCGCACGATGGACGAGCTTTCCTCAAAAATTCAAAGTGTCGTCCGTCTTCGCTAGCCCTACTCGTACACGCATTTAGTATAACGACACGACACGCGTCTACGCCGCCGCACCGCGATAACAGCTCGCCCGCCAGTTAATAATCCGCCGCGCCCTCCAGCTCGATCCCCGGCCGCCACTCCCACGTCGCCGTCAGCGTCCCCCGCGGCGTCGTCTCCTCCGAAGTGAACGTCTCCCCCTGCGATACGAAGCGACGTCGGGGTGGGGTTGAAAGGCGTCAGATGGCGTTGAAAGGCGGCGCGGGCGGGGATTGAAACCGGGGGGTGGGCGGAAAGAGACGCCGCCCGGGAGATAAAGTCCTCAAGGAATGAAGTTCACAACGCGGACGCGGTCGTACGGGGACCGGTGTGGTACATAATAGAACGCGCCTCCGGCAGGCCGTTCTCGATCCTCGCGGCGACGGAAAACATCGCGTAGCGACTGCTCAAGTCCGGGTAACTCAAGCTCACGCGATCGACGTCCGCGCGCACGAGCGACGCCTCGTCCACGGCGAGCGTGTACCCCGGTGCGAGCGCGCTGCCGAGCTCCTCCGCGACCGCGCGCGGCGCCGCGGCTCTCCAGTCCTCCGCGCCGATCAGTTTCTCGCTGTCGGGATGATGAGTTTCAAAGGCGTCAGATGGAGTTGAAAGAGTTGAGAGGCATCGCGGGCGGTGTGTCGGGATCGTGAGCGAGGGGTGGGCGGAGAGAAACGCAACGCCGCCCGGAAGAGAAAGTCCTCGAGGATCGGCGTGCACCGCGCGGACGCGGTAGCGCGGGAACCGCCGTGATAGATAATGGACGCGCCTCAGCGGCGATCCGCGCATCCGCTCCGCGATGACTTCCCCGGTGTTCGGATCGTTCCATCGCTGCGTCGCCTCCACGAGCGTCCTCCCCGCGTCGTCGCGTATCAGCAGCCGAAGCACGCGGACGTTCCGTCGCGGGACGCCCCCGGGTCCGACCTCCAGCGTGCTCTCGCCGAGGTCAACCTCGAGCTTCAAGTCGGCGAGGCCTTTCGCGTTGTTCTTTCCGTAGCGGTCCGCGTCGACGCCGTGGGTTTTGAGCCAGGTCGCGAGCGACGCGGTGTCGCCGCCGGTCCACGACGACGACGCGGCGGCGTCGTCGTCCGCCCCCGCGCGCGTCGTCATCGTCGACGACGACGCGCGACGTCCAGGGCTGCGAGGATTAATCTTTTTTTCCGCCGGATCGATGACGGACGCCCAGCAGCGCGGACGCGTCCACGCGGCGGCGGCGTTCCCTCGCGCCGCGCGCGCGATCGCGGCGGAGAATGCCCTCGCGCGCGACGCGGAGCAGGCTGTCACCTGCCGCGCCGCGAGGGACATCGGCGTTCCCGCGCGCGCGAACGACTGCGGAGGCGAGGCGGTTGCAGCATTTACACCGGAGTGCGGGGATACGAGATCCCTGCTATCCCGCCGCGATCGCGATCGATCGTCGCGAATCGTTTTCATCGGAGATCGTTCTCGCTGACCTGCGATCAAGAGGTCGACTCTACCCTTTTGAAACCGGCATCGAAGCCGTCTCGGAGCTTCCGACAGGCGACCGCGCGTGATTGGCTCGCAAACCGAAAACTTAAATAAGGGTTTATATATTGTAAATTTCGATTCTGGTCATCTCTCATCCGCCTCCGACGCAAGTCGGAGACCCTCCGATCTCTCGCGCTTCATCGCGCGTTCAGACTTGAAAACTCCGTATGGGCAAACACCCTGTGGAGTCTCGATGGTGTAGTTGGTTATCACGTTCGCCTAACACGCGAAAGGTCCTCGGTTCGAACCCGGGTTGAGACATTTTTTGCATTCTTTTCATACAGTCATCCTCCACATGATGTGAGGAACCTCTCCACAAAGTTTCAGGTCAATCGGAGCAGTTTTGAGGCGGCGGCGGTCGCATCACGTCGAGCATGGTCCAACCTTCCCTAAAAAATGTTATTTTTTCGAAACCAAAAAACCAACATCCCGTAACGTCGACGCGACGAGGACGGCACACACGCGCGCGCGCTCGGCAGAGAAACGCACATGCGCCGACCGTTCCCTCGTATCCCAAAGCTCCTGTACAACGCGGACAACGTCATGGCGATCCTCGGCTACGCGGTCTTCGCGTTCTTCTTCGACCGCGACTCGTTCGTCGCGCTGCGGCGAGATTTGGCAACGATATCCGTCAACGCCGGCGCGTGAGAGTCCGCGACGACGACGACGACGACGACGACGACGACTGCACACAGTGTATAATACGCTAGCCTAGAAGATGGGGTCGTGCGCCAGCGCGTTGACGCGCGAGGCGTCGAGCCGTAGGGACGAAGCAGACGCAGACGCGGCGGCGGCGGACGCGGTCGCGGGACGCCCGAGGCGCGTCCCGAACACGAACCGTCGCTTTTCTTCCTGCGCGACGACGCGTTCGTCCATTCCCCGCATTCGTCCGCCGACTGACCGACGTCTTCCGTCCGACTCTCTCACACCGCAGCGCGGTGATTCTCACGCGCGCCGGCGTGCCCGCGACGTTAGTCAGAGAGCTGCTGCTGTTCTACGACGGCTTAGACGTAGGCGCGGTCGACGCGGGCGGCGGCGGCGGCGAGACGAAAAAATGTAAAAGATTATTCCCCAGCGGCGGCGGCGAAACGCCGTACCTTCAGCGCGTCCAAACGCTCTTCGACCCCGAACGCGTGGGCGCCGTGCGTTTTCGGTGCTTCGTCCGCGCGCTCGCGAAGCTCGCGTCGCCGCGGCCGCAGTGCCCGGGGGAGACGTACTTCGCGTTTCGATTTTTCGACGCCGACGACGACGGCGGCGTCTCGAAAAAGGAATATCGCGACGCGTTGGAAGCCGCGGAGGCGCACTTCGGCGGCGGGCGGGTGCGGTCGACGAAACCGAAACCGCGCTCACTCGACCGTTACGATGCATACGCACTCGATGCCCCCAGCACGCCGAGCCGCCGCGGCGGAGGGTACTTCAACGGCGCGCGGTGCAACGCGAACGCGCGAGACGCGACGGCGACGCGCATGTTCGACGCCTACGACCGCGACCGCGACGGCGCGTTGAGTCTGAGGCGCGTCCTGGTGGTCACACTGGTCCCCATACGACCGCGTTGGCGTGGTGAACGCCGATCCTTAAGGACTTTTGCCGGCGTTTCTCTCTTCCCACCCCTCGCTTTCGATCACCGCCCTCGACGCCTCACGACTCCATCTGACGCGCCCCCGAACTCCCCCCCCGACGTCGCTTCGTATGGACAATCACCCTCAGCGAGTTCACGCGCGCGCACGCGGCGTCGCGCGGCACGTTCGCGCCTCTCGCGGAGCTGTACGCGACGCTTCGTCCGCACATCGTCCCCGCGTACGTCGTGATGCGGACGCTGCGCGAGCGCGGGACGACGGACTGGGCGTTCATGGACGCGGGAGAGAGCGTCGGCGAGGCGAAGGGCGGGTCGGAGAATGAAGAAGCCGCGGCGGCGTCGCGCCGGCGGCTGGTCGCGGTGAAACGCGCGGACGATGAGCGTTACGACGCGTTCGACAGCGTCTGCGAGGTCACGACGGCGGCGACGACGAAGACGAAGACGGCGTCCGCGGTCGAGCACGCGCGGCGCTCGAGGCGGAAAGCGGAGCGGAGGCGACCGAAGCCGCCTCGGAGCGTCGACGTAGACAGCGCGTTTTAAAAGAGTAAACAGACCTGGACAGGAAGCGCCAGCGAAGTTTCTCGGGGCGACCGAAGACCACCCGCGCCACAACAACCCGCGCCGCCGCACGCTCGCAGTCTCGCACCGCTCCAGAACGCGATGAACGAGACATCTAAGCGCCGTCGGGTCGATCCATCCGCGCCCGAAACGCCGGGCGGCGACGACCGCGCCCTGGGCGGCGGCGGCCTGGCAGCGCGCGTCCGCGAACTCGAAGAACTGTTGGAAGCCACGAGGACGGAGCTCGGGCGCAAGAAGGAGAAGCTCGCCGCCGCGGAAGCGACGATCGCAGCGTACGCAAAGATTTACCCGACGTTCGACGCGGACGAACAGCTCTCGAGCGCGGTGTTCTCGCACGTGACGGACGTCCGAACGCGCGTCGCCCTCGCGCAGGTGAACACCGTGTGGCGAAACGCTTCGAAAGTCGCGTCTTCGCTGATGGCCTCGCTCGACTTCACGGGGTGTCCGGACAAGTGGAACGAGAATATGAGTTGGAAGACGAAGTGCGAATACATCCTTGGGATCGAAGGCGTGCTCGATCTGCCCGAAACGCGCTTTCACGCCCTTCTCGAACAGGCCGGGGCTGACTTGTCCAACACGAACGAGCAGTGCAACCTCGGTTTTTTCTACGACAGCTCGAAGCGTTACGACAAGGCGCTGGAGTGGTACATGAAGGGAGCGCGTCAAGGCAGCGAGGTTTGTGAGAATAACATCGGAATTTCCTACAGATTCGGCCAAGGCGTAGAGAAAAATATCGACACGGCGCTGGAATGGTTCACAAAGTCGGCCGAGAAGGATCACGCCGGAGCACAATACGAGGCCGGCGCTATCCACTACGACGAGGGACGATATGAAGAGGCGTTCCAGTGGTTCACGAAATCGGCCGCTCAAGGCGACACTGACGCGACATTAGACCTCGGGGAGTGCTACGAGAAAGGCAACGGCGTGAAGAAGGACATTTCCGAGGCGCTCAAACTGTACGGGAAGGCCATCGAGAAGGGCCACGCTGAGGCGAAAGAAAACCTCCGTCGTCTGGTCGACGCGTTGCCGTGAACATGCGTAGACGCGACGTCTTCGAGTCCGATGATGTAAATGTCGCCATCTACCCCCACCTTCTCTCCCCCTCGCTCTCATTGCAACCTAAACGAGCACCGCGCGCCGTCTAAGCTCAAGAACCGCGTCGCTCAGCTCGATCGGAAACGCGCGCGGCGACCGTCGACTGACGACACACAGAAAAAGTTCTTCCTCTCGACAGCGAGTTATCCGAGAGGACCGCCGTCCTTTCCGCACTTCGTCATGGCGCTCGCGGCGGCGACCGCGCCCGCGGCGTCGTTACGCCCCCCCGCGCGCGTCCAGCGGTGCGCCTCGTCCGTCCTCTCGTCCCTCTCTTCCGCTCCCGCCATCGCGCGCCGTCGCCGCTCCTCGCGCGTCGCGTCGCGTCGCCGCTGACGTCGACGTCATCATCACCGCGTTTCGTTCCGTCGCGCGTTCGCAGGCGCCGTCGCGTCGTCGTCGTCGCCCGCGCGTCCGCGTCCGCGTCCGCGTCCGCGTCGCCCCCTCCCGGCCGCGCGACGTCGCCGCTGTCCCAACCCCCGGCCGACGCCCCCGCGGACCCGCGCGCGGCGCTGCGGGGCGTGATGATCCACCGCGCGTCCGACGGCGAGCTCGTGGACGTCAGGTGCGTTCTCCTTACACTGGTCCCCATACGATCCCGTCGGCGTAGTGAACGCTGATCCTTAAGGACTTTTGCCGTCGTCTCTCTCCTCCCAGGGTCCCTCGCTTTCAATCCCCGGCCTCGATGCCTTTCAACTTCAACTGACGCCTTTCAACTTGCATGGAATGGCCCTCAGCGCGCAGTGGCGCGACGACGACAAGGCGGTCGTCGTCTTTCTTCGATCGTTCGGCTGATTCTTCTGCTGGGAGTTGGCGATACAACTCCGGCGGGACGTGAAGCCGACGTTAGACGCGAACGGCGTGAAGCTCATCGCGGTGTCGATCGGGACGGTCGATCGCGCGAAAGAGTTCGTGAGAGAGACGGAGTTCCCGATCGAGTGCCTGTACGCGGACCCGGAGAATAAGTGCTACGACGCGCTCAGGCGCGTGCTCCTCGCACTGGACTCCATACGACCGCGTTGGCGTTGTGCACGCCGTTCCTTGAGGACTTTATCTCCCGGCGCGCGTTTCTACCCGCTCACCCTTCGATTTCGATCCCCGCCCGCGACGCCTTTCAACTCCATCCCTGACGCCTTTCAACTCCACCCCGACGCGACCCTCAGGCTGAACAAGTCGCTGAAAAACTTCTCGCAGAAATCCACCCCGGAGATGCTCCAGGCGCGGTGGAAGAAAGACGGCGCGAAGGATCTGCGCGAGGTGTTCTCGCACTGGAAGCCGTGGATCCCGCCGAAGCGCGAGCAAGGGTTCCAGCAGGGCGGCGTCTTCGCGTTCGAGGGCGACGAGTGCGTGTACCAATTTTATGACCCGAGCACGGGCGTACACGCGCCGTTCGACGACTGGCTCGTAACGCTCGGCGTCGGGCCGTTAGAGTCCGCCCCGGAGCCGGTCCCGAGGCCAGAGAAGAAGAAGAATGATGCGTGAAGTAAGTATACGACGCGCGGTGTAGTAAAGTAGGTCCCGCGCGGGGGCGCGAGCGAACGGAACGTCCGTCGAAGTCTGGATGACGTGCGCCCGCGTAAAACGCGCTTCGAACGAAGCGCGCCGCGGGCGCGTCGACGACTAAAACGCTTCACGACGGACCGTTATCTCGACGCCCGCGCGATGGGAAGCGCGCAGACGCGCGCGATGACGAATAGAGTAAACGTTAGCGGAGAGAAAGTGAGTTAGAAGCGAGACGCGACGCGGCGCGAGAAGCGAGAGCATCGTCGATTCTCATATAAATTTCATCAGCCCGCCTCGGAGGCCCTGGCTCGCTCGCTCTCGAGTCCCCGCCGTCAGTGCGCGGCACCTTTCGCCGCTTTCTGCTGCGCGACGCGCATCATGTACCTGCGAGGAGGAAACGCGAGGAGGAAACGCGGGGAAGGAAAGGTAAACGCGGGGACGTCAGAAGACGCGCGGTGACGGCGCGGCGTTCGATCGATCGCGGTCGTCGTTAGGGATTGATTCGTTCGCTCGCTCGGTCGTTCGATCGGTCGATCGGGCGCGGCCCCCGCGACGCACTCTTTGTACTGGCACTTCTCGTACGCGTGCCTCTCGTGGCCGCACTTCCACGGTATGTAATACTCCGCCTTGCGGCACTCGTTCAGGGGGATGAGCAGGTGCGCGCAGAAATCGCGGTGCGCGAGGTCGATCTTCGCGTCCTGCATGTCCTTCTGCGTCGCGACCATCTCGCGTCGTGCTCCGCCCA
>Ga0255756_1006672_pt1 | contig 10307 bp, 10 predicted proteins | sample 011ome_20_FD_179956 | JGI IMG/M metagenome (GOLD analysis project Ga0255756, IMG submission 179956) | Coastal salt marsh microbial communities from the Groves Creek Marsh, Skidaway Island, Georgia - 011509CT metaG (version 2) | ecosystem: Environmental > Aquatic > Marine > Intertidal zone > Salt...
CCGGTAGACTCCAAAAACAAGCCTATGCAACCGCTGGCTTGGTTACACCCATACACTTCTCCTAGTGGAAATTATGGTACTGCTTTTTGCACAACCATGGGCGGTTCCGTGGATTTGGTAAGCGAAGACCTTCGTCGTTTGCTTATCAATGCGACCTACCACCTGACTGGATTGGCAGTTCCCTCCAATGCAGATGTTAAATATGTGGATCCTTTTTACCCATCCTTTTACGGATTCCTTAAAGACAAGAAGGATTATTGGAAAAAAATGGACATGCAACCTGAGGACTATGGACTAGGCAAATCCCCATATGCGGAAGATCCTAGCGGTACTCCGGAATGGAATTTTCGGCCTTTTCCGAAAAAGTAATTAACCAACAGTGAACTAAGGTGGTTGGCGATCAAGGCCATCCCATCTGATTTAGTTATGACAGAAGTTTTCACAGAAATCGTCTTGATTCGTCATGGGGAAACTGAATGGAATCTCACTGGCCGCTGGCAGGGGCATGCGGATTCTCCATTGAGTAAGCGTGGAATATCACAGGCAGAGGCTCTGGGAGAGAGGATGACGAGGGAGAAGGTTGATTATGTGTATGTAAGTGACCTTCAACGGGCTCAGCACACTGCGGAATTAGTAGGAGCTCCCAGTAATTGGTCTTTTGAGCTTATGCCAGAACTCCGCGAAAGAGATATTGGTGTATTGGAGGGTCTGACCACGGATGAAATGCTGAAAAAGCAACCTGAAGTGTACCAGTCCTTTTGCGAGAATGGTCCCAGTTATCAGCCTCCGGGTGGGGAGAGTTTTTGCCAGTTTTCCGATCGCTGTTTTTCTGCCATGGAGAAGCTGGCGACATTGCACCCTGGTAAAAAAGTAGTTGCAGTCACGCATGGTGGTGTTCTGGGTGCTATTTTTAGAAATGTTCTTGGGATCGGGCTGGATGCACCCCGTAATTTTTTACTCCTTAATTGTTCGGTGAACCGAATCCAAAAATCCTCGAAGGGTTGGAACCTCGTAAGTTGGGGTGATGTTTCTCACCTCCAAGGATTGGACAGTTTGGATGACTCTTGATGTAAATATTGAAATGTTAAATTATACGTAAAATAATAAATATAATCCACGAGAGACCTGAAAAAAGTAAAAAAAAGCCTGAAAAATTTGATAAAAATGAAAAAATGGGATACTCTTTAATTATGAGTATAGATCACAAAAATGATCTTTTTGAGTTCAGGTTTCATTATCACTTAGACGGTTCTGCTGGTTTCTCAGACAAATATTTCTTGGCTCATAATTTCATGGAAGCAAAGGACATGTTTGAGTATGCATGCAACAAGAGAGCAACCATGCCCACCTTGGATAAAGTAGAAAAATGGAACCGTTGGGCTGATCGTTGGGAAGATATTGATTTTGGATCCAAGGATCCATTTTTGAACTAGTTACCCAAGATTCCTTTTGGGGAGACCTTAATTCCTAGGAGTTGTTAACATCTTTTTGTTTTAGTCGCTTGCTTTTTGGAATTTCGAGTCGTTAAGTGTAGATATGCCCGACCAGCCCGAGTTTGCTGATATTTTCGAATATCGGATTGTATATGTTAATACAAAACATGGCTATTTATCGAAAAGACATTTCTTAGCCCATTCCCAGCAGCACGCATTGGAAATTTTTACATATGCCTGTAACCGAAAGTCTATTGAGGCTGAGGTGGTTTCTATTGATTGTTGGAACCGTTGGGCAAACCGTTGGGAAAAACAGGAGTTAATCCCTTCCGCACCTGAACCTTCCATTGCTGATACATACTCCGCTTAAATTCCTATAAATCTACCGTAAAAGAAATATATCTTTAACGATTCATAGAGTGGACTTATAAAGGAATGGATGCATTCCTCAAAAACCGACCAGATTGTACCTGGGTTTTCATTGCTAACTGATACTTCCGCTAATGGGAAGGCAAGGGCTGGACAATTGAATCTTCCACGAGGTGAGGTACCCACTCCGGTCTTTATGCCTGTGGGTACTCAGGCCACAATAAAAGGTGTTTTACCAAGGGATATCAGAGAGGTTGTTCAAGCACCGATCATTCTTGGAAATACCTATCATTTAAACCTTAGGCCCGGAGTGGATGTGGTTCGAAAAGCCGGCGGATTATCTGATTTTATGAAATGGGGAGGTCCTGTCCTTACGGATAGTGGAGGGTTTCAGGTCTTTAGTCTTTCCAAGTTGCGAAAAATTACGGATGAAGGGGTGCGATTCCGGTCCCATCTCGACGGCCGGGAAATCTTTCTTGGACCCAAGGAAGCGGTGGCCATCCAGGATGGCTTGAGATCGGATATTGCGATGTGCCTGGATGTCTGCCCAGCAGCCAATGATTCGAGGGAAGAGGTCGAGAGTGCAGTCAATCGTACAACGCTATGGGCACAGGCATGCCAGCAGGCGTGGATGAATAGTTCGGGTCCCACAGAAAGCCGAAACCTCTTTGGGATTGTACAGGGAGGGCGGTTTCAGGAACTAAGACAAAAGTCGGCTTCCGCATTGGTCGAATTAAACTTTCCCGGTTATGCGGTAGGGGGAGTGAGTGTGGGGGAATCGGAGGAGGAAATGCTGGAGCAGGTTCGATGGACAACCCAGGTTCTTCCCAAGGATAAACCCAGGTATGTCATGGGCGTAGGTACACCCACTCAATTATTGAAAATGGTTGGACTGGGTGCAGATATGTTTGATTGTGTCATGCCCAGCCGGGCGGCACGCCATGGTATGGCTTACACGGCAAATGGAACCCTAAATCTGAGAAATGAGAGATTTAAGGAGGATTTCAGCCCGTTGGATGAAAATACTGATAGTTTTGCATCTCAGGAATTTTCTAAAGCCTATCTGCGTCATTTGATCCAAGCCAAAGAGTCTTTGGCAGGAACTATTCTTACTCTTCATAATCTGCGTTTCTTTGTTTCTTTGATGGAACAGGCCAGGTTACATATTATTAAAGGTGATTTTGAAACTTGGTCCAGTGCGTGGATTCGCAACTATGAGTCTGGGGCTTAGTCTTGACTCTGGTTCTCGGATGAAGCATTTTCTAGCCTTGCCTTCGGGCAGATCGGTCGGGCCGTAGCGCAGTCTGGTAGCGCACTACGCTGGGGGTGTAGGGGTCGTGAGTTCAAATCTCACCGGCCCGACCAATTTTTCTTTTCCTTACCTGAGAAAAGAAGGGTTTCCAAATCTGCTCTATCTGTTAGAAAAAACCTTTGCGATATTTATGAAAACATTAGTTACAGGCGGAGCAGGTTTTTTGGGCAGTCATATATGTGAGCGTCTGCTCGAACAGGGGCACGAGGTGATATGCCTCGATAATTTCTTTACTGGAAATAAAAAAAATGTGGATCATCTACGGGATTTCTCAAATTTTGAGCTTTTGCGCCACGATGTGATTGATCCTTTTAAAGTAGAGGTCGACCGGATCTATAATATGGCCTGTCCCGCCTCTCCGGTGCACTACCAGTACAACCCTATTAAGACGGTGAAAACCTCGGTTATGGGAGCGATTAATTGCCTGGGTCTGGCCAAAAGGGTGGGGGCACGAATTTTACAGGCATCCACATCAGAGGTTTACGGGGATCCTGAGGTCCACCCACAACCCGAGAGCTATCGTGGGAATGTAAACCCCATTGGTCTGCGTGCTTGTTATGACGAAGGCAAACGTTGTGCAGAAACCCTGTTTTTTGATTACCACCGCGAAAATCAAGTTGATACCCGGGTGGTTAGAATTTTCAATACTTATGGTCCAAGGATGGCTCCGGATGATGGGAGGGTGGTATCCAATTTCATTGTGCAGGCAATCAAAGGGGAAGACCTGACGATTTATGGGGATGGTTCCCAGACCCGTTCTTTTTGTTATGTGGATGATTTGGTGGAAGCGATTCTCCGCACCATGGAACAGGAAGAAACTGTGGGTCCGGTGAACATAGGCAACCCGGTAGAGTTTACCATCCGTGAACTGGCGGAGCAGGTACTCGAAAAAGTCGGATCCTCCTCCAAGTTGGTGGAGATGCCGCTCCCCTCGGATGACCCCACCCAAAGAAAGCCTGATATTTCCCTGGCTAAAAAGGTATTGGGTTGGGAGCCCACAGTCCAGCTTGCCGATGGCCTGGAACGTACTATTCCTTACTTTCGCAAAGCGATTTCCAGTTAAATCGAAACCAACGAAGCAGGATTTATCGTATCATGAGTTTGTTTTCTCCTTTTCAATCGATTATGCAATCCCTCAAGGGAAGGCAGTATCGAAAGTTTATCAAAAAATGTGTTCCAGTTGTTGCCCAAATCAATGAATTGGAGAAGGATCTGCAAAGCCTCAGCGATGACGAATTGCGTGCCAAAACCGCAGAGTTTATGGAACGCTATCAGGGGGGCACCTCTTTGGATGATCTCCTGCCTGAGGCGTTTGCAGTAGTCAAGAACGGTGCACGAAGACTGTGCGGGCAAACCATTGATGTGTGTGACCAACCCATTGATTGGCAGATGGTCCATTATGATGTGCAACTGATCGGGGGGATGGCGCTGCATGAGAGGCATATTGCGGAAATGGCTACCGGGGAAGGAAAAACACTGGTGTCCACCTGTCCGCTTTATCTTAACGCACTTTCCGGCAAGAATTGTCAGTTGGTTACAGTAAACGATTACCTCGCCCGTCGGGATTCCAATTGGATGGGTGCCCTTTTTCAATTTCTTGGATTAACCGTAGGGTGTATTCAAAATAGTATGCCTGCAGCGGAACGCCGGGAGATGTACGAAAAGAATATCACTTACGGAACTGCATCTGAATTCGGATTTGATTACCTGCGCGACAATGGCATGGCCACCAGCCGTGAAGACCAGGTGCAAAAGGATCATTTCTTTTGTATTATCGATGAGGCGGACTCGATTCTTATCGATGAGGCTCGTACCCCTTTAATTATTTCAGGACCGATGAGGGAGGACCACCCTTTGCCGTTCAATGAAATGAAGCCACTGGTTACCAAATTAGTCGATGCACAGGTTCGGCAATGCAACCGCTTAGCTGAGGATGCAAAACGAACTTTGACCGCCGATGATTCCGATGAGGATGCATTGGATGAGGCTACGGCTAAGCTCTACCAAGTGAAGCGTGGAATGCCTACGCACCGTCAGTTCATGCGGATGATGGAGGATGCACAGATTCGGAAGCGTTTTGAGAAATTCGATCTGGAAATGAACTCCGATTACAACAAGGAGCGAGCTCATAACCTCAAAGAAGAATTGCACTATGTGATCGATGAGAAAAATCAGCAGGCAGACCTGACCGAACTCGGGCGTGGGTTAATTAGCCCTTCTGATCCTGAAGGTTTTGTTATTCCTGATCTTGCTACCACCTATGTGGAGATTGACCGGAAGAAGACCCTGAGCGATGAAGAAAAGCGCAAGGAGCGTGAACAAGCTGAGGTTGAGTTTCAGGTGAAGAGCGAACGAATTCATACCATTTCCCAACTCCTGCGTGCTTATGCTTTGTACGAAAAGGATAAGGAGTATGTTGTGCAGGGGGGCAAGGTCATGATCGTGGATGAAAACACCGGTCGTCTGATGCCTGGCCGGCGTTGGAGTAATGGATTACACCAGGCGGTGGAATCCAAGGAAGGGGTGCAGATTGAGAAAGAAACCAAGACTTATGCCACCATCACTATCCAGAATTATTTTCGGATGTATGACAAGTTGGCTGGTATGACTGGTACTGCTGAGACTGAGGCCGGAGAGTTTCATGACATTTACCGATTAGGAGTGATGGTCATTCCGACCCACCGTGAGTGTGTCCGCAAAGACCTGAATGATTTGATGTTCAAAGGAAGGCGGCAAAAATATAATCAGGTATTGGAAGATTTAACCGAAGCAAACAAGCGTGGACAACCCGTGCTTGTGGGAACGGCATCGGTGGAATCTTCTGAAGTTTTTAGCCGCATGCTTAAGCGGGCCAATATTCGGCACACCGTACTCAATGCAAAATTTCATGAAAAAGAGGCGGAGATTGTTGCTCAGGCTGGTCAAAAAGGTGCGGTGACTATTGCCACCAATATGGCGGGTCGGGGAACGGATATTAAACTGGGCGAAGGAGTCAAGGATTTGGGTGGTCTGCTCGTGTTGGGTACGGAAAGACATGAGTCACGCCGGATTGACCGCCAGTTGCGTGGACGATGTGCCCGTCAGGGAGATCCAGGATCTTCCCGATTTTATGTTTCTTTGGAAGATGACCTGATGCGGTTGTTTGCCAATCAAGGTGCACTATCCAAGATGCTCGAAAAATCTTTTGGGGATGATGAAATGCTGGAACATGGTACCCTCGATTGGTCCATCCAAAACGCTCAGAAAAAGGTGGAACAGCAAAATTATTCGATCCGTAAGCGCCTCCTTCAATACGATGATGTCCTGAATAGGCAGCGTGAAATTGTTTATTCCGTCCGAAATGATGTCCTTTTGGAAGACGAGCCGGGGAAAATTCTTTTGGAGTTAGTCGAAGAGGAAGTGAGTGAAAGGTTGGCAACGGTTCCAGAAAATGAGTACAAAGCCTCGAAGCTTTCTGAGATGCCCGAGTTTGAATCCTTGGTAGCCTCGTGGCTGAATGTTACTTTTCCGCTCAACTTATCTGCTGAAGAATTTGTGGGACTTGGAGAAGAAGGTACCCAAAGTTTAATTCTTGAGAAAATTAAACAGGCTTACGAAGGGAAAAGGAAACTGGAGAACCCTGATCAGATCCAAAGTCTTGAGCGTTATGTTGTGGTGAATGCGGTGGATGTGCACTGGCAGGACCACCTTACTGAGATGGAAGAACTTCGTCGCAGTGTTGGTTTGCGTGGATATGGACAGAAGGATCCGCTGAGCGAGTATAAGAGTGAAGCTTTTCGTGCCTTTGAGGAGATGATGGGCTCGATGCGTTCCGAGGTTTGTTCCGGTATGTTTCGGGCAGCGACCAACCTGGCCGCTTTTGAAAATATGCTCAATACTTTGAGTAAGTCCGCCAAGTCGACAGGCCCCGATTCGGGCGGATCAGCAGGATTTGACCGTTTTTCTGCCGCATCATCCCCAGCACCCCAGTTGGATCAACCTTCCGCTCCTACGGTAGCTATTCCAGTAGTCAGGGAAGAGCCCAAAGTGGGTCGAAATGATCCCTGTCCTTGTGGGAGTGGCAAAAAATACAAAAAGTGTTGTGCAGCCTAATCTTTAGGTTTCTTCTGCTGAATTGGTACTTTATTAGGGGATCTGTCTGGCCAAAGTTCGCCACTGAGCGACCTCAATCTTTTCGGGGCGGATCGTTGGGCACAAATTTTCCTCGAGCAGCCAGTCCTGCATCAATTTTCGATTTTCGTCGGGCTCATTTTTAATAAGGCTCCCGATTTGTTTTCTCCGTTGAGTGAAAATTCTCCGGACCAGTTTGCGGGCTTCTTGGGAGAAAGCTACCGGATTGGGGAGTCTGTCCATACGGAGTAAAACAGAATCAACTGAAGGGGCTGGGTAAAAGCATTGCCCGGGTACCGAATGAGCACCTCCTGATTGGAAGCAGGATTGTAAGAAAATCGATAGGGCATTGAATTCTTTAGTTCCAGCATGGGCAAGCATGCGGTCTGCAGCTTCTTTTTGTAGCATCATTACCATTCGCGTAGGCAATTTTGCTGAACCGAGTAATCCTTCCATCCAGGCGGAGGATATGGCGTAGGGTAGATTTGCTACAACGGCATACAAATCAATGTTCTCGGGCAGGTTTCCGGTTGGATACTTGACCGCATCAGCTCGTAAGAGATTGAGCTGGTTTGAATCCACAAATGGAGCAAGTTCTTCCCGAAGATGTTTTTCCAAGCGACGGTCAATTTCGACAGCAAATACAGCATGACCCAGGGATAGTAATTTCTGGGTTAAGGTTCCAAGGCCTGGACCAATTTCTAAAACCGGAATTCCCGAGGGTAAGTCCGCCATGGAAATCGATTTTTCAACTAGATTGCCATCAATCAAAAAATTTTGCCCCAACTTTTTATTGGGTCGGTGTTCGAGTTGGCGAAGCAACCGAGTTGTTTCAGATGGGCTTAATGCCATAGGGTGAGGGTAGGCGAAGCCTTTGCTTCAGTTGCAGTCTTTCATCTCGGCGATGAAATCTTCCACATCCTCCGCCCGCATCAGAGCCTCGCCGCAGAGCACAGCATCGGCTCCCGCCTCACGAGCTCGCCAGGCATCTTCGGGTTCCAGGATTCCACTCTCGCTTACCTTGATGATCCCTTCTGGGATTTGCGGGAAGAGCTGCTCGGTTACCGCAAGGTCCGTCTTGAATTTTTTGAGGTCCCGGTTGTTTACTCCAAGAAGGAGAGGTTGGTGAGGTAATACTTTTTCGAGTTCTGCTTCCTCATGAATTTCATAGAGGCAGGTGAGCCCAGCCAAATCGGCTGCATTTCTTAAAACTTTAAGTTCCTCATCATTGAGGGCACGAACGATCAGGAGGATGGCACGGGCGCCAGCTTCTAGAGCTTCGAGAACCTGAATCGGGTGAACCATGAAGTCTTTCCGGAGGGTGGGGGTGCTACGGTTATGCACGCAAAGAAAATCGTTTACATTCCAAAGATCTTCCAAAGATCCTCCAAAGTAGGGTTCATCGGTCAGGATGGATAAAGCATCTGCCTGTGCGTTTACATATTCTCGTGCCTGTTCTACGGCGGAGGCTGCAGGAGCAATGTCCCCAGCCGAAGGAGATTTTCTCTTAATCTCTGCGATCACCGAAAGTTCATCTGGATTGGAGAGAGCTTCCAGAAATGAGACTGTTCCTTTCAATCGTTCTCCAAGATTGGATAATTCGCTGTCTCGTACGGGGCGAATACGGGGCTCAATTTCCCGCCGCTTGGCCGCCATGATTTCCGATAGTTTGTCCATTAAGTCTGTAAAGTATGATAAATTGAAATTCTCAGGCTATGAGTTTGCAAGTCCGCTCTGTGGAGACAATAGTGCAGTGACTCGAAGAAATATCAATTTAGATTAAAATGTTTTGTATTCAATTACTGAAAATATTGGGAGGAGAATTTTATGGGATTGTTAAATGACTTACACGAATTGAAAGTTCGGGACGCTGAAGTCTTGATCGAAGCCAGAAGCAATTTGTTCTTTACTGAGTATTGCCTGATCGTTGATGGAGTAAAACAAGACCAAATTAGGGGACTATTTGGAACCTTTTATTTACATGGCAGAATTCAAGACGACCCACTTCGAGTAAAAATCAAGCAAGGCTTTGGGGGTACAAAATACAAAATTAAATTTCAAGGTGAGGTCATGACCCCTTTGAAAGTTCATTAGCGTTTGATTTTTACAAAAAAGACTATGAGTGAAATTCTTCGACTAAGAAAACTGATGGCCACATTGCGGGCACCAGGCGGATGCCCCTGGGATCAGGAGCAGACCCACCAATCGATTGCCCGTTGTCTGGTGGAAGAAGCCGCCGAGGTCTTGGAGGCGATTGATACGGAAAACACAGAATTGCTAAGGGAAGAACTGGGCGATCTTTTGTTGCAGGTTGTTTTTCATTCCCAGATTGAAGAAGAGGCAGGGAAGTTTGACCTGGAGGATGTGGCCCGCGAGATATCAGAAAAATTAGTCCGCAGGCATCCTCATGTCTTTGGCGACCCTGAGGATAAGGAGGAGGATGCGGATGCCGTGATTGATCGCTGGGAAAAAATTAAGGCCGAGGAAAAAAAAGCACGAGGGGAAGAGCCCGGGAAAGGTTTGTTTAAGAAACTTCCTCCTCAGCTCCCATCAACCCTTTATGCTCTGGAGGTCTACAAGCAGGCAGTGAAGCTTGGGTTTCAGGACTCAGGGGAGTGGGACAGTAAAGCCGTTCTGGAGTCTGCAAAAAATTTAACGGAGCAAGAAGCGGGATGTATGCTCTTTCAATGGGTGGCTGCCTGCCGGGAAAGTGGAATTGACCCAGAGTCGGCTCTGAGGAAATTTGCAGCCTCACAAGTCCGTAAATTTGAGGAATCAAGCGTTCAGTCCGATTCGTAACTTGGAAACTTCCAGATCAAAAATCATTGAATTTGAGGGGGAGAAGAATCCGCAGAGGATAATTTGTGAAGTAAGAAAAAGCCCCCGTTCCCGAAGGATTAATTTAAAATTAAAAAGACCAGACTTTGCCTTACTGACTTTTCCTAAGAGGATGACTTGGCGGATGGCAGAAAAGTTTTTGCACGATCACGAAGATTGGTTGCTCAGAAAAAGCCTCGAGTTCCCAAAGCCTATTTCTCTAGGCCAACATTTTAAGGACGGCGGAAGGATTTGCCTAAGCCATC
>Ga0255756_1006681_pt1 | contig 10301 bp, 10 predicted proteins | sample 011ome_20_FD_179956 | JGI IMG/M metagenome (GOLD analysis project Ga0255756, IMG submission 179956) | Coastal salt marsh microbial communities from the Groves Creek Marsh, Skidaway Island, Georgia - 011509CT metaG (version 2) | ecosystem: Environmental > Aquatic > Marine > Intertidal zone > Salt...
TGGCCGTAAAACTCACACCTTCAGATTCAAATATTGCTGCGCATGACCGCGTCTATCGTGGATTGCGGACCCGTATCATGCATGGTGAAATCACCCCGGGTTTCGCGATGACCCTGCGGGGGATTGGAGCCGAATATGGCGTGTCGATGACACCTGCGCGCGAAGCGGTACGCCGTTTGGTGGCCGAAGGGGCGCTGTCCATGTCACCTTCGGGGCGCGTGGCCACGCCCGAACTATCAAACGAACGGATCGAAGAATTGGCAGCCTTGCGGGCGTTGATCGAGGTTGAGCTTGCCTCGCGTGCCTTGCCGCGCGCGCACATGGCGTTGATTGAACGGCTTCAGCGGATCAATGCGTTGATTGCAGCGGCGATTGATGAACATGACGCCGTCACCTATATCCGCACGAATTTGGAATTCCACCGGACGCTATATCTGCGGGCTCAAGCGCCCGCGATGTTGGCCATGGCCGAAACAGTTTGGTTGCAATTGGGTCCAACGATGCGCAAGCTTTATGGTCGGATGCAGCGCAAAGAGCCGCCAATGAATCACAAGCTGATTTTGGCCGCGTTGAAATCAGGGGATGAACCCGGTTTGCGATTGGCTGTCCGCTCGGACGTGACCCAAGGGTTAAAGATGTTGGCGACGTGATTAGGCCGCCAACCCCTTGCTTCCCATGTCCAGAAACTTTTTGCGTCTGTCGTTGATCAACGCCTTGGCGTTCATACCAGAGAGTTCCGCCAGCATTTCACCGATCACAGTTCGCACAGATGCCAAGGTGTGTTCGCGGTCGCGATGGGCGCCCCCAATAGGTTCAGCGATCACATGATCGCAGACGGCCAGTTTCTTTAAATCTTGCGCAGTCAGGCGCAGCGCTTCGGCAGCTTCGCGCATTTTTTCTGCGTCCTTCCACAGGATCGATGCACAGCCTTCAGGGCTGATGACCGAATACACGGAATGTTCCAACATCGCGACACGGTTCGCCGTGGCAAACGCCACAGCGCCGCCTGATCCGCCTTCGCCGATGACGACTGAGATCAATGGCACGCCGATTTGCAGGCATTTCTCGGTTGAACGTGCAATCGCTTCGGATTGGCCGCGCTCTTCTGCGCCCTTGCCGGGATAGGCGCCGGGTGTATCGACAAGCGTGATGACAGGCAGGCCAAATTTATCGGCCATTTCCATCAAACGAATGGCTTTGCGGTATCCTTCGGGGCGCGCCATGCCGAAATTGCGTTCGATCCGTGTTTTTGTATCATGACCTTTTTCGTGCCCAATCACGATCACAGGCTGATCATCGAAACGGGCCAGACCCCCAATAACTGCGTGGTCATCGGCAAAGTTGCGATCCCCCGCAAGCGGCGTGAATTCGGTGAACATCGCATTGATATAGTCGATGCAATGCGGGCGATCAGGATGCCGTGCGATTTGGCATTTGCGCCATGGGGTCAGGTTTTTGTACAGATCTTGCAAAAGCTGCTTGGCTTTTTTGTCCAATGCGGCAGCTTCGTCTTCGATGTCCATTTCATTGTTTTGCCGCGCCATTGCGCGCAATTCTTCGGCTTTGCCTTCGATTTCGGCCAAGGGTTTTTCAAAGTCGAGATAGTGGGTCATCGTCTGCTCCGCATGAATTTCAACGATATATGCGCCGCGAGGGCGCGATTTGCAACCATTTGAATGCACCTGCGGCGGGGAATTTTTCGATGTTCTTGTATCCAGCGCGGGGGTGGGCAAGGTGTTGTGCCGGCGCGATGTACCCCATGCAGCAGAGTTTGATTCGCGATTGTGTTGATGTCAATTTGACTTTTTTGCACGCCATCGTGTGGTTTGGCGGAACCCGAAAACATGTTGGGTCTGTTGGCGTTGCGATCACATAGGGTTTGGGATGGGATGTCCTAATTCGTTGAAATACCGAGATTCATATTTTTCTTGTGACCTGCGCTTGGGTGTCGTGGATGCAGGTTTTCCATCGACTTGTAGATGATACCAAAGGATTGCGATCAGGTCATTAGGTTGGTTTGGAGGGCAGATAGTTAGGGTCTGTTGCACGACAAAATTTTGTTCCCTTAAACTGGGGTATCAGGAAAGGAGATCTGATATGGCGATACGGTTAAATCCCAATGATACGCCCGTTGAACGTGTGAACGTTGTTCCCGTCCCTTGGGCCACGACAGAAACGGGATACGCGGAAAAAGATTTGGTTGATATTGAATTTCTGGCCGCTTTTTATGAACGGCAGAAATTGATACCGCCTGCGGCGATATCTCATCCCTGACGCTGGGTGATAGGGCTGCAAAACCGAATTACATATGAAAAAAGACGGCCCCAAGATGGACCGCCTTTATACCTTCGCCAATTTTGGCTCAGTTTTTGATACTTACCGTGTCCAAGGGCGGATACATGCACCCGCCCAGAACCGTGATTTGGATTTTATCCGAACATATCGGATGTGATGCCCGCATACCAACCGATGGATTCTTCATAGGTTGCTTTGCGCAATGCCGCGTCTTCGCCTGTTTGTGAAACAAAGCCGTCGACCTTGGCGATTTTTTCGTCTGTTGCCTCGTATGTTGCGCCAACTTTCACACCGTTATCTGTGTCGATCAATGACCAGCAGGTGTTCGAGAATTTTGCAGGGAACACTTTGGAACCTGTCAATGCGCCACGTACAGCCATCGCTGCCACTTTGGCTTGGCTGTTTGCGGAAAAGCCTGATTTTGGCATATCACCTTGCGATGTCGCATCCCCAAGGACATGGATGTTTTCATCCAAGCGCGATTGCATGGTGTGCCCGTTTACAGGGGCCCAATTTCCTTCGGTGATGCCTGCGATTTCACAGATCTTGCCTGCTTTCATCGCGGGGATCACGTTACAGACGTCAACCTTTTCGACGGTGCCATCAATGGTGACGGTCATTGCACCTGCGTCCACTGATACGTTGTCGCCGCCAAAATCTGGGCCGATCCGTTCAACCATGCCGGCATAATGGGTGTTCCAGCCTTCTTCGAACAAGGCTTGTTTTGAAAACTTCTCCTTTGGATCAATCAGCAGAATTTTTGCCGTCGGGTTTTCTGCCTTGAGCTTGTGCGCCACCATCGAAATACGCTCATACGGTCCGGGAGGACAGCGATACGGGTTTGGCGGGGCGACCATTGCAAATGTACCGCCTTGTGGCATGGCTTCGATCTGCGCCTTGAGAAGTTCGGTTTGCGATCCCGCTTTATACGCATGTGGCATCGCATTTTGCGTCGAGACGTCCCAACCTGGAACCGCACCTTCGACAAAATCAATGCCGGGCGACAGGATCAAGCGGTCATAATTGAGCACAGAGCCCCCCGCCAATGTGACTGTCCGTGCCGTACGGTCAATGCCAATCGCCCAATCATGCACAACGTTGATGCCATAGGCCGATGCAAGCGTGCCGTAGCTGTGCGCAATGCTGTCTAGGCTGCGGAACCCGCCGATGTATAGGTTAGAGAAAAAGCAGGTGTAATAGCTGCGGGATGGTTCAACCAAGGTGACGTCAATCTCACCTTTGCTGTCTTTTGCGATGTAGCGTGCAGCCGTCGCCCCACCAGCACCACCGCCGATGACAACGACCTTGGGCCGTCCATGACCGCCCGCATTCACCAACGGTGCAGCAAGCGTCGCTGCCGCCGTGGCGCCAATAAAGTGTCTTCTGTTGATTTTCATCATACTCTCCCTGTTTTTATTCAAGATGATTGAAATAAGCGGCAAGCGCTGCGATTTCTTCGTCGCTCAATCTGCCTGCCATCATTTGCATGACGGGATGCACGCGAATTTTCTGTTTATACGCATGCATGGCCACTACAAAATCTTCTGTTGGCCAACCGGTGATGGCCGGAATGCCTTGGTTGCTGCCATTGGATTGATGGCAGGTCAGGCATTCTGAGCTGAGGTATTCGCCATAATCCTTGTCACCGACAAGTGCCAAAAGCTCAGGCGACAACACAACTTCGGGTGCGATGGCGGTTGGCTGTGCCTCTGGGATATTGGCGGGGTTGTCGGAATAGATGCGCAAAAACGCCAAGAGGTTCGCGCGCTCTTGGGCGTCGGACAAACCGCGAAAGTTCATGCGTGTGTCACTGACCAATGCTTTGGGGTTTTCGAGATAGGCGTTAAGCGTATCCAGATCCCAAACCATCCCATCTGCCCCTGCACGTTTGAGGCCATCAGAGTACCTAGAATAGTCTTCAACGCCCCCTGCGCGGCGACCAAAGACCGCGTTCAACTGTGGCCCGACCCTATTTTTTGCTTCTGGACCGACTTGATGACAGGCTGAGCATTTTTTGAATACGGTTTTTCCCTGTTCGGCATCGCCGATTTCGGATGCCTCGCCAATGTTCGCGCTAACAATTAGCGACAAGGCTAAGGTCATTACAATGTGTCGCACGCGTCTCCCCGCTGTTTATATTCGAATATGTATTTTTGTTAATGTTTGACGGAATCGGCTTTTCAATCAAGCTATTTTTTGGCCCTCATACTAACGGGGGGCGGATCTGCGTGATGTGATCGCTGGGATTTTTGGATAAGTATCTGTTATGTAATGATTAAAAATGGAAAAGCCGCTGACTATGTCAGCGGCTCGAATTGAGTCAGATGCCAAATTTATCAGGCGTTCGCGATCATTTCGGCTTGTTTCACAATGACCTCGGCTTGTTTGATCGATGCAATATCGACCAATCGACCTTTGTAAACGGTTGCGCCTTCGCCATTTGCCTTGGCCGTTTCCATCGCTTGCAAGATTTCGCGCGCTTCTGCGACGGCTTCGGCCGATGGGGTGAAGACCTCGTTCGATAGGGCGACTTGTTTGGGGTGAATGGCCCATTTGCCGACCATACCCAAAGTTGCGGAACGGCGGGCTTGGGCGCGGAACCCTTCGTCGTCAGAAAAATCACCAAAGGGGCCATCAACCGGCAAAACGCCGTGTGTGCGACATGCGGCAACGATTGCTGCCTGCGCCCAATGCCATGGATCGGACCAATGTTTTTGACCGTCGCGATACATGTAATAATTTTCCTGTGTCCCGCCGATGCCTGTTGTTGCCATGCCCATGGATGCCGCGAAATCGGCAGCGCCTAGTGACATCGCTTGCAAACGGGGGCTGGACGCTGCGATTTCTTCGACATGCGCGATGCCCGCGGCAGATTCGATGATCACCTCGAACGAAATTGGTTTTGTGCGGCCCTTGGCCCGTTCAATCGCTGTGACAAGCGCGTCCACCGCATAGATATCGGCGGCGCAGCCAACCTTTGGGATCATGATTTGATCCAAGCGATCAGAGGCCTGTTCCAATAAATCAACAACATCGCGATACCAATATGGCGTGTCCAATCCGTTAATGCGCACCGATAGGGTTTTATTGCCCCAATCAATGTCGCGGATCGCTTGGATCACATTTGCACGCGCCGTGTCTTTGTCGGTGGGGGCAACGGAATCCTCTAGGTCGAGGTTGATGACATCAGCCGCACTTGCCGCCATTTTTTCAAAGATTGCCGGACGCGATCCCGGACCGAACAATTGGCAGCGGTTGGGGCGGGCGACGGGTGTCGGTTGGATGCGAAAGCTCATAAGAACGTCCCTTCTGTCAAGGTTACGATGTTGCGTTTTGATACCGCAAAGGGTTATAAAATTGCGCAGCCAGATGCAAGGTGCATTTTGCAGATGCAGCATTTTCGGTAAAAACCATTCCCTCACCCATGTGCGGCCGCACCTGTAATAGGGGGAGCAATCGTCTTTGATCAGCTTCTTGAATCGCCTGTATCTTATTGAAAAGCGCTGCGGTGCATCTGCGCCCTCAGCCTTGGCCTGACAGAAGAGATTGCGGAAACTGATCGTGCAAACGCAAGATAATTCGACAAAATGGATATATTTCGAATTATCTTGCGAATTAGTACCGAATTTCCATTCGATTCAGGACTCACTTTGCGCCAAGCTGTGGCACACCTAGGTACAACACATGTTAAGGAGACCGACCATGATCAAAACACCGTATCTTTTGTTCCTTGGGGACGCGCCAGATCAACTTGCTGCCAAGGTGGCGATTGGGATCAAAGATTGGCGACCAGAAAATGCCGTTGGTCAATTCCGTATGGACGGATGCAATGCCGATTTGGGCATCACAGATATGACCTTGGCCGAGGCCAAGGAAAAGGGCGCGAAAACCCTTGTCATCGGCGTGGCCAACCGTGGTGGGATCATTTCCCAAGCATGGAAAACCGTTTTGATCGAAGCCATCGAAATGGGCTATGACATCGCAAGCGGTTTGCACAACCTTTTGCGCGACGAAGCGGATTTGGTCGCCGCCGCCAAAAAGCACGGGCAAGAGCTGTTTGATGTGCGTATCCCGACCGTGCAATATCCGATTGCAAATGGTGTCAAACGGACAGGCAAGCGGTGTCTTGCGGTTGGAACCGATTGTTCGGTGGGTAAAATGTACACAGCACTTGCCATGGACGCATTGATGCGGGAACGGGGGATGAAATCGACCTTCCGCGCGACAGGGCAAACAGGGATTTTGATCACAGGCGACGGCGTTCCGCTGGATGCAGTTATCGCAGATTTCATGGCGGGATCGGTCGAATATTTGACACCGGACAACGACCCAGATCATTGGGATTTGATCGAAGGACAGGGCAGCCTGTTCCATGTGTCCTATTCTGGTGTGACCATGGCCTTGGTACATGGTGGACAACCCGACGCATTGGTTTTGTGTCATGAACCCACGCGTCCACACATGCGCGGCTTGCCGGGTTACAAACTGCCAAGCTTGACCGAAGTGCGTGATGTGGCATTGACACTTGCGCGCGTGGGCAACCCCGCCTGTCAGGTGGTCGGCGTTTCGGTGAACACGCAGCATATGTCAGAAGACGATGCGCGTGCCTATTTGGCGCAGATCGAACAGGACATGGGATTGCCCGCAACCGATCCATTCCGCTTTGGTGCGGATAAATTGGTTGATGCATTGGTCGAGATCTAAGATGCAGATTTCGCTCACCCGCGATGTTTTCAAACTGGCGCAAGTGTTCACCATTTCGCGTGGATCACGGACCGAAGCACAGGTTCTGACCGTCCAAATCACGCGCAATGGGATCACGGGATGGGGCGAATGCGTGCCCTATGCCCGCTACGGGGAAACCTTGGACAGCGTGGCGGCGGAAATCAACGCCCTGCCGTCCGATTTTGATCGGGCGGGTCTGTATGATCTGCTTCCTGCAGGGGCCGCGCGTAATGCCGTTGATTGCGCCTTGTGGGACCTAGAAGCAAAAGAAGCAGGCCAGCGCGTTTGGCACTTGGCAGGATTGCCTGAACCACGCCCCGAAATTACGGCCTATACCTTGTCGCTTGATACGCCTGAGGCGATGCAGGCGCAGGCGGCAAAAAATGCGTTTCGCCCGTTGTTAAAGATCAAACTTGGCACGCCCGACGATATGCCACGGCTTGAGGCGGTGCGCCGTGGCGCGCCCCAATCAACCATAATCGTAGACGCAAACGAAGGCTGGTCTGCCGAGGTGTATCGCGATTTGGCCCCGCATTTGGTGCGCTTGGGCGTTGCATTGGTGGAACAACCTTTGCCGGCTGCAGAGGATGACGCATTGATCGGGATGGATCGTCCAGTCCCCGTCTGCGCAGATGAAAGCTGTCATGACCGGTCGTCATTGCCCCATTTGGTGGGAAAATATGATGTGGTGAACATCAAGCTGGATAAAACAGGTGGCTTGACCGAAGCCTTGGCCTTGAAACAAGAGGCCAGTGCGCAGGGGTATAAAATCATGGTTGGCTGCATGGTGGGTAGTTCGCTTGCCATGGCGCCTGCGACATTGGTGGCGCAAGGTGTGATGGTAACAGATCTTGACGGGCCGCTGTTATTATCGGAAGACCGTGATAGACCATTACTGTTTGACGCGGCTGGCGTTCACCCGCCGCACCCCGATTTATGGGGTTAGTTACGAAAGGACACATCCGATGACCCGCACTGTTTATGTAAACGGCGAATACCTTCCCGAAACCGAAGCAAAGGTTTCCATTTTCGACCGCGGGTTTTTGATGGCCGACGCGGTGTATGAAGTAACCTCGGTTCTGGGTGGCAAGTTGATTGATTTTGAGGGTCACGCGGTTCGGTTGGCGCGGTCGTTGAATGAATTGGATATGCCCCAACCGCTGAGCAAGGATGAATTGTTGGACATCCACCGCGAATTGGTGCTTTTGAATGACATCACCGATGGCATGATCTATTTGCAAATCAGCCGTGGCGCGCCGAATGATCGTGATTTTGTGTTCCCTGATCCAGAAACCACAAAGCCAACCGTTGTTCTGTTTACCCAAAATAAACCCGGTCTGGCACAAAGCCCTGTTGCGAAAAAAGGCTTGAAAGTGATCAGCATTGAAGACGTGCGTTGGGGCCGTCGCGATATTAAAACCGTGCAGCTGTTGTACCCATCCATGGGCAAGATGATGGCCAAAAAGGCAGGTTGTGATGATGCATGGATGGTTGAGGACGGGTTTGTGACCGAAGGCACATCAAACAACGCCTATATCATCAAGGGCAACAAGATCATCACCCGCGCGCTGTCCAATGATATCTTGCACGGCATCACCCGCGCCGCCGTTTTGCGGTTCGCCCGCGAAGCGCAGATGGACGTAGAAGAGCGCAACTTTACCATTGCCGAGGCCCAAGACGCGGACGAGGCCTTTATTACATCTGCATCTACCTTTGTTATGCCTGTCGTGGAAATCGACGGTGCAGCGGTTGGCACAGGTGCGGTTGGTCCAATGGCCACGCGGTTGCGCGAAATCTATCTGGATGAAAGCATGAAAACTGCGATCTAACGCAGCATGCAATGCCCGAAAAACACAAAAGCGCCTCTGGTTCGGAGGCGCTTTTTGTAAAGAATGGCCCCGTAAAAACGGGGCCAAGTGGGGGGAGAGCCCCTAGCCGTTCTGCGTTGGCAGAATGACAATCTCGACACGGCGGTTCTGCGCCCGACCGCTTGCGTCCAAGTTTGACGCGACAGGTTGATCTTCGCCAGCGCCATAGGCATTGATGCGGCCCGCCGAAACACCGTTTGACCGCAGAACCGATGCCACCGCTTGGGCGCGACGTTCTGACAGGTTTTGGTTATAAGCCGCGTCGCCCGTGTTGTCTGTGTGCCCAACGATGCGGATCGTTGAATTCGGATAATCGTTCAAATTCCCCGCCAAAGTTGCAAGGTCGGACTGTAGGCCACCCGCCACATAGGCGCTGTCCACGTCGAATAGAATATCTTGGGGCAGGGTCACGATCAAACGGTCGCCCGTGTTTGTGATCATCACGCTGTCGTTTTGCATATCGCGGCGCAACGCGGCCTCTTGCTGGTCCAGCTGGTTGCCGACAACGGCACCGACGCCTGCGCCAATAATTGCACCTTTCAATGCATTTTGGCGTTTGTCCACCGAACTTCCGTTTGACATCAAACCGCCCACCGCGCCAATTACGCCGCCGATGATTGCGCCGTTTTTGGTTTTTGTTTTATCGTCCACATTCGGATCATATAGCGTATTCCCACCGCCACAGGCGGTCAGTGTCAGCACCGAAACAAGGGACACAGATACCAATGATTTTGAAAATGCCATTTCATTTGCCTCACATTTGTTTTGATCCCAGTATCCACGGCATCACCTGATCTGCCAAGTCAGGAAAACCTGTATGGCGAAATGCTGCCGAACGGGGTTATTCCCCCGCCTCGAGCCGCGCGGTTTCATAGGCCAAAAGGGATCGTTTGATCGTCAATCCCCAATGATAGCCACCCAAAGTCCCGTCCTTGCGCAGCGCGCGGTGGCACGGGATGAGCCAACTGATCGGGTTGCGGCCCACGGCGGTGCCCACCGCACGCACGGCGCGGGGGCTGCCGATACGATGAGCAATGTCGGAATAGGTGGTCACATGGCCCGAAGGGATGTTTAATAGCGCTTCCCAAACTTTGATCTGGAACGGAGCACCGATCAAGGCCAGCTGTGCGTTGCCCTTTTGGTCAAAAATCGCTGTGGCCCAGCGATCAAGCTGTTCATTGCCCTGCACGAATGTGGCGCGGTCCCAGCGCCCCGCCATGTCGGCAAAGGCTGCCTCGCGCCCCGTTTCATCGGCAAAGGCGATCCCGCAGACACCCGTTTGCGTCCCCATGACAAGCGCATCGCCAAAGGGGCTGTCGTACCAATCATAGTATATCGTGATATCCGCGCCGCGATTGGCATAGGTGCCGGGGCTCATCGCTTCCCATTTGATGAAAAGATCATGCAAGCGCC
>Ga0255756_1006690_pt1 | contig 10290 bp, 8 predicted proteins | sample 011ome_20_FD_179956 | JGI IMG/M metagenome (GOLD analysis project Ga0255756, IMG submission 179956) | Coastal salt marsh microbial communities from the Groves Creek Marsh, Skidaway Island, Georgia - 011509CT metaG (version 2) | ecosystem: Environmental > Aquatic > Marine > Intertidal zone > Salt...
ACACCTGCATGGTGATCTCAGACGGGATCTTTGCACGGCTTGGCTCGCTCTCAGCCAATGAAGAGCGGTTTATGAATTGGCGCACGATTGACGGCGTAGAGCTTGATCCGCTGGGTAAGCATCGAGGGTTGGAAACCCTGATCAAGGGGTTTTTCAACAAGGACGTCTTCCTCAACTACCTTCGGTATTTCTGCCTGTTTGAAGACGACAAGACCGTGATCAAAAAGATTGCAGGCTATCACCAGTTTCATGCCGTACAAGCCGCCGTGGAGAGCGTCGTGAAAGCGTCGTCTCGGGACGGTAACAAAAAGGGTGGCGTTGTCTGGCATACCCAAGGTGCGGGCAAGAGTATTGAAATGGCTTGCCTTGCCGGACGCCTGATTGCCGATCCACGGCTGGAAAACCCGACCCTCGTGATGGTGACAGACAGACAAGATCTGGATGGTCAGCTGTTCGGCGTTTTTGCGGGTGCTGGCGACCTTTTGGGTGAAGCGCCTAAGCAAGCGAATTCACGGTCAGAACTGCGAGACCACCTGCGTAATCGACCATCGGGTGGCATCATTTTCACGACGATCCAGAAATTCGGGCTGGACGCTGACGAGGACAAGTTTCCTGTCTTGTCTGATCGACACAATGTGGTCGTGATCGCCGACGAAGCACATAGAACTCAATACGGGCTTAAGGCGAAGATCGACGGTGAAACCGGTGTCATCAAATACGGTCTCGCCAAATCGCTGCGTGATGCTCTGCCAAATGCCACTTTTCTTGCGTTTACGGGTACACCGATTTCGCAGGATGATCGGGATACACAGGCGGTCTTTGGCAACTATGTGTCGATCTATGACATCCAGCAGTCAGTCGAAGATGGGGCAACGGTTCCGATCTACTACGAGTCCCGGCTTGCGAAGATCAACCTCAACCATGAAGCGCTGCCGACCATCGATGACGAAGTCGAGGACATTCTTGACAGCGAAACGGCAGACGCGCGTGAGAAGGAAAAAGCGAAGTCACAATGGTCTGCCTTGGAAGCCATAGTTGGCACAGAGTCACGACTGCAAGAAATTGCTGAAGACCTGATTTCGCATTACGAAACTCGAAGCCAGACCCAGCCGGGCAAGGCGATGATTGTCACCATGTCTCGTGACATTTGCGTTCGGCTCTACGACCAGATCATCAAGTTGAAGCCTGATTGGCACTCTGGCGACCATATGCAGGGCGCAATTAAGGTCGTGATGACAGCCTCGGCATCTGACAAGGCGTACCTACAGCCGCACCACACGAACAAAGCGCAGAAGAAAGACTTGGAGAAGCGGTTTAAAAACCCTGACGATCCTCTAAAGCTCGTGATTGTCCGTGACATGTGGCTAACGGGCTTTGATGCCCCCTGCCTTGCGACGATGTATATCGACAAACCCATGCAAGGAGCGAACCTTGCGCAGGCTATTGCCCGAGTGAACCGTGTCTTTAAGGACAAACCCGGTGGCTTGGTCGTTGACTACATTGGGATTGCCCCGCAGCTTAAGGAAGCTCTGGCAACCTATAGCGCTGCAAAAGGCAAAGGGCGTCCGACCATCGACAGCAGCGAGGCATTGCGGATCTTGGAAGAGAAGATCCAGGTCGCAAGAGACATTCTCCACCCTGTCGATTGGAGCGAATTCCGAACAAAAGCTCTGGCGCTTATCCCCGACTGCATGGATCACGTTCTTGGACAGGAAGACGGCAAGCGCAGATATGCGGATACCGTGCTTCAGATGACCAAGGCGTTTGCTCTGTGTGGCACCCTTGATGAAGCGCTCGAACTGTCACCAGAGGTTGCCTTCCATCAAGCTGTACGGGCACCGCTGATCAAAGGTGATAATCACGACAAGCCTCCTCGGGATGTGAATTACGAACTACGCCAGTTGGTTTCACAAGCCGTAATAGGTGAAGGGGTATCCGACATCTTCAAACTTGCGGGCTTGGACAGCCCTGACATTTCTATCCTATCCGAGGATTTCTTGGCTGAAGTCATGAAGATGCCCCATAAGAATTTGGCGGTGGAGCTTCTTCAGAAGCTCATCAAAGACGAGATCAAATCGAAATTCAAAACCAACGTGGTCAAACAGCGAAAGTTCAGTGACCTGCTCCAAGCATCCCTCGGGAAGTATGCCAACAGAGCGATTGAGGCTGCACAGGTGATCGAAGAGCTGATCGCAATGGCGAAGGCGTTCCGAGACGATCTAGCTCGGCGGGATAGCCACAATCTGAGCGATGAAGAAGAGGCGTTCTATGACGCTTTAGCCAAGAATGAATCTGCACAGCAGGCGATGGGTGAGGAAGTGCTTGTCGAGATGGCACGAGAAGTCGCTAAAAAGCTCAGAGAGAACCTAACAGTTGATTGGGCGGTTCGTGACAGCGTTCGTGCAAAACTCCGCATTATGATCCGGACATTGTTGAGAAAGTATAAGTATCCACCTGATCACTCGAAAGATGCTGTAGAAATGGTCCTGCGGCAGGCTGAAGTGATTTCTGAGTTCGAAATGGCGGCGTAGGAGGGTAAAGCTTTGGTAAACATACATCCCAATCCTATCATTTGGAATGTGCCTCCATCCCAAAGACATGTTGGCAAAGGGTTTCGATCGCTGAAAGACATCCCTGAAGATTTTATTGCCCAACTCAAAGAACGTTCATTACAGACGCTACCAGACTAAGGTTTGGAAAAGTGTCCGCAGCTTCATATTAGACTGTCATCGGATAAACAAACACCTAGATGATATCAACGATCTTCTTTCTCGCATCGCTGTCGCCGTCGATATATCGCTGTGTGACGTCTAAAGACGAATGAACAGCAAATCTCTGATCGTCGATATCCTCAAACAAATTAGTTTGTCATATCTTTAGAAAAATAGTAAATGTTAGGTATGGGTGATAAAGGAGAACTTTTACTATTTCCATGCTGTTTGAAAAATCTAACTTTGCTCCAATACACACCGGCAAAGCCGATCCTAGCCGCTATTTAATTATCGGATTTGATACAGAATATCAACGTTATGCCGATGACGAAACAAAGACACTAAACAATGAGGTGCTGAGCTATCAATACAGCTGTTTGATTATTGAAAAGGACACAGAGATAAATGACAGCTTCTCTTGGTCGGGTTTAGTTAAACCTAAAGGTCCACTGGTAACTGACAGACTGTCATTAAGAGAATTTTTGATTGCTGCAGTCCAAGATGGTCTCAGCAAAAACTCTAACGTAGTACTGCCTAGTACAATTTACCTTGTTGCTCACTTCACACGAGCAGATGTGCCTGGGTTTTCGGACTTCAAAGACGAAGTAACTAGATCAGCACTACAGCTCGACAATATCCGCAACCTGTTCATGAACGTAGCTAACGATATTAAGCTTGACCTTGGTGAGCCTGCTTCAGGTAATAGTATTCCGATTAGCGTCAAAATCAGAGACACGATGACCCTCGCCCCTTCTGGCGCTAAGAGCCTAGCAGCGATTGGTGACATCCTCGGCTTCGAGAAGATCGAGCTTGGCGCAACGCCGCAAGAAGAGCTGTCGATTAAGCAAAACATGAAGTCATTCATGAAGCGGGACTGGGACGCATTTTACAAATATGCCATTCGAGACGCGGAAATATGTACGCAATATACCCACAAGATGATCAGACTTTATCAGGAGCGAACGGGTAAGTTCCGTATGCCTGTAACATTGACCTCGATCGGCGTCGATCTGATACGACAGTTCTGGAAGGACCAAGGTGTTAATCCGCTTGAGATTGTCGGCAAAGAAGAGATCAAAGAAGAATACTGGAGTAAGCGTTTTGGTCGATACCAGACCAAGAAAAAGGTTGTTTACCGCAAGAAGATCCACTGGTCGCTCGACTTCTTCACCGAGTGTTACCACGGCGGACGTAACGAACAATTCTGGTTTGGACCTGCGTTTGACAGCGTCTGGTACGACTATGACCTGTCCAGCGCCTATCCATCGGCGATGGCGCTTATTGGACGTCCAGATTGGGACAAGTGCCGACCCATCCGTGATACCGATGAATTGTTAGGCTTCAGGTCAGCAGAACTAGTTTTTGCCAATGTCGATTTTGAGTTTCCACATGATGTTGCCTACCCAGTGCTGCCCGTCAGGACCAAGAACGGGCTGATCTTCCCTCGTCAAGGTAACAGCACGACCCACATCAGCGAGATCCTGTTGGCACACCGCCTTGGCGCAAAGATCACTCTGGTCGAAGGGCGTTTCATACCATCTGGGCGACATGGGAACTTCAAACAGGGCGTCGAGCGTCCTATTCGCCCATTTGATGGGTTCACCCGATACTGCATCGAAAAGCGCAAGCAATTCCCGAAAAAGACACTGAATAACCTATTTTGGAAAGAGCTGGTTAACTCGACCTATGGAAAGACGGCACAGGGTCTCCGGGAACGGCGTATTTATGACCTAAGGGATCAGGATACCAAGCCTCTTGCTGAAAGCCCAATCACAAATCCCGTTTATGCCGCTTTCATAACGGCATTTTGCCGTGGTGTGCTTGGCGAGATCATGAATGCCCTGCCCCGTGACGTTGCCATATTCAACGTAACGACTGACGGCTTCTTGACCAATGCCACCTCAGAGCAGATGGCAGAGGCGTCCAAGGGTACGCTTTGCAAGTTTTACCGATCCTCAAGACGCCTGCTGACAGGCGTGCCTTCTGGCACAGAAGACATCTACGAGATCAAGCACATCATTAGAAAGCCACTGGGCTGGCGCACACGGGCACAGGCAACCTTAACGCCAAGTGAATTGTCAGACTGGCACGATACAGGAATAACTCCAAAAGAAGACGAACAATACGTTCTCGCTAAGGGCGGTATCAAGCTACCCGACCCAGCTTCTAAGGCAGCCGAAAACAGTCAAATCATCGATCTGTTCTTTAATCGCCAACCTACCGACACCATGATGATGAAACTAGGTCTCGGCATTCGCGAGATGTATTCACTCGGCGTAGATTTTGTCGATCGAGAAATGGAAAAAGTCCTCTCCATGGAATTCGACTGGAAAAGACGACCAATCAATCCTGCCATGGCTGAGGGACGAGACTTCCGACACCTGCAATTTCAGACTGAACCTTGGGAGACCATCGAGCATTTCCAGAAAACCCGTCAACTCTGGGAACAATACAATCTATCTGAAAGACACTGTCTGAAAACTAAAGAGGACCTCAACGCCTTTGCAAGTTTTCACGAAAGCAGCCTGAGTACCGAGGGCGATGCCTCGAAATACTTACGTAAAGACAAAGGCGACCTCAAACGACTGCGTCAGGAGCTTTTGATTGCATGGAAGCTGCGAAAAGCTGGCACTCATGAGATTAAGCCACATGCCTTTGGCAGGACGAATATTTTTCCAACCTATAATCTAAAGGCAAAAGAAATGGCGGAAATTCTCAACGACGAGATAGGCGTTCCATGTGCGAAGACGGATGTAGACAATGCCGCCAAGAAAACAGTCTTTGCGCCGCACCGAGTGCCAAACACACACACCGTACGCACGAAACTTTCACGTATAAAACGTGACCTTTTTCCACGCCTTGAGATAACTGAATTAGTCACGGGCGACGCAGAGTTTTTACTTATTGCAGAGACGTTATCTTAACATTTTACTTACTCTGCGAAGGTTAAATCAGATCCACAATCTTCTGTCTCGCCTCACTATCACCTTCAATATAGCGCTGAGTGACCGCCAGTGAGGAATGACCTGCCAGCATTTGCACATCACGCAACGACCCGCCGACCGTGCTAATTTTTCGGGCAGCATTGGTAATGAACGTTCTTCTACCACTGTGCGATGAGCATCCAATCAAACCTAACCTGTAATACCAACGTTGAAACATATTCACGATTGCTTGAGAGCTGGTGCTCTTTGAGCGTTCAGTTCGAACGATTGCTGATGCTTGGAGTTCTAAATCTCCATAGCTCGAATGCTCCTGCAACAATTTAATCAAGTTGAGCTTTAGGTCTTTGTTCAGTGGAACCACCCTGCCCCCATTACCTTTGGATGATGAGTTCGGCAGATTTAGATAATCACCAACTGAACCATCAGAGTTCATCACCATTGACCATTTGAGGTGAGCTATCTCTTTAGCTCGCAATCCAGCTTTAATTGAAAAGTAGAATATTGTTTGGTCTCTGAAGCCGTACCGATTGGTTAGAAGGTACTCACTTATCATTTTGACCTGAGTACGGCTTAGCGTCTTTGCTTGCTTCCCAAGACCCATGATTTGATCCTCGACTGATTACATTTGATTGATAATTAGAGGGTCCAGCATCAGTTGATTTGAGGCAACGGTTAGGCAGAGAGTAAGTTAACAATATAACAATAGGTTAAATGAACTGATGATAGTAATGTAATTCTATACTCAGTCTCACCTCATAGTCTTTAGCCTCTTAAGCAAAACAGTATCCGATGAAGTCACCCCTACTCCCAATCCATTGATGTATGACAAAAGCTTATTCTGCTGAGCGATTAACTTGTTCTGCTTCACTGGATCAGTCTCATTCTCAATCTGACGAGATAGGTTCTTAATTCTCAACACCAATGATCCAACAGTCACTCTGACCCAAAGAGGATACTTACCTTCAGCCATAAATGTCCTGAAGCGTTTCATTGGCTCCTATCCTTAATGATAACGACTGATATTGCATGATGCTTGGATTGAGTATCGATAGCCTTCTTGGCTGTATTGGCACTAGGTCTATCCAGAACCTCATAGATAGCTATCTCCGGCTGTATCAGCTTTAAGATTACTTGTGATAGCTGATGCTTGGTCTTTGGCGCTTTGGTTGAGCTAATCATTGCAATGAACCAATAGGCTGATTGCTGGTTTCAATATATGCTAGCTCTGAGCGACAATAGCTTTCTAGCTGAGTGTTAATGATAGCTGTTCGGCTAATGTGCTTATGTTTTGCTATAAGGTCTAGTTGGGTCTTAAGCCTGGTTGGTATGTTGAAGTTTATTAGCTGGTAATTCATTGGTTAGCTCCTCATGTTTGGTTTAGCTTTATATTTTAGTAAATTGTTAATTATGTATTTTATATTGTTATAATTTCATTGGGTAATAGTAATAATTAAAGGACCACTGAGAGCAGTAATCCCCTTTTGGACGGTTATAAAAACTGATTAGGATGGCTAAGGAGACTGTGCTCAGCGAAGCTCAAAGCAGGTGGAATTTGCCCAATCAATCGAGGAAGCCAGATCGCTCTTAGTCCTCTTCTTTAAACAATAATCAATCCAACCATCCTCTCTGGAGAGCGCAGTTGGCTTTTCAAAATGTATTTCGTTGTACCCAAATTTAGTCTTCTGCCAGCATGACTTAACCACATGCATGAAGAAGTGCAGCTCAATGTCTTTTGGTAGCTCAATTACAAGGTGCAGGTGGTGTCTATGGGTTGCATCACTCTCACGCACAACAAACATAGAAAGCTGCTTTCTATGGCGCTTATAAGCGTTCTTATACAGCTTTGTATTGATTAGATTGCGGAAGTGACGAAGGTTCTGCTCAGAAGCCAAGTCATCAATCTTCTGACCATTCACAAGCTGTTTCTCCGTCAACGTTAGGTTGACAGGGTTAGGCACAGGGCTTTGGTTGTAAAATTGTTTGATATTGCTCTGGATACTCAAGACGGACCTCTGGTGTTGTTTTGAGTATTTATAAGAGCAAGAGCCTATCTGTATGGTTGTCTAATAATCAATCTAGTTTTTCAGCGAACTTTTATCTTCTAACATTCGCTTGTCACCACCCTTCTTTTCAACGTTAAATCGTGAAGTGATTATGATGAGAAATCTAAACAATCGGTAAGATAAATATAAAAAGGTCAACGGAATAATAATGGTAGTTAATACCAAAGAAACCAAAACAGTGATTAAGTCATCAATGGTTTGATTAATTTTTTGCGAAATCTCACTTAACTTCTCAGCACTAAACATATTCTTCAATTTTGAAAGTTTTCCTTCACAGCTACCGCCAGATTGCTTGATTACAATACATTCTAATTTCTTTTCGATGGATCTCAGTTGTACTTGTAGGCGATCAAGCTCTCGTTCTTTGGTCGTGATTTGATCTTCTATAGCTTGGGTGGTTTCATTTTTCTTTTTACGTTTGACCACATCCAACAAAGACCTTTTCGGCAACGTATCCAACTGCTCTGACAAAGTGGCTATATCGGCATTCGTTAGAGTTGCCGTCTTGTTAATCTCATCACGTTTTATTTGCAGCGCTGCCTGCTCTTGCTTGGCATCCTCATCAATAGCAGCGACATCATTAATTCCAACAGAGATTTCAGAGTTAAATGTCTGTACCGTTTGTAAGCTGGCTTGCTCTATTTTCTGAATAAAGCCCTGATCGACAGCGGCAGTCAAAGCACAAACAATTGCAATGGAAAAGCGCAGCGAAGCTACGATCAGGAAAAGCGACCAAGCACGTCCTACAAAATGAGCAGATAAAGGTACCCATTTCAAAACAAGCATCAAAGCACAGCAGATAGTAAAAATGACTTTGAATGAATAACTGCTGAATACAGACAAGAGCACCTTCTGAAGTACCAAAGAGCTCAAGCTCCATGCCATCACAGAAGAAAATCTCTCAATCAGATCATTCATTGGATCTAGCAGCTCACCAGGGCGCACCGATCCAACAATAGCGCTAATTTCAGCACTTTGTATCAGAGAAATAACGCCATTTATCGATCTTGCCACACCATAAATTATAGCTGCATCTTTAATGCTCTCGCCGTTTACATAGGCAGCTAGATTATCCACAGCTCCCCACCAAGAAACTATCAAGAGAGCCATTATGAGAATTGGCTGTGTGAATTTTTCAAACTGACCCAACTAATTCACTCCCCAAAGCTCTGTAGGTTCTTCGCCATCTCTTTCGATAGCGGCAAGAACCGAGCATAAAATCGTTCAATCTGATCAACAGATGTTCCAGCATTCTTCGCAAGGTTAAAGATATTCACCTTCCCCTCACTGTTGATGATCCTCATGCAAATCGCTGTGTGACGCAAGGAGTACAGCGTATGGGTTTTACCCGTCGGAGTATCGGTTTGTAGCTCTCCATACCTCAGAACCTCTGTAAACAGCCTCTGGATCATGCCTGAAGCAGTAGTTCGGTTCTTGTATTGAGGGTAGAAAATGTAATCCTCGGGTTTTGCATTGGGGTAACGCTGTAAAATGCGCTCGTAGACGGACACGGCAGCCGGCATTGTGTTGGCACCCCTAAAACCCGTTTTCCCGTCTCTAACTGTCACTATGAGCCGCCTGGGATCATCTGCAACCGTCACATCGCTGTGTTTGATCGCATAGAGCTCTGACGAGATAGGTCTGACGAAGGAATGCGTCAGAAATAGGATCATATCATAGAATTCGTTGGTGACGGCAAAACCCCGGACACTAACGCCCTCCTCCGCCGCTTTCTTAATCGCCGCTAAAAGCTTTTGGTAATTATCATCCTCTTTTGCCACTAGTGGATGGAACCGAAAGAACGGTCTGGGGTTGTCTTTGCTCTTCACACGGGGCGTTTGCGGAACGACCTCAACAACACCCTCATCTCTGGCGATCTTCATTACATTCCGAAATGCCGCCATAAGTGTGTTCTTGGTCGAAGCAGCCAAACTTGGACGACGCTTGGTGAGATCAGCAATGTATTCTTGATATGTGTGAGTACGGATCTGCCTTACATCCCGGTCGCCAAAAAACCGTAGCAGACCCCAATCTTCATTCTGAACAGCCCAATGCAATGCTTTGATGTAACCTTGGCTTCGTTCACCTGTTTGGTGCTGCAACCTGGATCTGTGAAGGAGTTTGAGAGCAAAGTGGCTAAAGGTGTATTCACGCTCAACTGGCTTTTCTGACTTGAGAAGAGATAGAGCAAGTTCTTGAGCAACCTCCCTCGCACGTATTACCGTATCTTCACCGGTTGACTTAACCAAGTATTTTTTGGCTTTCTTGTCCCAAACACGAACATACCACTTGGTCGATCGCTCGACACGATATAGCGATAAGCCCTTGTAAAGCTTGATAGCAGAAGGTGCTTTAGACATTATAGAGATCCAAAACCAAAGTTATAAACCCTAGTTATATACCATCTATTAACCTATTGATACTAATAAATGCCAAGATACCTGTTAATCAATTGGTCGTAGGTTCGATCCCTACCGCCGGAGCCAAAATTATCAAGTAAATCAGATATGTACGAGACACCTCGGCGAGGTGTCTCAGGGGGTGTTTGGCGATAGTAAGCAGTTTGAAGCT
>Ga0255756_1006696_pt1 | contig 10286 bp, 10 predicted proteins | sample 011ome_20_FD_179956 | JGI IMG/M metagenome (GOLD analysis project Ga0255756, IMG submission 179956) | Coastal salt marsh microbial communities from the Groves Creek Marsh, Skidaway Island, Georgia - 011509CT metaG (version 2) | ecosystem: Environmental > Aquatic > Marine > Intertidal zone > Salt...
TGGCCGGCATCAGCGGCATCGTCTGGGGCGTCATGGCTGGGCCTGACCGGCAGTGGCGCGGTTTTTTTGTGGCGGGGCTCCTCCTGGGCGGGCTCATCGTTCACACCGTGATGGGTATACCGATACCCGATCAATCGAACACCCCCCTCGCACTCGTCGCCTTGAGCGGGTTGCTGGTGGGTTTTGGAACCCGCATTGGTGGAGGCTGCACCAGTGGACATGGGGTCTGTGGAATCGGAAGGCAGTCTTTGCGATCCATTGTCGCGACCATCACTTTTATGGCTGCAGGTGTACTGACGGTTTTCGTAATCCGGCATGTGATGGGAGGCGCCTTATGAAATCGTGGCCCGCACTCCTATCGGGGCTGCTGTTCGGCATCGGACTCTCCCTTGCTGGCATGACTGATCCGGCCAAGGTCCAGGGGTTTCTCGACATCACAGGTGCATGGTTGCCTGATCTGGCATTTGTCATGGGGGGAGCGCTGCTGGTAACCCTCACCATGACCTCGGCTATTTTGCGGCGCGATAAACCCTTACTGGCATCAAGCTTCAACATGCCCACGCTCAAAACCATTGATCGCCGACTCATTGGAGGCTCGCTAATTTTTGGGGTGGGCTGGGGGTTATCGGGTTATTGCCCCGGGCCCGCTTTGGTGAGCGTTGTTTATGGCTACGACACCACCCTGGTGTTCTTCCTCGCCATGACAGCGGGCATGTTCGGCGCCACGCTTTTTAACCCAAAAACTGGCTCCTGATCTTGTCGCGAACGATCTCGATCAAGAGAGATCCAACGCGAACTGCTTGAGTACGGCCAGCGGAATAATCTCGAGCGTCTTCTGGTGAGTCGCACGCAAATAAAGCCTCGGTGCCATCCCCGCTTCGTGAGCCTGATGCCAACGCATCGCGCATAGGCACCAGCGATCGCCCGGTTGTAAACCGGGAAAATTGTACTGGGGCATTGGCGTTACAAGATCGTTGCCCGCTGCCACGGAGTAAGTCAGAAAGTCCTCCGTCATCTGCGCACAGACCGTATGACGCCCGTGATCATGCGGACCCGTATGACAGTGGCCGTCCCGAAAAAAGCCGGTAACCGGATCCATACAACACAGCTCAATGGGCAGCCCCAAGACGTTGAGCTGTCTTTGCGGTTCCCCCGACGGTTCCCCCATGTTGATTCCCTCTGCAATCCAAATTGAACTGATCAGCCGTGACTTCCATCCGTGCCGTGAAGTAGCATCATACCGAATTCCTTTTCTATCTCCGCCTTATGTTCTCACCCGACAATCACCTGGGCATTTTCGCTGCGCTGATGGGCATTTCGGCACTGGCCTTCTGGCTTGAACGAACGCGTTTGGGCGCCGTCTTGACCGGTACTGTCATAGTGATTCTTTTATCGGTGCTCGCCGCAAATCTGGGTGTGATACCCCATCAAGCACAGACCTACGACTTCGTGTTTGAGTATCTGGTGCCTATTCTGATACCGCTTTTTCTGCTCCAGGGTGACATCAGGAGGCTGTTTCGGGAGGCCTACCGCACACTGGCAGCCTTCATGATCGCCTCCGCCGGGACGGTGCTTGGGGTGCTGGCCGCCGTTGCGATATTGGACTTCAGCGCGGTCGCGGTCGATGCCGGGATCGAAGCCGGTCAAAAAGACGCAGCCATCGCAGGCCTGTTCGCCGCAACCTATATTGGCGGCTCGGTGAACTACGCGGCACTGGGAGAAATCACGGGATTGATTCGGGATGCCTCTTTTTTCTCGGCTGCGACCGCGGCGGATAATCTATTCAGCGCCTTATACCTCAGCATTCTCGGCTTGCTACCCACTGTGGGCTGGCTCGCGCACCGCTATCGGCAACCCACCACCGCTCAACCTGCAAAAACCGAGCAACTATCGGCTCCCTCGGCGCGGTCGCTCTGTTTTGCGCTCGCTATCGCCTCATTGCTCGTTGTCAGCGCTGACGCGCTCACGACGCTCAGTCAACTACCCGGATTGAGATACATCTGGCTCACCCTCCTCACGTTACTGGTTGCGACGAGCCTACCCCGCGTGCGCTTCTGGTGTGCAGGGGGGTTTGAATTGGGCATTGTGCTGTCATTCCCCTTCTTTGGCTCAATCGCCGCCGGCGCCAATATTGCTGCCATGCTGACCGTCGCCCCCATCCTGATTGCGCTGGTGACTATCTTGCTAACGGTTCACCTGGTTTGTCTGCTCGTTGTGGGGCGCTGGCTTAACCTATCCTTGCCCGAATTGCTGACAGCCTCCAACGCGGCAGTATTGGGTGCCACTACCGCGCCCGCGATGGCGGCTGCAAAAGGCTGGCACGACCAAATTACGCCGGGGGTGTTAGTCGGTGTCTTGGGTTACGCGATGGGAACTCTCATCGGCAGCGCCTTGTTTCATCTGATGTAAGTAAAAATGCGCGCGATCCGCGGGCACCATCAGACGACCCAAAGCAAAAACTCTCGGGGCCAATCGCGACTGCGTTAGTCTCAGCGACACCCAACACTAAGCAGTCGCTGGCACCACCGCACCTGTCTCCAAATAGGCATTCGCCCTGAGCGCGGCGTCTTGCCCCGAAGTCACTGCGCCTTCCATCCAGCCATACCAGCCCCGTGATACGTCACCTCCCGCAAACAGACAAGGTGGCGGCATATTTGCCAACGCGTGTAAGCCCGGAGCTTGACCGGGTGCCATACTCATCCACGTGCCTTTTGCAAAGGGGTCCGTTATCCAATCGTGGGACAAAAATGCTCCCGCAAGCGATGTCTCGGGGTGACGTTGACCGAGAGCAGACCAACCACGCTCAAGCGCCGACGCGTGATCAGGCATGGCAACACCAAAGGTACAAACCGCCTCAGCGCGAGAACCAGGTCGACTGTAGACCTCCACGGCGTCTGGCCAACCCACAGATGCCACGGACTGCCGCGACATTGCGGCGGCCCAACCTTTAGCTGCACGTCCCGCATGCCCCTCGGCAATCAGCGACTGCGCGACCCGGGGGATTGGCAGCGCTAGCGTGAGATCACACAGCACATTTACCGGCACCGCCATAATCGCGAGTTCAGCCGTCAACTTGCCCATAGGACCCTCAATCACCACTCCCTTTTCGTTAAGGTCAACGCACTTGATTTCCCAATTGAGCCGTACTGCCGAACCGCATTCCCTCGCCAGTGCCGTCGCGAGCGCTTGCGCACCCTCCGCGACGCGATACTCTGCGGCAGAAAACGCACCTTCAACACTGCCAAACGCTGCAAACTCATGGATGAGGTTCAGCATGCTGTAGTCATCAGGGTGCCCCCCATGCAGTGCAAAACTCTCAGCCAAGAACGATTCAACCTGCTCAGGGGGCAACTCTATCTCGTGCAGGAATTCACTCACAGTGCGATCGACACTTTGCCCGTCTCTGTACCAATCGGGCTTGCTAGCATCGATACAGGCCGCCGCTTCATTGCATCGGTTTAGCAAGCGCTCAATGGATTCGGAAGGCTGCACAGGAGCAGCGCTTCCCTGTGCTGACGGCATGGCGGGCGGCGACTCCAGAAGCAAATTGTAGGCGTTGAGCTCATGAGCCATCGCCCGATGATGCTCGGGCGCCACCCACTCTGCGCCCAAATCAACCCAGCAACCCGCAGCCTCAAACGGCACAGTCCAGGTCCTGCCACCGACCCTGTCTCTGGCCTCTAAAACGATCACCTCGCGCCCCGCTCGCAATAAATCCCTCGCCGCTATGAGCCCCGACAGCCCGGCCCCGACAACGATGATTTCGTGATGACTCATGGGAACTCAGATAAAGCTGGCGATGGCAGAGAGTGGTTTTTTTAGCCCTGCCGCACGTGGCACTGTCGCGGTGGGAGTGGCATGCCCCACTACGAGCAGGACAAAGGGCCTCTCCCGCTGAGGCCTGCCAAGAATGGTATTCAAAAATTTCATTGGCGCGGGCGTATGGGTCAGTGTGGCAAGGCCGACATTATGGAGTGCGGCAATCAAGAAACCCGTCGCAATACCCACTGATTCCGGTACGTAGTAATTTTTTGTTCGCTCACCGGCATCGTTCACACCGTATCGCTCAGCGAACACGGCGATCAACCAAGGAGCCTCCTCCAAAAAGGGCTTCGAGGCGTTGGTTCCCAGCGGGTTGATATCCTGAAGCCACGCGTCACCCGCTTTGCCCCCATAAAATGCTTCTTCCTCGCGCTCCGCGGCCTCTCTGATCGCACGCTTGGTCACCAGGTCATTGATGCAGACGAAGTGCCAGGGCTGATGATTAGCGCCACTGGGTGCAGAACCTGCGGTCAGAACACACGCCTCGATCACCGACCGATGCACGGGCTCCGCGGAAAAATCGCGGACCGTTCTTCTTTGGCTCATCACCTCAAAATAGGCGTGTGCTCGCGCATTCATTTCAGCTACCGGCAAGGGCGCCGGGTATTGCAACGGTACGGGGTCGTATTCTGGTGTGGTCATTACTGCACCTCGATGAAACGCATGAGTCAGTCTCGAAGAATGGTGTGGCACCTTCGGCAGTCTGAATGACGAAGATCGTAACCCGCCGAGCGGCGCTATCCCAGCAACCCCGTGAAGCGAGCAACAACCGGCTACACTATCGCGATGCGAGTGATTAAAAAATCGGGGGTAACGGCCGTAGAGCGCGACACAGTCGTGAGATGGGTCAAGCGATGCTTGCGCGAAATCACGCTCAAGCACTACGAACTGCCCGTTGACTACCAAACGGCAAAAACAGATTTAACCCTTACTGTGAAGCTCGCCGGGCATCGATCATCCGCCTGCGCCAAAGGCATTACGATCGATCTATCGCCGCTCAAACGCGGTTCCGGCGAGATCCTGGAATATCCAAAATTCGCCAAAGATCCGGTGATCGGTTCTCGGGCCTCGGTATCAGTAGAGATGGCGCTAGCGGCCACGGTGGCGCACGAGGTCAGTCACTTTATCCAGTATCGCTACGGACCAGAAACCCGCTGGCTTAGACAAAGATTCCGCAAACCCCATGGCGAGGGGTTTCAGGACATCTACCGCATTTTACGGGCACGGGTGATCAATCCACACCTGACATAACGAGGGCACCCCCGGGTGCCTGTCTTTCGCGGGAATAGATACCCCACGACAGTCACCCAATTTATTTCTATGATGCCCACCCCGAAAAAATCTTGGTGACCTCTCACTATGACCGTCGACCCACGTGCAGCAGGCTTTTGCCCGGACAAGCTCGATAGGCTAAGCACTCATCTTCAGGATCATTACCTGACCCCAGAAAAAATCGCTGGCTGTCAGGTCCTGGTTAAGCGCCGCGGTATTACAGCGTTTGATGCGTCGATGGGCCAAATGGACATGGCACGCGGCAAGCCGATGGACGCAGACACTATTTTTCGCATTTACTCCATGACCAAACCGGTGACGTCAATCGCCCTGATGATGCTGTTTGAGGAAGGGCGATTTCAACTGACCGACCCGGTGTACAAGTTCATTCCGTCATGGCGTTCGCACCAGGTGTGGGTTGAGGGCGAGGGCAAATCGATGGTGACGCGCGCACCCACATCGCCGATGACCGTCCAACACTTACTGTGTCATACCGCCGGATTAACCTATGGTGGATTTTTATCCGGGATGGAACTACCGGTAGACAGTGCCTATGCGGCTGCGGGTATCTCACGAAGGAGCACCGATAGCCTCGAAGTGTTCGTCGAAAAATTGGCGAACGTGCCGTTGCTCTATGATCCGGGCACTCGCTGGAGCTACTCGATGGCGACCGACGTGTGCGGCTATTTGGTAGAAGTGATTTCTGGCCAGCCCTTTGAGCAGTTTCTGCAGGAAAGACTCTTTAAGCCACTGGAGATGGTGGACACCGGTTTTACCGTGCCTGATGCAAAACTCGATCGCTTCTCAGCGTGCTATGAGCGAGCAACCAACAAGTCCCTGCGTTTGCAGGATGACCCCGAGACGAGTCACTACCGTACACCACCAAGCGGCCCCTCCGGCGCGGGGGGACTGGTGAGCACGATGCAGGACTACAGCCACTTTTGCGACATGTTGATCCAGCGAGGCTGCTTCAGGGGCAAACAGCTGATTTCACCCACCACGTTGGAGTTGATGACGCGAAATCATTTGGGCAAGTCCTCTCTGGCGCAGATGGCCGTCGGCGGCTTTTCAGAAACCAGTAATGAGGGAGTGGGATTTGGTTTGGGCTTTGCGACCACTATGAACGCAGTCGCATCTGGGACTGTGGGAGAAGGAGACTTCTATTGGGGCGGACTGGCATCCACCTTATTCTGGGTAGATCCGACGGAGGATCTCTACGCGATCTTCATGGCGCAACTCATACCCTCGTCCACTTTCAATTTTCGCGGTCAAATTAAAAATATCGTCTACGGCGCGATTCAAGAGGCTCAGCAACAATGAGCCTCTCAAGCTGAGGCTAATGACGACAGATGCGCCATTGCAGAGCGTGCTAAAGCCTCCAGGTCATACCCTCCCTCAAGCACCGACACGATTCGCCCACACGCATACTGTTCTGCCAGCGCGACAATCTCCCCTGTCACCCAAGCATAATCGTCGTCGTCCAAATTCCAGTTAGCGAGGGGATCGTCACGATGTCCGTCGAACCCCGCAGATATGAGGATAAGATCCGGCCGATGCGACTCGATAGCACTCCACCACGACTTTGTTAAAGCACGACGAAAGGTGTCTCCCGAAATTCCCGCATCTAGCGGTGTGTTCACGATATTCGGTTGAATCAGATCGTCATACCTGCCCGGGTAAAAGGGGTGCTGAAAGCTAGAGCAAACCAATATGTCAGGGTATGAACGACACATCTCGACCGTTCCGTTTCCGTGATGCACATCAAAATCCAGCACCGCAACGCGCGTTATACCGGGTAGTGTGAGTGCATTGATCGCGGCGATAGCGATGCTGTTCAGTAAACAAAAGCCCATGGGGCTTGCGGATTCTGCGTGATGCCCCGGTGGTCTGACCGCGCAGAACACGCGATCCACTTCCCCTGCCACCACATCCAGCGCGCCTTGCCATACTGCACCAGCAGCGTGCCGCGCGGCTGCCAGGCTGTTTGGACTAAGCCAAGTATCGGGATCGAGGGGTGTCAAACCGTCTTCAGGCAATCGCTCACTCAAGCGGTGCATTAGCGAGGCATCGTGAGCAGCTGCAATGCGTGCTTGCTCTATATCAGGCGCTACCCTTAGCGGATAATCTCGAGCAAAACCGGTACGTTCCAAATGTTTGATCAAATGGGCGAGGCGGGCCGGACGCTCGGGATGGCTCCCCGGCACCTGATGTTCGAGACATTCCGCGTGGGTATAAATTCGCAACATGTCCAGCTGAACACTCCGCAACCGTGACCTCTACTGTAACGCCTGGCAGTGATAAAAGAACGGCGATTTACAGGCTGTTGATATGTCGCATTTTTTTGGCTTGTTTTCGGTACGCGACTCGCAAAGACTTTAGTGTAGAGTCGTATTACACCACGTGCGTTACACAAGGGGCCGCTAGCGATGGATAACCGCGACGAAGAAGAAAACCGCCCTGAGGCGGGAACACCCAATAGAGACAGCGACAGTACCGAATGGGCAGATGCCGAGCAGACCGATAGCTATTCGGCCGCATCGGTGCCGCGGGATGACCTGTCCGAAACTGGCGAGATGGACTTTGACTCGCCACTCTGGAGCGATTCAGGCGCCGATGATCTATCGATGCCAGCGGACAGAGAACCAACCGAGGCACCTGAGAAGGATTGGCTCGTCGACAGCGGACTTGCCGCAGCAATCCATCCGGATTCCGCCGAGCCTGAATCGGCAACCGAGGACGACTCCGATGAGATGTCAGAGGATGATGAATCCTCCTGGTCGAGCCCCGAAAGTGATCTTGTCGGTCGTGATGAAGAATTCGAAGACGACGATTTGGACGAGGAAGATCTCGAGGACGACAACGATCTCGAAGAGGATGACTACGAGGACGACGACCTAGAGGACGATCTCGACGACGAAGAAGAGGACGTCGACCCCGAGGACGACGGGGATGACGGCGACCTGGACGAAGATGACTTCGAAGACGATGATGAGGATAACTCGGACGAAAATGACGACCGCCTCGAGATGCCCCTGACCGCCGTAGGAACGGCTGCGCCGGAGGTGGCGACCTCACGTTCAGTTTGGCCCATGTTGGTAGGGTTGGTTGCGATCGTGCTGATCTCCGTCGGCGGCTGGGGCCTGTTTGAGGAAAGAGGCGAATTGCAGGCCAGAATCAACGAATTGGAGCGCAACCAATCACAGGCGAAATCCGTGAGCACGGTAGACGCTTCCGCGCTATCTGCGCTCGAGACCGATAACGCCGCGTTGAAACTGCAGCTAGATGGCTTGTATCGCGACTACGAACTGGCGATGGCTGAGATCGCCCGCTTGCAGGAAGCAACCGCAATGACAGCGCCCGATGTGGCTGACAGTGGTGTTCCCGAGCAAACGAGTGAGACGAGTAGCCCGGCGGTGGCAGCTGACAAGACCCCCGATGCGGAACAGGAATCCGCGAGTGTACCGACACCGGGCGGCTGGTTCGTCAATGTGGGAGCCTTTTCGGTAGCGCAATCCGCAGTCAACCTCAGCGCGCGACTCACTGACAGCGGCTTTGACGCCGTTGTTCAGGAGATGTCGACTGATGAAGGAAGGACACTTTTCCGGGTTCGGGTGATCGGATTAGAGGCCAAAGAAGATGCCCAGCAGGTGGCGCAGGATCTGGAGTCTAATTACGGCACGGGACCCGTTTGGATTGGGCAAAACCCCGAGACTCAATAACTTAATCTCGCGCGATCCTGGCGCTAATGATGCCTTAGCAACAAAAAAGCCCCGCCTCGGCGGGGCTCATCGTATCAACGAGCTTTCGCACTGCATGCTGGGGTGGCGGTACGCGCTGAATCCGTGGTCACGAAACGATCTGATGCCGCATCAAAGATCACCAAACCATCCACGTTAACAGGCGCGCTGACCAACGTATCGTAAAGTCCATCTTTGTAAGGGATGGGGTAGCTCGATTTAAAAACCGCGCGCTCAACGCCGTCCCACTGCAATTCTCCGCGCTCCAGTAGATAAGCGATGTCGCTGGTTCTCGCCAATCTCGCGTCCTCACCAAAGGTGTCCTGACACAGCTTGGATAGGTTCCAAAAGGAGGGCATCGTGGCATCTTCAGGAACTGCTACCTGGGCAACACCGACATACCCATAGCGATACAGATTCAACTCATCACGCAGATCCTGTATCTCTGCGCCCAGCTCATCAAAATCAAGCGCGCTTAATCGATCGATCAACTCCTGAAAATCGAGTGACTCCACCAACGCAAGCAGCTCTTCCAAAAGGGCTGAAATCTCGGCGCTCTCTGACGCCTCACCCCCAAACCACTCCTCCAGCAGGGATCCCACGTGATTGGTGCTATCGATCGGAGCCACAGTGCCCGACTGCCCGAAGGCGCTGGTTGCACCCAAACCAATCAACATAGCTGTAATAAACGCTCTCATCATGTCTCTCCTTGTGTATTCATACCTCGAGACTATTGGAATGTCTCTGATCATCTGCTTCTTGACTCAATCCGCCAGAGGCTTGACTCCCTCCGCCAGCATCGTGGGATCTGCGGAAGCAGCGCTGATCCGGTCCTTGTCAGTGCTCGGGTAGCAAAAGGCGACAAGGGTTGGGTTTGCGGTTTACATCGTCGCGCCCGCTTTAATACTGTGGTTCAACAACGGCGCGTTTGTATTGACAACGGTCACGAACGCACCATTTTGAAAAGACGGACAAAAACCAAAAAACGGGGGAAACCACAATGTCAGAATCCCATTTGGAAAACGTCGCCATGATCGGCGCCGGCACCCTAGGTGGACAGATCGCCTGGCATAGCGCGTACATGGGCAAACAGGTCACTGTCTACGACATATCGGAAGAAGGTCTTGAAAACTGTCGCGCCGCGCACGCGGGCTATGCGGCTATTTATACCGCTGATCTTAATGCCAGTGAGGACGATATCGCGGCGACAAAATCGCGGCTGACTTTCACCACTGATCTTACCGAGGCGGCACAAAACGCTGACCTTGTGATCGAGGCTGTGCCCGAGGTGCCCGACATCAAAATCGATGTGTATCAGAAGCTCGCTAACATCATGCCGGAGGAGACGATTCTCGCAACGAACTCATCCACCTTGCTGCCTTCCATGTTCTCCGCCGAAACGGGTCGACCGGATCGATTTGGTGCACTGCATTTTGCCAACATGATTTGGGCTTT
>Ga0255756_1006718_pt1 | contig 10263 bp, 6 predicted proteins | sample 011ome_20_FD_179956 | JGI IMG/M metagenome (GOLD analysis project Ga0255756, IMG submission 179956) | Coastal salt marsh microbial communities from the Groves Creek Marsh, Skidaway Island, Georgia - 011509CT metaG (version 2) | ecosystem: Environmental > Aquatic > Marine > Intertidal zone > Salt...
CGTGCGCGCTCGTCGCGGAGAGTCTCGGCGCGACGCCGATCCCGCCCGGGGAGAACCTCCTCCCTCCGGTCGCGGACGCGCTCGCAGAGCTCCTCGCCGAGCTCAGAGGGCGTCTGCTTCGATGGCGCGAGAGCGCGCGATTAGACGGCGTCAGGGCGTCGAAGAAGCATAAGAAGAGCCGCGACGACGACGCGACCGACGACCCGATCGCGGTCGCGACGAACGCCGCCGTCGCGGGCGCGCTTCTGCGCGTGTACACCCCCGCGTACGCGATCGTGGAAGTCGGCCACGACGGGTGGCCGCTGCATCAGAAGCACGCGATCCCGTACCTCGGCGAGGAGGTGCGTTCTATACACTGGTTCCCGTACGACCGCGTTGGCGTGGTGAACGCCGATCCTTAAGGACTTTTCCTGGCGCATCTCTCCGCCCAGGGTCCCTCGCTTTCAATCCCCGTCCTCGACGCCTTTCAACTCCACCTGACGCCTTTCAATCCAGACGCCGCCGCTCTCGGAGTTCATCTCGCCGCTGTTGCGCGCGGAGGAAAACGCGTGCGCCGCGGGAACGCGCGCGGTCTCCGCGCGTTCGACCGCCGCCGCCGCCGCGGGGGCGACGCTGCACCGCATCGCGCAGCTCGGAAGAGTCGCACGGCCGCCCCCCGGGGGACACAGCGACCAGGTCGCGGGCGCGGAGGCGCGGGAGCTCACCGCCGCGTTGCTGCGTTTCAGCGGCGGCGGCGGCTCCGCGGAGGCGTCGCCGGAGACGTCGAGCGTCGCGCGCGAGTTTCTCGACCGGGTCCCGCACTACTGGACGGACTGGGCGACGGAGGAGGCGCTGCGCGAGTGCGAGTGGGTCGTCGAGGGCGGGATCGACGTGTTCGAGGTGCCGCGTCTGCTCACGGTGTGGACGCGCGAGGCGTGCGCGTGGGTGCTCGACGCGTCCGCGGCGACGCTCGCGGCGGCGGCGGGGGGGGGCGGCGATTGCGGCGGCGGCGACTTCGCCGCCGCCGTCGTCGACGCCGCCAAGGTGAAACTGCGCCACGGCGGCCCGATGCACGTGCGTAACCCGCACTCGGACGACGCGGACGTGTCGAAGCTGTTCGACCCCACGGCGACGACGGCGGCGGCGACGGCGTTCTGGAAAGACGCGGCGAGGAACTTTGACGGCGGCGGCGGCGGCGGCGGCGCGGCGTCGGCGTCGAAAAAGAAACCGAAGACGTCCGAGGGCGCGCCGATGACGTTGCACGCGTCGCTCCTCGACCTCAAAGCCGCGCTCGAGCGCCTCAGCACGCTCCACGTCAAGTGCACGGTATGGGTGGACATCCATCGCGTGCACGCGACGTGCGCGGCCGCGGACTGCGCGTCGCACGTCGCCGCGGTGTGCTCGTCGCGGTCGCGCGACGACGACGACGACGACGTCGTCGTCCTCGACGCCGCGCTCGACGCGTGCGGCGTCGCGAGGGACGTCTTCACGCTGTTCGCGAACCGCGACCGCGGCGGCGTGGGGTCCAAGCTCGCGAAGTCGATCTGCGTCGCCGCGACGCTCGCGTCCTCGAAGCTCGTGGACGCGACGACGCGCTCGAGGAAGTCGACGGCGGTCGGCCAAAGTTTGAAACGCGCGACGTTCGCGACCGCGCGGTTGCTCCACGCCGGCCTCATCGTGTCGTCGCACAAGGGGCTGGCGAGGGCGGAGAAGGTCGTCGCGCCCCTCGCGCGCGGGTTGCTGCGCGAGGCGAGGGCGCTGAAGAAGACGAAGCCCGGCGGCGGCGCGATCGACGCGGGGATGGTTCCTCGCGCGTTGAGGATGAAACGAGCCGCGGCGGCGGCGGCGTCGGCGGAGGACGCTTCGATCCCGCCGGACGTCTCCCCGCGCGGCGTGTTCGCCGCCGCCGTCGCGGAGGCGATGTTCATCGCCGCGCTGGACGGCACGAGACCGCCGAAGAAGGAGGAGAACGAGCGCTTCACCGCGGAGGAGCCGGACGAGGAGGCTGGCGTCCAGGCGTCGACGCGATGGAAATCGCTCGTCGCGCTCCGCGGCGTCGTCCACGCCGCGTCCAGCGCGCTCGCGCGCGTCTCGGACGTCACCGACCGCCGCGTGAACCCGGAGTCGCACCGCGACTTGAAGAACTACGGCATCCCGCTCGACGAGCCCCTCCGCGCGCACCCCGTCGGCCTCGCCGGCGATGGCGTCGTCGAAGCCCTCAGCGGCTGCCTCCGCGCGGTCGCCGCGTCGTGCGCGCTCGCGGCCATCGTCGTCAAGCACGCGCCGGCGAAGCACGCCGTCGCGCCGTCCGCGGACGCGCTCCGCGAGACGCTCTCCATCGCGCTCGCGGCGCTGACGCGACCGTGCGGCGCGGACGGGTCGCTGGACGCGTGCTGGGTCTGCGCGCACCCCGGCGCCGCGGCCAAGGCGGCGGACGCGTTGGAAGCCGTCGTCCGCGCGTTGCAAGTCGCGGGGCCGCGGCTCACGGCGAATGCGCACGCGGCGCTCGTCGCGTCCGTCGTCGTCGCGTACGACGTCGCCGCGCGCGGGGACGCGGCGAGGAAGGCGAAGCAGACGCGCGAGGACCCGGGCCGCGGGAACGCGCGGGAGCTGCGCGAGCTCAACGCGCTGCCGGCGCCCGTCGCGGAGTTGCGGCGCGCGCTCGGCGGCGCGATGACGACGCTCATGAACGGCGCGGGGAAGCGCCTCGTCGGCCAGGCGTACCGGATGGCGAACGACAGGATTCGCGCGTGCGACGCGGTCGCGCGGCGGCTGTACTCGCCGTGGGGGAAACTCGCGGGGTTGTCGCTGGAGGACAGCTCGTTGGGGTGGGATCTGACCGCGTCGCTCGCGGCGCCGCTGTGGACGATCGCGACGTGCGTCGATCACGCCGTCGGCGACGACGGCAGCCGGGCGTCTCGCGCGGCGATGGAATCCAGCGGCGAACACTGCCTGATATCTCTCATGGACGTGTGCCGCATGGGCACGGAAGAGGGGCTCGGGGAGGTGGGCGGGCCCGCGTCCAGGGCGGCGGCGAACGCGGCGATCGTGATCCTCACGTCGATCGTGTCGCGGTCGCGGCTGCCTCTGAGCAAGCGCGCGGTTGCTCGCGCGACGCAGCTGACGCACATCTGTTTTCACGGGGGGCTGATGAAGCACCTCGCGTCCGTGCCGACGGTGTTTTCTCCGTGCTGCGCGCTTCTCGTGTCGATCATCCGCGCGAGGAAGGCGGAGATGGCGCGGCAGACGGCGATGATAACCGTCGCGTGCCACGCGTTACTCGACGCGTTGAAGGCGTGGAACGCGATCGAGGATGAGAAAAACGCGCTCGCGGAGCGGACCAAGACGCCGAGGGACGAGGAAGAGGTCGCGATCCACGAAGAAGCGATGCGCCGCGCCGCCAACTCGATGGCCCCGGTGTACGAATCCGCGGGCAAAGTCGTCGGCTCGCTGTACGCGATGCATCTCCTCGCGGACGCCGTCGCCGCGTGTTGCGGCGGCGGCGCGTGGGGCGGCGACGACGACCGAAAGAGCGGAGACGGTTACGTTCGCGGCATCGGCGCGGTGGCTGAGAGCGCGCTCAAGCCGGGGATATTCGCGCTGTTCGACGCGGTACAGGACAGGGAGTTGCAGCAGCTGTACACCATGTTCGGGAACGCGATGGGGGGGGCGTTGCGGTTGAAGTTTAAGGCGCTCATCGACGAGTACAGGCTCGTGCACAAGTACGACCCGAAGAAAGGATAGAATAAAACGCACGCGGAGACGGCGTTTTCGCCGCCCATCGCGTTGTAATTGAAATCTAGCTAGAGTTAGGATCAAAGTAAATCGATCAAGGGCGCGTCCGCGCCCTTTGGCGTCGCGGCGTTCCCCACGTCCATCATCCCCAGCGCCGCCGCGAGCGCGTCCCCGGGATCCTCCCGCCTGGGGGCGTGCATCGTCGGCGTCGACGGCGCGAAAAAATCAACCTCCGGAGGCGCGGGCTGCCGACCGGCCGGCGGCGACGGCGACGGCGACGGCGACGCCGCGGCGGCGGGAAAGTTCGCGAAAAACGACGGCGGCGACGCCGCCGCCGCCGCCGGGGACCCGCCCGCGGACGACGCGGGCGAGAACGCCCTCGGCGACGACGCGAACGGGTCCGTCCCCGCGTCGCTCCCCTTGGGCGAGAACGACGGCGTGAATGCCGAAGACGCCGGCGGCGGCCGCGGCGGGATGCCCACCGCCGTCGCCGCCGTCGCCGCCGCCCTCTGCGGCGGGACCGCCGCCGTGATCGGCGGCGGCGGCGCCCGCGGCGGCGGCGCGAACGCGCTGTGATGCGCGGTCGCCCCGCTCGGGGATATCGGCGGCGACGCGGACGCGATCGACGACGGCGACGACGCCGCGCCGTGCCGTTTGCTCTGCGCCGCCGCGACGCGCTCCGCGAGCGTCGGCTCCGTCGCGTTCGCGATCGTCGCCTCTCTCGACATCGGCAGCGCCTCTCTGTCGTCGCTTTTCTGAACGAACGCGCGCGAGTGCGCGTGCGGTTTGTACGACGACGACGACGACGACGACGACTTCGACGAGCGACCTCTCCCGTCGCCGCCGCCGCCGTCGCCGTCGTCGTCGTCGTCGCCTAAACGATCGCTGCTGCTGCCGCTTCGGCGAAGCAGCCCGTCGTTCTTCTTCGAGCCGCCGAATTTCTGCGACAAGTACGCGGACGCCGCCGCGGCTTTCTTCGACGCAGCCTTCTTCGCGCGCGCCGCCGCCGCCGCGGCGCTCCCGCTCGCGTCTCGGAACCGGTCCGAATACGACGCGCCATCGAAATCCGCGTCGACGTCCACGTCGTCCGGATCCGCGGCCAACACCCCGCCCGCGCCTCGCAGCGGCGCGCCCTTCCCGGCGTCGCGGCTGAAGCTCCGCGTCTCTAGCGCGTTCCGAACGAACACCTCGTAGTGCTGCGTCCCTCGCAGAGCGTTGAGGAGCTCCTTCGTGCGTCGCGTGGACGCGCCGTTTTCAAACCCCTCCTGATCGAGCCAGTGCCCGTCCGCGGCGACCGCGTCCCTCGGCGCCCTGCGCTCCGCGTCCGCGACGACGTGCTTCTTGTACGGCCCGAGCACGGTCGCGATGAACTTTCGAAACGCGCCCGCGACGGCGTCGTCGTCCAGCCGCACGCTCTTCATCTGCGCTTCCAACGCGCTTCGCAGCGCGCGCGTCGGTCGCGTCGGAAGCGAATCCACGTCGCTCTCGAAGTACGTGTACGCGCCGTCGTCCAGGTTCAGGTGGAATATGTCGTCCGTCGGGAGCGTTTTCATCGCGGGCACGTGCGAGGCGTGCAACCCCACGAGGAACGGCATCGGCGCGGTGAGGTAATCGATCAGCGACGCCGGCATCGTCGGCATGAAGATCCCCGTCCATCGCAGCGGCCGCGTCGTCGCCGCCGCCGCGTGCACCGCCGCGCTCAGCGCGCTGAGATCCCCGCCGCTTATCACGACCCTTCTCTCGTGCAGCAGCGCGGCGAACAGCGCGATCGTCGCGTCCGACGTCACCGCCTGGAACAGCAGCGGCGCGAAGGACACGATCGCGTCGTCGCGGCGGCCGTGCTCGGCGACATCCGGGACGGACAAAACGCAATCCTTCGGCTTGGCGCTCACGGGGTCCGCCCACGGGAGCGGGATCACGAGCTCCGCGCCGGGCGCCGCTCGCGGGCGCGCGCACGTCGACCGCATGAACTGCGCGACGTGCGAGTCCGGAGGCAGGATCGGTGTGTTCGCGAGGTCGAACGCGCAGACGCGGTCGCCGACGCGTTCGAGCGCGTCGAAGAAGAAGTCGAACCACGGATGCCTCGAGAGCACGCACGCGACGACGGGATACCGCGCCGCGACGCCGTCGCCGTCGCCGCGCCTCGCCGGGGGCAGGAACCGGCGGCAGAACCCGTGCGTTCGCGCGCCGTCGCTCTCCGTGAGCGAGAACGTGTACGCCTCCGCACGCATCGTGCTTCGCGGGGTCACGGACGTCAGCGACGACGCCGCGTACTCGGGGAACAGGAAGTGCTTCTCGCCGACGACGCGAAGCAGCGCGGCGTCCGCGGCGGCGCCATCGCGGCCGTCCTCGCCGTACGTCGCGCGCAGACACGCGCGCGGGACGGGCGCGCCGGAGGCGTCGTGCGCGACGTACGCGACGAGGAACCCGCGCGCGACGGGGGAGGAGGACGACGAAGACATTCGAACGTGCGAAAGGTCGTAGACTTTTAAGATCGAGCTCGAGGGCAGCCGCCCCGGGCGTTCCCGCGGTTCGGCGCTCGATCTGAGGACGGACGCGTCCTCGCGCGTTTTCGCGCGCGCGCGGGGGCGATCGACGTCGTTCGCGCGGTTCGCACGCGACGCGGTCCGCGAGGAGTGACGCGACGGCCAGCGCGCGCGCGGGCGAAAAGCCGTCGCGTCGAACTGAACGAGAAAATTTTCTTCGTCTGGAAAGGACTACGACGCTTCCGCAGCACCGCGGACGCGACGGAGCGCACTCGCTCGCTCGCGAACGGCTCGCGCCACTCCGTGCGGCGATGTCGAAGCGGTCGCGCGAGGGCGGCGACGCCTCGGCCGCGGCGGCGGCGACGAAGAAGGAAGGGAAGCGCGAGCGACGCGCGCGGCCGGGGTCGACGAACACGCGCCCTCAAGTCGATGAGACGAAATCGCCGTCAGCATCTAACAACGCGACGTCGGCGCCGACCGCGACGACCCGGGGTGGTCATCACCCGGTCGAGCCTCCCCACTCGATCGACGCCGCGCGCGACCGCGACCGCGACCGCGACCGCGACCGCGACCGCGACCCCGCGGACGACTGTGAGACCCCCGCGGTGGCGTACGCGCACCTCGCGCCGATCCTTCGCAAGCTCGCGCAGCGGCTGAAGAAGCCCCCGTCCGAGCTCGCGGTGTATGACCCGTACCGATGCGCCGGCGCGGTCGAGTCGCGCCTCGGCGCGCTCGGGTTCGACGCCGTCGCGAACCCCGCGGACGACTTCTACGCCGCGCTCGAGGAGGACCGCGTGCCGCCGCACGACGTCCTCGTGACGAACCCGCCGTTCAGCGGAGAGCACGCGCGACGGCTCGTGTCGTTCCTGGCGTCGACGCGCTACTCGAGGAAGCGCGCGTTTTGCTTCCTCGCGCCAGAGTACGTCCATCGAAAGGCGTGGTACGCGGCGATGACGCGCGCGCGACCGGACGTGTGCTACCTCGTCCCGAAGGAGAGATACGCGTTCGTCGCGTCGAGCGGCGGGCGACGCGAGAACACGGCGAAGCCGTGCCGGCACTGGGCGAGGGACGGGCGATGTCCGCGCGGGGACGAATGTCCGTTTCAACACGGCGGCGGCGGCGGCAGCGGCGCGTCGACCTCGAGCGAAGACGCCCCCGTCGCGCGCGGGGGCGGCGCGTCGTCGTCCGTCACCGGGACCAGGACCGTCGTCGCGCCGTTCGATTGCATCTGGCACGTCCACGCGGGCGAGGGACGGCAGCGAAGCGTCGTCGCGGCGTGGCGGCAAAAGTACGGCGGAGGCGATGGCAAAAAGGAAGACGCGCTCGGCGCGCGGCTGGTCGAGAGGGCGGAGGACCTGCCGCCGCCGCCGCCGCGATTAAAGCGCGCGCGCGCGATCGAGACGCGCGAGTGACCCTAGTTAGAACGTCGTGTTCGAACGGCTAGTCTAGTCTAATCTAGCGACGCTCGCTCGTCCTCATAACTCCTGGCCGCCGCGGGTCGACGGCGGCGCGCGCTCGTCGCGGCCCGCCGCCGCCGCCGCCGCCGCCGCCGCCGCCGCGCGCCGCGACGCCGTCCCGAACTCCCTCTCCGTCCCCATCCCCATCCCCGGACGCGACCGCGCCCCGGGCGCGGGGACGACGTACTCGTCCGGCATGACGTACCCCGGGAACGTCGCGTTCGCGCTGTGCACGGTCCCCGCGACGGGCATCTGAGGGTTGTTCCATACAAGCGATGGCGGGGTGGAATTGAAAGGCGTCAGATGGAGTTGAAAGGCGTCGAGGGCGGGGTTTGAAAGCGAGGGATGAGCGGAGAGACACGCCGGGCAAAGTCCTTAAGGAATCGCGTTCACCACGCGAACGGGGTCGTATGGGGACCAGTGTATAGAACGCACCTGATGCCATCGAAGGATCCACTCGATCTCCGCCCCGAGCAGTCCCTCGGGCTCTCGCAGCTTGTACTTGCTCCGCGCCCTCGGGATCGTCAGGTTTGCGTCCGTCTTGCTCGTCACGATCCGGTCGTACACGAACGCGTCGTGCGCCACGTTCGACGGCGTGACGTACGACGCGGCGAGGGACACGAACAGCTGCTTCGTGTTCCACGTCCAGCACGAGCGCAGGTCGAGGTCGAGCGCGATCGCGAAGTACGCCTCGTCCGCGCCGTCGACGCTGACGAGGCGCTCGACCGCGGCGATCGAGACGTCGTGCTTCGGCTCGCAGACGTGGAACTCGTCTGCGGCGTCGCGGTGAGGAGGCGGGCGAGGCGAGGCGAGGCGGGGAGGGGTGGGTCAGCGCGACGACGGCGGGGACGCGGCGGCGGGGGTTGTGGACGGGGGGCGGAGACGAGGGGACGGCGGCGAGAGGCGAGGGGCGACGGCGTCGGAATCGATCGATCGGACGACGCACCGGTGACGCTCGCGGCGGCGGCGAGGACCATCAGCGCGATGATCGCTAGCGTCACGACGGCGTTGACGCGGTGCCATAACGTGTGCATCGGACCTAACGCGGCGCTCATGTGCGCGGCGCGTCGAAGAGTGCCGCCGTGCCGTGGTGGGGCAAGCGAGAAATAAAGTTTGCCCGGGACGCGACGACGGACGCGCGAGATGCTCAGAGAAGGCTGTCGTTCACGATTTGAACCACACCTCCGCGCACCGACTGACGTCGACACGCGCGCGCGCTCGCGTCGCGTCGTCGCCCGCTCCGCCGGCGTCGCCTCCCGAGCCGCGCGCGCGCGTCGCCGCCGCCGCGCGCGTCCCGCCGCGGCCGACGCCGACGCCGTCCGCGCTCGCGAGAGAAAATCACGACGACGTTCGTGCGTTCCCGAGAGACGTAGACGATCTGAGCGCATCGTCAGTCACCCCGACGAGCCACCACCGCGACGATGACCGGAGAGAAGTCGATGCTGCCGTCCGCGGACGACGTCATCGCGAACGCGGGCGCGTTCGGCCAGCAGCTCGGCTTGGGCGCGCTCGCGGGGTACGTCTCCGGAAGGTTCGCGCGCGCGGGCGCGACCGTCGGCCTCGCGCTCTGCGGAGGCGCGTTCGTCGCGCTGCAGACGCTGCAGTACGGCGGATACGTTCGCGTGGACTGGCACAAGGTGGAGCGCGAGGCGAGGCGCGCGATGGACGCGAACGGAGACGGCGCGCTGACCGCGGACGACGCGAAGCTCGCGTGGGGCGAGGTCGTGGACGTCCTCGCGTTCGGCGTCCCGAGCGGCGCGGGGTTCGGGTGCGCGCCGGCCGCGCGAATCGAACGCTCTCGCGCGCGCGTATTCACCCGTCCCTTCCTTTCGACGTTCGATCGCGTCCCCTTTCGACTGACCGACGCGACGTTCTGTCACCCGCAGCCTCGGCCTCGCGCACGGCGTCGGGCTGCCGGGGGCGAACCTCTTGGCGGGCGGCGCGCTTTTCGCCGCCGCGCCGGCGCTGTGCGGCGCGCACCTGTTCCAAACCTCCGACGGATTCCGCGAGACGTTAGAGAAGGCCGCGCCGATGCTGTCGAGGGAGCTGACGCGGGCGGTGGACGCGGCGAAGACGCGCGCGGAGGCGGCGGCGGGCGACGCGAGGTGCGTTCTTCTTCACACCGGTCCCCGCGCGACCGCGTCGGCGCGGTGAACGCCGATCCTCGATGACTTTTCCACCCGGCGTCTCTCTCCGCCCAGGGTCCCTCGCTCACAATCCCGACACACCTCGACGCCTTTCAACTCCGCTTCTGACGACTTTCAACTCCACCCCGATATCATCGCTCGTATGGACAATTACCCCGAGGTGGGCGGCGGCGGTGCGCGCGGCTCGCGACGACCGCGCGCTGAGAGACCTCGCGAAGCGGACGAGGACGGAGGGGCGACGGAGGGACAAGGGCGGTCGCGGCGGGCTCGACGACGCGCGCGTGCGGTCGAGACTCGGGGACGTCGAGGACATGAGGAGAGCGTTGCGGGCGGAGCGGCGGCGGTGAGGCGTCGTGGACCGCGGCGTCGTAGACTGCTGAATGACGACGCGTTTCGTTCGTCGATTTTCCAACGCGTTTTGCTTCGTTCTCTTCTCCTCGGGGCGACCTGATCTCCCCC
>Ga0255756_1006743_pt1 | contig 10226 bp, 1 predicted proteins | sample 011ome_20_FD_179956 | JGI IMG/M metagenome (GOLD analysis project Ga0255756, IMG submission 179956) | Coastal salt marsh microbial communities from the Groves Creek Marsh, Skidaway Island, Georgia - 011509CT metaG (version 2) | ecosystem: Environmental > Aquatic > Marine > Intertidal zone > Salt...
CTGCTCGTCGTCGTCGGCTTCTTCTTCTTCTTCTTCTTCTCCGGTAACGACGGATGATCTGGATAAATTGAAAGTGCCCGAACTGAGAGAGAGATTGGCCGCGCGAAACTTGAAAGTGAGCGGGAAGAAGCAAGAGTTGATTGCACGACTGAGAGGAGGAGGAGGAGGAGGAGAAGAAGAACGAGAGACGCGATCGAGCGGATCGATATCAAAGGAAGAAGAAGAAGAAGAAGAAAACAACAACAACAATATCATCAACAACAAAGAAAGTAATAGCGATAGCAGCAATAGTAGCAGTAGTAGTAGCAGTAGTGGTAGTAAACAACTGCAACAACAACAAGAGCAACAACAACAACAGCCGGCTGTTGCTTTCAAAAGGAACGTCATGAACGGGAAGGCTTCCCCGGCCTCGTTTGCAACGGAGGATTTGCGACTAGAACTGGACATCGCGAAAGATCGCGAGGACGGGAAAGGGTTCACCGGGTTAGAAATCACGTGGTTGGGAACGTCTTCGGGCGCACCGACGTTTTCTAGAAATGTGAGCGCAACCGCGGTGAGAACGAAAGACGAAGTGTGGCTGTTCGATTGCGGCGAGGCGACGCAGCACCAGATGATGCGATGCGGGGTAAAGTTGAGTAAAATTTCCAGAATATTCATCACGCACATGCATGGTGATCACATTTTTGGTTTGCCTGGTTTACTGTGCGCGATTTCTGCGTGTCGTTCGGAAACGTACAAGCAAAAAGACGAAAAGAAGAAGAGAAACGGGAACAACGGAGGCCCTCGAGATGCGTTCAAGGACCAGGAACCGTTGGTGATCACCGGTCCTCCAGGTTTGAAAGCGTTCGTCCACGCTGCGATGACGTATTCGAGAACGCAACTCGGGACGGATATTGTTGTCACGGAGTTAACGACGCCTTCGAGAGAAAAGTTTGAGAAGTGCAACGGCAAGGTTCCGGCGCACGTCGCCGTGAACGAAGACTGCGCGCGGAAGAAACGGGGTAATTTAGTCTTTGGCGATTGTTGGCCGCAAGAAGGCATGAACCACGTCGGTTTACCGAGATATAAGGCGAGAGAATGGGACGAAGAAAATCAACACACTTGGCCATCCTGGGTTGTTTTGGCGGACGAGAACGTGTGCATTCGCGCGGCGCCGTTGCGACACCCGGTGCCATGTTTCGGCTACGTCATCGAAGAGAAAGATCGCGACGGGCACATGAAAGTCGAGTGGTTGACTGAACAAGGCTTACCACCAAGTCCTTTGTATAAAAATTTCAAGGCTGGAAAATCGGTCGAGTCTCCTAAGGAACCCGGGAGGATGATTACCCCGGAAGAGGCGATGGAATTGCCGAGACCAGGAAGAAAAATCGTCATGCTCGGGGACACGTGCGGGTCAGAAGGTATCGCGAAATGGGCGTACGGTGCGGACGTTCTTGTCCACGAATCCACGTTCAACGCGGAGCGAGCGAAGGAGGCTTTGTTCAAAGGTCACTCGACGTCGGCTATGGCGGGTTCGTTCGCCAAAAGGGTCAACGCTCGAACTTTAGTATTGACGCACTTTTCCGCGCGCTACTCCGGGAATTCCGCCTCTAATTCTTCCTCAGCTTCGAGCAACAGCAAATACGATGACGGGGAAGTAATCGACGACGACGAAGAAAACCAAGAAGATAACGAGGCTCCGCCAGACCACGAACCGTCCGAAGATGAGCTCGTCCAGGAACGAATGCACGTCGGCGTCTTGGTCGAGGAAGCGGCCAAAGCGAAAGGCGACGCGCGCGTCCTCGCCGCCTCGGATTTGTTCACCTTAGCTATCCCGTCCAGAGAGGAAACGGACGAGCTCGATAAGCGACGAGAACATAAACTAGGCCCACGAAGCGCGTGGTTTAACGATAAAAACAACAGATACGTGTTGCCGAAGATGACGTTTCCTGGAAGAAACGAATTTTTAAACAACAAACTGCCCTCGCCGAATAACAACAGAAGTAATAATAACAACAACAACAACAATAGAGATAGAGATCACGGTGCGGCGCCGCGCAGAAGATAGATGATAGAAAAGAACAAAAAAGAGATGAAAAAGATAGAGAAGCGAGAATATGTACACTATTGAATTTGTTTGTCGCGTTGTTTTCATTAGCAGTAATTTATGTCGTATCAGTTCAGAAAGAATACGCACTAACTACCGTATAAAGAAGCGCTTTTAATAACAGGAGGAGAGAGATTTTTCGATCTGACGGACGCAAGAAGAAACTTTTTTGATGGCGAAAACGAATTTTCAGCCACGAAAAAAAAGCAATTCGCCCACAGAAGAATTCCCCGCGCGCAGGCACGAAAAAGAGAAGACACGCACACGCACCAAGACGAGAATGGGCAAAGGGGAAGCCGCGGCGTTATTAACATCCCCAGAATCTCCGATGATCAAGAATAAAAGCGAAACCAAAGAGGAACGAGCGAAGAGGAAAGCGGAGAAGAAAGCGAAACGGAAATTGGAGAAGAAAGAGTTGGCGCTGGCGGCGGCTGACACCGACGGAGAGACGAAGAAGAAAAAGAGGAAAGGAGAAGACGAAGACGAAGGCGAAAAGAAAAAGAAGAAGAAGAAGTCGAAAGGAAATGATGGGAACGCGGTGAATAAGAGCGGCGAAGATGCGAAGAAGAACCGCGTTGACGACGACGACGACGATATATTTTCGACCAAGAAGAAGAAATCAACTTCTGAAGCAGAAGAGGAAGAGATAAAAGCGTACGTGAAGGAACATCACGTCACGTTGAGCACGAAAGATGCGCCGAACCCGATTTTGTCTTTCGAAAAATGTCACGAGATATTCCCCATGGAAATTGTAGCCGCGTTAAAGAAACAAGGGTACGAGAAGCCGACGCCTATTCAGGCGTTCAGTTGGACCATCGCGCTGACTGGAAGAGACATCGTCGCGATAGCAAAAACTGGGAGCGGTAAAACGTGTTCTTTTTTGTTACCAGCATTGACGAGGATAAAAAAGAACGGCGGTCCTCAGAAAGCGCCGGAGATGGAGCTCGTCAACGGCCGGTGGAAACCAGGCGCGGTGAAACCGACGAGTATCGTCTTGGCACCAACGAGAGAGTTAGCGATTCAAATCAACGACGAGTGCACCAAGTTTTGCCCAGCGGTGAAAGCAAAGTGCGTGGTTCTCTACGGTGGGGCCGCTAAAGGTGACCAGTTGAGAGCGTTGAGAGGCGGTGCTGATATTGTCGTCGCGACGCCAGGGAGAATTAACGATTTCTTGGACCCGCCGCCAGGATTTTCTGCGCCGGTTTCCGCAAGCTCGGCGACGTACGTGGTTTTAGACGAAGCAGATCGCATGTTGGATATGGGTTTTGAACCGCAAATTAAGAAAATAATCAAGCTGTGTCCGCACGCGAGACAGACGTTGTTTTACTCCGCCACGTGGCCGAAAGCGGTGCAGAAAATAGCTGCGAATTTTACCACAAAACCGATTCAAGTGTCTATCGGCGAGGGGGGTACAGGGAAACTTACCGCGAATAAATTGATCACGCAAGTCGTCCAAGTGTGCACAGAGGACGAGAAATTCGACAATTGCATGCAAGCTATGGGTGAGCTGCAAGAAAAAGACACGTGCATAGTCTTTTGCGGAACGAAAAGACGGTGCGATTTCCTCGATCGAAAGTTACGACAAAGCGGCATTCACAGTTGCGGTGCAATTCATGGCGATAAGGACCAATACGAGCGCGAAAAGTCTTTGGATAACTTTCGCAAAGGAAGAGGAAACGTCTTAGTTGCCACAGACGTTGCGGCGAGAGGTTTAGATATCCCCGGCGTGGCTATGGTTTTGATTTACGATTTTCCGGGCGCGGTTGAAGATTACGTCCACAGAATTGGACGCACTGGACGCGCCGGTAAAACCGGCATCGCGCACACTCTGTTCACCAAAGAAGACGCGCAACAAGCGAGAGAATTAGTTCAAATTATGGAAGGTGCGGACCAAATGGTGCCACCAGAATTACAAGCTTTAGTCAGAACGAAAGGCGGCGGCGGCGGTGGTGGCGGTCGATGGTCCGGCGGAAGAGGTCGAGGAGGAAGAGGTGGCAGGTTTGGTAAAGGTGGCGGTCGCGGGAAGGGCAAGTGGTAAAAGCTTCTATCTGTAGTTACTCACCTGTCTGTTGCGCTAAATCGCTCAAGACTTTGGACAATGTCGACTTTATCGCCTCCCTAAATGTTTTAGTTTTTATGTGTATGTATTAGAGAGACCATTGAATGATACGTGTTATTGCGTCGTTTGTTTCCGCGCGCGCTCGCCTTCTCCCTTCCCCTTTTTTTTGCAAGATCTCTCCCATAGTCTTTCTCCTTATCTGTCTTCTCTCCCACGACGAAAATCTTCACTCAATACCCCGGCGTTTATTTATCGCTCATCTCTCGCGCGCGCACGCTCCGTGAGTGAGACGAAAGAAAAAGGAAGAGCATCTGCGCTGTGCTCGAGATGCCATCTTCATCGTCGCTCTGCCGCTCTTGCTGCGCCGCGGTATCGTCGAGCAACAGAAGTGCCGATGGCGAATACGGACGACGACGACGACGACGACGAGAACGAGAACGAGGACGAGGACGGACAGTAAGCGCCATGGGAACTACGCGGAGCGGGTCGCGACGACAGCACCTCTTACCATCGAAATTACCCTCGTCGTCTTTGTCTATTGACTCTCGTCGAATTGTGCGACACAGCGCGATATCTTCGGACAACGCGACGGGGACGACGGATGCACGCGCGGTGGAAGGAGAAGATACGACGAAGCGACAACAAATCCAAAAAGAAGAAGAAGAAGAAGAAGAAAAACGATTGGATTTTGTTCGATTGCGAGAAGTATCGAGCGAAAATACGATTGAAAAAGCAATCGCACGGCTACGCGAGACGATAGAGAGCGAATGCGCTGGGGCTCCCGATGCGACAACGACGAGTAGCAGCGCGTCCTCTTCCAAATCTGGAATGTTTCGGTTTAGGTGTTTTGTGCCTAGAGACGCAAACGCTCTGCAGTTTCTGTCCTTGGTGAACGAAGAGACGAAGGCGAAACCATCGCTAACGGAAGGAGAAAACGCGAGCAAACTCGAACGATGGACCAATACGACGCCGCGATTTTATTTTTCCCCGAGATCGCCGCCACCAAAACCGGTTCGACAGGAGAAGCGCGACGAGGAAGAGGAAACGAAAAGAGGAGGAGGATTAGAAGAAGAAGGTGAAGAAGCGAACGAAGAGTTTGCAAAAGATACCAGAGGTGCTATGGCGGCAATCGGTGCGAGCTGTTTGTGGACTTCGGCAAAGTCCGCGGATGATATCGAACACGACAGCGATTCGTTGTTGACCAAGAGACGCTTAAGAGCTGTGAGGGGATTTTTGAAAGTTTCGAAGAACCTGAAAGCGTACGGTGCAGGACGCTTCGATCCTAGTTTTCTCTCGAATTCGGTAGCGGCGGAAGCGGACAGTAGCAAGTGGGAGTGTTTTGGTTCTAGGTATGTATTCATTCCAATCGTTGATGTCTCTGAAAGTATAGCATGCGGGGAAGTTGGCGTGAACATATCCTGGGATGTCGACGCCATAGAAAATGATGGAAGTTGCGCGAATACGTTTGAAGTAGCCGTAGAGAGGTGCTTGAAATGCTTAGAAGCTATCGAGGCATCGTTACAAACGAGTGCAAAAGAAGTAGAAACAGAAGTAGCGACATCGCAGAAATTGCAAGATCCGAGGAAAAGAGTTTCTCCAGATGAGGAAACATGGCAGAATGTTGTGAGTGGAACGATAGAAAAGATGAACGCTTTAGGAGAAAATGAAGAAGACGATATAAAACTCTTTTTAGGGACTTCATTTGACGAAGATGCATTTGCAGAAGCACCGATGGGCAGCGCAGAACGATTGCGCAGTGCCTTGAAAAATATGGGAAGAAGAAGCGGAATTAACGCAGACGAGTCCATATTGGATGTGTTCGAAAACCTTGTCAGTAAGAACAGGGACGATAGCGAAATAGATGAAGATGTAGAAAACACCGGCGTTACTCTGCAAGAACTGCCAGATGATGATTCTCCCCAAGCCAGTGATGACGACGACGAAGATGATGACAACGTGGGGCAAAATAAGAATACATCCGGGAAAAGAAGTTTACGGAAAGTAGTCTTGGCCAGGAAAACTACTTTGGATGTTTCTGAGCTCGTATCCGAATGCGAATTGATCCAGTCTTTACAGAGGCGGGATCCGGACGCGTACCAGTTCATTTTGACGCACCCAAATGGGACTTCATTTATCGGATCTTCACCGGAGCGTCTGTTCAAATCAAACATCATTTCGAGAACGATCGAGTCCGAAGCTGTTGCCGGCACGCGGCCAAGAGGAAGTGATCCTGGTGAAGATGCTGCGTTAGCCTACGATATGCTTCTTTCTGAAAAAGAGCACGAAGAGTTTGCCATTGTGAGAGAAGACGTTCGAAAATCGCTCGCAAAAATAGCGCGCGACGGTGATTTAGGAGTGTTCAAAGAGCTCGAGAAAGGCATATTGCGACACGTATCTGTCCAACACTTGTATGCGCGCTTTCGTGCAAAGATTGACGAGCAAGTAGACGAATCTGATGTCATAAGTGTGTTGCACCCTACTCCTGCCGTGTGTGGGTATCCGCGAGATCTTGCTATGCAAACTGTACGCAAGTCAGAGACGTTTGACAGAGGTTTATATGCTGGACCACTCGGTTGGATTGATTCTGAAGGTGCTGAATTCTGCGTTGCCATCAGGTCGGCTTTACTCTCTAACAGTGAGGATAGTGAAAATAAAGTTGCAGATCTCTTTGCGGGCGTGGGCGTCGTGAAGGCGGCAAACGCAAAATCAGAGTGGCAAGAATTAAATTTAAAAACCAAACCGATGGAAGCGCTGTTATTGCAGAACAACAAAAGCAATAACGACGTTAACGATTTAGCGTACGTACCGAATAATCCAAACGCACGCGCGGCGTACGCGCTCGTGGATGAGCTCGTATTGAATGGTGTTGAGCTATTTTGTATCGCTCCTGGTTCTCGCTCTACGCCTCTCGCTCTCGCAGCAGAAAACCATCCATCGGCAAAAGTGGTCGTGTGCATCGATGAGCGTTCTCTTGGTTTCTACGCTTTAGGTTTTGGTAAAGGGGCTGGTAAGCCATGCGCGATTATCGTTAGTTCTGGTACGGCGGTAGCGAATTTACTACCTAGCTTTGTTGAAGCGCACGAATCGCAGACGCCTGCAATTTACCTCACGGCGGATCGACCGCAAGAGCTACGAGATACTGGAGCGAATCAAACAATCGATCAAATAGATATGTTTAAGAACTTTCGACGGTATTTTGTCGACGCACCTGTTCCCGGAGACTTGCGGACAAACGAGGTACAAGTTCAAACATTTCGAAGTATCGCTCGGGTTGCGTACTGTAAGTCCACCGACGTAGCTCACCCTGGACCGGTACACATAAACTTACCTTTTCGCGAACCGCTCGGGCCGAGGCAAAAGATAGAAAACAACGTCGACAACAGCGATGACGCGAGTGAAGAAGCATCGTTAAGGACAGTGGAGATTATCAAAGAAGATGAGAAGAAAGTGCGTGGAGAGAATATTTCGGGCGATTCTCTGGAGATTCAAGATTTCTCTATTTTTGAAAGCGCCGCGAGACGAATGAAAGAATCCAAGAGAGGGGTTCTGATCATTGGTGGTTCTGCAAATCCCAAAGACGCGTTGATGTCAGCCAAGGTTGCTAAAGTACTTGGATGGGCCGTTCTGGCTGATGTAACGTCTGGCTTGCGCGTTGGCGTCAACGGTAGTTCCGCGGATGTGAATATCGTAAAATGTTGCGATTATCTCTTGTGCTCTGCAGAAGCTGTTGAAAGATTCTCGCCTGATTGTATTGTTCAGCTCGGGTCACGTATCGTGAGTAAGCGGTTGTGCAAATTTGTCGACGATGCAGCTGCTGCAGATGATGTCTCTTTCATAGTAGTGGATCCGTCTCCTCGGAATTTTGATCCCAGTCACGTGGTGTCACATCGCATCCAGTGCTCTAGGGACGTGTTTGCGAACGCATTATTGAAGTCGGGGTTGTCATCGCCATCTGACGAGCAAACGTATTACGCAAAGACATTTGTTGAGTGTGGTGAAATCGTGTCAGATGTGCTCTCACGACGCCTCACAAAGATGGATGAACAAAATGGAATTACGGAAATGTCGGTGGCGGCTGAAATTTGCAATGCATTGCCTAAGTCATCCGCATTATTTCTTGGCAATTCCATGCCAATTCGCGATGCCGACGCTTTGACTGGAATCAAAATGTTCTCACGAATCGATGAAGATGTAATGGATGAGAGAGGTGTGATACTTGGAAATCCGGTTGTTGCTAATCGCGGTGCTTCTGGAATCGATGGTATCATATCAACTGCTGCCGGTTACGCGTGTGGTTTGAACAGGCCCGTTACGTTGTTCATAGGTGACGTTTCTTTCCAACACGATTCAAATGGTCTACTTTTCTTGCGCGAGCGTCCTGGCCAGCCTCCGGTAACTGTTGTCGTTGTGAACAACGGTGGCGGTGGGATTTTTGGCTTCCTCCCTGTGTCAGGAGAAGTAGAACGCGAAACCTTCGAGAAATTGTTCGCCACACCCCCTGATACCAGTCGACGATTGCTGTGCGAAGCAAACAGAGTAGCATTCGCTCATCCGAGATCGATGCACTCTTTTTCGAATGAACTTGCGACAAGCTACGGCGAGGGACGCCATCGTGTGATTGAAGTGACAACGTCAAGACCGCAAAATTTAGAAGAGCACAGATCAGCGCAACGCCAAGCTGTGCGTGCAGTCGAGCACTTTCTGAAAGTGGAAAAGGATGTTAATATGGAATCTTCAGTGTTTGTCGAAAGCATTTCAGTGAGCACTTTCAATGAGCCTCTTCGGGCAAAGGATACGACCAAGGCTGAGCAAAAATCCCGCCGAGGCTTTTTACTCGAGGTAAAACTTAGCAATGGGGCTGTAGGGTACGGCGAGTGTTCCCCACTTCCTGGTTTGCACGACGAGGCAGAGTGCGCGTTTGCTGGTGCACAATTACAGGTATTTTGTGAATCAAAACTTAATGGCAGAAGTGTCCCAGCTTCCGTGACTTCGCTGAGAGGACAGTTTGCAAAGTGGTTTGCTGAAAGCAATATCTCAGAGAATACATTCGTATCTTTATTCCCGAGTGTGCGGTTCTGCGTAGAGACAGCAGTTTTAAACGCATTAGCAAACGCAACTTCTGAGCAAAATCCACTGCAGAGTGCACACGGACGTGTCAATAACTTCGTCTCCGTCAACTGTTTGTTCGATCCGGATCTTGAAAAATCGGATGAGGAAAACGCGAAGGATTTGAAAAAACTATTTGAAGAAAGCCCGTACAAATGCGTGAAAGTAAAGGTTGGTCGAGATGTGAATGTGCTGCGCGACGCGTCGAGATTAAAAGCTTTCCGGGAGATTCTTGGTCATGAGGTTGAAATACGAGCAGATGCAAACAGAGCGTGGTCTCTGGAAGATGCAATTTTGTTTGGTAAAGAGCTCGAGCGCCTATGCGACGTCAACCTGCAATTTATTGAAGAACCTACGAAATCGGAAAAGGATCTGGAAGAGTTCTTCTTCAATACAAACGTCTTCTACGCCTTGGATGAAACCGTCGATGCGTTCATAAAGACTCGCAATAAATCCTCTTCCTCTGGAGATATCGCAAGTAGTTTTTACAAACGCATTCTTAGAAATCGTTTGGGATGTGCTGCGGTTGTTCTGAAACCATCAGTAGTGGGCGGTATTGAGATTACAAAGGACATATGTGATATCGTCTCAGAGCTTACGAGCGCAATCCCCGTAATATCATCGGCTTTTGAATCTCCCGTTGCGATGACGATGAATGCCAAAATCGCGGAAACACTAGGAGAATCTTCTAGTGGGGCTGTAATTTCTCACGGCTTGGACACGGGACGATGGTTCATCGACGAAACATTGAATCCATCGAAGACGAGTAGCGAGACATCGTCTGTATGCATCGATTCCAACTCTTTTGAGAAGAAAGTTACGACAAAGTGGGCGCAATCTCACTTTTCGCCTTCTGCTACATCCATTGCTACCGCTGTGAACGTAAAGCAATATAACGTGATAGTTGAAAAAGAAGGAGCAACGCACGACATAAGCGTACAGGGCTACTTTCCATCCGAAAACATTTCCTCCTCG